>Ga0193962_1000217_pt1 | contig 25851 bp, 23 predicted proteins | sample FB_5_MG_FD_140335 | JGI IMG/M metagenome (GOLD analysis project Ga0193962, IMG submission 140335) | Microbial mat bacterial communities from the Broadkill River, Lewes, Delaware, United States - FB_5_MG | ecosystem: Environmental > Aquatic > Freshwater > River > Microbial mats | place: USA... | reverse complement strand
TTTGCTTTATGGGCAAGCGATAATGGTAACTCAAAATTTATTCTATCGTAAATAGACTTTTCTTTAATATCTGGCCTATGAACAATTGCGGCAAAATTTATAACAGTATCAATACACGAAAAACAAGAAGAATCAATTGAAAACAAATCTTCCGCAATCAATTCAGATACCTTACCAGAATCAATTCTTGAAATTACCGAAATATTAAAATCATTTTTGTGAGTCTCGTAGAATTTGGAAGCAATAAATGAATCGCCACCTATTATAAGGATATTTTTCATGACAAATCAGTTATAATAGACTTAACAATTTCTGAGATTGTATTTTAAAATCGTATTCCAAAGAGACTTTTTCCACATTGTCACAAATTGCATTATAATCATCAGTACTAAGATTTGACATTTTTAAAAAAGCATCAGCATATTCTTCAGGCGAGTTAAACTCTTTAGCAATACCCAAATTATGTTTATTAATTAAACAATAACCCATTTTTATATTAGAGCATATTGGCTTACCGCTAGCAATATAATTAAACAGTTTTCCTTGACACCCTCCATATTTCTCAGAATCGGACTGTAAAAAATTTAATACATTAAGTGAACTTTTTGATAGCAAAGAAGGTACATATTTATAATCAATCCACTCATCCTTAAAAAAAACATTTGAAATGTTGTTTAATTTACAATAAGCTTCAATATTAGATCTCTCACTACCATTACCATAAATATAAAATCTAATATTTATATTTTCCTGTAACAATTCAGCTGCGTATATCAGCTTATTAACATCATTTGCTAATGAAATTGAACCTATATAGATAATATTAAAAAACTTATCATCTAAATAATCAAAACTAATCGGATTTTCAGTTCTAGTTCTAACATAATCATCCAAATCAACACTATTATTTATATACAAAACTTTACCTAAATCAACTGGGCCATTATTAAATTGCTTATCCCATTTTTTATCAATAATATAGTCCTGACCTCCTTCCATAGAAAAAACCACATTGTCTGCATTTTTATACAACCACTTTTCCATTTTAAATGCAAGTTGGATTAATGGATTTTTCCTCTTAGCCAAACCAAAAGTAACAAAACTTTCGGGCCATAAATCAAGAATTTCAGCTACATATTTAATATTATTTCTCTTAGCAAATTTACAAAGTCCATTAGAGAAAGGTGCATTTGAAGAATGTATTATAATATCTGGTTTAGCAAAATACCTACTAATCCGTTTGATTCTACAAACAAATTGAAATAAACTATACATTCGCCTAAGTCCATTATTTTTGTATGAGAGTGTTTTTACTAAAACATAGTCAATACCATTATACTCTCTTTTCTCGTATATATTATTACCTTTTAATAAATCAATCTTTTGCCTATGAAGAAAACTAGAAATGAAAATTTCCACTTTATACCCCTTATCTTTAAGATATTGAGCATATTTAAAATACCTAAAATGGGTCTCATAATCAGGAGGACAAGCGTGTTTATCAACTATCCAAACTGTTTTTGTCATTATCTTATTTAATATTTATTAATCAATTCAACCACTTTACATACTTCTTGTTGAGTCATTACTGGACTTATTGGTAATGATAAAACTTCTTTATGAATTTTCTCAGTAATTTCAAAGTTTAAATCATTCATGTCCTCATAACACTTCTGCTTATGAGGAGGAATTGGATAGTGGATTAAAGTTTGAACACCATTTTCAGACAAATATTTTTGCAGTTCTTCCCGATTATTAGTCCTTATTACAAACAAATGCCAGACATGACTACTATCATTTGCATAAACAACTTGAGGTAAAACAATTTGTGAATTAATAATATTTTCACGATAATACTTAGCTATTTCTCTGCGAATATTATTTTCCTTATCAATATATTTTAGTTTAACAGAAAGAAAAGCAGCTTGAATCTCATCCATTCTACTATTCAAACCATTAAATTCATTTTGATATTTCACTTCTGATCCATAATTAGCAATTGCCCTAACTATTCTAGCCAACTTATCATCATTAGTGGTAATAGCGCCACTATCACCTAATGCTCCTAGATTTTTGCCTGGATAAAAGCTAAATCCTGAAGCATCACCCAGATTACCTGTTTTACAATCCCCATATTTAGCACCAATTGCTTGAGCATTATCCTCAATAATCTTTATGTTAAACTTTTGTGCCAAGTCATTCAATTCTTCACTAAAACAAACTTGACCATATAGATGAACAACTAATATTGCTTTTGTTCTAGAAGTTATTGACTCCTCAATTCTGTTTATATCTAAATTCATAGAAATTGAATTTGGCTCAACTAAAACAGGTTTCAATTTATTATCTGTGAGAGCCAAAACAGAAGCTATATATGTATTAGCAGGAACAATTACTTCGTCACCCTCTTTCATAAAGCCCATTTCAATATAAGCACGGAAGATTAAACGAAGAGCATCCAAACCATTGGCACAAGCAATAGCATGTTTACAACCAATATATTCTGACAATTGTGATTCAAATGCAGAAACTCTTTCTCCTAGTATATACCATCCACTATCAATAACATCAAAAGCTACTGCTTTTAATTCTTGTTGATATTGAGAATTTATCTTTTGTAAATCTAAAAATTTAATCATTTTATATAAAAAATATTTTATTAATAAGTATCTCTACCGTATATAGAAACCCATTGATTAAATTCATCAATAATTGATCGAACAACTGTGTTTGAAGGATAAATATCATTTATAACATACTCTGTTATCTCTGATTCGAATTCAGCAAATCCATATTTTTTAATTGCATATGTATTTACACTAATTGACTTATTAGGTATGTACCTCGAAAAAGGTTTAACATTTTTCATACAAGCTGATCCCGTTGCAACAATTGAATAATGTCCTATTACAGTATACTGATTTATAGTACATCCCATTGCAATATTTGCGCCTTTTAAAACTTTAACTATACCTGCAATAACAGAGGTATTAGTTACCACAGCCTGAGAATCTATTAATGAATCATGTGAAATATGTACACCTTGCATTATAAACACATCATCACAAATAATTGTAAAATTTTCATAACAAGGCTGTTCAACAATACAAAACTCTCTAATTTCGTTTCTATTACCAATTATAACTTTTGAGTTTTCAAAATTATTATCACTTTTTTTTGTGTCTGTAGCGGAACATCCAATAACAACGTGTGAACTAATTGTATTAGAATCTCCTATTTCAACAAAACCTTCAATAATTGTGTAGGCTCCAATTGTATTATTATTACCTAATTTTACATTATTGCCAATTATTGCTGTAGGATGTATTTTATTCATGATCGATATCCAATTTATTTTTTAAAACTTATAAATTCTTTATATACACGAATATAATCATTCTCATCATATTTATGAGATGCTAAAACCATACAAATAGAACCAGATGAAAAATTAACTAATTCCCTCCATATGCCAGGGACAACTAACAAACCTATATAAGGTCTATTTAAAGTTATACTTCTTTTAACATTACCATCATCAAGAACAATATCGAAGCTACCACTAGCAGCAATAATAAGTTGTCGTAATTCTTTATGAGCATGAGCTCCCCTATCTTCACCACCAGGAATATCATATAGATAATAAACTCGATTAATATCAAAAGGAACCTCTAAGCCATTTTCAACAATCGAAATATTTCCCTTCTCGTGTGAATGTTTGTCTAGTCCTATAATCGAACAATCAAAAACAGTACTTTTATTCATTTACATAAGATTTGAACTCTTCATAATTTCTTAAATAATCATCTTCATTATATTTAGTAGAAGCAACAACCAAAGCTAGTGAATTGGTCGAAAAATTATCCATACTCCGCCATAATCCTGAAGGAATAAATAAACCGTAATAAGATCTATTTAAATGAAATCTGTGTTGATTTTGACCATCATCAACAATTACATCAAAACTACCACTTATTGCAACAATAAACTCATGTTGTTCCTTAAAAGCATGCCCACCCCTTTTCTCACCTCCTGGAACGTCATATATCCAATACACACGTTGAATTTTAAAGGGAATATGATTATCACTTTCAAGAAAAGAGAGATTACCTCTTCTATCAATTATTTTGGGTAATTGTATTATTTCTAAATCATCAGACATATATTAAATATAGTTTAAGCTTAACTATTTGATTTTCTTTGCTGGATTTCCGACAACTGTAGCGTAATTATCTACATTTTTCAAAACAACAGCTCCCATACCAACCAAGGCACCAGAACCAACTGTCTTTTGATTTAAAACAGATACAGATGGAGCGATCCAAACATCGTTGCCAATTTCAACACTACCAGCAATCATAGAATTTGCTATTACAACAGTGTTTCTACCAATATTTACACCATGAGCAATATGGACTAAATTATCAATTTTAACATTTTCTCCAACAATTGTACTGCCCAAAACGGCTCTGTCAATACATGTATTATTTCCAATTTCGGTATTATCATTTAGAACAACATTACCAATATGTGGTATCAACTGAAAATTATCATCTTCATCCTTCTCGTATCCAAAACCAATACCACCGATAGTACAGTTAGCACCAATAGAAACATTATTTCCTATCATAACATCTCTCATAATAACAGTATTGTGGGAAACTGATATATTAGAACCAAATACGCATCCCTCTTCAATTACAACATTTTCTCCAATTTGAATATTATCACCCATAATAACAGATTTATGAATAATTGCACTTTTGCTAATTGAAAAACACTTTTCTTTTTCATAAAAAATATCCAAAACACTTCGAAAAGCACTCCTTGGCTTTTCAACAATAATATAATTACAATCTTCTTTAGGTTCAAAAACAGCATCCTTACTTACAATTATAACACCAGCATTAATTTCTGCAAGAATATGACTATAATTATCAGAACACCACATTAAAGCGGATTTTTCCAAATTATCAGAAGTCAATTTAATTATATTGGAAATTATGAGATTCTCATCACCAATATAATTCACAAAGTCAATATTTTTTAGTATTTCTAAAACACTTATCTTTTTCATGTGAACAATAGTTTATGTCAAATATCTTTTTTCTGTATTTTATAATTATCAGTTAGTTTGTTAAAATCAGACTTTAAATTTTATCTAGGAATACATATAATTTTTATAATTTCTTATTTAATTTTTAACCGAAAATCACGTAAAGTTACATCTAATACATATTTGTAAAAAGCATCCAAGAAACAAAAATAACTAGAGAACTAACCTAATAACTTCAAATGATTCGGCGTATTTTGCACCTATTTGTACTCCTCTTGCATGAGCCAAAGAAAAAATAAACTCTCGAGAAATATAATCTCTTCCAGCCTGTGATTTATATTCATTTAATGATTTACATTTTGCTTCAATATGGCTCTCATCAAGTCTCACAAATGATGTCGTATTAAACGTTAAATTATTCCAAATCAATTCGTAACCTAAAATTGTTTTTGTTTTAAAAGCTCTAAGTCCTTCTTGAGCAACTGTTGAATGATCTTGATGTATATCATTCAAATTAGGCATAAAAATCAAATCAGGATTAATAATTGATCTAATTTTAATCAAATCTTCCAATATCTCTTGTCTTGAATAATTCAATTTTCGAACTTTGTAATCAAAAATAAAAAGTTTATCTTCCGTAATGCCAAGTATTGAAGTAGCCTTCCTTACCTCTGTTTTCAATATATCTTTAGGAAATCCTTCTGGAATTGAATCTGATGCTGTCGAAAATGCTGCATAATAAACATCATATCCATCTTGGATTAGCTTACAAATAGTTCCTCCACAACCTAGTTCCCCATCATCAGTATGTGGAGCTAGAACTAAAACTTTCTTAAATCTTGCAAGGTTCATAATAACTTTTTAATTATTTGTAAATATTCTTTAAACTGTGTATCCCAATTAAACTCTACTTCAATGGCTTTTTTAGCATTAAGCCCCATCTTATAAGCTTCTTCCTTATTTTCTACAAGAAAATTTATTGCTGAAACAACATCTTCTTTACTGTATGGATTAACACATATACCACAATTATATTTATCAACAATTCTCTCCTTCCATAAAATTGAATCAGAACAAATAATCGGTAAACCATATTGCATATACTCAAAAAGCTTGTTAGAACCTAAAGTACCAACTCTATAACCAAGGTTAGGAGTAAATTGAAATATACATAAACCTATTGTAGCAGTTGAGTAAATTTTATTAAGCTCATTTCTAGGCACAAAATTTATAAAATTAACCTTTTTCCAAGCACTATGTTTAGTGTATTTTGTATAAGAATTTGTAGGAATTGAACCAACTATCGTATAATTAACATTGTTAATATCCTCCAACGAGTCGAATATTAACTCTTGTTGACTTTCAGGATATACAGTTCCCGAATATATAAGACTATCAGGAGTTATTAAATATTCATTAAGAGTTTTAGCAACATTAACAGATTGTTCAACAATCGGGTAATTTGTAACCATTATTGCATTCCCTCCCATTTTAGAAAGTTTTTCTACAATGTGAGGCGTAACAGATATTACTGCACTAAATTTTTTTAAATTCAATCTATAATAAATCTTAACCAATTTGGAAATAAAAGGACGTAAAATATATGGTAACCAATCTTTTTGCAAAATTAAATTGGGTAAATCCTCATGCGAGTCATATATAACCTTCTTACCTTTTTTAATCAACTTAATACCTAATGGTAATAATTCCGGATCATGAATTTGATAAATATCAGCATCAATAATATTAGCCTTAGAAAACAAAAGTTTAGGAGTCTTAATAATTCTGACAAACCTATCTCTATATGCAGACTTTATCGAAACTATTTCAACACCATTCAATACTTCATCATCGATACCATCATTAACTAAAAGAGTAACTTCAAAGCCCTCGTTTGCCAAATACACACATTGTTTTTCAAAAATTCTATCATCATATCTTCCATGTACACTTGTAATGTGACATATTTTAATCTTATCACTTATCATACTATTATATCTTAAAAAAGAAACGCAAATTATTCAAAAGAACCCATTTTCTTAACCTCAAATTCAAAATAACAACTCTAAACTAAATTTTTGAAAAGCAAATACTACCTATTATAATAGATACTACTATTGATAAAATAATAAAGCAAAATAATAATCAAGAAACCACTCGTCAACAAAACAGTAAAGAAGCTCCCATTTATAAAAGTGTAAGAAAATAAAAATATCACAATAAATTTCACTCTATAATCAAGTTGTCTAGACACTAAATCAAAAATTGTAAAAACAAAAGGTATTAATAATGGATATACAATTAGAGATGAAAAGCCAAATTGGGAATATGCGTCTCCAACTAATCCTGTATTAGCACGAGTAAAAGTATCATTATAATATTCTTCCCCAATGATAAAGAAAATTGATCTCGCATAAGGCGAATCGAATCCAAAAAATCTTAAAACACTCTCACGCAAATAGAGAAATTCATTCTTTTCTATAAAATCAAATATAAAATATGAAATCTGATTTGGTAGAAGAAGTGTTCTGTGGTTTATATATGAAAATATTAAAGATTTTTGAAATAAAAAATACTCTAAGAGTCCAATAATATTAAAACTCCCAAGTAAAGCTGGTAAATAAATTAACCTTGTATTCTTATAAAAAAATGGTATTAATATCGAAATAAATAACATAAAGATTATTGATTTACTTCCACCAAGTCCAAATAAAAACAACTCCAATAATATTAACCCTAAAACATAAACATATCGTTTAACAACCATATAATAAACAACTAAACAAGGTAATACAGACGAGATAATAGGGACTAAATATTGTAAATATTTTGACATATTCATTTCTCGTTCTTCAGCTCTCAATTCATATACATCTGAAAAACTGAAATGAAATCTAAACCCAGTGTATTTACCAGAAACATAAAACACTATTAGGAAACACATAGCCAAGAATATGGCTAAAAATAATCTACTAGATAATAAATCTGCATGTTTTATTGAAAGCCGCAGTTTTGAAAAAAAAGAGCTCCAGAATACCATTAATAACCAATAAAAACAATAAAACAAAATATAGAGAGTATCAGTATTTACAAATGCCAAATATGTCATTCCTGGCAGGAAATATAAAACAGAAATTAAAAAAACTGCTAAACAGGATGGTTTATTAGATTGTAAGTTAATTAAAACAGGAACCAACAAAATTAGAGTTATTAAAGAAAGTATTATATACTTTAATAAATTAAACTCAACATCAAAACCCATGTATTTATAAATCTTAGAAACACCAAAAACATATGAAATATCAAGGGTAAATTTGTATAATACTAATAATAAAAAGCAAATTAAACCTTTTCTACTTACATTTATTATTTTCATTTAATAACTTTTTTAATATTAAAAAATATTAGATAAAATTGACTGTAAATTCATACTAAGCAAAGTTGCACCAATTATTTTTACATTTTTAATTAAGCCAGAAAGTAAATAATCAATAATGCAAGGGTAAAATAGATTTAATAAACATACTATCCAGCATCAAATAGGATTTGTTAAAAATTAGCAATAGAAATCTTTTATGTTTTTTTCATAACTCGTTATAGCTTTAATAATGAAAAATAAATATAAGACATATACAATAATTTCAGAACAAGTATATATTAGGATAAATCTATTAATATCTTTATAAGGAAGTATAAATAAAATCCCAATTATTGATACCCTGATATACATCCAAAATGCATTAAGCTTAAAATTATTAATTCCCCGAAGAACATTCCCAAAGGGAGATACAATCATTGAGAAAAAAGTTCCAAAAATAAGAACCTCTGCATAAACACCTGATATTCGCCAATTTTCACCAAAAAACAAGGTGAAAATAAACTCACCAAAAAAAAATATTACAACAAAATAGAGCAGACCTAATGCTAATAGTAATAAAAACATAACAATAATCTTCCTCATAAAACTTAAGTTTTGTTGAAATGCCGATGAAACTGTTTCAAGAATAACCTGACTAACAGCCATTCCCACTAAAGCTGTTGGAACAATAAGAATTTTTTGAGTTAGCTCTAAATACCCAACTATTTTAACATCAAATCGAAAAAGAACAATAAAGGTGATACTGGATATAGCAATTGTATTTAACAAATTAGGTATAAAATTAATTTTTGTTATATAAAAGTATTTTTTTAAAACTTTGATAAATAAACTAAATGATATATTTTTTTTATAATCAGCATTATCAAAATTATATAATCTTAACGAGATTATAGTATTTGCAATATTACCAAACAAGTCACCTAGAAACAAACCAACACTATTTCCTGTTAATCCGATACCTACTTGAATTACACCTTCCATACCTCTCCTTCCTATTTTTGATAATGAAATTGCACTAAATTTCTTTTCTCTGATTAATAAATATGAAATGGTAGTCGAAAATGCAAAAAACAGAGCACTTAAAGGCACCAAGTATAAAGCATATCCATATTTAGTAGGATATCTAAGTAAATGGACAAGATTTTCATGAAAAATTATTACTAAAATTTCAGAAATTAAAAACAAAACAAGGCTAAGAAACATAACCGAATAAGCTACATTCACTGAAGATATTTTTCTCTTAGGAAGAACAATTGCGTAGTCATAACTTAGTGGTAGAAAAAGACATATAAATCCCAATATTTTATAATATATATCAAATGCTCCAAATGCTTCAGGGTCAAAATATCTGCGCAAAACAGGTTGAATCATAATTGAAATAACCTGCGCAATTACTGTCCCTGTAACAAGTACAGATACGTTTCTAATAAAGGCACTAGAAAATATTTTTTTTAACATATGTTGTTTAATGTAAATTATTAAGTTTCTTTTAAAGAATTGATAGTAATATTATGAAATACAATAACCTAATTTACATGCTTAATTTAATTACTTCACTAATTTGTGATGATAATTTATTTGCAAATAAATAATGTAAACGGCTACCATCATAAGAAACAAAATCCTTACTCGTAAAAATATCCACTTAACTCCAGCTTTATTTTAATTTTTGTCTAAATTCTATTTCATTAAAACCTCTCTAACTATCTTCAATAAGTTACATACTATTAGAAGAAGGAGGTCAAAAATTAAAAACTTTAATACCTCCATCAACTATCTTCTTGATTCTTATTATCATTAAATTAACAATTAAGTCATTTACACTTATTCTTGTAAAACCGACTAAATAACTTTGAGGCGTAACATTATAATCAAATTACTCACAGTAAAAAGCTACCCTTCTACCACTTTCAAAACTTTCGAAATATCTATTATAATTAAAGAATTAAAATCCAGAATAGCTTTCAGATATAGGTTCTTAGGGTTTGTATTAATTTAAAACCTTATAATAGATAAAGCCTCAATATTAGTCAACTGTTTCAAAGATATCCATTTATTAATATCAGTATTTCGACAAGCATCAGAAGTAATAGACCAAGAATTAATACCAAACACAAAATTGGAGTTTTTGATTTATTATCCAACTTATCTAATATTAAATCAAAAACTGGGTACTACAACCAGCTGAATTAAAACCAAGATTTACAGCACGTGTTTTTATTATTTAAACATTTTAATAATGATTCTGAAGATACACCACAATAAACTATAGAATCTCCACCTATTACAATATCATATTTATTATTAGAATTACATTTTGCAAACAAAAAATTATCGGAAACTTGCTAAAAGATTCTATTTGATTCAAAACAAACAGTTAAGAATATATTAAACAAACAATATTGAATGTTACATAGATAATTTTCATGCTTAGCAAAGTTAAAAAAACAAATTTATAACAAACTGCAAGTAAAGCTGTTTTAACGTTTTTTTTTTACAAATACCATTGAATGGTTTTCAATATACCACTCTCAAAATTTTCGTCGGCTTTCCATCCTAGTTCTTTCTCAATACGTGTAGCATCAATAGCATAACGGCGATCATGTCCAGCACGGTCCTTAACAAAAGTAATAAGATCGGAATATTGCTTACAATCAGTGCGAGGTTTAACGCTATCTAGGATAGAACAGATTTTTGTAACAATAAACATATTATCACGCTCATTTCTTCCTCCTATATTATAAGTTTCGCCAGAAACACCAGTATGAAACACTAAATCAATACCTATACAGTGATCCAAAACATATAACCAATCTCTAATATTTTTTCCATCTCCATATATAGGAATTGGTTCTAGAGCAATTGCTTTACGGATTATTGTTGGAATAAGCTTTTCACTATGTTGTTTTGGACCATAATTATTAGAACAGTTACTTGTTGTAACATTCATTCCGTAAGTATGATGATATGCTCTAACAATAAAATCGGACGAAGCTTTAGCAGCAGAATAAGGAGAGTTAGGTGCGTAAGGAGTAGTTTCTTGAAATAGACCAGTTTCTCCAAGAGTCCCATAAACCTCATCAGTAGATATATGGTGAAACCTACATCCTTCAAAATCTTTTTTATACTCAAAAGGAGATTTCATCCAGTATTTACGTGCAACATCTAACAAAGTAAAAGTACCATTAATATTTGTCTGAATAAACACCTCTGGGCCAGAAATTGAATTATCAACATGCGATTCAGCAGCAAAATGTATTACACCACGTAATTCGTAAGTTTCGAATAAGTATTCAACAAGTTCTCTATTGCAGATATCTCCTTTAACGAATGTGTATCTAGGATTATTTACTAATTCAGACAAATTATCTAAATTACCTGCATAAGTAATTTTATCAAGATTTATTATATGGTAATCAGGATATTTCTCAACAAAATAAGGGACAAAATTAGAACCAATAAATCCTGCTCCTCCTGTTACTAAGATAGTTTTCATTTTAAAATTAGGTATTTGCTTTAGGTGTTCGGTATTAAAATCAACACCCAATCTATTAATATAATTTTTGATTATAATCGAAAAGTTTTGCGTTTGCTAATAAAGGCGCGTCTTTATCTTTACTAGATAATATAATTTCTTCAAGCTTAACTTTCCAATCAATATTTAATAATTGATCATTAAAATACACTGAACCTTCACATTCAGGAGTATAATAATTATCAACTTTGTAATTTAATATAGCTTTATTGCTTAATACAACATACCCATGAGCAAAACCACGAGGAATAAATAACTGACGTTTGTTTTCATCAGATAATTCTACTGATACATGTTTACCAAATGTTGGTGAACCCTCTCGAATATCAACAGTAATATCAAGCACTTTGCCATAAATAACTCTTACTAGTTTAGATTGACTAAACGGAGGCAATTGATAATGTAACCCACGTAAAACGCCGTACGAAGACATTGATTCGTTATCCTGAATAAAGATAGTGTTGCAAATGTTTTCACAAAACTCATTATCCTTAAATGTTTCACAGAAATATCCTCTATCATCTAAATGAACGATAGGTTCAATTATTTTAACTTCAAAAATTTCAGTATCAATAACTCTCATTACTCTTTAATCAGTTTTAAAAGATACTGACCATATTGATTTTTAGACAAAGGTTCAGCTAGAGCTATAACTTGCTCTTTATTAATAAACCCCTTTAAATAAGCTATCTCCTCTAAACAAGCAATTTTTAATCCTTGACGTTTTTCTATAGTTTCAATAAAACTACTTGCTTCAAGTAACGATTCATGAGTACCTGTATCAAGCCATGCATAACCACGCCCCATAAGTTCAACTTTTAATAACCCTCTATCAAGATAATCCTGATTTACTGTAGTTATCTCTAGTTCACCCCTGTCTGATGGTTTAATATTCTTAGCAATTTCAACAACACTATTTGGATAAAAATACAAACCAACAACAGCAAAATTGCTTTTAGGTTGTTTAGGCTTTTCCTCAATAGATGTTACATTACCAAGTTTATCAAAAGTTGCTACACCATATCTACAAGGATCATTTACATAATACCCAAAAACAGTTGCTTTATTCTCTTTTTCAATATTTTTCGCAGAATTCTCTAGCAATTCAGTTAATCCTTGCCCATAAAATATGTTATCCCCTAAGACTAAACATACATCATCATTACCAATAAATTCTTCTCCAATAATGAACGCTTGAGCTAAACCATCTGGACTAGGCTGTTCTTTATAAGTTAGCTTTAAACCTAAATCTTTACCAGTACCTAAAAGCTTTTCAAAATTTGGCAAATCATGTGGGGTTGATATTATTAATATATCTTTAATACCTGCTAACATTAAAACTGACAAAGGGTAATAAATCATCGGTTTATCGTAAATAGGTAATAATTGTTTAGAAACACCTTTTGTAATAGGGTATAATCTAGTACCAGAACCTCCTGCAAGTACAATTCCTTTCATAGTTTAGTTTTAAGTTAAAAAAAATTGAAAGTTGCAAGTAAAACATGCAACTTTAACTATATTAATGAAAATTCAAACGGCTACAAAGATAATAAATCAGAAATAAGTTACAAATAAATATAGGTTTTGGTCTTGACTTTGGTATTCTAAAATAGAGAAGTTATTCAATTGTAACAAATATAATATAAAGCAATACACATAATATACTATAATTACTAATTCACTTGTCTAATAACTCATAACTAAAGACTCCAATAATCAATAGAAGTAATTTTGGTTTTAAAAACACCTTTAATATCAACAAAAAGACTATCAGGGGCTAACATTTCTTGGAAGTCACTTTCAGACATTGTCAAATATTGATTATGACTTACAGCAACAACTACTGAATCGTAGTAACCACTAGGAGTTTCTTTCAATATTATATTGTATTCTTCAAAAACTTCTTTCGGATCAGCATATGCATCAACAACATCTACAGAAACACCGTACGATTCAAATTCATGAATAACATCGACAACTTTAGAGTTGCGTATATCACTAACATCCTCTTTAAATGTAATACCCATTATAAGTACTCGCGAACGTCTAATATCCTTATTTTTAGCAATGATTTTTTTAACAATCTGCTTAGCTATATAACCACCCATTGAGTCGTTGATAAAACGACCAGCATTGATAATTTGAGCATGATAACCCAACTCTTTTGCCTTATGAGTTAGATAGTATGGATCCACACCTATACAATGTCCTCCAACTAAACCTGGAAAGAATTTCAAAAAATTCCATTTAGTTCCTGAAGCTTCCAATACTTCATAGGTATTGATCCCCATACGGTTAAAAATAATCGAAAGCTCATTAACAAAAGCTATATTAATATCGCGCTGTGTATTCTCAATAATCTTTGAAGCCTCTGCAACTTTAATTGAGCTAGCTCTGTGAACACCAGCTTTGATAACAAGTTCATAAGTCAGCGCAATGTTTTCAGAAGATTCTGCATCACATCCAGATGATACTTTTTTTATAGTTGTTAAGGTATTTACTTTATCGCCTGGATTAATTCTCTCTGGTGAAAATCCAACTTTAAAATCGTCGATAAATTTTAGACCAGACTCTTTCTCAAGTACAGGAATACAATCTTCCTCAGTACATCCGGGATAAACAGTAGATTCATAAACAACATAATCTCCTTTTTTCAAAACTTGACCAACAGTTTTAGAAGCACTTAATACAGGCTTTAAATCTGGTTGATTATGATTATCGATGGGTGTAGGAACAGCTATAATGAAAAAGTTAGCATTACGAAGATCATCAATATTTGCCGTGAAAGAAATGTCACAACCATCAAAATCTTCAGAAGACAACTCTCTACTAGGGTCGATTCGATTTTTCATCAAATCTACACGGTCTTGTTTAATATCAAAACCAATAACTTTAACTTTACGTGCAAACTCTAATGCAATTGGAAGTCCAACATATCCAAGTCCAATTACAGCTAAAGTTGATTCTTTTTCAATCAATTTCTGAAACATAGCTTTTTTACTTTTTACAAAACGGGTGATAATCACCAGTTAAACATTTAATTTCTGCATTTCTAATATTATATACAGTCTCTATCGACTTTCGAGCTTCACTTAATCCAAAACCTTCTCCTCTCAAAATATGTTGATACGATTGAGTGTGCAAATCTGTAAAACCTCCACTAAATTCAATTTCATCATCTCCTACTGTTATAGATCTATAAGTTGTCTGTCCTTTAAATTTAACTTCCTGGGGAATATCATTAAAATCGACACTTAAATACCAACGTACTCTTGCTCTTTCTAAATCTAAAAACCCGGCTGCTTTATGGTCATCATGACAATGAACAATATTCTCTTTAACATCTCCAAATATCCAAGTAAGCATATCATAAAAATGGACTCCAATATTAGTGGCAACACCTCCTGATTTTTGAATATCGCCTTTCCAAGAAACATCGTACCAACGACCTCGACTTGTTATATAAGTTAAGTCAACATCATAAATTTTATCTTTTGGTCCATTTTCAATTTTACTTTTCAACTTAATAATCGAAGGATGAAGACGAAGCTGCAATATATTAAAAACTTTTCTTTCTGTCTCCTTTTCTATTTCCTGAAGAGCATCAATATTCCATGGATTAAGTACCAATGGTTTTTCACAAATAGCATCTGCACCATGACGTAACCCAAAACGAATATGAGAATCATGCAAATAGTTTGGAGTACAAATACTCACATAATCAATTTTAGTTCCAATTCTTTTAAGCTTATCAAAATGTCTATCAAAACGCTCAAATTCAACAAAAAAATCTGCGTTAGGGAAAAATGAATCCATCTGTCCAACACTATCAAATTTATCTAAAGCAGCAACTAAATTATTACCTGTATCTTTTATTGCTTTTAAATGACGAGTCGCTATATACCCAGCAACACCAATTATTCCAAAATTTTTCATCTTTACACTAATTAAGTAACAGCCTATTTAAGCCTTTCCACCACATTATTAACTAATCTATATATTTCATCACTTTCTGGACAAACAGCAAATCCTTCATCTGTAAAAATCAACTTATGACCATATTCTGAAACCCAACCAATTTGTCTTGCAGGATTACCTACAACAAGAGCGTAAGGTTTAACAGGTTTTGTAATCACTGCACCTGCTCCAATTAAGGCATATTCACCAATTTCATTCCCACAAACAACTGTAGCGTTTGCTCCAATAGAAGCACCTTTTTTTACACGAGTCTCTTTATATTGATTTTTTCTATTAATAGCACTTCTAGGGTTTAGAATATTAGTAAAAACCATAGAAGGCCCCAAAAACACATCATCCTCACAAATAACGCCAGAGTAAATTGAAACATTGTTCTGAACCTTTACATTATTTCCCAATATTACATCTGGTGATACAACTACATTTTGCCCAATATTACACCTTTTACCAATAATACAACCTGTCATTATATGACAAAAGTGCCAAATATTGGTCTCTTCTCCTATATGGCAATCAGCATCTATAACAGCTGTTTTATGTGAAAAAAAATTCATAATTTTTTGTTAAAAAATTTGATAACAGAATCTGAAATATATTTTAACTGCTCCTCATTCATTTCTGTATGAATTGGCAAAGAAAGCACCTGATTAGAAATCATATCGGTAATTGGATACTCTTTTAGATCTATAATTGCTTGAAAAGCATTCTGATTATGGCACGGCACAGGATAATAAACCATTGATGGTATATTCTGCTCAGCTAAGTATCTCTGTAACTCATTTCGTGATCCATCAAGAATTCTCAATGTATACTGATGAAAAATATGCTTAGATGAATTACTTCTAAAAGGAGTTTCAATCAAATCAATATTAGCAAAAGCAGAATCGTAATAATCAGCCACTCTTCTCCTCGCATCATTATATAAATCGAGGTACTTTAATTTAACATTAAGCACTGCAGCCTGAATAGAATCTAAACGAGAATTAACACCAACCAAATCATGATGATACCTTACTTTCATGCCATGATTTACAATGGCTCTAGCTTTTTCAGCCAACATTTCATTGTTAGAAAAAAGTGCACCACCATCACCATAACAACCTAAATTCTTAGATGGAAAAAAAGAAGTTGTACCAAAATCCCCCATTGTTCCAGCTTTCATAACTTTACCATCAGAAAACGTAAATTCGGCTCCAGTTGCTTGAGCTGCATCTTCTATAACAAACAAGTTGTATTTTTGAGCAATTTGTAAAATCTCTTCCATATTAGCACATTGTCCAAACAGATGAACAGGAACAATTGCTTTTGTTTTAGTTGTTATTGCGTTTTCAATCTCATTAGTATCAATCAAAAATGTATCTCTATTAATATCAACTAAAACTGGTTTAAGTCCCAAAAGAGCTATCACCTCAACAGTAGCAACAAAAGTAAAATCAACAGTAATAACCTCATCACCAGGTTTTAAACCAAGTGACATCATTGCAATTTGCAGAGCATCTGTACCATTTGCACAAGGAATTACAGATTTTACTCCAAGATAGTTCTCAAGATTTTTTCTAAAATCACTAACTATCGAACCATTAATAAAAGAAGCGTTATCAATCACTTTCTGAATTTCAGAATCAACTTCTTCCTTAATATTTAAATATTGTGACCTAAGGTCAACCATCTGAATCTCTCTCATCTAAATTTAAAAATTAATATAAAACACTACGATTATAACTAAAAGTAAGCACATAAGTTTATTTTTGATTAAAAATCAAAAATTAAGGAGTTCTGATATTATAAAACCCCTTATTTAAATTTTAAAATATTATTTTGCGTAAGCTATAGCTCTTGTCTCTCTTATAACAGTAATCTTAATTTGACCAGGATAAGTCATTTCATCTTGAATTTTCTTAGAAATGTCGTATGATAAACTTTCTGCTTCAACATCAGAAATCTTATCACTTCCAACAATAACCCTTAATTCACGACCAGCTTGAATAGCGTAAGTTTTAGTTACACCAGGATATGAAAGAGCAAGATTTTCTAGATCTTTCAACCTCTTAATGTAAGATTCAACAACCTCACGTCTTGCACCAGGACGAGCACCCGAAATAGCATCACAAACCTGAACTATTGGAGAAATCAAAGTTGTCATTTCTAATTCATCGTGGTGAGCACCAATTGCATTACAAACATCTGGTTTCTCTTTATATTTTTCGGCCAATTTCATACCAAGAATAGCATGTGGCAACTCAGGCTCATCATCTGGCACTTTACCAATATCATGTAACAATCCTGCACGTTTAGCTACTTTTGTATTTAAACCAAGTTCCGACGCCATAATTGCGCAAAGATTAGCCACCTCTCGCGAATGCTGAAGAAGATTCTGACCATACGACGAACGATATTTCATCTTACCAATCAACCTTATTAATTCAGGGTGTAAACCATGAACTCCAAGATCGATAGCTGTACGCTTACCTGTCTCAATTATCTCTTCTTCAATTTGCTTTTTGGTTTTCGCAACAACTTCTTCAATTCTAGCAGGGTGAATACGACCATCCGTAACCAACTGATGGAGAGCCAATCGTGCAATCTCGCGTCTTACTGGATCAAAACCAGATAAGATGATAGCTTCAGGTGTATCATCAACAATAATTTCAATTCCTGTTGCAGCCTCTAAAGCGCGAATATTACGCCCTTCACGGCCAATAATTCGACCCTTAATCTCATCGTTATCAATATTAAACACTGTAACTGAATTTTCAATAGCTGTTTCTGTCGCAACCCTTTGAATAGTCTGAACTACTATACGTTTAGATTCTTTGTTAGCAGAAATTTTAGCCTCGTCCATTATATCATTAATATACGACATAGCTTCAGTTTTCGCTTCTTCTTTCATTGATTCAACAAGTTGAGCTTTTGCCTCTTCTGCAGACATATTCGAAAGATCTTCAAGCTTTTCTACTTGCTTTTTATGCATCTTCTCTAATTCAACTCCTTTGTTTTCAATAACCTCAAGCTGTTTATTCAAGTTAGCTCTAATCGCTTCAATCTCATTATTCTTTTTCTGAAATTCTTCTTGACGTAAATTAAGACTACTCTCTCTTTGCTTAACTTTTTGTTCCAAGAGATTTATCTTAACATTTTTCTCATTTACAAACTTTTCATGCTCTGCTTTAAGATACAGAAACTTCTCTTTGGCCTGAAGTATTTTATCTTTTTTCAGCACTTCTGCCTCAGCCTGCCCATCTCTAATAAGCTTATCTTTCTTGGATCTCAAAGCTCTATCCCATAAAACATAAGACAAGCCCCCTCCAATAATAAAAGAGACAAACACCATTACTACTACGATATCAATAGTCATTTTTTTAGTTGTTTAAAATATATGTTACAAAAAAAGCCCACATAGCCAATTTGAAAAACCCCGTTAGACACGGCTGGAGCTGCCAAATAGGATCGAGTTTCCGATTTCTTTCACCCCTGACTAGCAGGTAGGTATACTCTACTCTATTATTGAGCTTTACTCCAATTTAAAATCTGTTGAGTTTTCAAATATATTAACTATGCGGGCAAAGTCTTTTTTTTAATTCAATGAACGAGATGTATTACAATTTCTCAGTAAGCTGATCTAATCGATCCTCAATTTTCACCAACTCACTCAAAACACTTTCCATATCACCAGAAGATTCTTTCTGAAGAGTTTTCATTACAATCTGCAAGCTTGCCATAGACAGAAAATCCTGATTATCTTTATCTATATAAATACCTTTGAACGACTCTATCTTTTCGTTTATCATACTTTCAGCCTTCCTAAGAACTTCTTCCTGATCAGCAATAATAGACAAAGGATAAACCCGGTCTGCTATTCTAACTTTGACTCTTCTCTTACTTTCCACTAGTATATTTTATCTATTTAATAAAGCTATACACCTATCAATTTCCCGCACAATTTTTGTTATCTTAGCTTTTGATTCTACCGAATTTGATTCCCCAATAGAGTTTAAAGTCTTAGACAACTTAAGCATTTCATTTTTGTTAACTAAAGCCTGATTTTCTAGCTGAAGTTCTAACAAACTTTTTTGCAATTTACTATTTTCGCTCTTCAACTTTATGTTTTCACTAAGCAACTTTTCAACTTTATCTTCAACAGCAGATATTTTACTATTTAGACTAAGAATAAGAGTTTGCCCAAGATTATTCATGCTTTATGTTTTCAACAAAAATAATAAACTTTACTTTAAGTAAAAGTAATAATTTTACTATTTAAGACAAACTTTTTAATCATTAATAATTTTTCAGTTTTCAATTATAATCTAACTTTGAAAAAAAATCACATCCTAAAAATGACAAACAAAACAAAATTAGCATTAGCACTCAATTTTTTACTGTTATTACCCATTACTATAACAGGCAAAAAAAAATCTTTTGAACTGCCAATTAAAATTCCAATATCCTTATCTGGAAATTTTGCAGAAATAAGGAAAAATCATTTTCATTCAGGAATCGACATTAGAACACAAGGAAAAAGAGGATTCCCAATCTACTCTATTGATTCGGGATATATATCACGAATCAAAATACAAAGTGGAGGATACGGAAACGCTATATATATAAACCATTACAACGGACTCACATCCGTATACGCACATCTTGATCGGCTAAGCGACACATTAAAAAGAATAGCAGAAAAAAAACAGTATGAAAAGGAAAGCTTTGAAATTGATTTATCATTTTACGAAAACGAAATCACTATAAAAAGAGATGAACTAATTGGATTTTCAGGCAATTCTGGGAGCTCAGGAGGACCTCACTTACATTTTGAGATGCGTGATTCCAAAACTCAAAACCCACTCGATCCTATTTTATTTTTTCCAATTATTAAAGATAACATAGCACCTTCGTTTAACAATTTATATATATATAACACAAAAAACCAACTATTCAACAGATCTGGCGTATACAAATTACACAAAAAAGGAAGTAAATATTACTCAAATCAAAATTTAATAAAAGTACCCAAAGACTTCGCGTTGGGAGTTGAAATGTATGACCACACAAACGAAAGTCGAAGCAGAAACGGAATAAAAGAAACTAAAGTCTACTTCGACAACAACCTGTTTTTCACCCTAAAAATCGACAGCTTTTCGTTTTCTAAGACAAGATACGCAAACTGTGTTATCGACTATTTTCAGAAAGAAAAATACAAACGTAACGTATATAGAACCCACATACTTCCAAATAACCTTTTAAACATTTACAAGACAGAAAACAATGGTATTATAACACTAAACGATTACAACAGCCACAACATAAAATTTGTAACAACCGACTCACACGGAAATACATCAACTTTAGAAACTACTATAAAGAGATCCGATAGTTTTACCTCTACAAAAAGTAACCAAATACTATCTTGGAATCAAGATTATTCTTTAGATGCTAATGAATACAATATTTCTATAAACAAAAAATCCCTATACAATAACACAAAATTTGACATGTCAATTTTTTACGACAAAAAAACAGAATTCCCTATATTACATTTTGCAACATACCAATCAATATTCCATAAACCTTTTAATATTTTATACGATATAAGCGATTCAACAAAGATTGACTTTTCAAAGGTTATATGGTGCTCTGTTAATAAAAACGGAAAATTAAACGAAACTATTAAAACAAGAATAGTAAAAAACAAGATAATTGGCGAATCTAGAGAAACTGGATATTTCACTATGAAAATAGATACTACTGCACCAATAATAAAAGTACTAAATATTGACAACAAAAAATATTTGTCAAAAAAACGCATCTGTGCAGTTGTTAAAGATAATATATCGGGTGTAAAGTCATACAACGGATATATCAACAACCAATGGGTTTTGTTTAAATACGACGCAAAAAAGAATTTACTTACATATAATTTCGACGATAAAATTACCGAAGACAATTCAGAAAAGACTGTTTCAATTTATGTCTCCGACTATTGCGGAAATATTAATGTAAAGACAACCAAATTCATTTACTAAAATTAAATGCGACTTACATATTGGAGTCGCATTTAATAATTACCATAAACCATACTGAATATTCATAAAAAACAACATCAATTTAATTAACAAATCCAACTTCTAACCAAACTACATCTTAATTTGCACTAGACAACTATCCATAAAAATTATCTTACCAATGGGAAAAACAATAAAAAAAACATCCGCAAAATTAAGAAACACTAAACGGACTTAAAAAAAAATTAATTTTAAACAAAAAAACCATTACAGAGACTCAACCACTTACACGAAACCCCCGAAAATATTAAGAAAAAAGTCCATTTTTATTTTGTAGCAATTAAATATTTAATACCTTTGCATCGCAATCAAAAACAACGGTTCTGTAGCTCAATTGGATAGAGCATCTGACTACGAATCAGAAGGTTAGGGGTTCGACTCCCTTCAGAATCACTTTTTCATTGCTTTTATAAAGATAAAAGCAAAAATTAAAAAAATATTAGATTTATTTGTGCGATTTTTTGATAATAAAAAAAACATATCTATATTTGCACGCATTAAACAAAACACGGTTCTGTAGCTCAATTGGATAGAGCATCTGACTACGAATCAGAAGGTTAGGGGTTCGACTCCCTTCAGAATCACAAAAGACATCCTTTTCAAAAGGGTGTCTTTTTTTGTTTACTCTTCTCTCAAATATAAATACAAATGAATTCCTAATTCATATCTTTGTACTATGAGAAAAAGATACAGCCAAAATATCGATAGTTTATCAAACACAAAGGAATGTTTAATTAACTATAGCAATGAAAAAGACGTTTACTTTATTATTGACAGCAATTCTAACATTCGTAAAAACGAAGACATATATAAAAAGTACGATTTTATTGCTGCTTTTGGCATCAAAAAACAAATTGAATGCAAAAGCCCTTCAAAAAGCGGATTCTCAGATTTAAACATTTTTTACAAAGAGAACAAAGACTGGATTTTCGGCTATTTGTCTTACGACTTAAAAAACGAGATAGAAAATTTATCATCAAACAATATTGACAATTTAGATTTCTCAAATCTTTACTTTATAATTCCAGAAATTGTTATTTGTCTTAGTGAAAACAAGCTTTCGGTTGAGTTTTTTGATGATGATTTTTCAACATCTGAAATCAAAAATCTTGTAAATAATATTTTAACAAATCAAGAATCTACAAAACCAATTAATTCAAAAGTTAATATTACTGCTCGTTTTTCAAAAGAAGAGTACTTAGAAACCATAAAAAAAATTAAACATCACATACAAATAGGCGATGTTTACGAATTAAATTTATGTCAGGAGTTTTATTCAGAAAATACAGAAATAGACACTATTGATGTGTACAAGCGACTAACACAGGTTTCCCCTACTCCATTTTCTTGCTACGTCAAACAAAATAACAACTATATTATTTGCGCTTCTCCGGAGCGATTTTTAACAAAAAATGGCACTACAATAATTTCTCAACCAATAAAAGGAACAAAACCTAGAGGTAAAGATAAAGCTGATGATTTAAAACTTATTGATGATCTAGAAAAAGACCCGAAAGAGAGAGCTGAGAACATTATGATTACCGATTTGGTAAGAAATGACTTATCACATTTTGCTAAAAAAGGCTCTGTAAGAGTTCCTGAACTTTGCAAAATATATACTTTTCCAACTGTTCATCAGATGATTTCTACCATTTCAGCTGAATTAGAAAATGAAGAACTATATATTAAAACCATAAAAAAAGCATTTCCGATGGGTTCAATGACAGGAGCCCCCAAAATAAAATCTATGGAGTTAATTGAGAAATACGAAAAAACAAAAAGAGGTGTTTTCTCAGGATCAGTTGGATATATAGACCCTCATGGCAACTCCGATTTCAATGTTATTATACGTACAATTCTGTACAACAAAAAAAACAAGTATCTTTCGTTTTGCGTTGGCGGAGCTATTACAATTAACTCCATCCCAGAAAATGAATACCAAGAATGCTTAGTAAAAGCTTCGGCCATAACTAAAGTATTAAAAGATTTAAAATTATAAACATGCAAAATCAACTATTACAATACATTAAATCAAACAATTTATGTGATCTAAATGGCAAAATCATTTGTGCCGTAAGCGGGGGGGTTGACTCTATGGTGATGGCGTATATTTTACACAAACTTGAATTAAATATTATAATAGCAACATGTAATTTTAATCTGCGTGACAAAGAGTCCGACAAGGATCAACAATTAGTTGATCAGTTTTGTTTAAAAAATAATATCTCATTTAGAACAATTTCATTTGACACAAAAAAATACGCCAAAGAAAAGAAACTATCTATACAAATGGCTGCCAGAGAACTTAGATACAACTGGTTTCTGAAATTATTAAAAGCTGAGAAAGCTGATTACATAGCTATTGCTCATAATTTAAATGATTCTATTGAAACATTTTTTATAAATCTTTCTCGCGGGACAGGAATTAAAGGATTAACAGGAATCAAAAATAAAAAAGGACACATAATTCGTCCTCTTCTATTTGCAAACAGAGATGATATTTACAATTTTGCTCAAAAGGAAAATGTGCCATTTAGAGAAGATGCAACTAATGCCGAGACTAAATATTACCGAAACTATATAAGACATAAAATAATTCCTCTTTTTCAGGAATTAAACAACTCATCATTTAAAAATTTCGAAAATACTATTGCAAATATTCAAAATGTAGAGGAATACTACCGAACACAAATTACATCTACAATTGACAACCTTGTCATAAAGACAAATTCATCAGAATATATTGATATACAAACTATTTTAAGCCACAACAATAATAAACTAATCATCTTTGAATGGCTAAATCCAAAAGGTTTTAATAAAGAACAGATTAACAATATTGAACTATCCATAAAAAAAGGGGATAGTGGCAAAATATTTTATTCTGATAACTATAAATTATATCGCGAATCAGACAAACTTCTTCTCGAACCTTTAAAAGAAGATGTGAACGAAAATATTAAAATCGTAATAGAGAACATAAATTCAAAAATTCAGGGATATAACATCTCCATAATTAATATTGACAAAGACTTTAAAATATCAAACGATAAAAACACAGCGCAATTAGATTTCGAAAAGATTATTTTCCCCCTAACAATAAGCGAGTGGAAGAAAGGTGATAAATTTCAACCTTTAGGAATGAACAACAACAAATTGGTTAGTGATTTTATCACAGATTTAAAAATACCTTCGCGAAACAAACACAATATTTTAACTTTAAAAAGTGAAGAAGAAATTCTATGGATTGTAGGATACAGAATTGACAATCGTTATAGAATAACAGAAAACACTAAAACAATTCTACAGATAAAGAAAGTATAACGATAAAGGAAACATTAAAAAGAGTGTTACGTACAAGAGTCAAACTTTATAAAAAAAGAGACTGATAACAATTTATGCCAATATATTTATATTACATAATACATTATAGTATGTCTGCAATTATATTACAGATGCTAAAAACATGTAATATTTCTAATTTCGAATCATTTTATTATCTAATAATACTCCTTATAGTACTAATAATAACTATAGTATTATCAACAATTTTAACTAAGAAAAACATTACCTTTAAATTCAAAACAAGATTCACAAAAGAATTAAATAAAAGAATTACTCTTACTGATCAGATAGAAGATTTAAAAAATCAAAACAGAAAATTAAAAGAACTGACTGATGAAGCACTTCAAAAATCAACTATTCAGAAGGAAGAGCATAAAATATTACTAGATGAGATAAAAATTAGCCAAGAAGAGATTCTTGAAATGTATAAAAATGTAAAAGAAAGCGAGAAACAATATAGAATATTAGCCGAGTCGTCACAAGATATGATTGTTCTTGT
>Ga0193962_1000216_pt1 | contig 25856 bp, 29 predicted proteins | sample FB_5_MG_FD_140335 | JGI IMG/M metagenome (GOLD analysis project Ga0193962, IMG submission 140335) | Microbial mat bacterial communities from the Broadkill River, Lewes, Delaware, United States - FB_5_MG | ecosystem: Environmental > Aquatic > Freshwater > River > Microbial mats | place: USA... | reverse complement strand
TCACCTATTAAATATGAAATTACAGCAAATCCTTGAAGTTCTATTGTAAGGTCAGCAAAATTAATAAATAGATGACCTACTCCTATGGTTATTCATACTTGAAAGTCTGATTTTGTTCCAACATGAAATTCGTGAAGTCCAAAATTTATAAGAAAAAGTGAATTAGTAAATCCAGACCAAGAGCTAGCAACATGGATTACAATTGATACAGCAACTTTTACTATAAACTCTTTAGAAGAAAAAGAAATAAATTTTACAATAGATGTTCCAACTGATGCAACTCCAGGATGACATTATTGAGCAGTATTTTTTAAAAATAACTGAGTAGATAATCCGTCATGATCATGAGAAATTAGTATAAATGTAGATTATTGAGTATTGTTACTTATAAATGTAGATTGAGAAATAATAGATAATGCAAGCCCTTGAAATACAACTATATCTTCTTGATGATGATATAGTTGGACTCAATATCAAAAAGATAACGCTTGAAAAACTGATGATTGTCCATTATGAGACCTAACAAGTAGTAATATTGATTGAAAATGTTTTGACTTAATAACATTTGAAGATGCTATTGAAGATATAGAAGAAGAAATTGAAAATAACGATGATGAAATAGTTATTAATGATGACAATGAAGTAATATTAGATGAAACTGATTTAACAAATTCAGAAATTATTTTCAATGAAGATGAAATTGTAAATAATGACGATGAAATAGTTAATGACAAAGAAGATAATAACGAGATAAATAACAATGATGGAATTCTAAATAACGACGATGAAGTAGCTAATATTGATAATAAAGAAGAAGAAGACTTTACAATAAACTTTTGAATTCCATTTAAAAATGAAGGTAATACACACATCAAACCTGAATGACAAATAACTTTAGTTGATGAAGATTGAAATGAAATAAAATGAATATGAAAGGAGGTCATTAAAAATGATCAATGAGCAATTATATGAGAAAAGATAGTTGATTATATACCAATTAACGATATTTGATGAAATGTTTTACCAAATTCTGAAAGATTATTTAACTCAGAATGGAAATGATTCCCATATGAAGCATATGATGACAATGGGAAAAAAGTAATAGAATACTGGACTCCTTGAGAATACTATACAAAGAAAAATATTGAAGAAAGAACTTATATATACCCTTGGGAAAGAGTTAATGAAAAATTAGAACAAAAGAAAATAGAAGCTATTATTCAAATTGCATATGAAAATTATGAATGAGAATTAATAGAATTTAATTCAGCTGAAGAGTTCTATGTTGATTATAAAACAAACTACATATGACTTAATCCATATTTTATTCTAATATCTATAATAAGTTTCTGATTATTCTTAATTTTCTTTATCATATTCAGAAAAACAACTAGAAAAAAATGTGAAAAATGTAAGAAATCTATTAAGAAGAAAATGACAATTTGTCCTTACTGTTGAACAAAACAAAAAAACAAGAAATAATTATTTCTTGTTTTTTTATTTTGCATTTTTTGTCTTACTAGGCCATTTTTGCCATATTCTTTCCATATATCATAAATTTATCATCATAAGATCTAATAATTTATTATATTTTGTTCTTCATTCTTGCTCAAATAGCTTTTTTTCATCTCTTAGTACTTGCTGCTTATTCAAAAGCAAAGTATTATAAGCAACTGAATTGAATATTTCTACTTTAACATCAGCTAATCAATAACAATCACCATTGGAATCTTTTGTTTTTGTATCTAAATATTCTAATGCAGATTTAACAGAAATAGAATTTTGATCTTCTTTATTTTTATATGCTTCATTTTTAACACATGAAGTTGCTTCTACAAAAGTTTCAGCACAAGCTTCTGAATATTTAATCTTAAAATATTCAGATTTTTTCCATATATGATTTATTCAATCATAATATGTATATGTAGCATCTTTTCAAAAATATAGATTTTTTTGTTCAGATAAACTACTAAGATATTTATCCATATCTTCATCTACTTTTTTAAAGTTTTCATCCATTGCTATTTGTAAAACTATCTTTTCGTAAGAGTCTTGAATACATATAAAACTATCAATAGATTTAACAGAGGCTCATGGTGTCATAAAACTACCATCTTTGTATTGAAAAGACTTTAAAGCAGAGTTACATTCATTAATTTTTCATTCATATTTACAAGAATTTGCACTTGTTAATGTGAATCAAAAATAGATAAATAATGATATTAATATTATTATTTTTTTCATAAATTATTTTTTACTAAAAAATTTAATAGTTCATACTAAACATTTTCAAAATATACTATAACCTTTTTTACAAGCTTTAGTTCACTCTTTAGTTATATTTCCTGTTACTTCTTTACCTTTTCATGTTCTTGATAAACCAATCATAGAAGCTACAGCTGTTCATATAATTAATCAGGTTATAACTTTATCAATTTTTTTTGCAGAATCCTCTACTTTTTTTCTTTTAAAAAACACAGTTTGTTTATTAATATTAAATTTTTTCTATCTTTATATTATGACTTGGAAATTTTAATTTAGGAATAGTTATTACTAATAAATTATTATCAATATTAGCTTTTATGTCATCAAAATCTAGATTTTCAGGTAATATAATATTTCTAATAAACTTTCCCCAATAACATTCTCTATTTTTTATAGTTACATTATTAGAATATATTTCAGGCTCTAGTCTTTCCCCTTTTATAGTTAAAACTTGATTATGGAAAGATAGGTCAATATCTTCCATTTCTATTCATGCAATTGGTGACAAAACAATAACTTCAGTTTCAGTTTCTAGTATATCTACTGCTACTTGTCATACCTCTTCTTCTATCTCATCAGAGATATCTGTATTATAATCTTCAGATAATTCTTCAAAATCATCATCTTTACTTACTCAAAAAAACTTAAACATATGTATAAAAATTCATAATAATCTAAAATATTATATATTTTTTTGAAAAAATTCAAGAAAAATGATAAAATAATATAGAATATAAGTAATTGAACATAATGGGAAAAATTAAGGATTTTATAAATAAAATCACAATACATTTTTTTGCAAATTCTTCACTAAACATCAGCTCAAAAGAAAAAATTAATCTTTTGGAGCAATTATCTAGTTTATTGTATTCTGGTATTCCCTTAATCAATGCATTTAAGATAATAATGTATCAAACTAAAAAGAAAAAAATTAAAAAATTAATAAAAATTATAATATGATTACTTAATAAATGAGAAAACCTTCATTCAAGCTTTTCAAAATTTCCAAATATATTTTGAGTCTTTGATTTATCTATAATTGAAATGGGTGAAGTAACTTGAAAATTATGAGATTCTATAGAAACTATAAAAGTAAAAGAAGAAAAAAGTAAGGAATTAAAATCTAAAATAGTATGAGCTCTAATTTACCCGATAATAATTGTCTTTTTATCATTATCTATGGTTTGAGTATTTATGGTTTACGTTATACCAAAAATACAAAAAATGTATAAAGATGCTAAAGTTAATTTACCTGAATTAACTCAAACAGTAATAGCAATCTCAAATTTTATGCAAGAGAATATTGTTGCTATAATAATTTGATTAATTTTATTCATAGTATGAATATCAATATTTAGTAAAAATAAATATACAAAAATTTATTGGGATTACTTTATATTAAGAATACCTATCTTTTGACCATTAATAAAAAAGAAGATATTAGCATTATTTACATCTAGTTTATGAGTTTTATTAAAAAGTTGAATCATAATAAACACTTCTTTGGAAATAAGCTCTAAAGCATTAGATAATTCATATTATGAAAGAGAACTAAAAGAGATTACATCTAGAGTTTCAAAATGAATAGAACTAAGTTCTTTAATGTGAATAAATGACATACAAAGTTGAAAAGAAAATTTTCTATTTCCTATTGAGCTAGCTTCAGTTGTTAAAATATGAGAAGAAACTTGAACTATGGCAAAATTACTTATGAAAATAAGTATAAAGATGAATAAAGAAATTGATGATATAGTTAAAAATATGCAAACAGCTATTGAACCGATAGTTATAATATGAGTATGATTGATTGTTTGAACAATTATTATGGCAATTATGCTACCATTCTTTAATATGGTAAACGTAATATAAACAATAAAAAAAGAGAAACTATTAAGTTTCTCTTTTTTATTATAAGTATTTACCACAAATTTCAGCTAATTTATCTTTTTGTTGAACACCAACCATAGTTTCAACAGGTTCACCATCTTTAAATACTATTAAAGTAGGAATAGACATAACTCTAAATTGACCAGCAATTTCAGGATTTTCATCAACATTTACTTTTCAAACAGTCATTTTACCATCCATTTCAGAAGAAAAATCTTCTAATATTGGTAACATCATTTGACAAGGTCCACACCATTCAGCCCAAAAATCTACTAAAGTTACTCATTCTTTTATTGTACCAGCGAAATTATCATTATTTAATACTGTAGCCATTTTGTATATTATTAAAAATTAATTCAAAATTGAGATTATATCTCATAAGTAAATATTCTATAAATTATTATTTGATAGAATATATAGAATATATTATATAGATTTTTATTTTTTATCAACCAAATTTTTTTTAATTTAGTTAGATTTTTCTTATAAATTACTATATTTTATATAGTAACCTTTTATTAGAATCAAAAAATATTACTTTAAAATTATAATATTTTATTTAAAAATATCTTTAAATACTTTAATTGCTAATTCCTGATCAATAAAAAAAGGAGATGTTGAAACAGTTATTATACTAGCTTTTTCAGCAGCATCTAAAACTACCTTCTTTTTTAATTCATAATCAATGAAATCTAAATCCGGTTGGAAAAAATCTAAATCTAAATTGAGTATAATATCTCAACTTAAATTATCCTTAATATTTAAATAATTCTCTAAATTTGATGTATTTCTTACTTGTATAATATCTCATATAATCCCCTCTTGTTTTGCAGGTATTATATAATCTCAAACATTTAAGATATTATTAGTAAAATCAAAAACTTTATCTAAATCTAAACTATCTGGCTTCATTAAGTGTTTATTATTATCTCTTGTATCAGCATGTTCATCTATATGAATCAATGTAGATCAATCTTTTATAATTCAAGCTTGTCTTGCTTCATACCAAAAGTAAAATGCATGATTATGGTTATCAAAAAGAATAATATCTTTGTTTTTCCAATTAATTCTATAAAAATTCTTTAATCAAAAATTTGTTGATAAATTATCATCAAATCAGAAATCCTCAAAAGCTATTTTATTTTTATCATCTTGTAATTGTATTTCATTAAAATTATTAATACAAATTAAAGACGGTACATATATTTTATTGTTTTCTCTTATATTAAAAGAAAATGCATTATTTCATTTTTTTTCTGATATAAAAAATCATTCTTTATAGTTCATTTTTTCTTTATAAAAGTGTAATTTTATATATTATATATATAAATAATCTAAATTAAACAAAATGATAAAAAAAGACATACCAGATTTCGCAAAAAAATTAAATGAAATGTTTCCTAACGCAGAAACAGAACTATATTATAATAATGAATTTCAATTATTAATTGCAATATTGATGTCAGCTCAAGCAACAGATAAACAAGTAAATATTGTAAATAGAAATTTTTTCAATTTTTTAAAAACGCCTTCTGACTGAAAAGAAATGGAAGTCGATTATATAAAAGAATTTATAAATAGTATCTCATTTTTTAATAATAAATCTGAGAATATAAAAAAAACTTCTAATATATTAGTGGAAAAATATAACTCAAAAGTACCTAGAACAATAGAACAATTAATTGAATTACCATGAGTATGAATAAAAACAGCTAAAGTCTTCCTTGCTGTTATAGAAGATGCTCCATATATTTGAGTTGATACTCATGTTCATAGAGTTTTAAATAGATTATGACTTGTAAATACTAAAACTCCTTTAGAGACTGATAAAAAGATTAGTAAAGGATTTACAAAAGATAATCATTCAATGCTACACAATACTTTAGTTTTATTTTGAAGATATCATTGTATAGCCAGAAAACCAAAATGTGAAACTTGTCCATTTTCTGAAAAATGTAAATACCGTAAAAAAGAAATAAAAAAGATAAGCAATTAATATGCTTATCTTTTTTATTTAAGATTATAATCTCAATTTTCTTTATCTGATATAATTTTTCTATCTTGGAAAGTTATAACTCTTTTATTTAGTGAGTTAACTATATTAGAATCATGAGTTGCCATTATAACTGTTTTTCAATCAATATTTAAATCAGTGAAAATTCAAATAATTTCTTTTGCTGTTTCAGGATCAAGATTACCTGTAGGTTCATCTCAAATAATTATTTTTGGATCATGAACTAATGCTCTAGCTATAGCCACTCTTTGTTTTTCACCTCAACTAAGTTCATAAACAAATTTATCTTTCTTGATTAATAAACCTACTTTTTCTAGAGCTTCAGGAACTTTTTTTCTAATTATCTCATCACTATATCAGCAAACTTCCATAGCAAAAGCTACATTTTCGTAAACTTTTTTAGATTCAAGTAATTTATAATCTTGAAATATAACTCATATCTCTCTTCTAAAAGCTAACAAAGATTCTTCTGTCATTCATCTATAAAGAGCAAGATTATTATCTAAAATAATATCTCATCTTTCTGGTTTAAAATCTCAAATTAATGATCTTATTAAAGATGTTTTTCAACTTCATGAGTATCATATCATAAAAACAAATTCTCATGGCTTAATTTCGATATTAATATCCTTAAGAACAACTTTATTTTTGAAAGACAATGTTATATTATCTATTTTCATTATATTTTTTGTTAAAAGTTTAATTATGATAAATTTAACATAATTTATTATTTTTGCAATTAAAAAAGATAAGTTATAAAAACTTATCTTTATGAAAATCTTTTTACATCACTAAACATTTCTTTTTCTATTTCTTCCGTAAATTTAATATACAATTTTGGAGTAATAATTTCTTTGTGATATAAATCTTTTATTGTTTTTTCTTCTAATTTCAATAATGATTTATTAATTAATCTTGATTCAATTGCGTTTATAGTTGCCTTATGAGATGAAAATATTTTTATTCTCTTTTCATCAGCTTGCTTATTGAAATTTGCGTATAATTCTATTATTTCATTAAAAACTGCTTTATCAAATCAGAAATCTATTTCTGATAATGCTCTTAATTCTTTTATAACTTTCCTAGTAATAATAACTCTTGTTCTATTTCTTATATAAGAATCTAGATCTGTAGAGTTTTTCTTATAAACAGTAACTATAGCTCTACAAAAGATATCGTAATCATTTTTCATATTAGAAATACTTCTTAATTGATCAGAATCTGATTCTAATCTTTCAGTTTGTTTTTCAATCTTTCTTAATATATATTTAAAGTTTTTTTCATCTATCTCATTATATAGAAATAATTCTTTTAAATATTGTTTTTCAATTCACAATGCATGTAGAGAAAATGCCCTTCTTAGTAATAGACTAGAATCTTTTCATTTAGAATCTAGAATTTCTTTCATTCTTTTTACTGCACAATCCAGTTTAACCATGTATTTTTCTTTTAATTCACTGTATTCAACATTAGTTAAATATGCTTTTTTAAAAGAAAGATTTAATTTTTGAAGTATTTTTAGGCTTGCTAATATTTTTCATTCCTCATATTCAAATTCTTCTAACTTGTGAAGTTTATCAACATTTAACTTCCTCATTATAAAAGGAGTTGTTGGAGCTTTAACTAATAAAGTAAACATTATACTTCAAATAGTTATTACTAGTAGGAAGTCTTTTATTGAAAAATTATAACTCCATCAAACTAATTCTTGGAAAGCCATTAATTTTTCATATCAAGGATCTCAAATTCATGGTATCATAAGAACCATCATCATTGCTAATGCTCATCTAAGACTTCACCATGACAATAGCATCATCCAAGAATGAGGTACTTTTTCTTCTAGTTTAAAAGTATTAATTATTCAAATAGGAATATAAACAGAAATAATCCTAGCAACCATTACAACTAGTATTGAAATTAAAACTGGTGCAGCAAAATCAGTAAATTTCATGTCTACTGTTGATAATACAAGTCACATTAATATAAAAACAATAGAATTTGAAACAAATGCAAAGAATTCCCAAAATTTTTGCATATGAGCTTCAACTCTAGGAGTTATCTTATATCTTCAATAATTTCATATAACTATTGATGCTATTACTGTAGCTATTACTCAAGATATTGGTAAAAAATCAAAGTGATGAGTTATTAACTCTGCTCATATAAATGATATATGTGCTAGAAGCATTGTTAATACAATTTCAACTTCTTCATGATTTTTAATATATCAAATTACTTTACTAAATAATAATCAGATTAATCCTCAAAATATTATTCATCAAAATAACATAGAACAAAACTTTATAAATCATTCTATATAAGTTGAACTAGTAACAATTCCTCAACCATCAATCATTACTCATAATACTACTAGAAACAAGGCTACTGCTGTACCATCATTAAATAGACTTTCTCATTCAAATAATATTGTAAGTCTCCTAGGTGCTCAAAGAGATTTAAATATTGATAAAACAGCTACAGGATCAGTTGCTGATATAAGTATTCAAAATAGTAAACATACTAGAAATGGAATATGAAATCATACTAAAGGAAGGAGCAAAAATAATGCTGATGCAATTATAGATCAAGAAATTAGCAATCAAAAAATTGCCATTGAAGTTATTGTTTTCCAATTGGTTAGTAAGTGCCTATAATTAATATTATATGCTGCTTCAAACAATAAAACAGGTAAGAAAACAAAAAACAACACATTTGGTGTTAATTTAAAGTCATCAATAAATGAAAATACTGGGATATCAGAAATTGGCACTAAAAGTAATCATATAATTACTAATAATACCGTATAAGGAAAATTAATTTTTTTACTCAATATATAAGTAAAACTACACACAACAAGTAAAACCAAAACTGATAAAGTTTGGGTCATAAAACTTATTTCTTCCATGATTTTTTATATAGAAAATATTTTTCAATGAACTCCGAAGATATAATTTTTTTTTGTTTATGCAAGTTTTTTTCTAAAAAACAACTTTATTTTTTTATAATGTGATGCTTGAATTCATAGTACAAATATAAACAATATATTCCAAACAAAGAAAATCAGTATAAAAGGAAATCAATATATAATGATATATTATGATTATTCAGCAAGTAATCCCCTAGAAAATAAATTAATAATCAGAAAAGTATGTTCCTAATTAAAAATAAAAAAGGTAGATGAAAATTTATTAATTTTTTTGTATAAAAATATCATAAAATAAATAATAAAATTTGTGATAATATTGTAGTTATTCAGGCTCATATAAAACTATATTTTGGTATCAAAATAATATTTCCTATTACATTAAATATAGTAACAATGATATTTATTTTGAGTAGTTTATTCTGATTTTCAGAAGCTACTAAGCTGTAAATAAATACTAACGATAAAAAATAAAACAGAATAACTCAAAAAACAACTAAAAATGCATCACTAGAATTATATAAGTGACTTGTATCTATATAATCATTATTGGCAATTATTAGTATTAGATAGTCTCTAAATAGCACTCACAATACAAATATTAATGATGCAAAAGAAAATAATACTTTAAATGATATTCAGATCAACTTACTTAATATTTTTTCATCTTTTTCTTTAAATCATTTAGTTAAACTTGGTAACAAAGATGTCATATAAAATCAACCAATAACCATTAAGACTTCAATAATTTTCATTGGTAAGCTGTATAAAGCAATACTTAAATCTCCTTTAACAGGTCATTCTAGTATAGATAAAACTATTACATCCAGTTTAAAATAAACTACAGATAAAAACAGTGCTAATCCATAAGGTAGTGAAATTTTAAATAAATGTTTAATATAATTAAAATCAAACTTAAATGATATTTTTGCTAACCTTCTAGCATAAAAATAATTTAATAAAGTATTGAAGAAAACACCAATAACTCAAGCAATCATTATATAAATAAATGGTGTAAAATAGTTACTTGCTTCTATTAATTCTTTTGGATAAAAAATATACGAAACTAATCATACAATTCATAAATTAACTAATTTAGCCAATATTAAAGATATTGCTGAAAATTCAATCTTCATATTTGCTTGCATTAATGCCAAAATTGAAGAATTTATTAATTGTAATATAGTAAATATAGATGCAATAAATATTGAAACTAGTGCTAGTTCAGAATTATATCATGGTATAAAATATGCAATTCAAGTAGCTAAAAATAATATTATAATTCATAAAATTAATCTTAATGTCATTACATTTCATACAATCTTTTCAGAATTATCTTTATCATTTGTAATTTCTCTTATTGTAATTGCATACAATCAAAGATCAGCCAAAAATACAAATATTCATATATAGTTGTAGATTTTTGAATATAATCAATACATTTCTACTGATAAATAATTTGTAAGCATACTAATTAAAAAAATAGCAATAATTGCCGTTCATACTTTTGAAAATATTTGAGATATTGTATTTGATGCTATTTTTTTAAACACTATTTTAAAATTAAAAGTTATTTTTTTTTAGTGTAATGTATTTTAAATCTTTGTAAACACAAATAACATTATTTAGCTTTACAAAAGCCTCCATAATAATAAAATTTTAATAATTAATTAAAAAGTAAAAAATATAATGAAAAACAATAAAAAAATACAATTAATAATTTTGGGAATAATATTATTAGTATGAATATTATTTTTAGTTTCTTTTTTTAATACAGATAAAGACGAAACTAATCTAGATTGACTTTGAATTGATGACTTATGAAATACTGAACTAACTAAAGACGAAATAAATGTAGAAAAAGCAAAAGAAAGAATGAATACACTTAGAAAAAAAATGACTCTTAAATGATTAATTGCTAAGTGAGATCTTTATTTTGAAAATGAAGAATATACAATTGCATTAACTAAATACCTACAAGTTTATAAAGATATCCCTGAGGATCAAGAAGTTAATCTAAAGCTATGAAATATATATTATAATTTAAATAAATTTTCAAAAGCAAATACTTACTATTCTAAAATAAAAAACTACCCTAGTTTAAATAAAACTCAAGCATTAAAAAGTTATTTAAATTCATCACAAGCTTCAAGCTGAACAATAGTTGAAATAAATAAAGAAATTGATTCTTTTTGATTAGATGAACAAGAAAATTTTTATTATAAAAACTCTACTATCTGTGTTTTTGATTATTCTCAATGTAGAAAGAATTTTAAAGATTATTTTGAAAAACAAAATAATTGAATCAAAAGTTGAGAATTTACAGATTATAAAAAATTTGAAGATTTAAAAAAGATAGAAGATGCATTTATAAATTATGAAAACTTTCAAATTGATGATTTATCATATAAAGCAGCATTAATAACTTGAGCATTTTATGAAAATTGATTTTATTATGCATCTTTGGGTACTTCTGAATTAATACTTGATGATAATCCAAACTATAAACCTGTTCTTAAAATAGCAGCAAAAAGTTCATATGAGTTATGAGATTATATTTTAGCAAAAAAATATCTAATAAAATATAATAAAATTGAATCTAATGATCCAGAGGTAAGTTATTTTTTATGAAGAGTATATGAGAAATTAAACGAAGATATTTTAAGTATAATACATTTCAATAAAGCTCTAAAAATTGGATACCCAAATGTTACAGATATTAGAAGAAGATTAATATTTATATACTTTGAAATAGAAGAAAATGAAAAAATGTTAAGTGTTTTTAAAGAATTAATAGATTCAAATTCAAAAGATTTAAATTTAAATGATTATAATTTAGCAATATATTATCATATAATAAATGATGATTTAGAAATAGCAGAAAAATATAGTGAAATAGCAAAAAAGAAATTTACAAATTCAGAATTATTCTATTGATATTATTCATGGATAATGTTACAAAAGGAAGATTTAACAGAATTCCAAATAAAAGTTATTGGAAATAACATTAACAAAGCTATTGAAATTAATGATAAAAACCCTATGATAGTTATGGTTAAATGAATGCTTGAACTAAAAAAAGAAAACTATGATGAAGCATTTTCATACTTTAAAAAAACTATATCTCTTGATAAAAATTGAGAATATAAAGAAACTGCTAAAATATGGTTAGATAAAATACCTAAAGAAACTGATGATAATAAGAAATAATTATGGAAAAAATAAATCCTTGAAATTTAAAAGAAAAAGAAAAACTAGATAAAAAAGTTTTACTTGAAGAATTAGCAAATGATATTGCTAAGAAATTTTGAATTGAAAAAGAAAATGCAAAAAAATTAATTATTAGTGAAACATTAGAATGAGTAGAGAATCTAAAATCAGAAATTAAAAACAGTAATGATAACTCTCTTAATGAACTTGATATAAAAGATGTTGAAAAATTATTTTTAACTCTAAAATGAGCACAAGAAATAATTGAAAATTCATCTAAAATAGAAATTAAGATTCTTAAAGATGATGTTGAAAAAACTATAAATATAGATCAATTTAAAAATCAGATTGAAGATTACTTACCTAGCAAGTTAATAAACAAAGCTAAAAATCCTCAAAATTTACATGAGCATATTTTATGATTTGCACTATGAAGTACAAACTCAATAATAGCAACTGCTGATATTTTATATCAGATATGAGCATGAATATTAAAAACACCTTATCATCTATATATGATAGTTAGCTGAAAATGAGAAGCTAAATCATTTAAAAAAATATAAAAGAAGAAGACTATAAAAAGTCTTCTTCTTTTATATTATCGATTAATAATGAAACTTTTTCCTTTACTTCATTATCAGTTAAGTTTTGTCTTCAAATTAATATTTTTTCTACTTTCAATGAATCAAAAATAAATCATACTAGTAAATCTCATTTTTTTATATCAGATATATTTTGTTTAATGTAAATTAATAAATCTTCTATATTTTCTAAGTTGCAACTTTTTTCAACTATGAATCAATTATTTAATGAAAAATCATTAATAGCTTCATTATCACTGGATCATTCATATAATCATAACATATTAACAAAGTTATGATTACTTAAAAAAACATCTGATGGTATTTTTTTAATTCAAACTCTATTTAATACACTATAAATTAGTTTAGTATAATTAACTCATTTTCATAAAGTAAATTCACTCCCAATATTTATTTGATCATTTTTTAATATTGTTTTATCCATATTTTAATATTTTTCATCTAAAAATTCTATTTCTATGCCAAATTTATCTCTTAGATGATAAGCTAATAATTTTGGTCATATTTTTTCTGTTTCATAATGTCCTCATATTAAAACTCATTGTTCTAACTCTTTTGCTAAAGTCATTTCGTGGTGAGCTCATTCTCATGTAACAAAAATATCATAACCTTTTTCTTTTGCTTCACTTACATTTGATAATGCTCATCCTGAAACAAAAGCAATTGAAGTAAAATAAGTTATATTTCAAAAATTATAAAATCTTTTTAATAATTGCATTGTTTCAGCATAAGGTGTTACAAGGTTTGAGACGTGCATTTTATGTTTTAACTTTAATCAGAACCCAATAGTAGATCAATTATAACTTCAAAAATCTTCTATTTCATATTCCCCTTCTTGAATTCAAAAAATGTTTATGAAAGCCCTAAGTAATCATGTATTATTTCAAACTTCTGGATGTGCATCAAGAGGCAGATGCGCTGAATATAAAGCAATATCATTATCAATTAATAATTTTGCTCTTTTATATGGAATTCACACTAAAGATTGTTCAAATCACCAAAAAATACCATGATGAGATAAAACTAAATCTACTCATTCCTGCTTTGCTTTTTCAAAAATATAAGTATTTGCATCCACTCAATACCCTATTTTTTTTATTTCTTCTTTAGAGTTATCTACTTGTAATCAATTTTTAGAATTATCTTTAAAATCAGAAACTTTTAGATATTCATTTAAATATTTTATTAATTCTTGTTTGTTCATATTTATTTAATTTTATTAATATACTCTATTAATTCTGGAAAAGTTGATTCAGTAAAGTGTTTTCTTCAGTTTAAAATTATTTGTTCAGAATTAGTTAAGGATTTTGAAAGTTTTTCAAAATGAGAAAAAGGAACAACATCATCATCAATTGAATGAAATAAAACTGTTTTATCTTCGTATTTTTTAAATTTTTTAAGATTTATATCGAAATTAAAAGTTCAAATTAAATCTCAAGGTATATCTTCAATTGCAGAAGATATTAAAAATATTTTTTTTATTTTTTTAGAAAAATTGTTTTCATTTAAATATTTTAAAATAAAAGCTCATCAAAGAGAATGTCATATAAGAATACAATCATCATTTAAATATGGTATAACTTTTTCAAACATAATCTTCCAATGATTATAATTTGCATATCTTTTATTAGGCATTTCAGGTCAAAAGACTTCAAAAGAATCTCACAAATCTCCTTTTAAAGTCATTCACCATTTAATTCTATTTTCTTTTTCTGGATTATATTGAAGTTTTTCAAGGTAATCATTAAAATCAACATAATTTTCTTCAACCTCTCATCAATGTATGCGAATAACTTGTTGTTTCATATTTACATATTACTCATATAAAGCTTTTCCTATTCTAATAATATCAATTCACTTATCTAATGCTATCTCATAATCTCTAGAAGTACCTGCGGAAATAAATCAGTTTTGTAGATATTTATTTCTTAATTTTATAAGTGTTTCAAATTCTTCTTCTTTTTCTTCTTTTGTAAATTCTGCTTTTCCTATAGCTGAGAATCAAATAAGTGATACATTTTCCATCTCTCAAATTAATTCTAAATATTCTGGTATTTTATCTATATTAATTCCCCCCGGTTTATTGGAATCTAAATTAATTTGTAAGAATATTTGAACCCAATTTCATTGCTTAGAACAAATATCTTCAAGTTTTTTCAAATGTTTTATATCATCTAAACTGTGAAGTATTGATGCATACTTAATAATTTCTTTTATTTGTTTTGATTGAATATTTCAAATAAAATGAGTTTTTTCTCTATCAGATTCTTTCTCTTTTAAGCTTTCTAATCTATTTTCTCAAAATCATTCAAGAATATCTATATAATTTTCTTCAAGATTATTTATAACATAATCTGTATCTTCTTTTTCTAAATATTTAGTAACTGCTAATATTTTAGAATCTGTTCATTTAAATTTATCTAATAAATCTGTATTTATTTTCATTTAATTATTTTATCCAAATAAAAGCACCAAATCTTCAAGTAGAATATCATTCTCTTCTAGCTGAAAAATATTCAGAATCAGTAAAAGTATCTATTCATATATTATTTATATTACTCTCTTTTACTCAACTTTCAAGTAACTGTAGACTATTTTCTTTTTTAATATCTAAAAATTGTTTTCAATTTACAATTTTAGTCTTTACTTCACTTCTAAAATTATTTCATACATCTTCTCATACTTGATAACTACAAGAGTTAATACTTGGTCATATTATAGCATTAATATTATTAATATCAGCACCCAAAGTAAGCATGTTATTTATAGCTTTTTTAACTATTTTCTTGTTAGTAGATTTCCATCAAGCATGAACTACTCATATAACACCATTGATTCTATCAAGTAAAAGTACAGGAACACAATCTGCTATCAATACTCATATAACAATGTTTGATTTATTCGTTACTATTCAATCCGCTTTATATGCTAGTTCATGTGACTTTACTCAAGTTCATTTATCATCATTAGAAGCAATAATCACATCATATGAATGTATTTGATTTAAATAAACAAAATCTTCTAAACTAAATCATAGTTTAGAAGATAGGTTTTTCCTATTATTTATAACTTCATTTTCAACATCTCATGTATGAAGGGCTAAGTTAGCGTCTTCTTTAGTTGAAATATAATATCAAATATTGTTCACTTTTTTTACAAAATTGTTAAAAAATACTATATATTGTAAAGTAATTGTTAAAAACTTTTTTTAATACATTAGCTTATTACCATTGTCTTTAAGCCATTTTCTATGAATTTTATAATCTCACGGGTACATTTTTATACTTATTTTTTCTACAGTATCCCAAAATTTCTTTGAATGATTCATTTCATTAAGATGTGCTAATTCATGAATAATAACATAATCAATTACTTTTATAGGAGCCATTATAAGCCTATAGGTAAAGTTTATATTTCTTTTACTTGTACAACTTCACCATCTAGTTTTTGCACTAGTGATTCTCAATCAATTAAAGTCTAAGGAATTAGCGGTAGCAATTTCATTTATTCTTTTAGATATATATTGTTTTGCTTCTAACTTATAAAACTCTATTAACTTCTCGTTAACAGATCATTTATGAATCTTATTTAAGTAAAAATTCATTCAATCAAAATAAAGTTTATCATTTTTATTATCAAAGATTAATTCGTATTCTTCTCAAAAAAAATAAAATTTTTCTCATTCTCTGAATTCTTTAATTCTATCTAAGACTTCATTTGTTCTCTCTTCAACCCATGATTTATTTTTATCAACAAACTCTTCTATAGTTTTTTTACTAGTAAATATAGGAGCTTTAACTACTAGTTTTCCAGCTTCATCTATTTTCATAGAAATTGATTTTCTAAGTGATTTGATTACTTTCATAATTTTTATAAATAATATGATTTAATAATTTTTCAATCTAAAACTTTAAATTTAATTTTTTTTCAAGATATAATTTCTTCTCATTTATAATAAATATAAATATCTACTTCATATAAGACATTATTTATTTTATTAATATTTTTATAATCTATATCAATTAATGTATGTAGTTTTTTAAATGTTCTAAACTTATACTTATGTTTAGATTCTAGTGAATATGCATTAAAATATTCATCTTCAATTATATAGTCCAAATACTGTTTCAAAGTATCTTTTCAATCTATTTCTATTTTTTTATCCTTATTATCAAAAATTTCATCTTTATCATATGATATAAGAACTACAGTATCATAATCACTCCATTGATATAATTTTATTATATTTTCTTCTCATAACCTAACGCATCATCATGCTGCTGAATTTCATATAACATCAGATTCAATACTTGTTTTTTTTCATGAATATGTTTCTGGTATACCATGAATTCAATAGACTCAATCATAAAATTCCATCCAATATGGCATCCATTTTCATGCTGATTTTGAAAACATACGTTCATGCTTCGTCATTACTTTAAATCTACCTGTTGGTGTTTGATTTTCATAATCTCATGTCGAAATATCCATTTGTCATATTTTTACTCATTTTTCATAATATGATAATTTTTCATAATATGTATTTACTTTTATTACTTTATCGAAGTCTTTATATTCATCATAAAAATATCCATTACTAATAAATGGATAAAATATAATAGAAACTGAAAATAATATTTTAAATAATAATTTCATAATTTAGAATTCTTTTAATATTATTTTTGTTGAGTTAATGACATTTTTAAATCTATCTGATTGAAGATGTATTCATCAGAAATATCTTGTTACAACAACTACTGTATTGATAACTTCTTCCCTTTGCAATTCTCTTAGTATGCATTGTCATGCTCATGTTTCTCAATCATCATTTTTTCATTCTAACACACTACCATTTTCTAATTTAACTCTATAAGCATAAGTATTATGTGTTGATTTTTGAAAATATTTATCTTTTCAAATTTCTTTTATAAAATTTATTACTTCTTCTTTTGTTTCTACAAATCATCAAACAACAGTATATTTACTTTTTCTATCTATAATAACATTTTGCATTATCTTTCTTTTAAAAGAAGGACTTTTACTTCAAAAATCTAATGATAATTTATTGGTCATTTTCGTCTATTTATCTTAAAAATCTTATAAAATTATTATAATTGTTTTTAATTTAAATCAAATATATATAAAGTATTTGTAACCTGTTAATTTAAATGATAAAATGTTAGTACTTTATTAAATTAAAAATGAAAAATGTTTAAAAAAATATCTACAAGTTTTAATCTAGTTAAGGTCTCATTTAGATATATTAAAAGAGACTGAGAACTATTGGTATATACAATACTATCACTCTTATCATCTCTTGCTATACTTATAACATTTATATGAGTTGATTTCTTTTACCTAGGATTTTTTGAAAGCCTATCTAGTTGAACTGAATTACAACAATGAACATATGAAGTTATATTATTTGTAATGAGTTTTTTATACTATTTAACATTTTCATTTATTACATTCTTCTATAATACAGCAATTATTACATCTGTTCAAAGAAGAAATAATTGAGAAGATAATAAACTATGAGATGGTTTAAAAGATTCTATGAAACATTTGAAAGAAATATTTATATGGTCGCTTATAAATGCCACTGTAACATCTATTCTTAATCTACTACAAAGAAAATTTTGAGAAAATTCTATAGTTTGAAGTATAATAGTTTGATTAATAGGATGAATGTGGAATATATTAACTTTTTTCTCATTCCCACTTATGGTATTAAATTGATTATGACCAAAAGACGCAATTAAAGAATCATGAAGTTTATTCAAAAAAACATGGTGAGAAAGAGCAATTATCCATGTATGAGTATGATTATTATTTACATTAATATATTTACTATTAGTTATACTATGAGTAGCTATTATATATAGTTGATTAATAATAACAGGTATTATTTTCATAGTTCTAGGATTAATCTTCATTATTATATTATCAACAACTTGTGATGTAATAATTAAAACAATATTATTACACTATGTTCAAACATGAACAATGCCTTCATGATTAGAATGAGAAACTGCAATAATAGATATTGCTTGAGAAAAATAAACAAATAAAAAAAGACCATAAGGTCTTTTTTTATTTGTTTCAATATAATTTATCATGTTCTTTTTTCAATTCTTCTTTTTGTTTAGCTTTAACTTTATCCCATTCATATCATCATTTTCAATCAAATCAAACTCTTTCACCAAACTTATTATAACATCTTTCAAATATTTTTTCTACAGAAGTTATTTTTCATTCATCCTCCAATGAATGTAATAAACATAAGTAAGTCCAAAAAACATCTCAAAGCTCATCTTCTAAATGAATAGAATTATTATCTTTTATTTCTACTATTGCTTCTTCAATTTCTCATTTTAATCAATCAACATAAGTCTTATTTCATTTATAAAAAGGTATTTCCTTTTCTATTAAATATTTAATTCTTTTAGCTGATAGATCTTTTACCTTTTTATGCATAATATTTTTTTATTAATCAATATCTTCATCACCATAACCAAGTTCTAATTTATCAGCTCAAGGTAATGCTTGTCACATAAGAGATTCTAATTCTCAATACATTCAAGTTACAGCAAAAGTTGCTCTTTCTAAATCTTTTTCTCTTTTTTTCCAATTTTTTTCCATTGCCCTTCTTTCTGAATCAATTCAATTTTTTAATTGAGCAAATACATCTACCATCATATTTATTTTAGAAGAAAATTCTTCACTTGATAAATACTTATAAAGTAGCTCCATTTTAACATCTTTTCATTCAAGTGATTTTTCAACTTTTGATATAGACATAAGTTTATCTCTAAGCATATTAGCAACTGGTATTGCAAACTCAGGTATACATACCATAACATCATCAACCATTCAGAAATTTTTTATATCTTTTGGTAAAACTGTTGTAACTAATATTGCAATATTTCAATTTACTTTTAACTTGTCATCTTTTAATTTCATTATCCATCAATCTGTCCAAGATTTTGTATTCTTAGATTCCCAAACAATAACTCATGCTGATTGACCTAGGTTATTTTTTACTGTTTGAATTAAATCAGCTCATTTTACTCAAGTTGGAACATCATCTACATTATCAATTGGGAATGCTTGAGATATAGCATTTTTTAAATCATCTTCTTGTATATCTCATTGTATTTGTTGACTTCATTGCTCAGCTTTTCTTTTTAAATCATCAATAGTTTTTTTCATTTGCTCTTGTTGCTTCATCATTTCCATTTCTTTTTTTCTATTCTCTTCTTGGATTTTTTCCATTTTTTCATCCAATTCTTTTTTAGAATTTTCTTTTAATTGTTCTGATAGTTTTTCCTCTATTTTTTTCTTTTCATCAAGTATTTTCTTTTCCATTTCTAATTCGAAATTTTTCTCTTTTTCTTCTAATTCTCTACTTTTTTTCATCATTTCTAACTCTTTTTTCTTTGTTTCTTCCATATCTTTTTCAGATTTTGAAAGTCTGTCTTGCATATCTTTCATTTCTAATTCTACTTTTTTTCTTTCTTTTTCAGCTTGTTCTTCAGCAAATTTCTTTGCTTTTTCTCTCATTTGATTTTTTTCATCTTCTAATTGTTTTTCAAAAGATTCTTTTTGTTTCTCTTGTTGTAATTTTAATCTATTTTCTTGATCTTTTAAAAGCTCATCATATTTATGATTAGCAATTTTATCAAGATCTATTTCTGTACTACAATTTGGACAAGTAATTTTTTGAGACATAAATTATGCTTTATATAATATATTTTAATTTATTCTAACAAAAAAGAGCTTTTAAACAAGCTCTTTTTATATATCTGATTATTTAATCTTTTAAATATCATCACATCATTATAACTATATGCATAGCTATAAAATGATATAAAATTACTAAAAGAATTGCTGCCATATAAGTAATACAACCATATAGCGTTGCTGCTATAATTAAAACTGGTACAGCCATCCAAAGTAATCCATTTAAAAATTTTAAAACTGGATTAGTTTTTTTCTTCTTTTCTTTTCTACATAAATATTTTTCATAAAAACTCTCAGTTTTTGAACTTTTTAATCTATTATACCTATGTGAATTAATAGCATTATATGCTCCTAACCAACGTTGCCATTTGCTTTGTTTTTCTTTCATATTTCATTTTAAGAAATTAATACGTTAAGTATAAAACATATTTATAAAAAAAACAAATATAGCACTATATTTTATATATCTAAATTTTTGATATCATCGTACTTAAAGCCTTTTCTCATAAGCTTTTGTATTATTTTTTGTTTATCATCTTTATCTTTTATTTTCTCGTATTCAAAAATCAAATTTTCTAACTCTCAATCAACAAAGGCTTCCTCTAAATAAATATCTATAAATTCTTTATTTTCTTGTCTTTCAAAAAGTTTTTGTTTTATATATAGCTTTGATTTCCCTTTTGATTTATATACTCTAATTTTTGATTGAATAACCTCTTCTTCTTGTATTATATTTTTAAGTTTTTCATTTAGAATATAATTTATTTCTTCTTCATTTATACCTCAATATATTTTCCCTTTTTCTGAATTTGGTCAAAATTTTTCAACTAGCTTTCTTTTTAACTTTGTTGGACTCGGATAATATTTTAGATAATACCAAATAGAGTAATCTATAATTTTTTGTGAAATTTCCATAATTTTAGTTTAAAATTATATCTACAACTTTTAACATAAGGTTCTTTTGTCACATCCATGAATCTTCTGAAACATCGAAAACTAAACTAATTTTTTTACCAGATCTTTTAATTTCTTCGTAATAATCTCACATATAAAATGCGAAAATTTTAAATCCATGTTTTGTTGTAAATCTTAAATGATCCCTTCATTTTCATAAAAATTCCATTTTTTCATAATCTAGATTTTCAACAATAAATATTGGCTTTGTATTTCAAATACCAAAAGGTTTATATTTATTTACCTTAGATAAAAAACTAAAACCTAATTCTTCAAGCCTAATAACTTTATCGACTACTAATTCTTTTTTATATATATTAAAATTTTCTTTATTTATTTCAGCTAATATTTTTGTTTTAAATTCAGGAAACTTCTCTTTTGAAATAGAAAATCAAGCAGCTTGTTTATGTCATCAATAACCAATAAAATAATCTTTAAATTTATCAAGAAGTTCAATCATAGAGAAAAATTCAGGACTTCTACAACTTGCAACAAGCTTATCTCATTCATCTTTCATACAAATACATGGTCTATAAAATTGTTCCGTGATTCTTCATGCTACAATTCAAATGATTCAGTGTTCTATTGCTGGAGAAATGTAGAATATTAGATTAGAATTTCTATCTATTTTATTCATAGCATCATTTACAAATTCTTTAGTTTGAAATTTTCTCATCTCATTTAACTTTTCTATTTCACTTAATGTCCTATTTATAGTAGAACTATTATTTAAAATAAGATTCACAGCTTTATATGGTGTATCCATTCTACCAGCAGCATTTAACCTTGGTCATATATGAAATCAAATAACATCTGCATCAAGCTCTTCATTCATTTTATCTTCTAAAAGTCTTCTTATTCAAATACTTCTAGATTTTTTAATTTGCTTAAGTCATTCTTGAACTATTATTCTATTTTCTCAAGTTAGTCTCATACAGTCTGCAACTGTTCAAATTGCTGCAATATCTATACTTTCTATAATATATTTTCTTGCTTCATTTTCTGGAAAATATTCATATGCTAATGCTTGCATTAATTTAAATGCGACTCATGCTCAAGCAAGATTTTTATATACATATTCACAATCAGGTCTTTTAGGATTAATCATTGCAACTGCTTCATTTGAAGTATCATCTGGCACAGCATGATGATCTGTTACTATAATATCAACTCATAAATCTTTACCATGTCTTATAACTTCAGCATCTCTTGTTCAACAATCAACAGTTATAATAAGACTAACTCAAAGTTCCTTAGCTTCATCAACAAAATATTTTTTTAATCAATATCAATCTTTAACTCTATGAGGTAATCTATAACTTATTTGCATATCCAATTTTTTGAAAAAATGCATCAAAATAGATGTAGAAGTAACTCAATCTACATCATAATCTCAAAATATAAATACTCTTTCATTGTTTTCTTTTGCTTCTTTAATTCTTTTAACAGCCTTATCCATATCTGTTAATAAATATGGATCATGTAAATCATCAATACTTGAATCAATTTGAAATTCTCAATTTTCAAACCTATTGTTTATTATTTCTTCTATATCTTTATTTAAAGTAGATCTATCGTACTTTACTATACTTCATTTTACACTTAGATTTTCTTGCATTTATCAGTCTTATTAATATTTTTCTTATTATATTTTTTTGAAATAAAAAAGCAAAAAAGAGACCTAAAAGTCTCTTTTTTTTATTTTAATGATTCAATTTCTACTCAATTATCTCAAATTTCTATTTTTCATAAATCTGATGCTTCAATTAAAACTCAACTATTTCAAGCTTCTAATGTTCATAATCCTCCACCATCAATAACAACTCCATTTTCTCAAGCTTCTAATGTTCATACTTCATCTCAATCTATTTTTACACCTTCATCATTAACAGAAACACTACAACTAGCTAAAGCTAATATACTTAATAATAGTATAAATTTTTTCATATATAATAATTATTTATTAAATGTAATAACAATATATTTATATAATAAAAAAAGCCAACTCTTTTAAGTTGGCAGTATATTAAAGGTAACAATCAAGACCATTATGGCAAGCGGAGTCAGCGACTTCTTTAAGCCGTTTAGTTCTGATTTCTTCTTGGGTAAGGTTTTCTTTAGAATCGTCATCGATAGCTAAATCTTGAGTTGCGTCGTCATCCTTTTCATGTGTAACATTATTCTTCTCCATAACTCCTCCTATACAATATAGTATGAACAAGACAAACAAATTATATAACTAAATTATATTTTTCAAATAATTTTAAAAGAAAAAAAAATATACTTTGACTAAAAAAGTAATATAATTATAAAACTATAGTACATAAGCATCCGTAGCTCAGTTGGAAGAGCACTAGGCCGCGAACCTAGGTTAGCCGTAGGTTCGAACCCTGCCGGGTGCACCATATTAAAAGACAAAAAAAACTAACTCTAAAAAGTTAGTTTTTTTATTTTAATATATTATATGTTGCTTCTGCAATCATCTTTTCTTCATTAGTAGGAATAACTATTACAGTTACCTTCGAATCTTTTGTAGATATAATTCTTTCTTCTCATCTAAAATCATTTATTGATTCATCTAATTCAACTCATATAAATCAAAGTCTTTCTAGAATCAGTTTTCTAATAACTCACGAATTTTCTAAAACCCCAGCTGTTAAAATTATTGTATCAACTCAATTTAAGTCTGCAATTGATTGACCAATTGTTTGAACAATTCTAGAGATATACATTTCCATTACTAGAGTAAACTTTTCATCTTTACTTAAGTATCAATCCTCTGTTTCTCTCATATCTCCAGAAACTCAAGTTAATCATAATACTCCTGATTCTTTATTAAGAATATTATTCATTTCTTTTGTAGATAAATTTTCTTTATCCATTAAAAATGTTAATACTGATGGATCTATATTACCAGATCTTGTACCCATTACTAAACCATCAACTGGAGTAAATCACATTGAAGTATTTACTACTTTTCAATTTTTAATTGCAGAAATAGAAGCTCAGTTACCTACATGACAAGTTATTAATTTTCATGTTTTTTCTTTTCAAAGTATTTCTTCTGCTCTTTTTGAAACAAATTCATGAGAAATACCATGAAATCAATATTTTCTTATTCAGTATTTTTCATAATACTTTAAATCAATAGCATAAAGATACTTTTCTTCTTCCATAGTTTGGTGAAATCATGTGTCAAAACATGCAACTTGAGGAACTAATCAAAATATTTTTCTACATGCAATTATTCAATTTAAATTTGCAGGATTATGTAATGGAGCTAATTCTATACATTCACTAATTTTTTCTATAACTGATTCATTTATCAATACAGGTTTTGAAAAGAACGCTCATCAATGAACAACTCTATGTCAAATAGCATTAATTTCTGATTTATCTGATATTATTTTTTCTTTTTCTAAGATTATATCTAAAAATAGATTCAATCATTCGTTATGATCTTTTATTTCTTCTAATATTTTATTTTTATTGTTATTCACTTCATACTTTATAAATGAATCTTTTAGTGAGATTTTTTCTATTATTCATTCTATTAATATATTATCATTTAATATATCAAAAAGTTGAAATTTTAAAGAAGAACTTCAAGAGTTTATTATTAATATTTTCATTATCTTTACTTATTATTTTTAAAACAGAATTGTTATTTTAGGTATAAAATAAAACTTTTCAAATTTTTTAAAATAATATTTTTACTCTAACCTAAAAAATCATATAAATCATGTGCATTAAATGCTTGGTTATATTTAAAATGAGATTGTTTAGGTTTACTAGAATACAATACTCAATATTCATTATCATAATGAAAATGAGAGGCTACATCTTCATTTTCTGATCATACAGTTCAGCAAGGGTGATTTGGTCAAATTAATACATCTAATCACCTATCTAGAGTTTTTAAAACTAATGCTCTAATCATTTTAACTACTTCAAAATAATCTGAAACTATTACTTCTCTATCCATTACACTTCATCAAAATAATCAAATAGAAAATGTATTAGAATATATTCTTTCATCTAAATATCTTAGATTTTCAACAATCGATTCTTTAAATAATTTATTGTGTCAATATAATACTCTTAATGGATCTTGATGTGATAAAAATGATATTTTTTTTCAAGTTTCCAAAGAGACTCATGAACATACAATTCATGTACAATCAAAATAATCTGTAGAAAATTTATCATTTTCATTTATTTCAGAAATTGTAAAAGTTTTATTTCAAGCAGTTAAATC
>Ga0193962_1000214_pt1 | contig 26041 bp, 27 predicted proteins | sample FB_5_MG_FD_140335 | JGI IMG/M metagenome (GOLD analysis project Ga0193962, IMG submission 140335) | Microbial mat bacterial communities from the Broadkill River, Lewes, Delaware, United States - FB_5_MG | ecosystem: Environmental > Aquatic > Freshwater > River > Microbial mats | place: USA... | reverse complement strand
TTTCTAAAATGTCTGCTATGTTCTTAAATTTCATTCCCTCTTTATAATACAATGAAATCACTAATTTTTCAATATCATTGAGCTTATTTATTTCATTTTCTAATATTTCTCTTAATTCGTTTTTTTCTAATATACTCTCTGGTGTTTCTGGTGTGCTTTTAGAAAGCATTGGGTTTACTATATTAGCTCCAATTATTCTATTAACTTTGTCTTCAAAAGATACTATATTAGCATTATTTATTTCAAATAATATTTTGTTGTAATCTTTCAACTCAATTTTTAAATAATTTGCAACTTCTAAATCATTTGGATTTCTACCTAAAATATTACTAAGCTCTTTTTCTGCTTCTCTTATATTTTTTTTATGTTGAGTAACTCTTCTAGGTATCCAAGATTGTTTCCTAATATAGTCAATTATTGATCCTCTAATTCTAATAGTTGCGTATGTCTCAAACTTATTTGCCTTTGTCATATCATATCTACTAACAGCATCTATGAGAGCAATTATTCCTTCATTAACAATATCTTCAAAATCACCGAATTGTTGATACATTCCTCTAATTCTTTTAGCTATAATTTCTACTATATAACTATAATTTTCTACTATTGTATTCCTCGCATCTATATCATTGTTTTCAAAATATTTTTTCCACAAGATATCTAATTCCGAATCCGTTAATTTATCCATAAGCACCTCTTAAATTGCTACATTTGCCACTGCCTGTATTTGTACACTATTGTCTATCTCATTAAATGAAAGAACTGTTGTATTTGGGTAAAATTGATCTATTAATTGTTTAAAATATGATCTTACAAATGGAGATGTTAAAACAACCGGAACTTCCATCATTTCTTTAGTTTTATCCATTTGAGCTAATAATTCAGTAACTATTTTTTGAATTGTATCTGGATCAAGCGATAAAAAAGATCCATGTTCATTTTTCTTAATAGAATTAATTATAAGTTTCTCTATTTCTGTAGATAAGGTAATAACCTTAATCTGACCGTTTTCAGACCATTTTCTTGTAATTGTTCTCTTCAATGCTTGTCTAACATATTCTATTAACATATCTTCATCTTTCACTGTAGAAGCATAGTTTGATAAAGTCTCTAAAATTGTTTCTAAATCTCTAATTGGAACTCCTTCTTTTAATAATGTTCCTAATATTTTTTGCAATTTTCCTGCAGATATTATATTTGGAATAACTTCTTCTATAATAGAAGGATTTACTTTTTTCACATTATCCAATAATTGATTAACATCTTGCCTTGATAATAATTCATCAGCATGAGCCTTTACAATTTCAGATAAATGCGTAACTAATACAGATAGTGGATCAATTACAGTATACCCATAAATTTCTGCTAACTCTTTTTTATCTCTTGTAATCCATTTACTAGGTATCCCATAAGCTGGTTCAATTGTATCTATACCATCAATTGTACCTGATACTGTATTTGGTTCTAATGCTAGGAAGTAATCTACTAAAAGCTCACCTCTCGCAATTTCTTCACCTTTTATCTTTACTACATATTCATTTGGATTCAAATAGCCATTATCTTTAAGTCTAACAGAAGGAATAACCATACCCATGTCTACTGCAAACTGCCTTCTAAACATAACTACACGGTCTATAAAACTGCCTCCAGAAGCTTCATCCACTAAAGGAATTAAGCAATATCCTACTTCCATTTCAATAGAATCTACCTGAATCAATTCATATATATTATCTATATTTTTATAATATTCTTCTTCACTAACAGCCTCTTCTGAAGTAGCTGAAGGTAAAATTGAATCTTCTTTTTCATCAACTCTTTTTTCTTCTTTTCCAAGTTTTGCTCCTAGAAAAATTAACATTGCTGCTATAAAATATGTTTGTATTTTGGGAAATCCTGGTATAAGCGATAATCCTAATAAAACAAATCCACATACCATCATAACTGAAGGTTGAGATAAAAATTGTTTCTTTAAATCTTTACTAAGACTAGAATCTGACGCTGCTCTAGTTACAATCATACCTGTAGCAGTAGAAATCATAAGTGCTGGCAACTGTGAAATCAATCCATCTCCTACAGTAGCAATGGTATATATACTCAATACTTCTTGAAATGCTCCACCACCTTGAACCATACCTATTACAACACCTGCTATAAAGTTTACTAAAGTGATAACTATGGATGCTATTGCATCCCCCTTAACAAATTTCGTAGCACCATCCATGGCACCATAAAATTCAGCTTCACGTTGTACATTGGTTCTTCTTTCTTTTGCTTCATTTTCCGTTATGATTCCTGAACTTAAGTCAGCATCTATCGCCATTTGCTTTCCTGGCATTGCATCTAAGGTAAATCTAGCACTAACTTCAGCTACTCTCTCAGTACCTTTTGTAATAACCAAAAATTGAATTATTACTATAATTATAAATATGATGAAACCGATTACAGCATTTCCTTGTAAAACGAAATCACCCATTGTCTTTATAACCGCTCCAGCTTGACCTTGTTTACCTAAAATTAGCCTAGTCGAAGAAATGTTTAATGCTAATCTAAATATAGTGGTAATCAATAATACTGATGGAAATATTGAGAATTCTAATGCTTCTTTTATATACATTGTTGTTACTAATATAAAAATTGATAATGTTATATTTAAAATGAACATAAAATCTAACAATACTGGACTTAAAGGTATTATTATCATTAATACTACTAATATAACAAAAATCGATACTACATTATCTGTAATTTTTTTCATCCTATTTTCCTTTTTGTCTAAGTCTAAAAACCCATGCTAAGATTTCAGCAATCGCTTCATAATACTGCACTGGAATCTCATGATTCAAATCAACTACAGCATATAGTGCTCTAGCTAAAGGTCTATTTTCTATTACATACACATTGTTATCATTTGCTTTTTTTATAATTCTTAACGCTAATGAATCTTGACCCTTTGCTATAACTATTGGTGCATTATATTTATCTACATCATACTTTATGGCTACAGCAAAATGTGTTGGGTTTTTTATAACAACATCTGCTTCTGGAACTTGTTGCATCATCCTCATAGCTGACATAGCTCTTTGTTTTTCTTTTATTTTACCTTTTATCTGAGGATCTCCTTCGAGATTCTTATATTCATCTTTAATTTCTTGCTTTGACATTTTTATATTCTTTTCATAATCATACCACTGATATAAATAATCTATAGCTGATATGGCTACAAAATATATTATTACGTTATTTACAACTGACATAACAACATTTAACGTAAATATTATACCACTCATTATGTCCATATACATTAAACTTGGTATTTTAATTATAATACCTTTTACTGTGTTTAATAAGACCACAGCTATTATTGAAATTTTTACTAAATTTTTAAGTAATTCAACTAATGATTTAAGTGAAAATAATTTTTTAAATCCCTTCAACGGATTTAATTTTGAAAATTTAGGCTTCAAACTTTTCATAGAAAAAATAAACTTAGTTTGAGCACCAGTCGCTATAATACTAACAATTATTATAACAAAGAATAATATTCCTGAACACATAAACAATAATTTGAAAATATCTATAAATACATGTGTTACAAAACTTGGATTAATGCTTGTTACTGTACCAATATATCCGTAATATTTTTCTTGAAAGGTTTTTAAAAATTGATACACATAAGGAATCCATGCTTTAAGTGTATAAAAAGATGACGCTATCAATGCTACAGTAATCATATCTTTACTTTGAAAAATATTACCCTTTTTCCGTTCATCTTTTCTCTTTTTCGGGGTAGCTTTCTCTGTTTTTTCTTGACTTGACATAATTCTCCCCTAAGTAATCAAATTTAAATTTGCTCTGACTGTTTCAAACATTATGGTAAATATTCTATCTATATACGAAGAAAATGCAGGTAGTAATATCATCATAAAAACTAATCCTATTACTATTTTAAGAGGAATATTTACTACAAAAATATGTATTTGTGGTATAGCTTTCATCAAAACTCCCATGCACATTTCTGTTATAAACTCAATAGCTAAAATCGGCATTATCAATTTCATTGAAAAAATAAAAATCAAAGAAAATAATTCTACGATTGAAGAAAACAACTCAGGCGTATAATTAAGTTGTCCTATTGGAAGTGCCTTACATGAAACTAAGAAAATTTTTATAAGCGTGATATGACAATTAGATGTGAAAAATAAAAGCATAAACAAAACATTTAATATACTTGCACTTATACCCATCGAAATATTACTTTTAGGGTCATATATCTTAGCCATTGCCAAACCTATCTGCATATCTGTAGCTTCACCCGCTATAATTACAATAGTTGAAAACAAATTCATAATTGTACCGATTACAAATCCTAGAAATAACTCTTTCATGATTAAAACCATATACTCTATTGAAGTAGTTATTTCCGGATAATTATGAACTGGTAATGCATCTAAAACAGCAATCGAAAGAAAAACTGCTAATCCAAATTGGAAAATTCTAGGTAGATTTGCTCTACCAAAAATCCCGTTAAACATAATGCAACCAACCATTCTTGCAAATATAAATATAAAATAGGTTAAATCTAAATCAAATCCCATAATACCACCTATGACACACTAACAAAAACTTGCATAATGTATAAGAAAAAATCAGTCATAGTTCCTATCATTACATTCCCTAAAGCTATAAGCAATAACGCTATAACAAAAAGTTTTGGAACAAAAGTTAAAGTCTGCTCATGAACTTGAGTTGCAGCTTGTAAAATTGCTATTATTAATCCTACTAACATACTTATTCCTAATAAAGGAACGGCAATTTTTAATACTGTAGAAAATGTATTTTGAAACACTTCCATTACTAATGAAGAATCCATTTATACCTCCTAAGTAACAAAAGTCATAACAATTGACTTAAATAATAAAGACCAACCATCTACAAGAACAAATAATAGTATTTTAAAAGGTAATGCTATCATAGCAGGTGGCAACATCATCATACCCATAGACATTAAAACTGTCGAAACAATAATATCTATTACTAAAAATGGAATATATAATAAAAATCCCATAATAAATGCTCTTCTAAGTTCACTCGTCATAAATGCTGGTATAACCACTGTAAGCGGTAAAGCAGATATATCTTGAGTTTCATAAACTTCTGTATTTCTAGATAATGTAATATACATATCTAATTCTTTTTCGCCTGTCTGTTTTAACATAAAACTTTTTATGGGCTCGCTCGCTTTTTCAAAAAATTGTTCTTGATTTATTTCTTCCGCTCTAAAGGGCTGATAAGCTTCAGTGTTTATTTCTTCAATCACTGGAGACATGATAAATAAAGTCAAAAACAACGCTAGCCCTATCATTACTTGGTTTGGCGGCGTTTGTTGCATTCCCAATGCACTTCTCAAGAATGATAAAACAACTATTATTCTTGTAAAAGATGTCATCATAATTACTATTGATGGTCCTAATGTTACAAGTGTCATAAATAAAATTATTTCAATTGTACCATAAGTAGTTCCATTAATATTCATGTCTATAACATTACTAGGACTAGCAAAGACATTTCCTGAAGCAATATTCAAAAATATCATAAGAAATAATGTAATCTTAAAAATTGATTTTATACTATTATTATTTTGTTTTTTTTCAGTTTTCATAAACAATTAGTCCTTATTTTTTCTTTTTTATAACTTCTTTTAGTACTTCACTAAAACTAGTTGTATTTTCCATTTCAAGGTTAATTTCATCTTCTTCTAACTCTCTCATAATCTCAATATTTTTCTCTGAAACACCTATTAAGTATTTTTTATTACAAATTTCAACTATTGCTATTGATGAATTTTGCGATAGTGAAATTTGTTCAATAATTTTAATGTTTTTTCCAGAGTTGATTTTTTTTACGCCTTTTGATAAGGCTCTAGTAGCATAATATGTTAAAAACAAAAACGCTACTATTATACACAATGTTAAAACTAATGATAGAGTATTATCTCCTAAGATAAAATCACCTTCTTATCCTAAAACAGTTGTAACTGTTTTTATAATTCTATCCGGTTTAAATGGCTTAACTATAAAATCTTTTGCACCTAATTTTATAGCTTCAACTACCATTGATTCCTGGCCCATAGCAGAACACATAACAATTTTTGCATTAGCATCATATTCTTTAATTTCTTTGAGTGCTTGCAAACCATCTTTATTTGGCATAGTGATATCCATAATTACCAAATCAGGTGATTCTGTTTTATATGTCTCCACTGCGATAGCGCCATCGGCTGCTTCTATTAATTCTTCGTAACCATTTTTCTTTAATGTATCCTTAATCATCATTCTCATAAAAGCCGCATCATCAACTACCATAATTTTGCTCATCTTTATACCTCCAAGTATATGTTATTTTTTTGTTAAATTTACTAATTCTTCTTTTTTTACGATTTCTGTAACTCTTACACCGTAATTATCATTTACAACGACTACATCACCTTTGGCAATTTTTTGTCCGTTAGCAATAATATCAACCTGAGTACCAGCTGTTTTATCTAACTCAACTATAGTACCCTGAGAAAATTCTAAAATTTCTTTTATTCTCTTCTTAGTTCTTCCTATTTCAACACTAATTTTTAGTGGAACTGTCATAATTAACTCTAAGTTAGTTTTCTGCTCTTCAGTTAAATTTTCAAACTCATCATCATCAAAGCTCTCATATTGAACTGGCTTAATATTTACAGGAGCTGTCTTACGAGGTTTTCTTCTAGGTTTTGGTGCATAATACTCATCTTCATAATACTCATCTTCGTATTCTGGAGCTGGTCTTCTTCTCTTTCTAGGTGCTTCCTCATAATATTCTTCTTCATATGCGGCTTCTCTTCTAACTGGTTTTTCAGCAATTGGTTTAGATTCTACTTTTTTCTCAATAGTTTCTTCTACAGTTGCTTTTATTTCAGCCGGAGCTGGTTTTTCTACTTCTTCTTCAAAATCGTATACTTCTTTTTCTGGAGTAGTTTCAACAGGTTCTTCTTCTATAGCTCCCAATCCTGTACCTTCCATAAATAAAGAAACTAATTCTTTAGATAAAGGAACTGAAATTACATTCACAAACTCACTATTTATAATATCGCCAACTTTTAGATCAAAAGTTACAGCAACTAAATGATCTCCAGCTTTAAAATATCTTTCTTTAAAATCTTCTTTATCATCTACTTCATATGCGACCGGTGTAGAAATATTTACAGTTCTACTCAAAAAATCTGCTAAAGCTGTAGCTGCCGATCCCATCATTTGGTTCATAACTTCACATACTGCACTCATTGCAATTTCATCAAGTTCAAAATCTTCTTCAGAAATTTCTGTTCCCATCAAAGTCTGTAGAATAAGTCTTACATCATCTCTTTTAAGTAGCATGACATTATATCCACTAATTCCCTCAACATACTGAATTTCTACGCCAATAGCTGGTTCTAAATTTTTAAATTCAAATTCTTTGGCACTTACAACATGCACTTTAGGAACAGTAATTTCAACCCTTTGATTCAACAAAGTTGACAATGAGGTTGCCGATGAACCTAGACTTATGTTCATTACCTCACCGATAACGTCTTGTTCCATTTCGGTTAATATATTTGCATTAGTTGATTCCATACGTTACCTCTTTCCTTAAACTAATATATCATTTATTTTTATAGAGTTTCTATTTTTCTTAACTCCCCATTTTCCTTTAAACCACTCTTTGTTCTCAACAGTGAGAACTAAGTCAGAATCTACTGTTTCATCTAAAACTAGCACATCTCCTAAGTGAATATCTAACACTTCGCCTAAAGTTAAATCGGTTTTACCTAATACCCCTTTGACATCTAAATCTGATGTCTTAAGATAATTCATGATTTCAGCTTTTTTCTCTTCTTCATGTCCATCATGTTCTTTCTGAGACGCTTTTATACTCTCAGCCTTCTTAAAAATTTCATCAAGTGTCATAGTAGGTATACATACTGTTATTTTACCACTTAAGTCCTTAATTACTGAATTTAAAACTAGCAACAAAACTGTGTCATTATAATTAATTTCTTGTATAAATCTAGCATTAGTTTCTATTTTATTAAATTCAATTGCTATAGGAATCGTTCCTTGCCATGCACTTTGCATCATAGTGACCATTTGTCTGAGTAGATTATCTAATATTGAAAGTTCTATTTCAGTAAAGTCTCTATCGTAATTATAATCATCACCAGTTCCACCTAAGAGTTTATCAATAATACAAAACGCTAGAGATTTTGATACATTTATTAAAACTTGTCCGCAAGTTTTACGCGTATCAGGTAATTTAAAATCTACTATACACATAAGTACAGAATCTGATAATGCATTACTATATTCATAAAAAATACTTTCTTCTGTTTGTTCAACTTCAACTTCACTAAATAGTCTTAATATAGCTGAAAAATAAGAAGATATTATTCTTGAATAACTTTCATATATACTACTTATGAGCTTCAGATTTTCTCTTGTAACTTTTTTCGGTGAGGTTAAATCATAATCCTTAACACCTAATTCATTATCATCTGCAGCTATTTCTTCTATATCTACATCGCCACTTGTTAAATTGTTTAATAATGCATCTATTTGGCTTTGGGATAGTACATCTGCCATAAATTGCCCTTCCTTCTGTGAAAATTGAGTAAATTACTCACTTGTTCCATTTGTTGTATCAATATTATTTGTATCATCAGATTCTACATTATTAGTGTCTGTAGAATTTGTTTTTCTCTGATCTAATATATCATATATATAATCAGTAAAACTTCTTGATACACCTTTTTTTGTTATATATATCTCAACACGTCTGTTTTCTGCTCTTCCTTCTGATGTATCATTAGTTGCAATTGGTCTAAATCTACCATATCCAACTGATACCAATTTTGCAGGATCAAACATATCTTTACTCTCTAAATATAATAAAACATTATATGCTCTTTCACTAGAAAGAACTCTATCAATGTTAGTATTATCACCTTCTACAGTCGCCGTATGACCCGCTATAATTATTTCTTCTATAGCAAATTCAGCCTCTTCTATTCCGCCTGCGACTACATCTAATATTTCTCTTCCCGAATCTTTTAAAGTAGCACTATACCCAGCAAAAAATACATTATTTTTGAATCTTATAAAAACATCTTCCTCAGTTTTCTCAACCATAATATCATCTTGAAGATTATTTTCATTAACATATTCCATAATCATTTTATATAATACATCTAATCCTTCAAGTTCTTTATCATCAACTACTGGTGTTTCTTCAGTAGAACCTGAATCCAACAAATTATCACCAGGTGGCATATCTTCAGGTGCTTGAATAATATTTGAACCACTTGAAAAAGCTGCAACTAAAGCTAAATATTTTTCTTCATCCAACTTAGACATGGAATATAATAAAATGAAAAAAGTCAATAATAATGTAACCATATCCGCGTAAGTGTTTAGCCATGATCCTTGAGCTCCGTCATCTTTTTTCTTTTTTCTTGCCATATTTTCACCTCAGACTATTCATCTGCTGAATAAGAACCTTCATCACCAGCAGCATCTCTCTCTTTAGTTGTTAAATAAGATTTTAATTTATCTCTAATATATTTTGGATTTTCACCAGCTTGTATAGATAAAACACCCTCCATAATTAGTTCTTTAGTAACAACTTCTTCTTCGTGTCTTTGTTTCAATTTTGATCCCATCGGAGCAAATAAAACATTTGCTAAAAAAGAACCATAAAAAGTTGTAATTAAGGCTGTTGCCATCCCACTTGTAACTTTACTTGGATCATCTGGATCCATATCAGCCAACATATTTATAAGACCAATCAAAGTTCCTAACATACCAAAGGCTGGTGCCAAAGTTTCTCCTCTTTCATATAGTTTCCAAACAGCCGAGTGCCTAGCTTCTATACATGATATTTCATTTTCTATTTGTTCCCTAACTTTAGTAGCTTCTAAAGCATCAATTATTAGCATTACACAAAATTTTAAAAACTCATCATCAATATCTATTGTTTCAACTTTTTCTTCTAATGCCAATAATCCCTTTACCCTAGCCTCTTGAGCTAAATCTACTATAACATCAATATAATCTTCTAGTTTGAATTTATCTTTTCTTAATATTACTCCAAAATGTTTTGGAATCTGCAAAAATGTGCTGGTTTTTACGCACATAAAAACGGAAAAAACAGTTCCTCCTACTGTTATTGCAACACTAGGTATATTTACAAAACTTTCAAATTTTCCACCATTAAGTATTCCAAATACTACTAAACCCAAACAGGCTACTAGTCCAATTATAAAACTAAAATCCATATTACACCTCTTCTGTTCTATTCAAATTTTTGAATATCCTTTGTTTATATTCTATAACTTTATGAATAATTTCTGCTCTTGGTTCTAAAACCAAATAATACTTACCCGTAGTCAAAGTTATTTTTGTTTCTGGGATATTTTCTACAGTCTCTATGAGATTTGAATTTATTACTATTGAATTATTATTTAATAGTGTTACTGTTATCATTTTGCCCCCTAACATTTTCAATAAATATACATTCTATTATATTATAATAGATTGGAGAGAAAAAATCCACTACGAATTTCTTCATCTCCAATATTTTATTTATCTTTTCAAGTTAACTAACTCTTCTAACATAGAATCAACTACTGATATAATTCTAGAATTTGCCTGATATCCCCTTTGAGCAGTAATCATAGAAGTAAATTCACTGGCTAAATCAACATTTGACATTTCAAGTGCTCCTGTTACAAAACCACCAACACCTTCTTTACCAGCTTCTTTATACTCAATAGTTCCTGTATTTTTTATTGCTCTGTAATATGAGTTTCCTTGAAGTGATAATCCTTCTGGATTAGGAACTTTTGCTACAGCAATTGTTCCTAATGTTTGAACAGCACCAGTTTTATCTATACCAGTGATTTTACCATTGGAACCTACAGATACATTCGTATAATCATTAAAATTTGTTACTTCAACATCAGCTAAAGTAGCACCATTTAATCCTTTAACAGCATTACCATTCATATCTACTAATCTAAAAGTAGTAGGATCTGTACTATCAGGCATAAAAGATAAAGCCCCTAATCTTGTATAAAGAACATCTGCTGTATTTTGAGGATCTTGAACTACGAAAAAGCCTTCACCATCAATATAGGCATCTAAAGGTCTATCTGTTGATGCAAAACCAGCTTGATCCATCATTGTATCTATCGATCCAATTTGAGAACCATAACCTAATTGCTTTGAGTTTTTCCCTTCACTTGCAGCTTGTGTTGTTTGATAATACATATCTCTAAATGTAGCTCTTTGTGATTTGTATCCATAAGTATTAACATTTGCAATATTATTACCTATAACATCCATTCTTGTTTGGTGTGTTCTTAATCCAGCAACGCCAGAATATAATGATCTCATCATAATTTTTTATTCTCCTTTATAAATAAACTTTCTAAATTAGAGAACTGTAATTGCATTCAGTATAAGACCAAATGCTCAACTTCCTTTCGGACCAGTTATTTTATCACAGCTCCATCAATATTCGTAAAAATATTTTCCTTCAAATCATTTTTTCCTACCGCAGTAACTACCTTATTACTAGCAGTATCTAAAATAAATGCTGAATTTTCTATCATAACCAAAACATTTCTTAACCCTTTTGTCTTAGCTTGTTCTAAAGCTTCATTCAATTTAATTCCAGTATTAGCATCCACTAAAATATCTCTTTCTGAAATTCTTTTTGAAGCGTGTTTAGAAAATTCTAACTGACCTATTTTTTTATTTAATAAATCATCAAACAAATTTGATTTATTAGTTTTTACAGATTGGTCTTTTATCTGTTTGTTTTTAACTGAATTAACATCTAAATTTTTATTTATGTTACTTATATTTCTCAAAAAATTTATATCAGTCATTTTTCCACCTACCTTTCATTAATCTTGAAAATAGGTTATTCATACACTTACTACTTTTCTACAGACTCTTTTGACTCTTCCGATTTTTCTGTAGTTTCATCACCCGCAGGAACTTCTTCTTTTTCTTCTACTGTTCCTAAAATTTCTTTGATGTTTTTATATTCGTAGTGACTTCCGTTAATAACCAATTTCGGTTTACCATCAACCATAACAATTTTTTCAACTGTCCCTTTTACATCAGCTACATTTTCATCTTTACTATCAATAACTACAGTTTTACCAATCAAGGCAACAACATTTTCCACTTCGGATTTTGAAGCAGTATCCTTAATTTCTTGAACATTTGCATATGAATATTCTTTTCCATTGACAAATATTATAGGCGTTTTTTCTTTAATTATAACTCTTTCAACTTCGCCTTCTTCAATATGTAATTTATTATTCGAATCATATTTTGCTACTACCACTGTTTTACCGACTAAGTCAGTAGATTGAGTAATATTAGAAAGCTTAGCCATTGTATCCATAGCTTGAACTGAAGAAAATTGAGCAAGTTGAGCAATAAATTCAGTATCTGAATCTGGATTCATCATATCCTGATTTGATAATTGTGACGATAATAATTTCAAAAAATCATCTATATCTAATGCAGATTTTTTCTCTTTCTGAACTTGATTTGTAAGTCCATTAGCTTTGTACATCGGTGATATATAAGAGTTTACGTTCATATTTCTTCCTTTCTACAATCTTTTTAGATTAAACTCATTCATTTTAATTAGTTCATCTAAAAATTCAATTTCATTTTCTTCATCTTCCTTATCGAAATAAAAATTTGGGTTTCTATTGTTTTTCCCAGAATTTTGATTCTGATCTTGGAATTCTTGCTTTTCATTTTCTACATTAATATAATTATTATTAACATTTTGTTTTAAAGCATCCTTTAATTGATCAATATTATTTAATATAATATTTTGTGTTTTACTACTTTCTGCTAAAATGTCTATTGAAAGGTTTCCTTTTTCTAAAGTGATTTTTATGTTCAATTCGCCAAGATTTTCTGGTTTTAACTTCATATTAATTTCATTGATACCTTCTTTTAAACCATTACTTCTAACTATTGAAATTTGATTTTTAACTTGATCTACAATAGTTTTTCCGTAATTAGTCGGTTCAAATTCCTTATCTGCAACAAATTTATTTATCTCTGCCATTTTTCCACTTATAGAAAATTTATCTTGATTGGAATTAGCTAAATTTGCATCATTTTGAGATTCATCTTTTGAAGTTTTCGAAGTGACTTTTTCAGAAGCATTAAAATTCAAATTTTTGTCAACTTTATCAATTTTGTTTTCTAATAATGTTTTATTTTCAAACTTTGTATTATCTATTAAATCCGAACTACTCGCATCTAATATTTCAACTTTAACATCAACAATATTCTGATTAATCTCTGTTTTCAACCCATTATTACTATCAATGTCATTTATGCTTTTGCTTTCAACAATATTATTATTTTCAACAGTTTTAACAATTCCTTTTCCTGTTTTTCCTTTTGTCATACTTCTTATATCTTGAATTCTATTTCTCGTCATCTCATATGAAGCTCTTGTATCAGCAAAATCTTCAGACACACCGTTTGGAAATTTTTTGCTTATTTCATCAAACAATTTACCTAATCCATCTTCATTATCTGTTTTCTCAATATTTTCAGAATTCTTTAAGTTTTCAACATTTACAGCTTCATTATCTAAATTTTCAGCTTTTGTAGTTTCAGTACCTAGTTTAGAAGCTACCGAAGTTAACAAATCTGTATCATTATTTTTTTCAGCCTTTGCTTTTGCCTGTAAAATCAAATTTGAAAGCATCTGATTATTAAAATTTTCATTATCAGTCTTGGAAATTTGCTTTACCAATTCTGTTAAATCAGTATTTTCGCCTGTGTTTTCTATTAAATCATTAGTTTTCACATTATTTGAAATATTCCCACTAAATATTTGATACAAGGCATTCAAAACATCTTCATTATTTGATTCATTATCATCTTTTTCATCTGTAAAGAACTTTAAAATATCTGATTCATTGATACTTTCTGTTTTATCTTCATAATCTTTACCTAAGGCTACTTTTAACTCATCATTTAAAACATTTTTAAAATCGATCTTTGAATCATCAGAATTTCTCATCTTCAAATTATCACTATCCAAAGAAACTTTTTTCAAAACAATAGAAGTATCTATCATGTTATTCATGCTTATCCTCCTTTCTTCAAATTTTATTATTTATTATTGCTACTCTTTTCAAACACTGAACTCATAGAAATAAATTCTTCTATTAACTGTTCTTCAGCTTTTTGAACTTTGTAGTTATAATCATCCATTTTCTTCTCACGAAGTTTTTCCAAAGTTGATATTTCCATATTCATACTTATAACATCTTTTTTCTTGTTTTCAATTTTATTTATTATAATACGCTTCTGCATAAATAGCTCTTTTTTTTCCATATACAATCTATCTAAATAATCTTTATATGATACTATTTCAACCGAAGAAATACTTTCCTTAGTCTTTTCAACATATTTAGCATCTGTATCTGCAATTTTTCTATTTAAATCATTAATTTCGTCTTCTTTATTCTTTAAATCTAACTTTAATCTCATCAAATCATTTTTTAAATTTTTTAAAAACTGATTCTTCAAATCAAGTATCTTCTCTAAACTAAATTTGAATTTCTTCATATTTTACCTCAATCAGCAATATCTATTCATGTATACCCTAAAACATCAAATTTAAGCACTAGCTATTTGATATTTCACTCATAACATCTAAGGTCTCTTCAAAATTCAACGCTTCATTAATACCCTGCATAAGAAATTCATTTACATCATCTATTTTATCTATAGCTACGTCCAATTTTGGATTTGATCCTTTTTTATAAGCTCCTATAGAAATTAAATCATAGTTTGAATAATATATGGAGAGAACATCTCTAAGTACCTTAGCACTTTTCTTATGTTCATCCGAAGCAATATCATTCATTAGACGGGAAATGCTCATATTTACATCTATGGCTGGAAAATGGTTTTGATTAGCTAATTGTCTTGTAAGTACAATATGACCATCAACTATACCTCTCACTGTATCAGATATAGGTTCATTAGTATCATCACCTTCAACTAAAACAGTATAAATACCTGTTATTGAACCTTTATAAAAATTACCACTTCTTTCTAATAGTTTTGGCAGTTCAGCATATATAGAAGGTGTATATCCTCTAGATACTGGAGGTTCTCCTGTAGCTAAACCTATTTCTCTCTGAGCCATAGCAAATCTTGTTAATGAATCCATCATAAGTAGAACATCTTTACCCTGATCTTTAAAATATTCAGCAATAGTTGTCGCAACCAATGCACATTTTAATCTAAGCATAGCTGGTTGATCAGATGTAGCAACAACTACAATTGATCTTGCTAATCCTTCAGGTCCCAAATCTTTTTCTATAAATTCTCTAACTTCTCTTCCACGCTCTCCAACTAGAGCTATAACATTTATGTCTGCTTTAACATTTTTTGCAACCATACCAAGCAATGTACTCTTACCTACACCTGATCCAGCAAATATCCCCATTCTTTGACCTTTGCCTATTGTCAACATACCATCAATAGCTTTAACTCCAAAGCTGAGTGTTTCATTTATTCTAGGTCTATTTAAAGGATTAATATAAGTATTGTCAACATAACAATGTTCTCCACCTTCAAATGGTTCTCCATCATCAATTGCTTCACCTTTTGCATTAATCACTCTACCTTTTAAAAAGTCTCCTACTTGAATTCTAAGTTTCTGTCCAGTAGTAACTACTACATTTCCTAATCCTACGCCTTTTATATCTTCATACGGCATGAGCAAAACTCTATCGTCGTTAAACCCAACAACTTCACAATCCAAAACTCTATCTCTCTCATTAGTGATAATTCTACAAACTTCACCAACTTTATATCTCGTTCCAGTTGCTTCAATTAAAAGACCTGATATTCTTTTCACCTTTCCCATAAAAGTATAAAATTCATTTCTATTTATAATTCTATTAGCTTCTTTAAAATTCATTTTTCTCCTAGTCTATCAAAGCATCTTTCATATTTTTGAGTTGCGTATTTACACTAGCATCTATAAGTGTATCCTTAGTTTCAATAATTAATTTACCTTCTTCTGACTCTTGAACAGCTTCAATTCTAACTTTTTCAGACGCATTTTCAAGTATTCTGACTAATTTTTTATCAGTCGATACAGTTATATAATCATCAGGACTCAAGTAGATATTAAGCCACTGTTCATTTTTATAATTGTCCATTGCATCTACAAGCATTGATTTTATAGCATCTTCATTTGATTTCAAATGGTCTTTTAATATTTTTTCCGCAATCGTTATGGATAGAGACAAAATATCTTTTTCATATTTTTCTAAAATTACTTCCTTTGATTCTGCTAAATTGAATATTTGTGTAGACAATTCTTGAATAAGTTCTTCTTTTTTTTGCTTATATTCTTCTTCAACTATTCTCTTAGATTCAACTTCTCCATTTATAAGACCTTCTTCTAACCCGTCGCTATATCCTTTTTTAAAAGCTTGAGCTTTTTCTTTTTCTATTTCTTTTCTGAGTAATACTTCAGCATTCATTTTATATCTATTAGCTTCTGCGATTATTTTTTCTGCTTTTTCTTTCGCTTCATTAATAATTCTTTCAGTCTCTATTTCGCCAATAGATTTACATGTGTTTTCTTCTTGAATACTTTCAATTTCATCTATTGTTTTTTCAGAAATTCTTTGTATTATTATTGGCTTCAAATCCTCATATGCAATTTGATCCGATTTAATTATCTTAGACAATTATCTCTTCCTTTCCGCCTTTAGAAATAACTAATTCGCCTTCTTCTTCAAGTCTTCTAATTATAGATACAATACGTTGCTGAGCTTCTTCACAATCTCTAAGTCTAACATTATGAGTATACTCAAGCTCAGATTTAGTTGTATCTCTCATTCTTTGAGACATATTAGAGAATATAACTTCTCTAACTTCATTATTTGCACCTTTAAGAGCAAGTACCAAGTCTTTTCCATCCACTTCTCTGATAAATCTCTGAATATCCCTTCCTGTAAGTGATATAATATCTTCGAATACAAACATTCTCTTTCTAATTTCATCAGTAAGTTTCATGTCTTTCTTAGATAATTCATCAAATATGTATTTTTCATTACCACGGTCCATATTATTCATAACATCAGCTATGTAATTAATACCGCCAATTTCTGTAAAGTCAACTGAAACAACCGACATGAATTTTTTCTCTAAAGCAGCTTCTACTTGCTTAATTATCTCTGGAGAGGTTCTATCCATTTTCGCTATTCTTTCAACAACTTGAATTCTTTTTTCTTTTGGCAATTCACCAATTATAGCTGCAGCTTGATCAGATCTAGCGTAAGATAAAACTAAAGCTATAGTCTGAGGATGCTCATTCTGAATGATTGACATAAGATTTTTATAGTCAGCTTTTCTTATAAATTCAAAAGCCTTAGTCTTAATTGTTTTTGTTACTTTTTCTAATAATTGTGATGCTTGTTTTTCACCAAATGCTTTTTCTAAAACATCTCTAGCGTATTCTACTCCACCTTCAGTTATAACTTTTTGAGTTAAACATATTTGATAAAATTCATCTAAAATATCATCTAATTTATTAGAAGGAATAGGATTAAGTTGCGCTATTTCAAAAGTTAACATTTCTACTTCATCTTCTCTTAAATACTTATATATTTTAGAAGCATTGTCAGCACCTAATGAAATAATTATTGCTGCGGCTTTTTGTCTTCCCGTATATTCTTCAAATCTTTCGCTTTCCATTAGTCATCTTCCCCTTTCAACCATGTTCTAATCAACATAGCTGCAATGTCTGGATTCGTTCCTGTAAATTCACCTATCTGTTTCTTAAGAGCCATTGATTTTGTTTCAGTTACTTTGATTTCATCAGGCATAATTTCTTCTTCGCCATCGGCATTAATAACAGAGTTAGATTCTAATACTTCTAACGCTGCAGCTTCTGCTTTCTTTTTCTTTTTCTTTTTAACTCTAACTATTACTATAATAATTATTATTAAAAGTAAAACCAAAGCAGCCGCACCTATAATAACATAAGTCATTTGCTCATCTGTTAAACCCAAGAAATTACCTTCATTATTAAAAATTTCTACAATTGGCTTATAAAATTTATAATAAGAAAACGCTACATTAACTGGTTCTGTTCCAGCTGCATTTGCTACTAATTGTCTCATTGTAGCAATTTCATTTTCTGACATAGCTTCCTTATTAACAATAACCGATATCATAACACTCTCAAGATAACCTGGTTCGTGTTGAACTTGTTCTTTAATTTGACTTACCAAATAGTTAATAGTACCGGAATCCTTATAGTAAATATTATCACCACTAACTTTAACATTAGGATAAGAAGGTATTTCAGCATTAGTATCTTCTCCTACAACGCCACCAGTAGCTTCACCTTCACCAACGATTTCAGTATTATCAGTTCTATCTGAAATAACACCTGTATTGTTTTCATCACTTGGAATATATTTCAAATTTTCTGTAATTTTTTGATCTAAATTAAAGGTACATTTAGCCATAACTTCTACATTTTCATCTCCATAAGGAGCTTCTAAAAACAATCTGATTTTCTTCTCAAGTTCTGATTCCAAAGATCTTTCTACCTGTAATTTTAATTTCAATGTATCTGTTTGATACATATCATCATTATCAGTGTTTAACAAATTACCATTTGTATCTATAATAGCTATATTTTCAGGTTTCAAGCCAGAAACACTTTTTTCAACAAGCTTCAATATACCATCAACTTGCGACTTATTAAGAACATAGCCTACATACATATTTATTTTAACATGCCCTGTTGGTTCTTTAGCATTCTCATCCCAAGAAAAATTATCATCTTCAGGAATACTAAATGTAACTTCAACATCCTTAACACCCGGAATTGTTTTTATAGTTGCCTGGATTCTCTCTTGCAGTTGAAATATGGCATATTTTTTCTTTTCAAAATCTGTAGCCATAAAATCAATATTTTTAGTAAATACATCATAGTTTAATCCAGTTTTAGGATACCCTTCTAAGGCTAATTGCATTCTCAATGTTGTTTCTTGTTGTGAAGGAACCAACACCTGACCTGATGAGTCATATTTATAATCCACATTTTTCTCTTGTAATTTCGTCAAAACTTCAGTTAATTCATTTGATTCCAATCCTGAAAACAAAGTAATATAATCCGTCTGACTAGATAGTACAGAAAAAGCTATTAGTGTAACTAATAAAATTGCAATCACCGATATTATTATTATTTTAATTTTTTTATCTAATTTTTTCCAAAATTCACTTATCTTATTCCAGAATTTTCTAATCTGTTCCATACATGCTCCCAATATATTTTATGCTTTAAAATTACATATTTACGCCCATAAGTTCCTTATAAGCATCTAAAGATTTATTTCTTAATTGAACAAAAATATCTAATGCCATATCTGCCTTTTTCATGTTGATCATAAGATTGTGCAAATCATCAGTTTTTCCAACTGATAAATCATGTATATCCTGACTAACTCTATCTTCAGAATCTTTATAATTATTTACCGCATCTGCAAAAACATCTTTAAATGGTGCTAGTCCACCTTCTGCAACCTTCTCAGAATCATTTACTTTTGCGTTTTCAGCAATTTTACTTAATTCATTTAATGAATTAATTCTATTCATCGGTGTAATATTCATATTTTATCCCCTTTTTATTTCCCAAGTTCTAGTGCATTAGATGCCATTTTTTTTATTGCATTAAAAGCTGTAATATTAGCATCGTATGCTCTAAGTGCTTCCATCATATCACTTGTTTCTTTTAGTGAATTCACATTAGGCATAGCTACATAGCCATTTTCATCAGCATCTGGATGTGTAGGATCATAAACCATTTTAAACGGTTCTGGATCTTCGACTATCTCAGTTACTTCAACTCCTCTAATTCTATCATTATATGACAAATCATTAATATTCTGAAAAAGAATTTTATTAAAAGCACCACTATCACTTTTATTCATTGACTGAAAAACCGCTAGTTTTCTTCTATATGGTCCCCCTTCAGCAGTTCTAGTAGCATCCATGTTTGCAATATTTTCTGCAATTATGTCCATTCTAAGTCTTTGTGCTGTAAGACCCGAACCACTTATATTCATTGATTGTAAAAAGCTCATATGCTACCTCCTAAATTATTTACCACCATTTATAGCTTTACTCATTCTGCTCATATATGATTGTAGTTCACTTATAGTATAACTATAATTAAGTTGTGTTCTAGCTAACTCAATATTTTCCGAATCAATATCTACATTATTTCCATCTAGCCTCATTGTTTTATTTACGTTTTCACCTATTATAATTTCACTTTCTTTAGCTGCATTAATTATGTCTGATTGTTTTACTGTTCCTTCAAATCCACTCAATTTATTTTGCAAAGCATGCTCAAAATCAACATATTTAGACTTATATCCCGGTGTAGTGTAATTAGCAATGTTTTCCATTGTAATATTTTGTCTCATCCATAATCCATCTAAATTTTTCTTTAATAAACTAGTGTTTATATTATCAAGATAATTCATAATACCTCCATCTTTAAAAATCATTTCATCATATAGAAGTGCATAATTCACACTCTACTCTTATTATATAATGAATTTACACAAATTTCAAGAATTTTATGCAAAAAAAGCATTAGAATTGATTGATATTTACAACTCTAACGCTAAACACTTTCCATATTCAATTTAAGCTCCTGATTTTATGTCACATTTTAGTAACAAGTCTATTTTGTTATATATGGCTTTATCCTGTTTCTATATATAATCATGGCGTATTTTAAAGCAAAATCAAAAACTATGATACCAATTTCAAATACGATAACATATATGCTTTTTATACTAAACATAAAAACAAATCTTAGGAGAAGATAAAATATAACTCCTAAGCCATTTCCGAGTATTATTCTAAAAAATATGTTTTTAATTTTATATTTTAAAATCACATATGGAGTCAATAAAATTATATATGTACATATTTGAATTTTATTAATTGATAAGAAAAATCCTGCTATAATTGACCCTATACAAAACAATAAACCATTCTTCAACCCATATTCTTCTAAAACAATATAAATAATCCATGATGCTATACCAAAAAAAGCTAATGTATTTGTTTCAATAGTTGTAGCTAATACTAAAGATATCAAGTTTATAGCTAAAAGTATAGCCATGGTAACTAAATCTCTTGTTTTTAACAACATGCTATCAAATCTCCTCCCATACACTCACAACAACAATCTGCACAAATCAAACTAGTACAACAATTCATCGCTTGTCCTGAATTTTGATTATTGTAGTTATGTACATTTCTTTGGTAGTTTTGACCGAAATTGTTTGCTGTTGAATTTTGGACTTGATTATAGTAGTTCGAATATTCAACATTGTTTGGTTCCATATTTTTTGCTGTTTTTATGAATGAAACTCCCTGGCTAGCTTGTCCTCTGTTAATCAAGCATACTCCTTTAAGAAAATTCCATTCAGCATTTCTCACCTGTATGCTTTCCAAAATATTCTCAGCTTGTCTAGAATTGCCTGCTCTAACATATTGCCTAACCATAGCAAAGTCATAACTACCCTTACTAGAACCGCTAGCATTATTTGATGAACTTGAATAATTAGAACTTCCAGTTTCATTATTCATTATTTCATCATACGCTTTTTGAACTTCTATAAATTTCTCCTCTGCTAAATCTTTCAGTGGATTGTTTTCATGCATATCTGGATGCCACTTCTTTGCGAGTGTTCTATACGCCTTCTTTACTTCATCTTTAGATGCTCCTCTTTGTATTCCTAATACTTCATATGGATCTCTCATAATTATATTCTCCTTCTATTATGCTACCAATTTAAATTTCCTTTGATATTCATTTCTTCTCTATATTTATTATACTTAATTAAAATTCCCGAATATATAATGTTTTCTATAATATTTTTGTCTCTAATAAGTGGAAGCTTATCTACTTCAGTTGCGAATTCGCCTAAAATATTTGATAATTTATCATCTACATAATTATGCAACTTTTCATCAAAATCAAACCCTGCTAATATGAAAGGATTATAAGATTTCTTTTTTAAATCTTCTTTATAATCTAAATAAGCATCTAGTATATATATGTATTTCCCTAACTGCATACCAATTTTTCTCAAACACGTCTCAAAATGGTCATATTTATATAAAATTAGTTCTTCCATCAATTTTCCAAATTCATTAGATATCATATCTACATCATCACATTTGTTTTGCTCTAACTCATTTATTTTCTGAAGCTGAGATTTTATTACAAGCAATTTCTCATCATAATTTCTAGAGGCTTTCTTCACATCACCTTTAATTAAAATTGAGAAAGCTTTTGATAACACAGATTTTTCATCTTCCCAATCATCTACTAAATTATAATAACTTAGTAATATATTCATAGCTGCGGCATAATCTATAATATCATTTTCAATTATTATTTGCTTGCTAGTAGGATGTGCAATGCATCTAGATTTATGAGCGGTTTCTGAAACTTCATATAATGAAGATAAAAGCAGTACTAAAAAAGTTATATCATAATTTAAGGTAAGTCTAGATAGATTACCATAATTTTTCTTCAAACTCATACATAGACCACAATAATACCCTTTATATCTATAATACTCTCTGAATTTCAATTCCATCTTGTTTATATTTACATATCCAAACATAATTTCTCCTATAATAGTATATCATACATATTATACCAATTAAAACTTAAAATTAGATAAATATTTCATTAAAAACGGCAGAAGTATTATACTTCTGCCATTTTTTTATCATATCAATTAATTAATTTTTTCTAACTTGACTTTTGTTTCATGACCATTAAGATTTTCAACTATATCTTCATTATTACATGTAGCAACTATTTCTACTGCTAATGTTTCATCCTTAATGTATTTATCAAATACTTTTACCGCTTCAGTAATGTCTTCATCAGCTTCAAAATAAATTTTAATATTATCCATCATCTCATAACCATTAGTTTTTCTAAGTTGTTGAACTTTTGAAACTAACTCTCTAGCTAATCCTTCTCTTATTAATTCTGCTGATAAATTTGTATCAATAATTACAAATAAATTACCAAACATCTCTACATCATAGCCCTCTTTTGATGATATTCTAATATCCAACATTTCTTTTTCTAATTCAACATCCATATCTCCAATATTTATTGTATATGTCTCACCAGCATTTACTGTCTCAATAATAGCACGAGTATCCGCTTTAGCTAATGCTCCAGCTAATGCCTTAACATTTTTGCCTAGTTTAGGTCCACACACTTTAAAATCGGGTTTTATATTGAAATTCATGAATTCATTTAAATTCTTCTCGAATACAACCTCTTTAACATTTAATTCTTCCATAATTAATGGAACTAAATCAGAAATCAATTCTTCATTTGCACCATCTAATAGAATCTTTTGAACTGGTTGTCTAACCTTTATCTTTGTTTTTTCTCTAGAAGCACGTCCAAGTTTAACTAAGTCTCTAACTAAATCCATTCTTTTTTCTACTATTTCATCAATCAAAGAATCATCACATTTTGGATGATAATCTAAGTGAACTGATTTTCCATCTGTTAAATTTCTATACAATTCTTCTGAAATATAAGGTGCGTATGGCGCACATAATTTTGCAATACCTACTAAAATTTCATAAGTAGTCAAATAAACTGATTTTTTATCCTCTGTAAGTTCTGTAGCCCAAAATCTTCTTCTTGAACGTCTAATATACCAGTTAGATAAGTCTTCATTAACAAAATTTTGTATAGCTTTTACCACTTTATTAGTATCGTATACATCCATAGATGCATCTACAGATTTAACTAAATTGTTAAATTTAGAAATCATCCATCTATCTAATTCAGGTCTATCTTCAACTTTAATATCAAACTCTGTAGGATCTATACCATCAGTATTCGCATATAATGAGAAGAAGGCATATACATTTTTAAGTGTTGAGAAGAATTTTGACAATACTTCTTTTAAACCATCCTCATCAAATTTTGTAGGCGTCCATGCTGGTGATACATATAATAGATACCATCTAAGTGCATCAGCACCATATTTATCAAATAGTTCAAATGGATCTACTCCATTTCCTCTTGATTTAGACATTTTTTTACCGAACTTATCCAATATTAAATCATTTACAAGAACTTTCTTATAAGGTGCTTTTCCAGTAACATATGTAGATATAGCTAATAATGAATAGAACCAGCCTCTAGTTTGGTCTATTCCTTCACATATAAAATCTGCAGGGAAAAAATCCTCAAAATTTTCTTTGTTTTCAAATGGATAATGTTGTTGTGCAAAAGGCATAGCTCCTGAATCAAACCAGCAGTCTATAACATCTTTTACTCTAGTCATAGGCTTTCCACAATCTGGGCAAACAATATGTACATCATCTACAAATGGTCTGTGCATATCTATAGACTCATCGATATTTTCTACCGATTTTTCTACTAATTCGGCCTTAGAACCTATAGATTCAATATGACCACAATCACATCTCCATAAAGGTAATGGAGTTCCCCAATATCTAGAACGTGAAATAGCCCAATCATTTAGATTCTCTAACCAGTTTCCAAATCTTTTTTCTCCTACATATTCAGGATACCATTCAACTCCGTTATTATTTTCAATCAATTTTTCTTTGAATTTTGTTACTTCTATATACCAAGATGGTTTAGCATAATATAATAAAGGAGTATGACATCTCCAACAATGTGGGTAGTTATGAGCTACTGTTTGCTTCTTATAAAGTGTTCCTTCTTCTTTTAACCATCTTAAAATTTTCGGGTCTGCATCCATTACGAATTCGCCTTCCCAAGGCGTAGTTATAAATTTTCCTTGTTCATTTACTGGCTGAGCTACTGGAAGTCCATATTTAACACCAACATTGTAGTCATCTTCACCAAAAGCTGGAGCAATATGTACAATACCTGTACCATCATCAGCAGTAACGTAATCCGCACACACAATATAAAAGGCTTTTTTATCTACTTTTACAAATGGCATAAGTTGGTTATACTCAATGTACTCCATATCTTTACCCATCATATGTTCTAATATTTCATATTCTTCAGAAATAACTTTATCAAGAAGAGATTTTGCTAAGTATAAAACGTCACCTTTTTTCTCTTCTGTATCAACTAATTTAATTTTAACATATTCCATTTCTGGATGAACTGCTAAAGCAACATTTGAAGCTAAAGTCCAAGGAGTTGTTGTCCAAGCCAAAAAATATTCATCTTTTTCTTTCAACTTAAACTTTGCAAATGCTGTAGCTGTTTTTATTTCTTCATAGCCTTGAGCAACTTCATGAGATGCTAATCCAGTACCACATCTAGTACAGTAAGGAAGAATTTTATGTCCTTCATACATCAATCCATCTTTGAACATTTTATCCAATATCCACCAAACTGATTCTATATAGTTATTATCTAATGTAATATATGGATTATCTAAATCTATTAAATAGGCCATTCTATCAGTCATATCTCTCCATAAACCAGTGTATTTAAAAACAGACTCTCTACATTTTTGATTGAAATTTCCTATACCATATTCTTCTATTTCTTTTTTATTATTAAGATTTAGTTGTTTTTCAACTTCTATTTCTACTGGAAGTCCATGAGTATCCCAACCAGCTTTTCTCTTTACCTGAAAGCCCTGCATAGTTTTGTATCTACATACTGAGTCTTTCAATGTTCTTGCGATAACATGATGAATTCCTGGTTTTCCGTTTGCAGTAGGAGGTCCATCATAAAAAACAAACTTGTTTTCTTTATCTCTAGTATTTACACATTCATGTAACAAATCAATTTCATTCCAATAATCAGATATGTTTTTTTCATACTCCTTATTAGAAAGCTTTGATACTTCTTT
>Ga0193962_1000213_pt1 | contig 26155 bp, 25 predicted proteins | sample FB_5_MG_FD_140335 | JGI IMG/M metagenome (GOLD analysis project Ga0193962, IMG submission 140335) | Microbial mat bacterial communities from the Broadkill River, Lewes, Delaware, United States - FB_5_MG | ecosystem: Environmental > Aquatic > Freshwater > River > Microbial mats | place: USA... | reverse complement strand
CTCTCGTCAAGCCACTTTACCTCCACTACTTCCAAAAAAAATAGTTGATGAACTTTCTATAAAAACAGGTGTTTACTATTTTAAAAACAACAAAGATGAAATTATTTATGTTGGAAAAGCCAACAACATAAAACAACGCGTTTTAAGTCATTTTTACGACAAGGCAAAAAAGGAAATTACAATGTGCCTGGAAACAAGCAACGTTACTTTTATTGAAACCGGAAGTGAATTATTGGCGTTGCTTTTAGAATCTTCTGAAATAAAAAAAATCTTTCCGAAGTTTAACAGAGCACAACGAAGATCACAGGAAAGTATAGGTTTGTTTAGTTACGAAGACAGAGATGGTGTAATTCATATTGCACAAAACAGATTGAAATTAATTGCAAATCCACTAATGAAATTTTACAACGCAACAGAGTGCAGAGTATTTTTAGAAAAGTTATGTGAAGAGTTTGAACTATGCCCAAAATATTGTCATTTACAAACCAATGTTAGCAGTTGTTTTCATTACCAAATAAAACAATGTAAAGGTATTTGTAAAGGAGAAGAATCTGTGGCATTGTATAATATAAGAGTAAAAAGAGCGCTTGAATCATTAAAATTTAAAAGCGAAAACTTTATAATTAAAGAAGCTGGAAGAACAAGTAAAGAACATTCAATAGTTTTAGTGTTAAACGGAATTTATAAAGGCTTTGGCTATATAAACAAAAAAAACAAAAACACAACTATTGAAGATTATTTAAATATCATTGAAGCTAAAAAAGACAATAACGACATTAAACGTATCTTAAATTCGTACTTAAAAAATAGTATTAACAATGTAGAGCCCTTAGGTGAATATGTTCCTGAATTAAATTCTTTTAATTTATGTGCTATCAAACAAGAATAATAAAACAAAAAGAAGAAATTATGGAGCGTTTTAACGCTGCCATAGATGCATTAAACGATTACAATCCAATGGAGTTTTGTAGTGCTTTTGATTTTCCAAAAACACCAATTATTACAAATGAAAATCCTGATAAAATTCAATTATTTAATTGGGGTCTAATACCAAGTTGGTCTGAAGATGAATCTATAAGAAATTATACTCTGAATGCTCGAATAGAAACACTTTCAGAAAAAAAATCATTTAAAGATGCTATTCAAAATAGATGTTTAATTATAGCCGATGGTTTTTATGAATGGCAATGGAAAACTAAAAGCGGTTCAAAAAAAGAAAAGTATTTAATTACTTTACCCAATGAAGAATTATTTGCTTTTGCTGGGATTTATTCTGAATGGACCAACTTAAATAATGAAAGAATAAATTCATATTCAATTATAACCACAGAGGCTAATGAGTTAATGAGTGAAATTCATAATAACAAAAAACGTATGCCCGTCATATTAAAACATGAAGATGAGCAAAGTTGGCTACAAGGTGAAGATTACAATGCGTTCGCTTATCCATATAGTTGTGATTTAATTGCGACTTTATTGAGTTCTAAGAATCCAAATCAAACTAATTTATTTAATTAACCTGTCCATATTGGAAGTGTAAAGGTAAACTCACTTCCTTCATTTACTTTACTTTTAACATAAAACTCTCCTTTGTGCTTGTCAATAAAATCTTTACAAAGAGCTAACCCTATTCCAGAACCTTCTTCATTTTCTGTTCCTGAACTTGAATAATCATCTTCAAAAACAAATAATTTTTTCATTACATCTTCAGGAATACCAATCCCAGTATCTTTAATTGAAATTTTCACAATATCAAGATTAACCTCTGAATATATTTCAACTTCTCCCCCAGTTTCAGTAAATTTTATAGCGTTTGAAATTAAATTTCTCAAAACAGTTTTTAGCATATTTAAATCGGCAAATACATAAACATTATTACTTATATTATTTATAATGTTTATTTGTTTATGAATTGCTTGAATTTTAACAAATGAAATAACTCCTTCAACTTCCTTAAGCAAATCAACCTTTTGAGGAGAATATTGTATGCTTCCACTTTGTAAATGTGACCAGTTTAATAAATTATCTAACAATTCTAAAGCGTTTGATGATGCTTTTTTAACAATATTTAAATGCTTTAATCTCTTATCGCTATCATACTCATCATTATTTTCAATCATTAAATTTGTAAATCCACTAATTGAATTAAACGGACTTCTTAGATCATGTGCTATAATTGAAAATAACTTATCTTTAGTTGCATTTAACTGTTTAAGATTTTCTCGTTGCTTCAATATTTCATTATTCATTAAATAAATTTCTTTATTTTTTTCTTTTAAAGAAATAAACGCGTTTTTCTTTGAGTACCTTTGAATAAAAAGTAATATTGTTAAGATTGCAAATACAAAAATGGCAACAATTAAAACTGTTATAATCTTTTTTTCACTTTCTATTTTTAACTTATCTACATGGGCTAAATCAGATAACTCATCAATTGTATATTTACTTTTTTCTAACTCATTTAGAGCGTGCAATAATTGCGCCTTATTAGCATGATTTTTATTAATTATACTATCTTTTATAGTATTACATAATTTTAAATAATTAAGTGCTTTATTTTTATTTCCTAAACCCAAATAAGCATTGGATAAATTTTCTAAATTATCGGCTTCATAACTTAAGTTTCCATATTTTTTTGACAATTCCAAGCTCTTAACACTATTATCAATTGCATTATGAAAATTGTTAAGATTTATATGTACTCCAGCAATATTCATGTAAACTAAGGCCAAAAACTCTTGTTCATTAGAACCAAGTAACTTTTCTAAGGCTTTCTCAAAATATATAAGAGCATCTTTATATTTTTTTAGTGACAAATTGTTATACCCAATATTATTATAATTACCAGCAATCCCCAATGCATCATTCAGTTTTTCTAAAATAGTGTTGGACCTTGCATAATATTCAAATCCAATATCCATATTTTCACTATCAGATTCCACATTTCCCATATAGGTATAACAATCTGCTATCCCCTTCTCATCTTTTAGACGCTCATAAATTTCCAAAGCTTTATTATAATATTCTTTTGCATCAACATAATTCACTTGGTAATAGTACAAATTACCAATACTCCTATAATTACGTGCAATTCCAATTTCATCATTAATTTCTTTATTAATAGACAATGATTTTAAATAATGCTCTAGAGCTAATTCATTCTTATATAATCTTGAATAATTATAACCTATATGGTTATTAACCAATGCCACTTTATCTTTTTTATTTGTTTTTTCAAAATGAAGTAATGCCTCGGATAAATTTATAATTGCTTTTTCATAATTTCCACTATTTTCAAAATATAATGCAATCTCAAATAACGATTCTGGTTCTTTATGATTTAAATTATTTTGTTGTGAAATAGTTAGAGCGTTCTTAAAGTATACAAAAGAAGAATCAGAATTATAATTTGTATAAAGTTGAGCAATTGTAAAACTTAAATTAACTTTTGAAGTGTCAATAACCTCTTTTTCTAACTTATCTTTGAAGTTATTTATTTTAGTCAAATTTTGGCCATGTAAATAAAACGAAAACAATAAAAAAAACAATATTTTAAAATATATTTTCATCGTGAGGACTTTTATTGTTGTTTCTGAAAATAGCTAAAAATGGGGATTATAGGTTAATTCTTACATTTAATTAACTGAAATATACCATTTATTTACGAGATAAAAAAAACTTACTTTAAATCAGAATTGATATTAAGTAAATTTAGCCTCAAATATTTATCTAAAAAATTTTTATTGAAATGGCCCGCTCCTTTTAAATTTTTAGTTTCATAAAACTCATTTAAATCAATTAATGAAAAGTCTTTTAGCATTGGTTGAGATATCTCCTTAAAACTATAATGCCATGGTTCATATTTAATCCCATTCCTTGTTAAAGAATCATCATAAACCAGGTAAAAACCAAATTTCTCAGCGTTTAATTCCATCCAGATTTTAAGTTTATGATATATACCTCCTTTAGTATAGTTTCGCTCTATCAATAAATTTTTAGGCATAGCCACCATTCCATCGACAATATCAATATCTGTTCCCCAATGATGTCTGGATGTTCCTGGTAACGTAGAATATTTAATAATTTCCTCTATGGCTTCTTTAGGTGAAAAACCTTCGGAAAGATATTTATTATACTTTCTATTCCATATATTTTTCTGATGATTATAACTTCGATAAGCTGAAACGGTTTGAATTAAGATTCCTTCTTTTAAGGCAGCACTTTTCATCTTCAAAAGGGCTTCATAAACCGGTTTTTGTAATTTAAATGAATCGCCAACTAATACTAAATCACCTCTTCCTGTTAAAGAGAACTCTGAATATTTTTGACTGTAACTCTTAAAACAAATAGAGAAGAATAGCATAAATATTAAAAAAATTATGCTGCATGGCTTGTCCTTATAACTCATTTATACTTTCATTTTTAATCAGATTACTTTTTTAAACATTACAAAATGCTTACCAACCAGAGGGATATCAAAAGAATTTCCAATTATTTCCATTCCTTGTTTTTTATAAAAATTTACGGCAATCACTCGAGCATTGCACCATAAGTAATCAACATTTAACTGATTTAGAATTAAAAAAGCCTCCCGCATCATTAATTTTCCTGCTCCATAACCCTGAAATTGACTTAATGTAGCCATACCTCGTAATTGAAATTGACTACCTCCTAAATCCTTATGATCACGTTCCATATAACTAGAAACCGCAATTAACTCCTCTTCTTTATAAACGCCTAAATGAAATGTTTTAGGATCAAAATCTCCCTCAAATTTATATGGTAAGGGTATATTTTTCCTTAATACCTCAAGCCTAATCTTATAAGTGTCTTCAGCACCTATTCTTTTAACTTCTATCATTTTAAAATAGTATATAAAACGGCTAACCTATTATCATAATTAAAATTCTTTGTAAATTTTAAATTACACTTTTTTAATACTTCTATGGATGCTTTATTTTCAATATATGCTCTCCCTACAATTTTTCTTAATTCTAATTTTTCAAATCCAAATTTAACGCATGCTTTAGCAGACTCGGTGGCATATCCGTTATTCCAATTTTTCCTATAAAATCGAAACCCTAAATCAACTTCATTTTTTTCATTATCAAACTTTAAACCACACCATCCTAAAAACTCATCTGTACTTTTTAAACATACTGCCCATCTTCCAAAACCATTTCTTTTATAATCATTATAATTTCTTATGAATACGTTTGCTTCTTCAATATTTTCAAAAGGTGAATTTCCCGTATATTTTAAAACTTCTTTATCATTATTCAAATGATAAAAATGAAATCCATCATTATCAATAAATTCACGTAAATATAATCGTTCTGTTTCTAAGATAATTTTCATAATATTGATATCTCAAATGCTAAATTACCATTTATATGGAAAACCTTAAAATAAAATTAATACCAAACGAAAATATATTAATTGTCTTACCTCTTTTGAAGGAATTGAACAAAAAAACGTCTGATGAAGTCTTAAAAAATCGGCTTTTAGAAATGGCTACTCAAAATTACAAGTGTATTGGAATGTATGTTAATGACGAATTAATAGGAATTTCTGGTCTTTGGTTTTTAACTCGTCATTATTGTGGGAAAACCGTAGAGCCTGACCATGTGGTAATTAGCAAAAATCATAGAAATAAAGGATTAGGCAAAAAATTATTCAAATGGATTTACAATTACACACAATCTATTGGCTATGAAGCAACTGAACTAAACACCTACATTGAAAACACTAAATCGCACCGTTTTTATGAAAATGAAGGGTATAAAAAGCTTGGATTTCATTATCTAAAAATATTTTAATTTTCTAAAAAAAACGTTTGGTATAACGTAAAAGACTTGTATATTTGCCGAAGTATTGCGAGAGTAGCTCAGTTGGTAGAGCTTCAGCCTTCCAAGCTGACTGTCGCCGGTTCGAGCCCGGTCTCTCGCTCAAAGAAAAACCAAACTGAAAGGTTTGTTTTTAAATGATTTTTTGAAATTACCAACAATGCGAGAGTAGCTCAGTTGGTAGAGCTTCAGCCTTCCAAGCTGACTGTCGCCGGTTCGAGCCCGGTCTCTCGCTCAAAAAAAAGCCAAACTTTAAAAGTTTGGCTTTTTTTATTTTTAATTTTTCAATTTATGTCCAAATAAAAGTAATAATACAATTGGAACCCCAAGTAGAGCTACCGTTGTGAAACTTCTTGTAAATATTTCTGGATACAACACCAACATTAGCGCATAACCTCCAATTGCACCACCTAAATGTGCTGAATGACCAACATTTCCTAACTGTTTTTTCATTCCATATATAGAATACAGTAAATAACCTAAACCAAAAATATATCCAGGAATTGGAATTGGTAAAGGAAAAATCATTAAACTCATATCAGGATTTAATAAAATAGCTCCATAAATAATTCCAGCAACTGCTCCAGATGCTCCTACTGCACTGTAATACAATTCATTTTTATGATATCGCAATGTTAATGCATTCCCAGCAAACAAACTTCCAACATATAATATCACAAATTTTATAACGCCTAATTTTATGATTATAATTGGAGCAAAAATATAAAGCACATACATGTTTAAAATTAAATGTAAATAGTCAACATGCAAAAACGCTGAGGTAAACATTCTTATTTTCTCACCACGATTTATTGCTCCTATTTGAAATTTATATTTATCAAAAAATAAACGATCACTAAATCCTTTAATTGAAACTCCAACATTTGCAATAATTATGAGGAGAAGTACTTTATCTATATTCATTATATATATTTTATTACTAATAAACGAAAGTATAAAAAAAATACTGATATTGATTTAACTCTTGGCAAGTATTAAAAATTAAATACGATATTTGCACACCTATTTATGAATCTACTTATTTACATACTCGTTTACCCTTTAATTTGGTGTATTTCTATACTTCCTTTTAAGGTTTTATACTTTGTTTCAGATTTTATTTATTTAATTCTATATTATATTATTGGCTATCGTAAAGATGTAGTTTTATACAATTTAACTCTAGCGTTTCCAGAAAAATCGAAAACTGAATTAATTCAAATTAGAAAAAAGTTTTACCATCATTTTGTAGATGTTTTTATGGAAATGATTAAAACTTTTACTATTTCTAAGCGAGAATTAGACAAACACTATGTATATAAAAACATCGATTTGTTAAATGATTTAGCCAAAGATGGTAAAAGTGTAATTTTAACTGGAGCGCATTATGCTAACTGGGAATGGATAATGGGATTAACTCCATTTATGAAATATCAAGGTGTTGCTGCCTACACAAAATTAAGCAACCCTTATTTTGAAAAAAAAATGCTTCAAACTAGAGGAAGATTTGGAGTTATTTTAAAGAAAACAAATAGAATAATCGCCGAAATAACCAAAAACTCCAAAGGAAAAAAACAATTTATCTACGGTCTGTTAAGTGATCAATCACCTCAATTAAAAAAAACATTTTATTGGAAAGAATTTTTTGGTGTAAAAGTTCCTATCCATACTGGAAGTGAAATGCTTGCTAAAAAGCATGATTTAAACCTTGTTTTTATGGATGTTAAAAAGGTGAAACGAGGGTATTATGAAACTACATTTAGCATTATAACTTCTGATGCAAAAAAATATGCCGATTATGAATTAACCGACATATTTCTTGATAAAGTTGAAAAACAAATTCGTTTACAACCTGAATATTATTTCTGGACACATAAGCGCTTTAAACATAAAGATAAAGCTCCAAAAAACTAAATTAGCCCTCTAATTTCGTTAATAATTCTTTCAGCTAAAGCATCAGCACTTTCTTGTGAAGTACTCTCAGTATAAATTCTAATTATTGGTTCTGTATTAGATTTTCTTAAATGAACCCATTCAGTTTCAAAATTAATTTTTACACCATCAATAGTTATTACATCTTCATTTTTATAGTTAGAAGCCATTGTTTCTAAAATACCATCAACATTAATTTCTGGTGTTAATTGAATTTTATTTTTACTCATAAAATAAGTCGGATAGCTGTCTCGTAATTCTTTACAAGACATTTTTGAAGTGGCTAAGTGAGATAAAAATAAACCTACACCAACCAATGAATCACGCCCGTAATGAGATTCAGGATAAATGATACCTCCATTTCCCTCTCCTCCAATAATAGCATTAGTATCTTTCATAAGATCAACAACATTCACTTCTCCTACAGCACTCGCCTGATAAGTTCCTCCATGTTTTTGAGTAACATCTCTTAAAGCTCTTGATGAAGACAAATTAGATACTGTACTACCCTTAACATTACTCAATACATAATCTGCACAAGCAACCAAGGTATACTCTTCTCCAAACATAGAACCATCTTCATTTACCAACGCTAATCTATCAACATCGGGGTCAACAACAATTCCTAAGTCTGCTTTTTCTTCAACAACTAATTTTGAAATTTCTGTCAAATGTTCCTTTAACGGCTCTGGATTATGGGGGAACTCTCCGTTTGGCTCACAATACAACTCAACACATTCCACTCCTAATTTTTCTAATAAAGCTGGAATAGCAATTCCACCAGTTGAATTAACGGCATCCACAACAACTTTAAATTTAGCTTTTTTAATGGCTTCAACATTTACCAACTCTAAATTTAGAACCTCTTTGATATGCTTATTAATATAATTTTTCTTTTTTCTATATATTCCTAAGTCATCAACTTCAGAAAAAACATAGGAATCATTTTCGGCTATATTTAAAACGTCCTCACCATCCTTCGCATTTAAAAACTCACCTTTATTATTTAATAATTTTAATGCATTCCATTGCTTTGGATTATGGCTTGCTGTAATAATAATTCCACCATCTGCATTGTCTAATTGAACGGCAACCTCAACTGTTGGTGTTGTAGACAAACCTATATCAACTACATTTATTCCTAAACCTACTAATGTATTACTAACTAAGCTACTTACCATTTTACCTGAAATCCTGGCATCTCTACCAATAATAACAGTTAAACCCTCTTTTTTTAATTGATTTTTAAGCCACATTCCATAAGCAGCAGCAAATTTCACAGTATCTATTGGTGTTAAATTATTGGAAACTTCACCTCCTATTGTACCACGTATTCCTGATATTGATTTTATTAATGACATCTTCTGAATTTTAAGAATCAAAGGTAATTTTAATGTTTTAAAAACAAAAAAAAAGCTGTATCAAATGATACAGCTTTTTAAATAATATTAAAAGAAAATTTTATTTCCCTTCCATTTTTTTCTTAAGTGCAGCTAAATCTCCACCTAAATCACCAAGAGTTGTTTTATCAGCAGACTCTGCTTTTTTCTGAGCTACTTTGATATTTTTCTCTTCTTGAGCTTTAAATATTGATGTATGAGAAGCTACAACACGTCTAAATTCTTTGTTAAATTCAATAACTTTAAATTTATCTGTATCTCCTTTAGCTAATTTAGTACCGTCTTCTTTAACGATAAAACGACTAGGAACAAATGCTTCTACATTATCTTCAAATGTAACGATTAGTCCTTTATCACTTTTATCCTTAACTGTACCTTCATGAATAGAATCTATAGAGAATTTTTCTTCATGCTTATCCCAAGGATTTTCAGTAGTTTGTTTGTGACCTAAGTTTAATTTACGTCCTTCAACATCTAATTCTAATACTTGAACTTCTAATTTATCACCTACAGATACGAAATCAGATGGGTGCTTAATTTTCTTAGTCCAAGAAAGATCAGAAATATAAACTAATCCGTCAATTCCTTCTTCTAATTCAACAAATACACCAAAGTTAGTATAGTTACGAACTGTTCCTGTATGCGTTGAACCAATTGGGTATTTTTCAGCAATTGCAGTCCATGGATCTGGGTGTAATTGTTTGATACCAAGAGACATTTTTCTGTCTTCTCTATCTAAAGTCAATACCTGCGCTTCAACTTCATCTCCAACTTTTACAAAGTCTTGAGCTGAACGTAAGTGAGTTGACCAAGACATTTCAGATACGTGAATAAGTCCTTCAACACCTTGAGCTACTTCAATAAATGCACCGTAATCAGCAAGTACAACTACTTTACCTTTTACTGTATCACCTACTTTAATAGACTCATCTAATGCTTCCCATGGGTGAGCATTTAATTGTTTCAATCCTAATTGGATTCTTGTTTTCTCGTCATCAAAATCAAGAATTACAACATTTAATGTTTGATCTAATTCAACAACCTCACTTGGGTGGTTAATTCTAGACCATGATAAATCTGTAATGTGAACTAATCCGTCTACACCACCTAAATCAACAAATACACCGTAAGAAGTAATGTTTTTAACAACACCCTCTAATACTTGTCCTTTTTCTAATTTACCAATAATTTCTTTTTTCTGGATTTCAATATCAGCTTCAATAAGAGCTTTATGAGATACAACAACGTTTTTAAATTCGTGGTTGATTTTCACAACTTTGAATTCCATTGTTTTCTCAACGTATTGATCGTAATCTCTAATTGGCTTCACATCAATTTGTGAACCTGGTAAGAACGCTTCAATTCCGAATACGTCAACAATCATACCTCCACGAGTTCTGCATTTAACGAATCCGTTAACTACTTCACCTGTTTCATGTGCATTGTTTACTCTATCCCAAGCTTTAATTACTCTTGCTTTTTTGTGAGATAATACTAATTGACCTGAGCTGTCTTCTCTTTTATCAACTAAAACTTCTACTGTATCACCTACAGCTAAGTTCGGGTTGTAACGAAATTCGTTTAAAGAGATAACTCCTTCAGATTTTGAATTGATGTCAATAATTGCTTCACGGTCAGTTTTTCTAACTACGATTCCGTCAATTACTTCACGTTCATTCACTAAACCTAAAGTTCCATCTAAAGCAGCTTCAAAGGCTTTTAGGTTATCTTCATCTACAGCTTCAATACCTTCTTCATATTTATGCCAATCGAAATCAGCTAAAAATTGTTCAGGATTTACTTTTTCCACTACAGGAGTAGCTTCAACTGTTTCTTTTTTTACTTCAGTAGCCTCTACTTGCTCTTCAGTTTTTTTTGTTTCTTCAGACATAATTGCTGATGATAATTATTTGTATCTTCTTATTATTCAGATTTTTATACGATAATAATGCAAAGAGATTATTTATATAAAATTGTTTTTCATTCCTTTTCAAATCTGTTCTCGTAAAAAGGAGTGCAAATTTAGCAATTTTATTTCAGTATAACAAAAAGAAAATGAAGCTATTAATAAGATTTTTTCACTAAAAATTAAAACTAAATAGTTTCAGGGAAATATTTGATTATCAAATAGAATTAATCAATCCAGCTTTTAAAATCTTTCACACGCTCACGGCTAACAATAATTTCAGATTCATTAAATGATTTTAAAATTATTTTTAATCGACTATTTGAATAGGAAATAATATCTTTTATTGCATTTATATTCACAAAGTACTTTCTACTCACTCTAAAAAAGGTTTCTGGTTGCAATTTAGATTCTAATAGCTCTAATGAATCTTCAATTAAATAACTTCTATTATCTATAGTGTGAATGTGTGTTGCTTTATTTTCACTATAAAAACATTCAATTGAATCAATTGAGATCATTTTTAAATGTTGACCTATTTTTACTGTAAATCTTTTTTTGTATTCTGAAGTATTGTTTGAAAGTAGATTTTTAAGCTGACTTAAATCTAACTTTTCACCTTCTTCTTTTTGTTGATGTTTCTTAAACTTATTAATTGCATTTTCTAACTCATCTGAATCTATTGGCTTCAACAAATAATCTACACTATTTAATTTGAAAGCTTTTAGAGCATACTCATCATAGGCAGTAGTAAAAATTATAGCACTATTCACTTCTATTTCATCAAAAATTTCAAAGGATAAACCATCGGCAAGTTGAATATCCAAAAAAATTAAATCTGGATGTTCATTGTTTGTTAACCAATTTAAAGACTCTTCAACTGAATGTAACATGACATTAGATTCTATTCCAATTTCGCTTAACATTCTTTTTAACCTTCTAGCTGCAGGTTTTTCGTCTTCAATAATTATTACTTTCATTTTAATTAATTGAGTTTTTCAAATTTCTTTAAATTATTTTGAATTACAACTCTTTTCATTTAAACATTATGATTCTTTTACTCGATCTCTTTAAACTATAATTACAACCTACTCCCACATATTTTTTTTATCTCTATCCATTAATTCTTTAATCTTTCTATCCTCCCAATTTTTACCTAAGATAAAATCCATTCCAAAAACTCCAAATGCGTGAAAAGCTAACCCAATTCCCCAGAAAAATAAAGTTCCGTAAGAACTCCAATCTAATAAAAGTCCAACACCTTCTCCTGAAATTACTCTCGCTAGAATAATAAATGCATTTACACCTAGGTAAACAAATAAGTGAACATAAAATCCCTTTATCGCTTTAACTTTCTTTTGAACTCTAATATATTTTTGATTTTCTAAATTATTCTGTTCCATTTTTAACTTCTTTTATTTGAATCATTATCCATTAATTCTTTAATTTTTCTTTCCTCCCAATCATCTCCAAAAATTAAATTTTTCCCAAAAACTCCGTAGGCGTGAAAAACCATACCAATTCCCCATCCTAACATTGGCCACCAAAACCAGTGATAACCGGGTGATGTCATTAAATTTATAAATATTAAGAAAGGAATTACAAGACAATAGGATAATAAATTCCAGTAGAATCCTTTTATTTCCTCTACTTTTTTTCTAGCTCTAATATATTTTTGTTCTTCTGTATAATCAGTTTTCATATTGTATATTTTAATGTTTTGCTTAATTTTAACTATTCCCAATACTGTTTTTTATCACTCTCCATAAACTCTTTAATTTTTCTCTCTTCCCAATTTCGTCCAAGTATTCTATTATAACTAAAAGCTTTAAATCCTTGAAAAACCATTCCAATTCCCCAGCCTAACATTGGAAACCAAAACCAGTGAAATTGTGGAACATAATTTAAATTTATATAAATAATTATTGGAATAACTATACAATAAGCTATTAAGCCCCCATAAAAACCTTTTATTTCTTCTACTTGTTCTATAGCTCTTAGATATCTGTTGCTTTCTATATTTTCTGATGATCTCATTGTCTTTGTTTGTTGTGTTAATAATGGAATTTGTACTGTGAAATTTTCTGCTGTCTTTTCTACAAACACCTTTTTTAATGTTATTAAACCATATCGGTCTTTAATATTATTCAATCCTACTTTAGTTCCTTTCTCTAATGTTGACTTAGGATTGTAATTATTCGTAATTTTTAAATATCCATTTTCTTCAGTAATTATAACTTTTAATGGATTGTCTTCTGAAACAACATTGTGTTTAATTGAGTTTTCTAATAACAATTGAAGAGATAATGGTATTATTTTTAATTCAGGGTTACTGGCTTCTTCAGGGATTTCAAATGTTACAGCATTTTCAAAACGCATTTTAAGTAATTCCATATAAGTTTTTGCAAAATGCAACTCTTCATTTAACTCAATTAGATCTTTACTTTTCTGCTCTAAAACATACCTATAAACTTTTGACAGTTTAGTTGTAAATTTTTCTGCCTGCTTTGGATTTTCCCCAATTAACGATGTTAATACATTTAAACTATTGAAAAGAAAATGAGGATCAATCTGACTTTTTAACGACTCAAATTTTGCTGTTTCAGTTTTTGCTACAATTTGTTGATCTTTAACCCTTTTTTCAGATAAAGCTTTATAAAAGTAAATTAAATGAAATACCAAACTTGCGAACAAAGTTATTACCAATCCAAATGTATAATAGCTGCTCGCATATTTATCATTTATAAAATTCTCGAAAGGTTGATTTAAAATAACAACTAATGTTATAAATCTTAATAACGCAAGACCTATCATTGTCAAAATTACAGAACCTATAGCACCAATTACAAACCGCTGTTTAGAATTATTTTTCCATCCAATTTTACTACTTAAATAGTTAAAGAAATAACCATTTATAACTGATAAAACGAAAGCATACATAAAATGAATTCCAAACACTTTTAGCAATTCATTTACGGGTAAATTAAACCCTCCACCAAAAACTAACCTTTCTATAACAAATACTATGGCAGCTATTATTATTGAAATTTTTAATAAATTTTTAATGTCTGTTTTCATTTTATTATAATTTATTTCTTAATCCCTGCAATTTAAAACTTAATTTCTAATTTTAGTTCTTCTTTTAGAACCATAAACTTGGAATTTTCAAATTGAGGAGGCCCCATTAAAAAAGGATTATTAGACGTTCCATAACTTTCTTTTGGCATACCATTTTCATAAAAATCCATCTTATTGTTTTCATTTTCATCATGAAAGCAAATAACAGCATATTCTCCTTCTGGAACACTTTCAAATTGAACTGAAGCTATTCCATTATCAATTTTTGAAGACATTGCTTGCAAAGCTTTACTTCTAAACCCTTCCTTATTAAAAAGAGCGAAGCTAATTACTCCTTTATCGCTTAAAGCATTTGTTACTTCAACCGTAAGTGTGGTTCCGTTTAATTTTGTAGTATCTTCTTGTGTTTGTGCCAAAACAACCGAGGAAAACAGCAAAGTGATAATTATAATAATTTGTTGCATAATACTTTTGTTTAATTAATAGTTATTGATTTTACACTTCAAAAGTCTATGAAATCAACCGCAAACAAAATTATTAATAACTGAATTGTATTTTTTTTAAGATGAATTGTAATTAAAAACAGTTCAATGTTTATTACTCTGATTATAATGAATATAAATAGTAAAACTATTTTAAAAAAACCCTAACATTAGTCACCTTTTTAAATTAAAAAGTTTGTAGCTTTATAAGACTTTTCACAAAAACAATTAAATTATGAAAATATACGATGATAAACACATTAAAAATGTTGCCTTTGTAGGAGCTCATAAAAGTGGTAAAACTACCTTGGCAGAAACAATGCTCTTTGAAGCTGGATTAGTCAAACGCCGTGGTAGCGTAGAAAGCAAAAATACTGTTGCAGACTATCACGAAATTGAACAAGAAAGAGAAACTTCCATTTATGCCACCCCACTTCACACAGAATGGCGCAATTACAAAATAAATATTATAGACACACCTGGTTTAGACGATTTCATTGGAGAAATTGCCTCAACGATGCGTGTTGCAGATTCAGTTGTTACTGTTGTAAATGCCCAGCATGGAGTTGAAGTTGGAACAGAAATTATTTGGAATTATGTAGATCGTTTTTCTTTACCTACACTATTTGTAATAAATCAAATAGACAGCCCTAAAGCCGATTTTAATGATAGTTTTAAAAGTATTGTAGATTTAGTTGGAAACAACGCTATTAAAATTCAATATCCTTTAATAGATGGTGGTGCACAATGTATTATTGATGTACTTAAAATGAAAATGTACAAATTTGGACCTGAAGGTGGAAAACCTGAAAAACATGAAATTCCTTCAGATCAATTAGAGCTAGCTAATAAATTACACAACGAATTGGTTGAGAAAGCAGCAGAAAATGATGAGGATTTAATGGAACTTTATTTTGACAAAGGTTCTTTAAATGAAGATGAAATGAGAATGGGAATTAAAAAAGGAATGCTTAATCATGAGTTATTCCCTGTATTCTGTATTTCTGCATTAAATGATATGGGAAGTGGAAGGTTAATGGGATTCATTGATAATGTTGCACCTTCCGCAGCAGATTTAAAACCTGAACAAAGTGTTGAAGGAAAAACTATTGAATGTAAAACTGATGCTCCAACATCTTTATTTGTATTCAAAACTTTGTACGAACCAAACCTAGGACAAATTAGCTTCTTTAAAGTTAAATCAGGTGAAATCAAACAAAATGACAAGTTAGAAAATTCTAGAAATGAAGAAATTGAGATTTTAAATCAATTATTCATAATGGATGGAAAAAATCGTCAGCCAGTTGAAAAGTTAAGTGCTGGAGATATTGGAGCTACCCTAAAATTAAAATTTACAGAAACTAACGACACCCTTAGAGTTAAAGGATCGGACATCACAATTAAACCAATTAGTTACCCATCACCAAGAATACATAAATCGGTAAATGCAGCCGATAAAAACGATGAAGAAAAATTAAATGAAGCTCTAAAAAAAATTCGTAGTCAAGACCCTACAGTTATTATAAAGTATTCAACTGAGTTAAAACAACAAATTTTATCTTGTCAAGGAGAATTACATTTAGCAACTATAGATTGGACTCTTCAAAAATTATATGGAATAAAAGCTGTTTTTGAGCAACCAAGAATTACTTATAGAGAAACAATTCAACGTTCTGCAACTACTAGCTACAAACACAAAAAACAATCTGGTGGATCTGGACAATTTGGAGAGGTACACATAAAAATTGAACCTTGGTATGAAGGAATGCCTGAACCTGAAGGATTCAATATTAGAAAAAAGGAAGAAGTAGATTTAGAGTGGGGTGGTAAACTCGTTTTCTATAACTGTATTGTTGGTGGTGTAATTGACACTCGCTATATGCCTTCAGTATTAAAAGGATTTTTGGAAGTAATGGAAGAAGGTCCTTTAACAAAATCTTATGCTCGAGATATTAGAGTTATGTTATTTGATGGTAAAATGCACGCTGTAGATTCTAATGATATTTCATTTAAAATTGCAGCTGCGCATGCCTTCAAAGATGCCTTTTTAAATGCAAAGCCTAAATTACTTGAGCCAATTCATGAACTTACAGTTAAAGTACCTGAAGAATTAATGGGGAATGTAATGACTGATTTACAATCTAGAAGATCCATTATTTTAGGAATGGATAGCGATGGTAAATATCAAACAATTAAAGCTAAGACACCATTAGCCGAAATGTACAAATATTCAACTACATTGAGATCAATTACACAAGGAAGAGGTAGCTTTAGTACTCAGTTCTCAAATTTTGAATTAGTACCAAATAATGTTCAAGAAGAACTTATAAAGCAAGAGGCTTAAAAAAAGCTAATTAATACTAAAGATAAAGACTCGTCGATTATAAAATAATTCGGCGAGTCTTTTTCATTTTGTATAGATTAATATCTATTTAATTCAATCAATTTTACAATTTTTAAGGTTTTAGATGGTTATATTATGCCTAGCAAATTCAAAATACTAAATATTAATCTATAACAAATTTAACATAAATTTTAACATTTCCAAAACTAAACTCTTAATTTTTAATATTTTAAACAAACATCATTCCTTTTTTTTAAAATATATCCAAACTGGCATCAAATATTTATTTTCATAATAAATATTACATATCATTTACTGATTAATTATTACCTTTGCCGAAGAAATTTCGAATATGAAACTATTACTTATTACATTGGCCCTATTGGGTCTCGGAATTGCAGGTCTTGCAATTAAAATCTGGGCAAAAAAAGACGGAAAATTTGCAGGAACATGTGCAAGTCAAAACCCACACTTAAATAAAGATGGGGAACCTTGTGGTTATTGTGGCAAAACAGCTGAACAATGCGAAAATAGATAAAGGATGCTTGAATACCTGTTTATTACTTTCATAGTAATTTTTTGTATTCAATTCATTTATTACATACTTATTTTTGGACCTTTTTCTTTTTCTAACAACAAACAGAATTCATTATCCTTCAATAAACCTGTTTCAGTAATCATTTGTGCAAAAAATGAAGCTGAAAATCTTGAAAAGAATTTACCTTTATTACTAAAACAAAACTATTCAAATTTTGAATTAGTTCTTATTAACGACTGCTCTAATGATACCACATTAGATGTTATGAAGAAATTTAATAAGGATTATAATTTAATTACAAAAATTGTAGACGTTAAACCTAATGAACAATTTTGGGGTAGTAAAAAATATGCTTTAACCCTAGGAATAAAAGCAGCATCTTTTGAGCATCTTTTATTTATTGATGCAGATTGTATTCCTAATTCCAACTCTTGGATTTCCGAAATGGTAAAACAATTTAATAACCAAAAAGAAATTGTTTTAGGGTATGGGTCGTACAAAAAAATAAAAAATTCATTTTTGAATAAAATAATTAGGTTTGAAACATTGATAACTGCTCTGCAATATTTCTCTTATTCAAAAATTGGTATTCCATATATGGGAGTTGGCCGAAATTTGGCATATACCAAAACACTTTTTTTCAAAAACAGTGGTTTTATTAAGCATATGCACATCAAATCAGGAGATGATGATTTATTCATAAATCAGGCTGCAACTAAAATTAACACTGCCAACTGCATCTCTATTAAAAGCTTTACAGAGTCTATTCCAAAAACATCATTTAAAGATTGGTTTCAACAAAAAAGAAGACATATATCTACTGCCAATCATTATAAACCACTACATAAATATTTATTGGGACTTTTTTATTGCTCTCAAATAACATTCTGGATTTTATCTATTTTATTGCTGTTACTTAACTATAAATGGATTGCTGTTTTAAGTATATTCTCAATAAGACTAATTATATACTATTTGATTATTAGTAAAACTGCTAAAAAGTTAAATGAAAAAGATTTGTTGTTATTTTCACCATTCCTAGAATTATTTTTGATATTAACACAATTGTTTATCTTTATAAAAAATCTTGTTTCAAAACCCACACATTGGTAAAAAAAAATATAGACATTACCGATTTAGTTGAAAAAGCTAAAAAGAAAGATCAAAAAGCCTTCAACACCTTACTCAACACTTATTGGAGTGATGTTTACAGATTTCAATTTCTGAAAACTGAAAACGAAGATGAAGCAGAAGACATCACAATTAAAACCTTCTCTAAAGCTTTTGACAAAATTGACTTATACAATTCACGTTATAATTTTAAAACATGGTTGATTTCTATTTCTAAGAATATTTTTTTAGACCATTTAAGAAAACAACGTACCGAAACTATATCAATAAATAAAAAAGAATCTGAAGCTTATAAAATATCTGATGAATCCCCATCAGCAGAAGATCAACTTATTATTGAGCAAAATTTACTTCAACTTAGAAACTATATAAAGTTGTTGAAACCTCATTATCAAGAAATGATAAATCTTCGATACTTTAGAGAAATGAGTTACAAAGAAATTGCCGACACATTAAATGAACCAATTAATAATGTGAAAGTAAAATTATTACGAGCTAAGAATCTCTTAGCTGAAATCATAAAAAAAGCACCAAAACATTGATTCTAAAAAAAGCTCATTGGTTAAGCAAGTTCGGCCCAGGTTTACTTTTTGCAGGTGCTGCTATTGGTGTTTCTCATTTGGTACAATCAACACGATCAGGAGCCGATTTTGGTTTTGGACTACTTTGGGCTTTAGTTTTAATCCATATAATAAAGTATCCTTTTTTTCAATTTGGCCCTAGATATGCAAGTGCAACAGGGGAAAGCTTATTAGACGGCTATAAAAGATTAGGAAAAGGCTTTTTAGTCACATACATTTTGTTAAATCTAGCAACAATGTTTACTATACAGGCAGCAGTTACAATAGTAACTGCTGGATTAGCTGCAAATTTATTTGGCATTACAACAAATCCCATTGTATGGAGTGTTATTATTACTTCTATATGCTTTGGCCTATTAATTATTGGAAAGTACAAGCTACTTGACAACTTAATGAAACTAATAATTGTGACATTAACCATTAGCACAATTATAGCACTTGTAATTGCTGCATTTAATAATTCTGAAAATTTTATTTTCACTCAGATCCTACCAAAAGGAACTATAGAAGTATCGTTTTTAATCGCTTTTTTAGGTTGGATGCCTGCTCCCCTTGATGTCTCTGTATGGCAATCATTATGGGCCATTGAAAAACAAAAAAATAAAGCCACTCTATTTACTCCTAAAGTAGCAATATTCGATTTTAATATAGGTTATATTACCACCTTAATTTTGGGGATGTGTTTTCTATCGTTAGGAGCAGTAGTAATGTATAACTCCGGAGAAAGTTTTAGTGGTAGTGCCTTAAAGTTTTCTCAACAATTAATCAATCTTTATACTAAAAGCTTGGGGCCTGAAATGTATATTTTTATTGGAGCAGCAGCTTTTACCACTATGTTTAGTACCACCTTAACAGCTTTAGATGCCTCACCAAGAGCAATGACCAAGTCGTTTGATTTATTAACTAAGAAATCCTATAAAAATATGTATTGGTTTTGGATTAGCTTCTTAGCAATCGGTACTATTATCATTTTAAACTTTTTTATGTCTGAAATGGGCATACTTATAAAAATTGCCACTATTTTATCTTTTTTAACAGCTCCTTTTTTTGCTATAATAAATTACATTTTAATTACTGGTAAAAATACACCTAAAGAATGGAGACCTTCACTAAGTTTAAAAATTCTAAGCTGGTTAGGAATTACCTTCCTCATTGGTTTTAGCTTTTGGTACATCTTTAGTTTATAATTTCTTTGTACTTTTGCAGTCAATTTTTATTAAGATGGCTGAAGAAAAAATTATAGATAAAGTTCAAAAACCAAAATGGTTGCGTGTTAAGCTACCTGTTGGTAAAAAATATACAGAATTAAGAAATGTTGTAGATAAGTATAAATTAAATACCATTTGTACCAGCGGAAGCTGTCCCAACATGGGAGAATGCTGGACTGAAGGTACAGCAACATTTATGATTCTTGGAAACATTTGTACACGTTCTTGTGGATTTTGCGGAGTAAAAACCGGAAGGCCAGATACTGTAGACTGGGAAGAACCTGAAAAAGTTGCAAGATCTATCAAGCTAATGAAAATTAAACATGCCGTAATTACATCGGTAGATAGAGATGATATAAAAGATGGAGGTTCTATTATTTGGGCCGAAACTATTCAGGCAATTAGAAGAGCAAACCCAAACACAACTTTAGAAACTTTAATTCCTGACTTTCAAGGAAACAAAACTAATATTGATAGATTATTAGAAGCTGCTCCTGAAATAATTTCACATAACTTAGAAACAGTTAGAAGATTAACAAGAGAAGTTAGAATTCAAGCTAGATATGACCGTAGTCTTGAGGTATTAAAATACATGAAAGATCAAGGGCAACGTAGAACAAAATCTGGTATTATGCTTGGTTTAGGTGAAACTGAAGCTGAAGTTATTGAAACTATGCAAGATTTGGCAAATGCTAAAGTTGATATTCTAACAATTGGTCAATACCTACAACCAAGTAAAAAACATTTACCTGTAGTTGATTTTGTTACTCCTGAGCAATTCGATAAATACAAAGAAATTGGAGAAGGAATGGGCTTTAAATATGTTGAAAGTGGAGCGTTAGTGAGATCTTCCTATAAAGCTCAACGTCATTTAGTTTAAAGCAATAAACTACTTATTTTTTTAATCCTTTAGGTTTAGCATCAAGATTCCATTCTTCCTTGATTGTTAAACCTAAATGTTTTAAAGCAGTTGCAGCCACATCTATAACATGTACCTTTTCTTTAATTTCACCTTTTTTTGTACTTTTTCCTGAAGCAATATAAAATATGGTTGTATGTTCAGGAATATTTTTACCATGACCATACTCACTTCCACCATGATCGGTTGATAATAAAATTAACCAGTTTTCTTTTTTGTAATTTTCTCGACGCTTTAAAGACTTTACAATTCTCCCTACTTGATCATCAATTTTTTCAATAGACTGCACATATTCTTTCACATTACTCTTATACCCATATTTGTGCCCCGCATGGTCAACATCATCTAAATGAACAAACATAGCATCAATTTCTTCATTTAATAAATAAAAAATAACGCTCTCTGTTACTCCTTCGTCACTTTTGATGGTTTCAAATACATCTGCATCTCCATCTTGCAATATTTTATGTAGTGGATCCCAATGAATTATTGAATAGGTTTTTAATGATGGTTTTTCCTGTTTTAATCTTCTAAAAAAATGTGGATATTCGTTAATATTTGGATTTTTATAACTATTTGAAACTACTTTGTGTTTTTTATGCCAAACACCAGTTAACATACCAGTCCAACAAATACCACTACTACTTAATTCATCTGTTTTAGCATTAAAAGAATAAGCTCCTTTCTTCCAAAGTTTATCAATATTCTTAGTTTTTGCATGTAATAAAACATCGGGTCTGCAACCATCAATTCCAATTATTAAAACTTTATTTTTATTTTGTGAAAATACTGTTGTAGTTATTAAAAACAACAAACCAATTAACAATCTAAATTTCATTTGTTTATCTATTTAATTATCGAAAATACAATTTTAAATTAACCTTTAATTAACAAAACCCCATTATTTTTGGCATGGGAATTGTAATACTAAAAACATGAAGACATAGTACTTGCAATCTTTGTTTTCATTGTATAATATTTGAGTTAGTTAATAAAAAAAGCGCCTTTATAAAAGCGCTTTTTTTATTCAATATTTTTAAAACAGAATAGATTACTTAATCAATTTCCCTTCCTCCAGTAAAATATCATAAACATAACCAGCACCAAAGTCTTTATTTAAAACAACAACTCCCTCAAAAGTAACAATATCTCCTATTTTAACTTCTTCAGTTGTAGTAATTGTTAAACTTTTCAAGTTTTCAAATTGAGTTCCATCACTAATATGAACCCAATTTTTTTTCATTATCCCATTATTTACTTTTATCACTTGACCTTTTACAACAATAGATTTTTTAGAAAATGATTTCTTATCTGAAAATAATTCATTTAAGGAAGTTCCATTTGCCGGTTTTTCAATTTTTACAATTTCAGTATCCATTTTTTCCTTTTTAGGTTCTGCATGAGTATGCACATGCTTTTCAGCAGCCTGTTCTGTTGTTCTAATTCCCTCGACAAAAGTTATAAAATCAAATGTTCTTTTTAATACTTTACTTTCAAAATCCTTCATCACCATCCCTCCATCATAGTAATAAGTGCCTCCAATTTCTACAGGAGAATTTGGAATAGCCATCCAGTATTTATTTCCTTCTTCATTAACATTAAGATATAAATAACTTCCTCCGTCCAAAGATTCATTTATAACAATTTTATGTGTATTTGACTTTGAAGCAGTAGTTTTATTTTCAATTTTAGTATACTCGGTTTTGTCTTTACAACTAAACAATATTAAAACGCTAAAAATTACTGTAAACAGTTTAATTTGATTTTTCATTTTTTAAAAATTAATTTTTATAAAAGTACTATTTATCACAAATGGATACTATGACATTCATCACCAGTTTATTTCTGTTAAGCCTTTAGTTTTTAAATAGCTATTAGCCCTACTAAAATGCTTATTACCAAACCAATAACCTCTATTAGCACTTAAAGGAGATGGATGACCACAAGTTAACACACAATGTTTTTTCAAATCGATTTTCGCTCCTTTCTTCTTTGCAAACCCTCCCCAAAGTAAAAAAGAAACATCTTCCTTTTGCTCTGAGATTAATGATATGACCGCATCGGTAAATTTTTCCCAACCTTTTTTCTGATGCGAACCAGCCTTATGAGCTTCAACAGTTAATGTGGCATTTAATAAAAGAACACCCTGAGTTGCCCACCTTTCTAAATTTCCACTTTCAGGATATGATATATTCAAATCTGATTCAATTTCCTTAAAAATATTTTTCAAAGAAGGTGGATGTTTAATCCCATTATTCACAGAAAAGCATAAACCATGTGCCTGATTTATATCGTGATATGGATCTTGCCCAATAATTACAACCTTAAGTTTTGACAAATCACATAAATTAAATGCTTCAAAAATATGTTCAACCTTAGGAAAACATTCTTTAGAATTATACTCCTGATCAACAAAACTAATTAAATCCTTAAAGTAATCTTTTTCAAATTCAGGTTGTAATAAATTTTTCCAGTTATCAGCTAATTCTACTTTCATGGCTAGGTTTAGTCTTAAATTTATATTTTTGCCTCAGTGTTCAAAAATAACATTTTTTATGAGTAATATTTCAGAAAAAACTTTAATTGATTTAGAACTTCAAACCATATTAAAATCGGTTAGTGAGTTTTGTATTTCTGATTTAGGTAAAATTGAGACCTTAAATATTAAACCTTTTAATTCATTGCAAAAACTGCAACCCGAATTATTTAAAGTCAATGAATATTTAACAAGTTTTATAAGTGAGAACAGAATTCCAAATCATTATTTTGATGATATTCAAAAGGAAATTCATTTGTTAAATATTGAAAACAGTTATCTTGAACCATCATCTTTTTTAAAAATCTTAAATAATTCAAATACTGTATATGAATTGTTACTATTCTTCAAAAAATTTAAAGAGTATTTTCCTACTTTATTTGAAACATCTGAAGATATTGAGTATCAAAAACTAATTGTTAGCAACATTGAAAAAATTATTACTTCATATGGAGAAGTAAATGAAAATGCTTCAGCTTTATTAAAACAAATTAGACAAGAAATTAATAGCGTACGATCAAAAATTGGAGGAAGTTTTACCAAAGCATTAAGTATGTACAGCAGTGCTGGATATTTAGATGAAATTAGAGAATCTGTAATTGACAACCAACGTGTATTAGCTGTTTCTGCAATGTACCGAAGAAAAGTAAGAGGAAGTTTAGTTGGAAGTTCAAAAACTGGAAGTATTGTTTATATTGCACCCGAAGCTACCCTTCAATTTAGTAGAGAGTTACAAAATTTAATGTATGATGAGCATCAGGAAATCATTCGCATTTTAAAAGAACTTACCAACAGCTTACGTGTATTTGTACCAAACTTAATGGCTTATCAAAAATATTTAACCACACTTGATGTTATTGCATCAAAGGCTAAATATGCAACTAAAATTAATGGCTTATTACCTAAGATTACTTTTGAAAGAAAAATAAGTTTAAAAAATGCCTTCCACCCTATTTTATTGGTGAACAATAAGGAAAAGGGAATTGAAACAATACCACAAACTTTAAACCTAGATAAAAACCAGCAAATTATTGTTATTTCTGGACCAAATGCGGGTGGAAAAAGTATTGCTCTAAAAACTATTGGTCTATTACAGGTAATGCTTCAAAGTGGAATATTAATTCCGGTTAACGAACACTCTTCAACATGTTTTTTTGATAAAATATTAACAGATATTGGTGATAATCAATCTATAGAAAACCAGTTAAGTACATACAGTTATCGCTTAAAAAACATGCGTAAATTTTTAAGGCAGTGTAACAATAACACTTTGTTTTTAATTGATGAATTTGGTACAGGAAGTGATCCTGAACTTGGAGGAGCCTTAGCTGAAATATTTTTAGAAGAATTCTATACCAAAGGAGCCTATGGGATAATTACAACACATTACGCAAATTTAAAAGTATTAGCCAGTGAACTCGAAAATGTATCAAATGCCAATATGCAATTTGATGAAAAAACTCTTGAACCATTATATAAACTCTTTATTGGACAAGCAGGAAGTTCATTTACATTTGAAGTTGCTCAAAAAAATGGAATACCATACAGCTTAATAAATAAAGCCAAGAAAAGAGTTGACGGTGAAAAGGTACGATTGGATAGAACTATTTCGAACCTTCAAAAAGAACGTAATAAACTTCAAAAAAATTCAGAGACCTTAGAAAAGGTAAAATCAAAAGCTATAGAAAAATCAGATAATTTAACTGAAAAACAGCTTAAAATCCAGGAAAAATTGGAGAGCTTTCAAGAATTATACGACAGCAATCAAAAAATGTTAGTTTTCGGTAGAAAAACAAATGAATTGGTTCATAAATATTTTCAAACAAATAATAAAAAACAATTAATTACCGATTTCTTTAATTGGGTCACCATTGAAAAAACAAAGCACTTAAAAAAGAATCCCCCTACACCAAAAACAAAGGTTCAAAAAAAGAAAGTTAAAGCTGAAAAAGTAAAAGAAGAAAAGAAATTGAAAAAAATTGAAACTGAAGTTTTAGTTGAAGTAGTTAAGGTGAGAGAAGTTAAAAAAACTGAAGAAAAAAAGATAGCTAAAGCAAAAGCCGATTATATATTTAAACCTGGAGATAAAGTGCGTATTTCAGGGAGCAATTCTTGTGGAACAATTGATAAAATTGAACGTAATAATGCCTTTATAAATTATGGTGTATTTACTACAAAAACAACTCTTAAAAAATTAGAGCTTGTAGAATCTGCCAAGAGAAAATAAAAATCAAATTATAACAATATCATTTAT
>Ga0193962_1000212_pt1 | contig 26179 bp, 28 predicted proteins | sample FB_5_MG_FD_140335 | JGI IMG/M metagenome (GOLD analysis project Ga0193962, IMG submission 140335) | Microbial mat bacterial communities from the Broadkill River, Lewes, Delaware, United States - FB_5_MG | ecosystem: Environmental > Aquatic > Freshwater > River > Microbial mats | place: USA... | reverse complement strand
TGGATTAGTTGCAATGCTTCTTGGTCATTAGGTAAGGAAAAGCTAGTAGGGTATTTGACCCCTTTATTGCGTCCTAATTTTACTGTGCCTAATCCTAGAGGAGAGACCATTAGCCCTGTGTTGGCTAGTTCACGTTTTAGCAAAATGAGGACTCCCAAACTGGTTGGGCTGTGTCGGGTTTTGGTAGATGCTGGCAAAGGTGTAAGTTCTGGTTTTCTGCTGCATCGATACTATCAGCGCATAGCAGTAAAATTTGATCAGCCAGATCTGGAGACAGTGCCAATTTCGTGGGCCAAGCGATAATACAGTTGCCGACTTTTTGGGCAAAAGCAGCGTCAGGTCTGACTAAAGACGATTGCTTTGGCTCAGCGCGATTAATATGAAAGCTTGACCATTGTGTATTTGAAAGGTCGACCCAGGGTAGTAGTGCTTTTATCTCTTGTTGGGCAAAGGCGATTTGTGCTTCAGAGGAACGTTCTAAACCGGTTTCCGCAATGTTACCGCCTAAGTACCAAACTTGATTGCCGTCAGCACAAGGGTGAGTGGTTATTGTTGCCACAGGCTTGCTCCCCGCTCCAATGCAATGGGCAAACGTAGGGAGGTTCAAATTATGTTTCACCATCACCATGTGTAAGGGGCGTGTTTGCATCTCAGGCTGTTGCAGATTGAGGGATGTCGCCAGTGATTCAAAACCTTCACCTGAGGTGATGGCCACTTGTTTTGGAAGTATGCGTAATTGGTGAGTGGGTAACGCGATGGATTGAATAACGTCGCCTTCTTTTTCGAGTTCACAATCCAGAAGGTCGATTTTAAAAATTCGATCTTCCATCGGTGCTCTCAGCGCGTTGATTACGCTGGGAACATCAAGTACAAGCTCATTTAAGCGATAAAGGGAGCCTTTGAATTTTTTATTTTTGAATACGTCAGGTCTACTTTCCTCTGAGACCTCCTCTACTCGGCCACTAAAGGCCTTAGTCGCAAAAAATGTCGTCATGCGAGAGCCTAAAGAGCCCTTCGACCACATATAGTGCGCATCAGATAGTATATTGACCGTGCTTAGATCTAATTCACCCTTGCCCGTTAAACAATCACGCCAGCGCTGAGGCATCTCTTTGATTGTGCTAGATGCTTGGGTTAATACACCACTTAACGCATATTTTGTTCCACCGTGGATTATCCCTTGGGAGCGCACAGACTGTCCGCCGCCTAAAGTATCTTTTTCAAAAAGAACGGCGTTAAGTCCTGCTTGAACTGCTCGGTTTAGTGTCCAAAGTCCTGCAACACCACCACCGATAATGACTAGATCTAATTTAAGTGTATTCATAGATTGGCATTATAAGCGTGGTAGGGATGTGTGGCTAGATGGATCATCAGGCTTAAGATGTAGCATCAGGGTGTGCTCGAAATAAGCATGGTATACTTTCACTTATTCTTTTATCTCGAATTGAAAACCCGATGCCTCGTCTCTTATATTCCTTTTTGTTTTATCTTGCTCTGCCATTCTTATTGTTTAGATTATGGTGGCGAGGTTTAAAAGCACCCGCTTATCGAAAACGTTGGCTGGAGCGCTTAGGTTTTAACTATGCAAAGGCAGAAAATACTAAGCAGCCTATCTGGATACATGCTGTTTCGGTAGGGGAAACACTTGCGATTGTCCCTTTGGTTAAACTCCTTCAGGCGAGACACCCTGATATCCCTATCGTGATGACGACGATGACTCCGACAGGCGCTGAACGTGTTGAGGTAACGTTTGGAGAAGGTGTCACTCACTATTATTGCCCTTACGATATCCCTTGCGCAATTCAGCGGTTTCTCACGCACTTGAACCCCAGAGGCTGTGTGATTGTTGAGACAGAGTTATGGCCGAATCTGATTAATGCCTGTTCAAAACGTAATATTCCGGTGTTGGTTGCAAATGCGCGTTTATCTGAGCGTTCAGCAAAAGGGTATGCCCGGTTTGGTCTCATGGCTGAGCAGATGTTGCAGCAGATAGAATGTATTGCTGTGCAGAATAGTATCGATGGCGAGCGTTTTCTCAATTTAGGAGTTCCTCCTTCATCGCTAGAAGTAACGGGCTCGATTAAGTTTGATGTTAAGGTGCCCGAAGGGGAGGAACGCTTGGCATTTGCCCTCAGAGAGTTATGGGGGCAATCTCGCCCTGTCTTAATTGGTGCGAGTACTCATGAAGGGGAGGAAACAGCATTATTGCAGGCCTACCAAGGGCTACTGGCGTGTTATCCGGAGCTATTGTTGGTGGTTGTGCCGCGTCACCCTGAACGGTTTGATCATGTCGCAGAATTAATAAAACAGCAGAACTTTAAACTGGCTAGACGAAGCCTAGGGCAGCAACCGAATCAAGCTACCCAAGTTTATTTAGGCGATACGATGGGAGAATTGATGAAACTGCTGGCCGCAGCCGATATTGCATTTGTGGGTGGTAGTTTGATCGAGCGAGGTGGGCATAACCCTTTGGAGCCTGCAGTGCTGAGAAAACCGGTTTTGATGGGACCTCATTTTTATAACTTTCAGTTGATTTGTGATTCATTGAGCAGCGCGGGTGCTTTAACGGTCATTTCGACGGCTGATAAGCTGGCTGTCGAGGTAAAACGTCTCTTAAATAATCCTGAATCGATGGCTAAACAAGGGCAGGCTGGTTATCGTTTTGTACAAGATAATCAGGGCGCATTAGAGAAGTTGTACGCCCTAGTTGATGAAATATGTTTTCGTAAGTAAGTATTAGCTATCGTTGGATGTGCGGCGATCCATCTCTTCACATAGCCAATGGCCTATGAATATATGAGCTTCTTGGATGCGAGCTGTTTCATCCGAAGGGATCTTTAACAAGTGGTCAGCGATAGCGTTAAGTTGGCCGCCTTGAGAACCGGTCCAAGCCCATGTGGTACAGCCGATCGCTTGTCCTGCTTTAATGGCATCAATAATATTTGCACTATTTCCTGAAGTGGATATCCCAATAATAAGATCTTCCGGTTTGGCCAATGCTTCTATCTGACGGGTGAAAACAGAATCAAAACTGTAGTCATTACTGTGAGCCGTTAAAATTGAAGTATCAACAGTCAATGATATTGCCGCTAGCGGACGGCGTTCGGCTTTATATCGTACGACAAATTCTGCAGCCAGATGCTGGCTATCAGCAGCACTGCCGCCATTGCCCATAAAAATTAGTTTTCCACCATTCTGAAAGCAGTTGTCGATCTGGTTTGCTAGCGTCTCTGTGACAACCTTAATTGATTGTAGTTGGTTAAATGTATCAAAATGACGCTGAAGAGCATTATCAAAAGACATATCAGGCACCTGTTAAATCAAAATCAAGCATCTCGCCTGCTTGGGCGGTATAGGCTTGCTTAAGGAAATGATCTAGCCTCTCTCCTGTGCTATCTAGCATCCAACTGGCTTTCTCGGCACTATAGTTAAAATGATAGCCGCCGCTTTTGGTTGCTAACCAAAGCTGTTTGACTGGTGCTTGGCGGGTAAAAATTAATTGACTCTGGTTTTCGCAGATAATAGTAAGGATACCGCCACCTAGCTGAACATCGATATCTGTCTCTGCGTCATCTAATACTTCTTCGATCTGTTCTAATGTAGCGTCAACTAGATCGTTAAATTCACTTTCAGTCATTATTTACTCCGGCAAACCGAGCCTGCAAAACTTAATGGTAGGCGTGAGAGTATATCAAGCAATAATGAAAAGCCGAAGAATGCTTCTCATTAACTTAGAAATGAATAAAAATTGCCGGTTTTTCCGATAGGTAAGGGTTTTTGGCAGCAAAATTGAAAACTTTTAGGAAATTCTAGGGTTGCAGGTATAATCGGTGAATTAGGCCGTTTAATAGGGGAGCACTGTTGTGAAGACGCAGGCGAAAAGTATTGGATTGATTATGTTATTTAGCCTTGTTCTCTTAGGTGGCTGTGGCCAAAAAGGGCCACTGTATTTGCCCGATGGCGAAGAGCAGAAAAACGCACAGCAACGTTAAGTATTGTTTAAGAGAAATTTGATGGATACGTTTGAATATAGAAATGATCAGCTTTGCTGTGAAGAAGTCGCTTTAGCAAATATCGCAGAAGAGTACGGCACGCCTACTTATGTTTATTCCCGGGATGCTTTAGAACGAGCTTATCTCGCCTACGCTGAAGCGCTTGAAGGGCGTGATGACCTTGTTTGTTATGCTGTTAAGGCTAATTCTAATTTAGCAGTTTTAAATGTGCTTGCTCGTTTAGGGGCTGGTTTTGATATCGTCTCTGCAGGGGAGTTGGATCGCGTCTTACGAGCAGGAGGCGACGCAGCAAAAGTAGTTTTCTCCGGTGTAGGCAAGCAGCCCCATGAGATTGTTCAAGCACTGAATGCGGGTATTCGTTGTTTCAATATCGAGTCTGAAGCAGAGCTTGAGCGTGTGAATGACGTAGCGGCTTCTGAAAATAAAATTGCAGCGATCTCGTTTCGCGTCAATCCCGATGTCGATGCAGGTACTCATCCATATATTTCGACAGGGCTGAAAGAGAATAAGTTTGGTATAGATATTGACGATGCGGTTCGTATCTATTCACGCGCAGCGGCGATGGAAAATGTCGATGTTGTAGGGATGGATTGTCATATTGGTAGTCAATTGACAGAGGTTGCGCCGTTTCTTGATGCTATGGATCGCGTATTAGCCTTAGTTGATCGTTTAGCAGAACAAGATATCGTTATTAAGCATTTAGACCTAGGTGGCGGCTTAGGTGTTTGTTACACCGATGAAGTTCCTCCTACTCCTCAAGAATACATAGCTGCAGTACTAGAGAAACTTGGCGATCGAAAACTAGAGCTTATCTTTGAGCCAGGTCGCTCTATCGCGGCTAATGCCGGTGTGATGCTGACCCGGGTTGAGTTTTTAAAATGCACAGGTGAGAAGAATTTCGCGATTATTGATGGTGCGATGAATGATCTTATCCGCCCCGCTTTATATAGCGCTTATCAGGAGATCGTTCCTGTTATGCTGAGAGAAAGTGGCGAAGAAAAGTCTTGGGATTTGGTTGGTCCTGTTTGTGAAACGGGGGACTTCTTAGGAAAAGATCGAGCGCTTAACCTTGAACCTGGTGATCTATTGGCTGTTTGTTCGGCTGGCGCTTACGGATTTGTGATGGCGTCGAACTATAACAGTCGTGGTAGGCCAGCCGAGGTGATGGTTGACGATAGTCAGTTTCATTTGATCCGTAAGCGTGAAACATTAGCCGATCTGGTGCGTGGCGAGCAGCTTATACCAAAGGATCGTTAGGAGCATTTTATGTTGGTTCGTTTCACCAAAATGCATGGTTTAGGGAATGATTTTATGGTGCTGGATCTGGTGACTCAGCGTGTAAAAATCACTCCGAAACTGGTGAAGAAATTAGGCGACAGAAATCTAGGTGTTGGTTTTGATCAGCTGTTGATTGTGGAACCGCCTAGTGAGCCGGATGTTGACTTTTGTTACCGTATTTTTAATCAAGATGGTTCCGAAGTCGAAAACTGTGGCAATGGTGCGCGCTGTTTCGCTAAATTTGTTCGGGATAAGCGCTTGACGGGCAAAACGGAAGTGACCGTTCAAACGGCTAATGGCCGAGCACTTTTAAAAATTCATCCGGATAAGCGTGTAGAGGTAGATATGGGCGCGCCGATCTTAGCGCCTAAAGATGTGCCTTTTATAGCCGAGCAGCAACGGAATACGTATCTATTGGATGTTGACGTCGATGGTTGCAGGACTTCTGTTGAGTTAAGCGCGATCTCTATGGGTAACCCTCATGGGGTTCTTATTGTGGATGATGTTGAAACGGCGCCGGTAAATACCTTGGGCCCAGTGTTAGAAACAAATCGTTGTTTCCCAGCCAAAGCTAATATTGGCTTCATGCAATTGATATCTCGTAATGAAGTTAATTTACGTGTTTTTGAACGTGGGGTTGGAGAAACAATGGCTTGCGGTACAGGTGCTTGTGCTGCCGTTGTAGCTGGAGCGCTGCGAGGTGAACTGGATATGCCTGTGACTGTTCACTTACCTGGGGGCGATCTAGAGATAGAATGGCATGGCGAGGGTCAGTCAGTCATTATGACAGGACCTGCGACAACGGTTTATGAAGGACAGATATTTGTATGAGTGAGCAATTAAAGCAGCTAACAGAAGCACAAGTGGCGGAGTTTCTTCAATCGCATCCCGATTTTTTTACGCGTAATGTAAAATTACTTGAAAAGTTACATGTACCTCATGAAACAGGGCGTGCGGTATCTTTGGTTGAGCGTCAAACTACGGTATTGCGTGAGAAAAACCAAAACTTAACCTCTCATCTATCTGATTTGATCGATATCGCACGGCACAATGATGTTCAGTTTGAGAAAACTAAGCGTATGGTGTTGGCTTTACTTGAGGCAGAGACCCTTGATGATATAGCGGTGGCGATTGATGAAAGCCTTTGCCAAGACTTTGCGAGTGATACAACATCGTTAATCCTTTTTACACATAAGCCTCTCGATGTAAATAACTTACGTTTGATGATGCGTGATGATGCGAATGTCATTAACGGGCTGATTGGGACGAATCTACCAAGCTGTGGTCGTCTGAGTAGTGCTGAGAATGAATTTATATTTGCTGATGAAGCAGTAAAAGTACAATCGGCAGCGGTGGTTCCTTTAGTGCAAGGGGAAACATTAGGTTTACTATCGGTGGGCAGCTTTGATCCTAATTACTTTACCAGTAGCCAAGGTACTGTTTTGCTAAGCTATGTTGGAGAGGTGTTAAGCCGAGTCGCTTATCGGATATTACGTCAGCAGGAGTATTAAGTTTAGGTGGCCAAGTACTTAATTATGTACTTGGCTAAGTGCCGATAGAAATTGTCACAGAGGGCCGTGCTGTGAAAGAAGAGTTACTAGAACAGTTTCTACATTACTTGGCCACTGAAAGGCAGTTATCCCCCCATACACTTGATAATTACAGCCGTGACCTGACACGATTTTTGGATTTTGTAGAAGCGGAGAATCTAGGTGAATGGGATGGAGTTGATGACAAGCATGTTCGACAATTTGTAGCTAAAATCCACCGGCAAGGTCTAGCTGGGGCAAGTATTCAACGTATGCTTTCAGCTATTAGAAGCTTCTATCGATTTTTGTCTCGCGAGCGGGTTGTTGAGAAAAATCCCGCCTTATCTGTTCAAGCTCCGAAATCCCCCCGTAAACTGCCGAGTACCCTTGATGCTGATCAGATGGTACAGCTTTTAGATATTCCTATTATTGATGCCGTATCGGCGCGTGACGCCGCCATAATGGAGTTAATTTACTCCTCGGGCTTGCGTATATCAGAGCTTGTCGGTTTGGATATGCACAGTCTTGATTTAGCGGATAAAAGTTTGCGGGTAACCGGTAAAGGCAGTAAAACACGTATGCTGCCCATAGGTGGTAAAGCGGTTAACGCTGTTGAAAGTTGGCTTGATTACCGACATGAGTTTGCTGATTATGCTGAAAATGCGCTTTTTGTTAGTAAGCGAGGATCTCGCATTAGTGTTAGAGCCGTTCAGCAGCGTATGGACTACTGGGGTAAACGGTTAGGTGTACAAGGTAAAGTGCATCCACATAGATTACGCCATAGCTTTGCCAGCCATATGCTCGAATCAAGTGGCGATCTCCGTGCGGTGCAGGAATTGCTGGGGCATGAAGATATATCAACGACTCAAATTTATACCCATCTAGATTTTCAGCATTTGATGCAAGTTTATGAAGGAGCTCACCCTCGGGCTCATAAAAAGGATAAATGATGATCCGCTGTATTACATTTGACCTAGATGACACGCTTTGGGCTGTTAGTCCTGTGATAAAAGAGGCGAATAGTTCTCTGTTCGAATGGTTAGCTGTCCATGCGCCAGAATTTACGCGTTGTTATCAGCTAAAAGATCTTGTCACTCTTCGCCGAGATGTCATCAAGGCCCAGCCTGATATTGCCCATAGTGTGACAAAAATCCGAATAGAGCAGCTCAGGCTAGGTTTGCTCAATGTCGGTTATAGCCCCTCTGATGCTGGGTTGCTTACTCAACGTGCCTTTGAGGTTTTTATTCAAGCACGTCAGCAGGTGAGCTTTTTTGAACATGCTCGAGAGATGTTGGTTACGTTAAAAGAGCAGGGATATCGGTTGGGTGCATTGAGTAATGGTAACGCTGATATTCATCGGGTGGGGCTGGGTGATTTGATCGATTTTCAGTTAAAGGCGGATGATGTAGGTGAGATGAAGCCACATCCCCTTATGTTTCAGCAGATGCTGGAAAAAACAGGCCTACGGCCGGAACAAGTTATACATGTGGGTGATAACCCTGATCATGATATTAATGGCGCGAGTGCGATAGGCATTTGGACTATTCTTGTCAATATCGTTGCGCAAAACGATTCTTCGCAAGCTACGCAAACGGTTTGTCGCTTAGTTGATATTCCAGCAGCGGTGAAACAGATCCAAGAGACAGCAGGATCGCGGCTAACATTGTAAGCCACGATCCTTATTGAGTATTAAGCGACTTTAAACTGCCCAACGATTTGGTGGAGATGGCTGGCTTGTTTTGCGACCTCTTCACTGGCAACCGCATTTTGTGAAACTTGTTCGTTGGCGACCTCAACAATGGCTTGAATGCGTTCAGCGTTGTGTTTGATCTCACTTGCTACTGCGGTCTGTTCTTCAACGGCAGAAGCGACTTGGGTTGTCATATCGACAATATGCGTTGCATCGTTGGTAATTTGATCTAAAGCGTCGATACTTCCAGAGGCTTCTTCAGCACTTTTATTGCTAAGCTCAACGCTGCGCTGCATTAATGCGGATACTTGCTGTGTGTGTTGCTGTAAGTCATTGATCATTACCTCAATCTCGGTGGCCGACGACTGGCTTCGGCCCGCAAGTCCTCTGACTTCATCCGCTACCACAGAAAATCCTCTACCGTGATCTCCAGCGCGAGCCGCTTCAATGGAAGCGTTGAGTGCTAGTAGGTTGGTTTGTTCTGCGATCTCTTTGATGACATCTAACACGGTACTGATTTTGTTACTGTTCTCTTCGAGAAGGGAGACCGCACTGGAACTGTGGGCGGCATCTTTCGCTAAGTCGGTAATGTTTTGAATAGCATGGCTGATAATGGCTTGGCCTTCAGATGCACTTTTCTGTGAGTTATTCGCAGTTTGCGCAGTGAGATCAGTATTTTTCGAAATTTCGTGCATGGCGGTTTCCATCTCTTGAACGGCTGAGGAAACTTGAACAACTTCTGCTTTCTGTTGGTCCAAACCATCTGAGGTGTCTTGTGCAATGGCGGAAACTTGCTCAGCTGCGGAACTTAACTGTACTGACGAATCATTAACTTTATTGAGTAGGATTTGGAACTCTTCCATCATGCTGTTAAAGCTCATGCCCATGTTGGCAATTTCATCTTTTGATGTTGTATTGAATCGTAGAGTTAAATCTTTTTCGTCCCGCGCTCGACTCATGACTTTGCTTAAATTATTCAGTGGAGAAATGACACTGCGGGCGATAAATAAAGCGATAAAAGTGACGATGGCAGCAATGATCAGTGCTTTGATCGTTGAAAACAGTAACATGTTGCTAATTTGGTCTGTTAGCGCTGTTTTGATAATGTCGGATTGTTCAGAAAAGAGGGTTTCTGTGCGGTGGATGGTTTTGCGCATTTCGCCCTTTAGACCCTCTTGGCTGCTTAAACCGAGCTGTTCATAGTTCTTTATCAAATTTAGAAAATCGGCTCGGTAGGTATCTAAACGTTTTTGGGTCTCTTACTTAAATGTGTCGTCCAGTAGGAGCCTGTTTGTATCCGTAATAAGTTTTGCAAAGTTCTTTTCAAATTTGTCTCTGTACTTTAGATCTTTGCGGATCAGAAAATCTTTCTCATTTCGACGAAGTTGAAGAATATCGGCTAGGAGCTCGTAGTGTTGTACTTTCTTTATGCTTGCTTCGGCAGCGTGTACTGCTTTTCTAAGGGTGCCCCTTAATCCTTTTTCGTGGCTTAAGCCGATCTCTTTTTTAAGCGTAGCTAGTTGATGAAAGTGCTGTGTGTATTGCTCCATCACGCTATGTAATTCAGCTGACCTTTCGTTTGGCACATTATAATTTTCTAGTAGTAGATCTAATTTATCTAAACGCGAGATGAATTCGGCATGGGTGACCTCGAATTTTTTAACATACTTTTCATCGTCTCTCGCTAAAAAATCTTTTTCATGGCGTCTCAAAAGTAACATCTGCCCTTCAAGTTGGCTTACTTGGTTTTCGGCATCTTTCAACGCGGTCGCATCTTGCAGCGCAAAATGGAGCAAGCCATACATCGTTGCTATAGAGGCGATGATGAAGATAATTAGTGCCGTTAGTTTATTTTTTAATCGTCATATGTACAGCGCTCATTTAGGAAAACAGGGTATCCCTTACCTGAAGGTAAAATTCCTTTATTTATAAGCTAGTACAGAGCTGCCTTGTTGGAAATGAGAGATTTTGGTTAATCTAAAAAAATAGCTAGTAAATCATTCAGAAATAAACGACCTTGTTGGGTTGGCTTTAGTCGTTCAGGGGAAGGTGACATCAATCCTTGCTTTATGGCTTTGTTAACGGCGATTTTGATATCGTCTTTTGATAAGCCTGTCCGATCGGTTAATAGTGAGGTCGGTACACCATCGTATAGTCGTAGCGCGTTGAGCATAAATTCAAAGGCTAGGTCCTCAGTTTGAATTGTTTCATGGCCTACCAGTCTTGTTGTGGGTTGCATGTAACTTTTAGGTTGTTTTTGTTTCCAGCGACGTATGATTTTTTGTTCATCAAGTAGGGTGATTTTTCCATGGGCGCCGGCGCCTATGCCTAGATAGTCACCAAACTCCCAGTAGTTTTCATTATGTTGAGAGCGGTTATCCCCTTTAGCGTAAGCGGATATCTCATATTGATTGAAGCCTGCATCATGAATGAGAGATACGCCTTGTTCTTGAATAGACCATAAGGTCTCATCGACAGGGAGTTGGGGTGGTTTAGCATGGAACTCTGTATTCGGTTCTATCGTTAACTGATACCAGGATAGGTGATCGGGTTCGAGGGCTATCGCCTGTTGTATATCCTCTAGAGCATCATTTTGGCTTTGTTGAGGTAAGCCGTGCATGAGGTCTAAATTGAGCTTAGGGAAAAGCTCCCGGGCTAAGGATGCTGCTTTGATCGCTTCTGAGGCGCTGTGGATTCGCCCTAGTCCTTGAAGCTGCGCGTCATTAAAGGTTTGTATGCCAATTGATAAGCGGTTAATGCCTGCGTCTTTATAACCGAGGAACTTCTCCTGCTCAAAGGTACCTGGATTAGCTTCTAGAGTGATCTCGGCGTTTCGGGCTATTGGAATAATGTGATCAATGGATTGCAAAAGCGCTTTGTAGCTGTCAGCGCTAAATAAGCTAGGCGTCCCCCCACCAATAAAAATGCTATTGATCTCTCGCCCTTGAGCAAAGATGCTTTCATCTTCTAGGTCGTTAAGTAAGGTTTGAATATATTCTGCTTCAGGAAGTGGTTCTCGTTGAGCATGCGAATTAAAGTCGCAGTAAGGGCACTTACGTACACACCATGGAACATGAATATATAAGGCTAAGGGGGGCAGTATCATTGTCATCAGTGCTATTTCAAATAAGGTGTGATCGTTTGTTTTAGAAGCGCTACCGCTTGCCCTCGATGGCTTAGCTTATTTTTTTGTTCCGGCGCTAGTTGGGCCGATGCTTTAGATAACTCAGGAATCCAAAAGAGTGGGTCGTATCCAAAGCCGTTTTCACCACAAGGCTGTTCTAGAATGGTGCCTTCCCATGTGCCTTGGCAAATTAAAGGGGTGGGGTCACTCGCTGAACGCATGAATACAAGCACGCATCGGAAGCGTGCAGTTCTTTGTTCAGGGGCTAAACCAGATAGCTTATCAAGCAGTAGCGCGTTGTTCGTCTGATCCGTTGCGCCATCGCCAGAAAAGCGAGCAGAATAGATGCCTGGAGCACCCGCTAATGCATCAACCTCTAATCCAGAATCATCCGCCAGAGCAGGGAGCCCCGTTGCTTTGGCTGCATGGCGCGCTTTTAAAATCGCATTTTCAACAAAGCTTAATCCGGTTTCCTCAGCGTCGACCACGTCAAAATTGGATTGAGGAACAACCTCAACCTGCAGATCATTCAGAATGTGATTAAACTCTTTTAATTTGCCTTTGTTGCCACTGGCTAAAACAATTTTGTTAATCATTTTTTATCCGTAAGCGTTAAAACAAAAAAGGCGTGCATTAAAAAGCACGCCTTTTTCGTGAATTTCGGTTTTAGTCTTCGTAAAATTTTTGTTCAAATTTTATATTGAAGGGGGCTTTGTTGGGATCTGGTTGTACATTGATGGATAAGCGAAATACTTGTCCGTTTGTATATCCGAACTGGCCTAGGTAATAGATGGCATCCCCCTCATCCACTTTTTTGAAGTCTAGGCTTTGATGTTGTTCAGCTAGATTGCTGGCTTTGCCAGTAACCGTCGCTTTTACAGGCGTTTTCTTGCCGTCATCTACCTTTAGGACAGATACATTGACGAGCGCTTTACGTTTACTGCGCTGTATACCAACATTTTGAGCGATATCGGGTTGGACAAACGTGCTGTTGAACGCGTTGTAGTGTATTTCGTAATTATCATGCACGATGAACTGTTCAGCCATGAGCGGCTGACTGACAAGGGCTGTTATTGATAGTAATGCAGTCATTGTCCATTTAACGAGCGGTTTCATTGTGTGCCTCGCTTATTTTGTAATTCTGTAGATGGCGATTTCGCCAAGCATGTTAGGCCAGAGGTGTATCCACCATCTATGTTGGTGCCCATTATCGACGACCGTACGCTCCATAATATAGATATTCCGTTCTACGCAAAGGCGTTCGAAGTCCTTAAACGTACAGAAGTGAGTATTAGGCGTATTGTACCAAGTATAGGGTAGGAATTTAGAGACAGGCATTTTGCCACGAAAAGCAAGGTATCCTCGGGCGCGCCAGTGGCCAAAATTTGGAAAGGTGACAATACACTCTTTGCCAATACGTAGCATTTCGTCAACGATTTCGTCAGGGCGCATCATGATTTGGATCGCTTGAGTCATGATCACTGTATCAAAGGTATTGTCTTTGATTGAGGCCAGCCCTTCCTCAATGTCTTTCTCGATGACATTAACGCCTTTAGCAATGCACTTGGTGATGTTTTCTGGGCCAATTTCTAACCCGTAACCAGATGCCTGCTTCTCCGTCTGCAGATGGTGTAGTAGTTCACCATCCCCGCAGCAAAGATCGAGAACACGCTTGCCCGGTTCAACCCAATCTTTTATTAAGTCTAAGTCTGCGCGCATTAGTGTTCTCCTTCACAGTTCAGGTTTGGCGTGTCCGCTTCTACACGTGCCATATAAGCATGGAAAACATTGAGGTAACGAGGGATTGGGATAAGAAATGCGTCGTGCCCTTGGGCTGCTTCAATTTCTGCGTAGCTTACCTGTTTATCGGCATCGACAAGCGCATCGACAATTTCTTGAGAACGTTCTGGCGAAAAGCGCCAATCAGTCGTGAATGAAATTACCATGAACTTTGCTTTCGCTTTCGCCAAAATTGTAGCGAGAGAATTACCTGTGGTGGCGGTTGGATCAAAGTAATCTAGGGCTTTGGTCATGAGTAGGTAAGTATTCGCATCAAATTCAGTTGAAAAGCGTTCGCCTTGGTAGCGAAGGTACGATTCAACCTCAAACTGAGGTGTGAAATCATAACTAATCTGCCCAGATCGTAGTTCTCGGCCGAATTTACTGCGCATGCCGTCGTCGGAAAGATAGGTAATGTGACCTAGCATGCGGGCCAGCATTAGGCCAACTTTCGGGACTTCATTCTCTTCGTAGTAGTGCCCGTCATGAAATTGAGGATCTTGGCTAATCGCTTGTCGAGCAACTTCGTTGAAGGCGATATTTTGTGCGGATAGTTTTGGGGCTGCTGCAATCACCATGCAATGGCGTAGTCGTTCAGGGTAGTTAATTGACCATTGCAGTGCTTGCATTCCACCTAAGCTACCACCGACAACCGCGGCAAATTGCTGTATGCCAAAATAGTCGGCTAGGCGAGCTTGACTCTCAACCCAATCGTCGACGGTGACAATGGGGAAATCTGGCCCATAGGGTTTGCCGGTTGTGGGGTTTAGTTGGTTTGGTCCACTTGAACCATGACAGCCGCCTAAATTATTAAGACCAATAACAAAGAACTTATTAGTATCGATGGCCTTGCCTGGACCGATGGCTGAATCCCACCAGCCGGGCTTTTTATCTTCCATGCTATGGTAACCCGCCACATGGTGGTTACCGGACAGGGCATGACAGATTAAGATGGCATTAGAGCAGTCTTCGTTTAATTTACCATAGGTCTCTACCATCAAATGGTAGCGATCTAAAGTGCGACCACAACTTAGATGAAGGGGCTCAGTAAACTCAATTTTTTGGGGTTCTACAATTCCAACAGAATCTTCAGGAATAACAGCAGGCATCTATCAACTCATCTCTATATACAAAATGCTAATGGGGTAAGAGGTGCTTCAAACACACAGTGTGGCGCTTCACATTTCGTAAAAAATGAGCAAAGGGTTGAGAGGGATGTATGAAAATGCTGCCACGTTAGAGAATCTCAATAATCAATTATTCTAGTTGGTTGAGCTATTTTAACGCGTTTTTGTTGAGCAAGCTCGACTTTGCTTATGCTAAGTGTATTTTTAGCTACCTTCGCCGTGTTAGGCAAGTGGTTTTATGGAGAAAGTTTCCCATTTATTTAAAGAGAAAACACGCCGTTTGACGGATGACTCAACGCTTGCCATAGGGATTGGCAATGGCAGTTCAAATAGAATGTGTTGTTGAACTGCCATTACGTCATCGTAGTTTTAGAAAAATATTTAGAGCAATTCCTAGAACAATACCTAGAACAAAAGCCTACCTAATTGAGATTGAACAATTTGGATCACAATAAATATTAGTATGGGGGAGAGGTCTAACCCACCAATAGGCGGTATTACTTTCCGAGCTAAGGTAAACAATGGCTCCGTAATTTGTTGTATAAGCTGTGGTCCGGGATGGTAACTTCCTGGAGCGACCCAGCTAATAACAACCGAAGCTAATACTGCCCAAAAGTAAATGGTGAGGATTGCATCAAATACTCCAACAACTGATACCATCAACAATTGCAATATATTAGGCATGGCCATACCTGAAACAAGTACGAGCAATACCAGTACCGCCATCTTGACTGCTATTCCATAGAGCAGTGCGGAGAGATCAAGTTTCCCTGCTTTAGGTATGATGCGACTAAGTGCCAATACAGGAACGTTTGTTAGCCGCGCAATAGCTTGCGAGATAGGGTTGTAATAGTCAGCATGAGAAACCTGTAAGAGAAAACGAAGTACCACAATAAATGCGTACATCTCTCCCAGTGTGCGGATAATCAAAATGATTGGATCCTGTGCCATAACAATTCCTATATGACTGATAAATAAATGATGGAGCAAAACAAGGTTTTTAGTCTTTATAAAATAGAGAACTAATTCAGAGTATAGAACCTTGTTTTACAGAGTTGAACCTTATGGGTTAGTTAATCAGTCTTTTCCTAACTCAACAGCAAGTTCAACAGATCGGTCATTACACGCTTTAAGCGCGGTATCAAATAATTCAGGTAGGCCGCCTTCGGTAAAACGGAGAATAGCTTGTTCTGTGGTGCCATTAGGTGAAGTTACGCGGCGGCGGAGCTCCGCAGGCGAAACGTCGCTACTTTGTGCCATTTTAGCGGCGCCTAGCGCTGTTTGAAGCGTAAGCTGGGTGGCTGTTTCTTCAGTGAGCCCCAGGTTTTTACCGGCAGCAATCATTGACTCCATTACGAGGAAGAAATAAGCAGGGCCTGAGCCAGAAACCGCAGTAACCGCATCAAGCTGACTTTCTTGCTCTACCCATAAGGTAATGCCTGTGGCATTCAGGATTGTTTCTGCCTGTAAGCGTTGTTGCGATGAAACCTGATCATTAGCGTAAAGGCCATTGGCACCTGTCTGTACCAACGCGGGTGTGTTTGGCATGCAGCGAACGATGGCCGCGTTTCCGTTTAACCACTGGTTCATGCTTGTGCTCATAATGCCAGCGGCAACAGAAATAATAAGAGGTTTATGCTGTTGAACTGTCTCGGCAATATCCAGAGATACTGTTTTTAAAACTTGCGGTTTTACGGCTAGAACCACGATATCAGATGATTTAACGGCGAGATTGTTATCATTGGTCGTATTTAGACCTAGCTTTGCTAGATCAGCTAGTCGCTCAATATTAGGCTCACTCGCCCATATTTTCTCTGCTGGGTATCCAGTACTCAGTAAGCCGCCAATGATTGCACGGGCCATATTTCCAGCACCAATGAATGCGAGTGTAGGTTTAGAGTTCACGATGTTTATCCTTACTAATAACTGTGGTGTTGGTGTTTATGCTATGGGTTTTGGGTCACGTTTCCCAAAAATGGCGGTGCCAATTCTTACAATCGTTGCTCCTTGGCTTACCGCTGCATCCATATCGCCAGACATACCCATTGATAATGTATCTAGATGAGGGTGCTGAGCTTGTAATTCAAGCTGTAGTGATTTCATTTTGGCGAAGGCCGCCAATTGCTCCGCAGGATCATCCGTTGCTTTCGGGATCGCCATCAGCCCCCTTAGGCATATATTGGGTAGTTGGCTAATATCTTGTGCCAATCGAGTCAGCTCGAAGGGTAAGCATCCTGATTTGCTTTCCTCTTCGCTGATGTTTACCTGAATACATATATTGAGCGGAGCTAGATCTGAGGGCCGCTGCTTTGAAAGACGTTGGGCTACCTTGAGACGATCAATGGTGTGCACCCAAGCAAAATTTTCGGCCACCGCTTTTGTCTTATTGGATTGAAGCGGGCCGATAAAATGCCACACGATCGCAAGGTCTGAGAGCTCGTTTATTTTGTCGAGGCTTTCTTGAAGATAATTTTCGCCAAAATGCCGCTGATCTGATTGATAAGCGATTCTAAGATCGTCAGCAGGTCGGGTTTTGCTTACCGCTAAAAGGGTAATATCTGCTGTATTTCGTTGCGCATTTTCTGCGCTTTTTCTAAGTTGCTGACGAACCTGAGTCAGATTCTCTGCTATCCTTGACATATATTTGTGACCTAAGCAATTGGATTGCACCGGGCTTTCTGCTAGAACTAACATAAATAAAAAGCAGCACCGGTTTACAGGAACGCTATGGATATTACCGAACTTTTATCATTTACCGTACAGCAAGGTGCATCTGACCTGCATATTTCTGCTGGAATGCCTCCCATTATCCGTGTTGATGGGGAGGTTCGTCGAATAAAATTACCCTCATTGGATCATAAACAGGTACATACCCTGATTTATGACATCATGAATGATAAGCAGCGTAAAGAGTATGAAGATGTTCTTGAAACTGATTTCTCATTCGAAGTACCAGGTCTGGCTCGTTTTCGTGTTAACGCATTTAACCAGAACCGAGGAGCGGGTGCGGTCTTCCGTACAATCCCAAGTAAAGTACTAACGCTTGATGATCTCGATATGGGCAAAGTGTTTAGAGATCTTTCAGAGCTTCCTCGAGGATTAGTGTTGGTAACGGGGCCGACAGGGTCGGGTAAAAGTACGACCTTAGCGGCGATGATCGATTATGTGAATGACACGCGCGCTGATCATATTCTGACAATTGAAGACCCGATTGAATTTGTCCATGAAAGTAAAAAATGCTTGGTGAACCAGCGTGAAGTGCATCGAGATACGCATAGTTTTGCTAATGCATTACGCTCTGCCTTGCGTGAAGATCCGGATATTATTCTTGTCGGTGAGATGCGAGATTTAGAAACTATTCGTCTCGCATTGACTGCGGCAGAAACCGGGCATCTTGTTTTTGGTACTTTGCATACCACTTCTGCGGCCAAAACGATTGACCGTGTAATTGATGTGTTTCCTGCTGCTGAGAAAGATATGGTGCGCTCAATGCTATCAGAATCTCTGATGGGCGTTATTTCACAGACACTATTGAAAAAACCTAAAGGTGGGCGTGTGGCAGCGCATGAAATTATGATTGGTACACCAGCCATTCGTAACCTTATTCGTGAAGCGAAAGTTGCACAGATGTATTCTGCCATTCAAACGGGTGCATCTTATGGTATGAAAACATTAGATCAATCGCTACAAGAGCTCGTGCAAAAAGGTATGATATCGCGTGAAACTGCTAGAGAGCGAGCAGCTAACCCTCAGCAGTTCTAATTTCGGGATTTAGGAGATAGGCGTGGATTTTACGCAATTACTTAAAGTAATGGTGGAAAGGGATGCATCGGATCTCTTTGTGACAGCAGGTGCGAGGCCGACGATAAAAGTCGATGGGACGCTAAAGCCGTTAACAAAGGATACGTTAAAGCCTTCGCAGGCACGTGCATTGGTATATAGCACGATGAACGATAAACAGCTGGCTGAATTTGAAGGTACACATGAGTGTAATTTCGCGATCAGTGCACCAGGTTTAGGACGCTTCCGTGTGTCGGCTTTTTTTCAGCGTAACTCAGCGGGCATGGTACTGAGGAAGATCAATAACTATATCCCGAGTCTTGAAGAGCTAAATTTACCGCCTATTCTCCGCGATCTATCGATGACTAAACGAGGTCTCATCTTGTTTGTGGGCGGGACCTCAACCGGTAAATCAACGTCTTTGGCGTCGATGATCGATTATCGTAATACTAACCACCGCGGACATATTATTACGATAGAAGATCCGATTGAGTATATTCATGAGCATAAGCAGAGCATTATCACTCAGCGTGAAGTGGGTATTGATACAGACTCTTTTGATACGGCATTGAAGAATACCCTGCGTCAGGCCCCAGATGTTATTTTGATGGGGGAGATTCGTACACGTGAAACCATGCAACATGGCATCGTGTTTGCCGAAACTGGGCATCTCACGCTTGCAACATTGCATGCGAATAACGCCAACCAAGCGTTGGATCGAGTGATTAGTTTCTTCCCGCCTGAGCACCATGATCAGCTTTGGATGGACCTGTCACTTAACCTTAAAGCGATTATTGCCCAGCAGCTGTTGCCTACGAAAGATGGTAAAGGTCGCCGTGCAGCAATTGAGGTGTTGATTAACACGCCTTTGATTCAAGATTTGATCCGTAAAGGAGAGGTTCACGAAATTAAAGATGTTGTTAAGAAATCCACCAATTTGGGTATGCAAACCTTTGATCAGGCGTTGTTCACACTTTATAAAGATGGTGAAATTACTTACGACGTAGCACTTGCTCATGCGGATTCACCGAACGATCTTCGTTTGATGATTAAGCTAAATGCGGATACTAACCCTGAATTAGGAATAGAGGAGGAAAATCTGTCTTTCCAAATGCAGGAAGAGGAAGATTATCTTCATAATGATGGCGATGCTAATGTTCGCGGTATGTAGCGCAGTTTAATGGCTATCAACATGTAAAAAAGCCGTAGTGAAGACTACGGCTTTTTTTGTTTTGTCTGATTAATGCTCTTGCGGAAAGACTTGCTTGCCTTGATGGAATGTATATGAAACTTTGCCTTTGAGAGGGTAATTCATAAAAGGTGTGTTTTTACCTCGCGAGTAGCTTTCTTCCGGGGTAAGGGTCCATTCTTCAGCTGGATCAAAAATACAGATATCTGCATCCGATCCGGCCGTTAGTGTACCGCTTTCCAGTCCCAGTATTTTGGCAGGCTCTGACGTTAGCTTTTCGATCAGTTGTGGTAGATCCAGCATGTTTTGCTCGACCAGTAAAAGCGCTAAAGGAAGCAGGGTTTCTAAACCGATCATTCCAGGCTCAGTGTCTGCAAAAGGTGCTTCTTTTGCGGCGCGTTCATGGGGCTGGTGGTCTGAGCAGATCGCTTGAATTGATCCACCTAATAAGCCTTGTATTAAGCCCGCCCGATCTAATTGGCTGCGTAATGGCGGAATTAGATGAAAGTCATTGTTAAAACCATTAACGCTTTCATCTGTGAGCAGAAGGTTTTGGATCGATACGTCCGCAGTAACAGGTAAACCGCGCTCCCTAGCTTCTGATATCATCCTTACGGAACGTTCGCATGATAGTTGGCCAAAGTGTGCTCTCACGCCCGTTTGTTCTGTTAAGAGTAAACAGCGCGCGATCTCGATGGTTTCTGCGGACTCTGGAATACCGGTAAGGCCCAATCGGGTGCAGGTGCTATCGTCATGCATGCACCCGCCTTTAGCTAAGGCGGCATCTTGTGCTTGAAAAATGACGAGCAGGTCGTGCGTTGCTGCGTATTCAAGGCAGCGCATCAACACCAGCGAATTGGCGACAGGCCGTCGAGCGTTAGTAAAAGCGATGCAGCCTGATGATGCCAGTGCCATCATGGGGGCAAGTTGCTCCCCTTCTAAGCCTTTGGTTAGCGCTCCCATTGGCTTGATCGTCATTTTTCCGGCTTCAATACAGCGATCTTTAATTAATTCAGCCACTGCAGAATTATCAATAATAGGGCTAGTGGTTGGTGGGGTAATCATGGTCGTGATACCGCCGGCTACTGCAGCCATTGTCTCTGTTTTGATTGAGCCTTTTTGTGAGGGGCCGGGTTCACGGGCATGTGCACAAAGATCGATTAAGCCGGGACAAACAACTTTATTGGAGGCGTCGATCGTTTTTTCAGCTACAAAACCATTCGGCGTTTCGCCAACAGCAGAAATTTTGCCGTCTGAAATGTACAGATCGGCGATCTGATCTAGCTGATTAGCGGGATCGATGATACGACCGCCTTTAATATGAATATTCATGGTTTATTCTCCCGCCTCATGTGGATTCGGGCGGCTTTTAGCTTGGCCACTCATCGCCATTGACATAACTGCCATCCTTACTGCGATGCCGTTTGTTACCTGATCTAGGATTAGCGAGCGTTCGCAGTCAGCTACAGAGGATGCAATCTCTACTCCTCTATTAATCGGGCCCGGGTGCATGACAACGGCATCGGGCTTGGCTAATGCAAGCTTATCCATTGTGAGGCCATAGAGTTTATAGAATTCGCTTTCACTGGGTAATAAGGCGCTATTCATACGTTCTTTTTGCAGTCGTAGCATCATTACAACATCAACATCCTTAATGCCCTGTTGCATGTTGGTATAAACTTTAACGCCGAGGCTTTCGATATGTCGAGGTAATAGAGTATTCGGTGCGATCACGCGAATGTCTGTTACACCGAGTGTTCTTAAGGCATGAATCTGGGAGCGAGCAACACGGGAATGGAGAATATCGCCGACAATTGCAACCGATAACGGGGCAAACTCTCCTTTAGCTTGGCGGATAGTGAGCATGTCTAACATCGCTTGAGTGGGATGAGCATGACGACCATCACCTGCATTGATAACAGCTACATCAGGCGTGACATGTTCAGCAATGAAGTGTGCCGCACCGCTGCTTGAGTGGCGAACGACAAACATATCCGAGTGCATTGCATGAAGCGTCATCAAAGTGTCTTTAAGTGTTTCGCCTTTTGATGTGGAAGAGGTGCTGATATTGAGATTTAGGACATCGGCAGATAAGCGTTTTGCGGCAAGTTCAAAGGTCGATAGTGTGCGGGTACTTGCTTCAAAAAAAAGATTAACGACTGTTTTTCCTCGAAGGAGGGGCACTTTTTTGACTTGTTTAGCGCTCATATCAACGAAAGAGTCTGCTGTATCTAAAATTTCGGTAAGAATTTCTAGAGAGAGGCCTTCGGTTGTAATGAAGTGTTTTAACTCACCTTCAGCGGTAAGTTGAATCTGATTAGGATCAGTTTGTTCAAACATGATAATAACTCAGTTTTCAGATCGGTTGCGGATTTCCAGAGCGAGTGGCGCTGGCCCGGTAAGCTTTACTGTTTGATCGGCGCTAATCGCGAGAGTGCCGCCAATTATGTCAGCTTGGATAGGTAACTCGCGTTGTTGTAGATCAAGCAGTGTAATAAGTGTTACAGAGGCCGGACGGCCATAATCAAATAACTCATTCATGGCCGCTCTTATCGTCCTACCGCTCATAATGACATCATCGACCAGTAGGATATGTCTACCTTCAGTTGAACAAGGAAGATTGGATGGTTGAACCTTTGGGTTTAGGCCACTTTGGTCAAAATCATCGCGGTGAAAAGATATATCTAGCGCACCTAAAGGGCTTGTGATTTGTAAGTCCTTGTGGAGCTGCTCTGCCAGCCATGCCCCGCCGGTGTGTATTCCAATCATTAAAGGGTCTGGTTTATGCCCTTGTGATAATAAGGCTTGTAGGCCTTGTTTCATCTTATCCAATAATGCATCGGCATTAAGTGCGTTTGAGGTCATAAGCTTTTTCCAGTGGTGTGTGGCTAGGAATACGAATGTCGCAGTTAAACCAGCTTTCTAATATTAATTGAGCGGCGATCCCATCAACTGATTCTTCTTTGAAATTGTCACTACCGCCTGCGGCAAAATGTATCTCTTTGGCCTCGGCTGTGGATAAACGCTCATCCATTAGAAAACAGGGGATTTTAAAGCGTTCATTAAGGCGGTTAGCAAATTTGCGAGCACGGTGAGCCATATCACTTATCGTGCCATCGAAATTAAGAGGGATACCTATGACGAGGGCATCTGGGGACCATTCAGCGATCAGTGATGCAACAATTCCCCAATCTGGAGCGCCGTCTCGTGCAGCAATGGGGGATAATGGTGACGCGGTATTGGTAATCGACTGGCCGGTGGCTACACCAATACGGGACATACCGAAATCGAATGCCAGTACTTGGTTAATCGAATGACTCATATATGACTGAAACCTTCTGCATGCCCTTTCGCGTGTGGCTTGGGATAACTATTTTATGCGTGACCGGTATGGGATGTAAGCAAGCTAAGATTGATACCCAATATTGATGCAGCGGCTTGTAGGCGCTCATCGGCCGGAACGCCAAATAGTATATCTGAATTTGCTGGACAGCTTAACCACACATTATCAACCATTTCTTGTTCAAGTTGCCCTGGGCTCCACCCAGCACATCCAAGCGCAATTAAGTAGTCGTGCTTGAAACCGCCTTCAGCAGCAGCCTCGATAGCGTCTATTGAGGTGCTTAAGTAAATATCGTTTGCCACGTAATGGCTGGATGCCCAATCCATTGGATCTACTGCTTTGTGTAAAACATAGCCTCGATCGTTATGAATCGGTCCACCGCTGTATATTGTTTGTTGTTGGTTAGCGATGGAAGAGCAGGGTAAATTAAGGTGATCGCATAATTCAATTAAGGTAATCCCCACAGGCTTATTGACGACTAAACCCATTGCGCCATATTCACTATGATCACAGATGTAGGTGACCGTCTGTGAAAAATTGAGATCATCCAGGTGGGGCATAGAGATTAAGAAATGATTGCGCAAACAGTAGCTCGATGACGTCATGGAGAGGCCTATGTGAAAGTGCACTGTATTAAGGATTAGTATATGTAGGCTTTTTTCTCAAATTTCCATGTTCGAATAATTTCTAGGATATCTGTGCTTTTCCTCATTTCAACCGAAAATGGTTGAAAAGGCGCTGCCAAACGCACGATGCGAATGGCAGCATCGTCTAAAACGGGTTGGCCGGACGATTCTAATACCTCAATATTTTTGACGGCACCGTCAGGCTTGATAGCAACGAGTAAACGTAGGCTGCCATACATTTTTTGCCTGCGTGCTTCTTCGGGATAGTTAAGGTTGCCAACATTCTCAATTTTTTTACGCCAGTTCTCTAAATAAAGGGCGTCTTCCCTTTTTTGTGTCGATGCTGACGTTAAGCGTTTGATGCGTGGCTGTTTTGCCATCATATCTCTGTGGGTGTCGATTTCCGCTTGTAGGCTGGCAATTTCTAGGCTGCGTGCTAGCAAAGAGGTGGAGCTTCCCGGTGTTGTACTTGCAACGGCTTTTGCTACTTGTTCTTTCTTGGCCGAGACGGTTTTTGTTTTGCTATTAGTCGATGTAATAACTTGTTTCTGTGCTTTAGTTACGTTCTTCGTTTTTGCGGCTTTTTCTACTGATGTATTGGTTTTTTTAACCGCAGGTTTAGGCGGTGCAACTGTTTTCGCTACTGATGTTTGTTGAGGGGCGAGGTGGTTGATCTTTTTATCTTGAAATGCCGCTTTTTGATTGGTCGCAGGGATATGCTTCTCTTTGCTTTGGCCGCTACCTGTCTGGTTGGCCTGAGCGATAAAATCGGCTTGTTTTGGCGCCTCTTTTTGTTGGTATTGAGCAAGCGTGATCTCGATTGTTTTTTGTGGTGGTTTGGCGGTTTCAGCGGTGAAGGTTATGCCAATAATCGCAACAGCGTGAACGGCTGTTGCGAAGAATAGAGTGAAGCCGAACCTTTCGATGGCGGATACGGCTTGTGTTGCAATGGTATTCACTCTTATATTGACCCTTTACGGATGTTGCATGATTAATTAGTTAATAATACTGATTAACTTAGCTTGGTTTCAATTGCATCCATGAGCTTCATTCCAATATCAAGCCCATACTGGTTATCTAATTCGCGTATGCACGTCGGGCTAGTGACATTGATCTCAGTAAGGTAATCACCAATTACGTCTAACCCAACGAATAGTAACCCTTTCTCTTTTAACGTAGGGGCTATTTGCTCGCAGATCCAGTATTCACGATCAGTGAGTTCTCTTCCTTCACCACGTCCACCTGCGGCTAAATTGCCTCTTGTTTCTCCATTTGTCGGGATACGTGCTAAGCCGTAAGGAACCGGTTCTCCATCGATCATTAAGATGCGCTTATCTCCATCAACGATTTCAGGGATATACTTTTGCGCCATGATCGTTTGAGCGCCATGGTTGGTTAAGGTTTCAATAATAACGCCGAGATTGAGGCCGTCTTCCTTTATGCGGTAAATCTGAGAACCACCCATGCCATCAAGAGGTTTGAAAATCACATCCCCGTGAGTTTTATGGAATTCGCGTAAAAGATCTTCATGTTTACTGACTAAAACGGGTGGGCAGCATTCAGGGAAATGCGTGGCAAAAAGTTTCTCATTATAGTCTCTTAAGCTTTGAGGCTTATTTACAATCAAAGTGCCTTCTTTTTCAGCTTGCTCAAGTAGATAGGTTGTATAGATGAACTCATTATCAAACGGAGGATCCTTACGCATTAAAACAACATCAAGATCGGATAGATCACGTGTTTGATATTCCTCACGTGTGAACCAATTTTCCTCGTCCATAGCGACTGTAATTGGGGCCATTTTGGCTTGAGATTTACCATTTAAAGAAAAAAGGTGTTGTTGTTCCATATACCATAGTTCCCAGCCTTTCTGCTGAGCGGCCCATAGCATTGCAAGTGAACTATCTTTTTTAAAGGTGATGTCATCAATTGGATCCATCACAATACCTAACTTAATAGCCATTTGTATTTCCTATTCGATAGCCTGCATATAAAGAGGCGCGTAATAATATAATTAACTTAAATCGCCCCAAAGGTAATTGAGCAAAGTTAGTGCGGCGATCGGCGCGGTCTCTGTTCTCATTACTCTAGGACCTAAGGTGAGAGGTTTGAAACCATAGCTGATAGCAAGTTCAACTTCTGTTTCTGTTAACCCGCCTTCTGGCCCGATTAATAGCGCGACAGAGGAGGGGGGCGACATCTGTTGAAGCGGCTGCTCACTGTGATGGTGCAATATTAATTTCAGATCAGCCGTTTGTTCAGCCAACCACTTTTCAAGTTGGGATGGCGTTCTTATGCTAGGAGGTGATATGCGCCCGCATTGTTCGCATGCACTAATAGCAATCTGTTGCCAGTGTTTAATGCGCTTTGCCTGGCGCTCTTTGGGGAGTTTTACTTCACAGCGCTCAGAAAATAGAGGGGTGATAGTCTGCACGCCCATCTCTGTACTTTTTTGTACCGCAAAATCCATCCGCTCTCCACGGGACAAAGTCTGACCTATGGAAACCTGTAGAGGGCTTTCTGTGTTGCTCGCTATTGCTTTAATTAAGCGTGCCCTGACTGTGCGCTTTTCAACGACTAGGAGCTCTGCCGTATATTCAATCTCTTCTCCGTTGAAAAGAATCACATGCTCCTCCGGGCGCATCCTTAACGCGCGGGATATATGCTGTACAACGTCGTCACTCAAATCAATTTCTTGGTTGAG
>Ga0193962_1000210_pt1 | contig 26196 bp, 27 predicted proteins | sample FB_5_MG_FD_140335 | JGI IMG/M metagenome (GOLD analysis project Ga0193962, IMG submission 140335) | Microbial mat bacterial communities from the Broadkill River, Lewes, Delaware, United States - FB_5_MG | ecosystem: Environmental > Aquatic > Freshwater > River > Microbial mats | place: USA... | reverse complement strand
GAGCATCTGCTATTAAACCTTTGATTTGTTCTTCAGATACTGTACTTTCTTCAGTTACTCCATTGTTTGCTTCTATAGCAATTGAAATACCATCAAATAAGTTAGTCATTCTTCCTAAGAATAATGAACCTTTACCTATTACCATAGCTCTTTTAGTTTCTCCAGCTAACATTTCATCTCTACAGAATCCAAGATAAGGAACTCCTGAAGGAATATGTCCTTGAGTAGGAGCCCATCCAACCATTCCATGGTCGTTTCCAAAAGTTTTTACTGCAGATCTCTCTAAATCACCTTTTTTAACTCCTAATGCAGCTATCATTTTATAGTTAGCGGCAGGAACATCTCCAGCACCAGCTGGTTTAGTAATATCAGGGTTTTGCATTTCTACTGAATATTTATCTACGTCAGTTACCTTTAATCCAACAGCTTCTAATGGTTCAGTTACTAATGAAGAAATAACTGCTTGAGGAGAAGAACCAGTTCCAACTCTATGTCTACCTATAATGTCTAAGTTGAATACAGGGCTTACACCATCATTTGCACTAATTAATATTGCAAATGCGCCTAAAGCATCTTCTAATATTGGTAAATCTTTTTTAACATGATCTTTACCATTCATTCCTAATTTAGCAGTACATCCACCAGCACAAACAACAACATTTTTAAATGCTCCTGATGCTACTAATGAAGCAGCGTGAACTAATGCATGAGCAGGTCCAGCACAGAATCCTCTAACGTCAGATCCAGTTGCATTTACAAATCCAGCAGTCTCAGCACAAGCCTTAGCGAAGTTTCCTCCACCTCTTTGGTTCATGTCTCCACATGCTTCTTCACAACAATCAATTACATAGTCGATATCTTCTTTATTAATGTTGTTTTTAGCAGCTAAGTTAATTAAACCTAAAACATTTGAAGCTTTAGATACTAAGTTTTCAAACATTACATGAGCTGATAAGTTATCATCAATATCATGAGCTTTTTTTACACAACCAACAACTTGTCCGTTATGTTTTAATACATTAGCGCCCTCTTCAGCAATTGCTTTTTCAATGTTAGCTAATTCATCACCAGCTTTAATTTGATCTGCATATTCTTTTAATAATTCACTTGCTGCATATTTTTCTTTTACAGAAGCCGCAAATGATGTTTCTAAAATTACTAAATCGAAAACGTCAGAAATTTGCATCATAGCAATAAATTCGTCTTGTGCGTAAATCGCACCATATTTTCCATCAACTTTACTTTCAGCTTTTTTATCTACCCATGGTTGTTCCATTTGACCTAACTCAGCTGGAGTCATGTTTCCAATATAAGTTTGGTTTGGTGGGTATGCTACAAATTCTTCAAAACTTCTTAAATGTTTTGGTGCTTCTTTCAAATAATCAGAATCAGGATTTACACTTCTCTCAGTAGTTTGAGTTGTTCCATGATCCATTACCATATCTGGAGTATGAACTAAAACATATCCAGTTGCTTTTAATACACTATTCATTTTTCCTCCTAAAATAGTTGATAAAATATTATATCTTTCAACTATAATATAAAAATTTTTTATAAGTAATTTATTCTAAAAAAAGGTGAATAATCACCTTTTTTTAGATAATGTTCAAATTAAATTAAATTATTTAAAATCTAATTAAAATTTACATCCTTCTTCTCTAACAGAAGACATTTCATCAATTATATCATCAACATCAAGAACCATTTCCATCATAGAAATTTGCTCTTCATAAACATCAGCGTCAACTATGTCTTTGATTTGTGGTTCACATATGTGGTAACAAGCTAATCCTAATTGAACGTTTGTAAGAGGTCCAGCAAATGTTGGGTCTCCTAATTCTACAGTTTCGCATGCAAGACCTGCAGCTTCACCTTCAGCAGCACCTAATACTACTACTACGTTCTCTGCTCCGTTTTTCTCAGTTATTTCTTTAACTCTTTTTTGATTTTCCAAATCCATTGCGCCAGCAGCAGTTCAGACAAAACATTCAGTACTAGAGAATACTACTTCTCCACCTGCAGTTTTTACACATTCTTCAATAGCTGGACCAGGGATACCATCTCTGTCGCCTATGATTATAACTTTTTTATCTTTTAATAAGCTCATTTTTTTCCTCCATGATTTGTGCTACTGGGTAAACCCAGTAGCAATAATTTATATTGTTTTTATATGATTATAAAATACTATAAGTATTTTTTGATCATTGCTTCGATTGATTCTTCATTACAATCTTCTTTTACTAATGATTCAATTATAACACCATCTTTGTAGATAGCCATAACTGGTAATCCTAATATTTTTTGTTTGATTGCAACTCTTCTAGCTTTTGTTGTATTTAAAGCACAGAATTTTAAACCTTTACCTGCGTAAGTTTCAGCAAATTTGTGAACTGTAGGCATTAATGCTGCACATGGTGCACATCCATCACCGTAAAAGTCTACAAATATGTTTCCTTCACCTTTTAATACTTCTTCTTCAAATGACTTTTTATCTAATTCTAACATTATATGTCCTCCTTGATTTAGGATTGAGGCAAGTACAAGACTCACCTCTAAAATTCTATATTAATCTTCTAAACTTTCAATGTATTTTCCAGCTTCATTTGCAGAGATAGCTCCATCAGCAGCGGCAGTAATTACCTGTCTGAAAGTTTTAACTCTAACATCTCCAGCTACGAAAACACCTGGTATGTTAGTGTGACAATTATCATCACCAATTACATAACCATGTTCAAGATCTAATTGACCTTCAAAGATTTTAGTCTTTGGTAAATATCCGATAAATCCGAATAAACCAAAAGTACCATCTTCTTCGTCAGCATTGATAGTAGTAAGTTCACCAGTTTTCTTGTTTTTAACGATCATAGTTTCTAAGATACCATCTCCGCTAATTTCTTCAACTTGTGAATCCCACATAAATGCTATTTTATCATTTTTGAATGCTTTTTCTTGAATAGATTTAGCAGCTCTTAACTCATCTCTTCTATGAATGATTGTAACTTTTCTAGCGAATTTTGTTAAATACATTGCTTCTTCAACAGCAGTGTCACCACCACCTACAACATAAACTTCAAAATCTTCAAAGAAAGCTGCATCACATGTAGCACAGAATGAAACGCCTTTGCCGATATAATCAGCTTCATTTTTACATCCAATTGGTCTTGGAGAAGCACCAGTAGCTACGATAACAGTTTTAGCTCTGTACTCGCCTTTTTTACCAGTAATTACTTTTTCTTCACCATCAAGCTTAACTTCAACAACTTCATCTTTTACTCTTTCAGCGCCAAAGTGATCAGCTTGTTTAACCATTCTTTCAATCAATGATGGTCCAGATTCACCATCGTTACAACCTGGATAGTTTTCAACTTCATTAGTTAAAGTGATAAGTCCACCATCTTTAACAGCCTCAAGTTGTAAAACACTTAATCTAGCTCTACCTGCATATAATGCTGCAGATAGACCAGCAGGTCCACCACCGATTATTACTACGTCATAAACTTTACTCATAAGTCCTCCTATTGATTAATCTTCAAATACTGTTTGATCATCAACTTCTGTTTCTAAAGCTATTAATGCTTTCTCAACTAATTTTCTTCTTAATTTTTTCTCATCAGCAGGATCCAATGCAGGATTTCCTAATGGGTGAGGGATAGCAATTGTTGGAATAATTCTATTAGCTCCAACTGTAAGAGAGATAGGAACAACTGTACACATATGTACTACTGGAATTCCAGCTCTTTCAATTTCTTTAACCATTGTTGCACCGCAACGTGTACAAGTGCCTCAAGTAGAAGTCAATATAACTGCATCTACTCCGTCTGCAACTAACTCTTTTGCGAACTCTTCAGCGAATGCTTTTGAGCTTGCAACAGCAGTTCCGTTACCAACTGTAGTGTAGAAATATCTATGAAGTTCGCCTAATTTTCCTTCTTTTTCTAAATCTCTTAATACGTCAACAGGTAAAACTCTGTCTGAATCTTCGTTTGCGTATACTGGGTCATAACCACCATGAGCAGTTTCATATGTATCAGCTGTTAAGTCCATAACACCTTCAATATCATATTTACCATATTTTGATGCAGATGAAGACTCAATGTGGTCTGGATTGCCTTTTGGTACAGTTCCACCAGATGTTACTAAAGCAACTCTAGCTTTTGTAATATCTTTTACTGCAGGGTTTGGAGCTACTCTATCAAAGTTAGGCATAGGGAATTCTGTTACATATTCTTTCCCTGCTAATTTTTTAAGTAACATATTTACAGCTCTTTTAGCTCCTCTTTCTTTCTCAAAGAAGTTAACTCTGATACCATTTGGAAGGTATCCTTCTTCAGCAGAAGAACCTAATGTTTCACCTTTAGCTATTTTCATTGCTAATGGTGCCATAATTTTAACTGCAGCTCTCATACCAACAGCACTGTTTTTAGTAGAAACGATTAATACGTCTTTAGCTAAATCAGCTCCTGGGTTTTCTTTATACATACCAGTTAATACTGGGATATTTAATTCTTCTTTTACAACTTTACAAACATTAGCACAAGCATATCCATATCTACCAGCATTGAATGCAGGTCCAGCTATAAATAAATCTGGTTGATATTTTTTAATCATGTCTAATATTACTGGTAATGCTTCTTTAGTTTTTTCTCCGAAATATGAGTCTCCACATATAACAGTTGCAACTATTTCTGCTTCACCTTTGAATGCTGCATTGAATGCAGTACCAGGGCCAACAGCACCTTCTCTTAATTCTGGCTTAACGTGAGCCATTTCTTCTCCACCGATTTGAGCGAAGAACTGATTTATATATTGAACAACTTTAATCATAACTTATCTTCCTCCTTATTATCTAGCACTCAATTTATTGAATCCTAATTCGTTTGTAGCTCCTGTAATAACTTGAAGCTCGGCTACTATTGAACCGTCAGCATGTAATGAATGATCATTACCACCAGCTATAATATTTACTACATCAATGTTACCAATTACTTTATCCATTTTTGGTAAAGTAATAACTTGGTTAGCATTTCCACCTGTAACAACTGCATCAGCAGCTGCGTCAGCATCAGCTAATGATTGAGATTTACCATCTCTACCAGCATACTCATCTGTAATAATTACAGTCTTAACGCCTTTAGCTTCTACTTTTTTACAGTTCATAATAAGGTCTGTATCTGGGTTACCAAATCCTTCTTGTGAAATAACTACTCCGTCAACTCCTAAGAACTCAGCAAATTTAGCAGTAAAGTTTGATGATCTCTCTTTATCAGCTAAATAAACATTTTCGTTTGTGATGATAACACCAACAAAGTTTAATGTTTTTCCATGCTCAGCTAATAACTCAGCTATAACTGGGTTATTTAAGTGGTGATATGTAGTATTTTTATCACAAGCAGAAACACAGTTACCACTTACAATAGCTCCATCCATCATTTCAGTTGGATACATTAATGATGGGATGATTTTCTTAGCATCTACACCATATACATAAGTATCATGCATTAAACCTTGAGATTGTAACATTTGAACGTATGCAACTCTTGGTAATTCAGGATACATTTTGATTCCGTCTGATAATGAAGGAGTTTCGTATGTTTCAACTTCATCTGGAGTCATTTCTTTTGCTAAATCAGCTAAGTACATAGCTACTTTATATCCAGCAAATCTTACTGTTTTTTCATGCTCGTGTTGTTTGATTCCATCAACTGGATCAATTACAACTACTAAGTTGTTCAATTGTGAGAATGGAGTGTATTTTGCACCTTCTCCAGTCATGTCAATGATACCTTCTTGGAATCCAACGATTTTACCAGTAGTAACAACTGCACTACCTTTTAAAACGTTAGTTCTTCCACAACCAACTGTATCAACTTTTGACATCATTCCTGGGAATATTCCGCCTTCTCCTTCAACCTTAACTCTTGGTTCAATTACGTCTTTAACAGGTGTAATTCTTACACTTTCACCTGGTCTCGCAATTTCAAAGTCAACAGATTTTACATTTTCATCTTCCACTACAATGTTTTTTAACTCTTCTTTGTTCACATAAATTACGCCATTTTCAACTTTACTCTCAGTTGCAAATTGCATGTCTTTAATATGAATTAAACCTAACTCTAACTTCAAAAAAGTCACCTCCGAAAATTTTAGGGTAAATACTTATTACCCTGTATATGCTCTTTCAAGCATTTTATTTATCAATCATTAAAAGTTGCCTACAGTAACACTGATGTTATCTAAAGCACTAGTTAATGAAGTGAAATCTAATAATTTAAAATCCTTAATAATTTGATCAGTATATTCTAAATGGTATTTAATTTTACTAAATTTAACACATGTTTGAATACTGTTTTCTAAAATCATCAAAGAATTTTGATCTAACTTTCCACAAGTCTTAGTTATAACTACCGACTTGAACAAAGTTTCATTTGGTTTTACACTCGTAGAAAGCGGATGAGTTAATAACTCATGACCTTTGTGTATTAGTGGTCTAACTTTCTCTAAAAGTTCTAGTATAGATGAATTATCATACAACTCAACATCATATTCATCTTTATACTTTTCATAAACTAAATCGTTATTAGTCATTATTACAATTTTCATATTATCTCCTATCCGACCCGTTTATATGTAAAAAAAACAGGTCAAAAAATGAATGCACATTTTTCGCCCTGTTATTAACCTGAGAGATTCTTCCCATTTCTAGGAGTTGCTCCTTCGGTGCTACGCTTTCCAGAGTTTTGTCCAACTACGGTCCATTTTGCCTGAGATCATCATAGTGCCTTGCTAACATCTACTTATTCCTTCGGCGCCTATTTCTAGGGCTCTCCCGTAATCTTCATCCAAATATATTATTACATAAAGTTTTCACAAACTTTTTATAACTTATTATATAAAATTATTTCATATAATGCAAGCACAATTTTCATTTTTTTTCATATTTTTATTTTCTTAAGTAATATATGAGTATTGTGTTAAAAAATAAACTATGTTCATGATTTAAGCTCATTCAATAAACTTTCTAAATCATTTCCTGAAAACCTAATTGTCTTAATGCTTCAAAAACTACTATATTTACAGAATTAGACAAATTCAAAGACCTAGCTTTAGGGTCATTTATCATAGGTATTTTTACTCTTCCTTCTTTATATGCTTTATGTAATGATTCAGGAATACCTGCAGTTTCTTTACCAAAGATAATATAACAATCTTCTGTATATTTAACATCAGTATAAAACTTATCCGCCTTTGTAGTTGATAAAAATATATCAGAATCTCCATGCTGACTTATAAAGTCATCCAAATCTTCATAATATGAAATATCCAATAAATTCCAATAATCAAGACCCGCTCTTTTTAACATTTTATCATTTATTGAAAATCCTAAAGGTTTTATCAAATGCAAACTACATCCTGTTATCGCACAAGTTCTAGCAATATTACCTGTATTTGCTGGTATTTCTGGTTCAAACATAACAATATTTACTTTTCCATTCATTTCTATTTTTCTCCTATTTCTATTTTATTATAATAATCGCAGATATCAGTCATAGAGCACAACTCACATCTAGGTTTTCTAGCTATACAAATCTTTCTTCCATAATTAATAAATAAATGATGTGATTTTATCCACAATTCCCTAGGAAATTGTTTCATTAAATCATCAGATACTTTATCTGCTGTTTTAGCATTAGATAGCCCTAATCTTAATGCTATTCTATTCACATGTGTATCAACAGGAAAAGCAGGTATCTTAAAACCTTCTGCTAAAACAACACTAGCTGTTTTTCTTCCTACACCAGATAGTGTAATTAGATTTTTCATATTATTTGGAACTATTCCATCATATTGATTATCAAGTTCTCGAACCAACTTATATATCGACTTAGATTTATTTTTATATAAACCTAATATTTTTATTTTTTCTTCTATTTCAGATTGACTCATTGTTAAAAACGAATTCAAATCAGGATAATCTAAATAAAGCTTATCTCCAACTGCATTAACGCTTTTATCAGTAGTTTGAGCACTTAACACAGTAGAAATTAACAATTGAAATACTGTTTCATAATGCAACTCACACTTAGCATCTGGAAATAGTTTTATCATTTCTTCATATACTATAATAGCTTTATTCATTTTTTTTCCTTTCTAACTCATCTATACACCAACTAGCATAATATTTAATCATTGGAGATGGATTATCTATATCTTTTTTTATTAAATCATATAAATCAATTCTATTTGTATTAGCAGCTACAATAATTGCATTTCTCTTCCATATATTTTTACCTCTCCATGCTGCTGCTAAATGACTATACTTTGTTTTGAACTCTTTTTTTGATATAGTCAGCAGTTCTTCAATATCTACGTATAATTCATCATTCTCACAAAACTGCTCATAAGCAAATATATTTTTAGGACAAATTAACTGGCAAACATCACATCCATATATTTGGCTTCCCATTGCCTTCCTATATTTTATTGGAATAATTTCTTTAGTTTGTGTTAAATAGGATAGACATTTTTTAACATTCATTTTCCCTTCATTGCTTAATGCATTGTTAGGGCAATTATTTATGCAAGATTTACAATCTCCGCATGAATCTAGCGGTAATTTAGTTTCACTATATTTCTGTACTTCATCATCGTTAATATTCAAATCAGTTAAAATATAACCTAAGAATACAAATGAACCATATTTTTTATTTATTAGAAGACTATTTTTCCCTATATATCCTAATTTAGCATTTTTACATATTTCCTTATCTAATAAATAATTTGAATCTACACATATTTCATATGAAAAATCATATATTTCACTGATTTTAGATGCAAACTCTTCTAATCTCTTTTTAACTATTAAATGATAATCTTCACCAACACTGCTAGAGCATATTTTTCCAAAACCTTGTTTGTTTTGCTTTGCATAACCTTGAAAATAAGGAAAAATTGCAGCTATTATAGTATTACAGTTTCTCATAACTGAATTCGTATTCAATCTTAATTCTATATTTTTTTCTTCAAATTCACAAAACACATTATTATCTATTCTATATTTCAAATCATTCTTTAAATATGAGAAGTCAGTTTTATTTGTAAATCCCACTTCATCAATGTCTAATGTATAAGCGATGTTCAAAATATCATTTATCTTATTTTCATTCATCTATATTTTCTTTAAAACCTCATTGAACAGATTTTCACTTTTAATTTTATTGTAATCAAAATTCAAAATACTTTCTAATTTAGATACATAAATTATTTCATAGTCATGTAAAAGTATATTAACATCATTTACAGATAATTTGTTTCTATAATTAGATTTTTCAATTTCACATTTATTAAATAAATAAATGATTTTCGATTTATCAATTTCACTAAAAATAGCCTTAGAACTTAAAATATGTTTAACTGAAGAAAAATTATTATCGGTCATGTACATTATTTTATTGAACAAAGAATAATCAATAAAATAATTATATGATAAGTTATTTACCTCTACTAGGATATAATCATATTCTCGTTTCATATTGATTATGAAATTGCTAATTTTAGCTTTACTAATGTCTTTTATTTTGCTTTTAACTCTAGATACAGGCAAATAATCAATATTTTCATCAATTTCAATCAAAGACTGATCAATATCACATATTCCATTTATAACATCACATACATCATAGATGACTTCATCATCTACATCCAAATAACTTGCAATATCTTTTTCTCCAGTAGCTAATTCAATTATTAAAAGTCGAGAATCCTTAGATGCCACACATTGACTGGCAATACTTAGAGCTAGATATGATTTCCCTATGTTATCATTTTCTGAAACTACACAAAAAACTTTACTCATATTATCACCTACTCTTTATATTTTTATTCTTCAATTTTTGGTCTTTCTATAATTCCTTTCGCTGCAAAATATTCTGCTATAACATCTCTTACCATTGGTTGCGGATACAAACCTGAACCTCCCTGAAAAACAAGACAAGCTACTGCAATTTCAGGATCATCATATGGAGCAAAAGCTACATACCATGCATAATTATCATATAATTCTCCAGTTTCAGGATTAATTCCATCTTTTTCAGCAGTTCCTGTTTTTACTCCAACATCTATAGGGAAATTTTTAAATACATAGGCATCTTCAGCAACTAATTTCATTCCTATTTTAATTTCGTTTAAATAATCATAATCGGCTAAATCTATACGCTTAGCACTTCTTTCACCTTGATAACTTATTTTACCATCATAACTAACCGCTTTATCAATAACACTTATATTTCTTAAATATCCACCATTTGCTATAGTAGCAATATAATTTGCCATTTGTATAGGTGTATATGCATTATCACCTTGACCAATCGACAAATTCAAACTATCACCTACATTCCATACAGAATCATTAATATATGTATATTTAATTATATCTACTATAGGAACATGTGATTCATATGTTTTATATGGATCAAAATTTAAATTTACTAAAGCATTTGCGACTTGATTTCTACTCATTAACTCATCTTTATCTATCCAACTACATATTTTAACTATTGATTCACTAAGTTCTACTTCATCCATATCATATCCTTCTTTTACATAGTGAATCAAATCATTTTTTAAAAAAATAGACAAATATAATTTCATAGTTGATTTCTTTGCCTCAATACTAGGAACTGTTCCATATGATTCTTTTGGAATATCAATTTCTATCCCAGTTGGATCATCTAGCCCTAAATTTTTAGCCATATTTGTGACATCTTCAAAATCTAATTTTATTGTATGTTTTTTACCTGTCTGAGGATTTTCTCCTAACATAGAAGTGAAAAAATAATAATTACACGAATTTTTAATTGCCTCATATAAATTTTGATTTCCATGTGATCTGCCAAACATATTATATATCCAACATCCAAATTTTCTAAGCCCTATATTCATGTATCCAGAGCAATAAATTTTATCTAAAGGATTTACTCCCTTTTCCAAAGCTGCTAACGCTGTAACCATTTTAAAAGTCGAACCTGGTTGAATAGCAGATAATAAAGCAATATTATATAATGGCCTTGGTGCTATCTGATCTTTAGAATCATTTAAAAGAGTATTCCAATTATCTGTTGATATACCTCTTGCAAACAAATTTAAATCATATGAAGGATAATTCGCCAAAGCTAAAACTTCGCCTTCTTTCACATCTAAAACAACCATCGCTCCGGATTTAGCATTTTTATATGCATCTTTAAATGGATATCTACCCCATTCACTCTCATATGTTGTTCCTGTTTGAATACATTTTAGACCCTTATCCAAAACTTCTTCAACTTTCTTTTGAATATTCAAATCAATTGTAGTATACAAAGTATCTCCTGGAACAGGATTTTTTTCAGATACTGAGTTTATTGCACTACCATTAGCATTTACAGTTACCGTTTTACTACCTTTTTCTCCATGTAAATAATCTTCAAATTTTTCTTCAATACCCGTTTTACCTATTATATCTTGTCCACTATAACCATTTTCGTCTATATATCTTTTGATTTCCGAATCTGATGAAATTTTACCAAGATATCCCAATATATGTGCTGCCGAGTCACCATTTGGATAATATCTAACAGGCTCTATCTCAATATTTACACCTTTCAAATCATAGCTTGTCTCTGAAATCATTGCAACTGTTCTATCTAACACATCATAACAAATATCTATAGGATGATATGATAGATAACTATTAGCATTATACCTTTCACTAATAACCATTATATTTCTAATATCAAAATTTGATAATTCTGCATATTCATTTTCATTTAATCCTAAGCTCTCTCTTAAATCATTAAATACTTCTTCTGCTGTAAGTTCTGCATTATCATCTAGATTTCTCTCTACCCAATACCTTTTTTCTCTCAGATATCTATATTCCCATGTTGAAACTGAAATCAACGGATTAATACCTTTTGATAGCAACTCTGATTGAGCATATATCTTAATTTCATCACTTGTAATTATTTCATCTAAATATTTATTTTCTTTTAGCATTACAGCCCTAAATAAATCATATGCAGAAGCATCATCAGCAAGCATAAAATTCTTTAAAAAATCATCTTTATAACCATTTCCGTTATACATAAATTTAAGTGAATCATCAATAATATCAACTTTAAATGGTATATTTTGATACTTATCTGCTATAACATTAAGAAAATTTTGAGCAGGTATAATTATATTATCTCCATCTTTGTAATAATTTTGAAACAGCTTATCTAGCACTTCATATTTCACTAAATAAATAAAATCATCTTTTGCATCTGTTTCTAATGATATACCTTCATATTGACTAGCAAGGTATTTCTTCAAATTAATATAACTATCATCCTGTTCAAAACAAAATTCTGTTAATATTAATTCTTCAGTGATATTTTTTTCTGTTAAGTAACTATATACAGTACATCTAATTCGAGAATCATAAATTAATCTTTCTAATTGACTATTATCATTTTTCAATATTTCAATTACATAATCTTCTGCAGTAAAATCCTCTGCATATTCATTTTCTGCATAAATCTCCTTTAATTTTTCTTCAGAAATATTAAATTTAAACATATTATCCTTATAACTAACTATTAATTCATTTTTTTTATGCAATAAAGAATAATACACAATTTTTTTCACTTTAATTTCTATACCATCAATTATATATTTGCCGTTTAACCAGTTTTCAATATTATTTTCGGAACTTAATAATTCTATAGCATATTCATTCGGAGTTTTATCATATATTTTATTTGCATCTGCATACTCTATGCAATCAATCAAAATCGGAAAATCATCGATAAATTTTTCTCCATTTTCTGAAAGAATACTAGATAATCTATAGGCTATAGAATTAAGTTGATTTCTTTTTATTTTATCCTTAAAAAGTTGTACTGTGAAACTTGTTAAATTATCTGCTAGAATTTCACCATTTCTATCAAGTATTTTACCTCTTGGTGCTTTTACTGGTATGTCTTTAACTATTTTCACATCAGCTTCTTCTCTAAATCTATCGCCTTCTAATACAGTCAGTTTTGCTAAATTAAATACTAAAGAAAACGTAACAAAAGCTAAGACAATGTATAGCACGTTAAAACGATTTTTTATATTCTTATTAATTTTCATCACCTCAAATTATATTTCATTAATATTTTCTTTAAACTTCACATTAAATACACGAAATATGAATAGAACAAATTTATTAATACAAAAAAACAAAAGCACATTCATTATTGATTGAATAATTATTTTTTCTGCTATATAATAAAAATTTGAAACATCATAACCAAGAAAGAACATAATAAATAATGTTATTCCATGATAAATTAAAGTTGCTACAATTACTGTAGCAACATAAACAATTTTTTTATCTAAATCCATTTCATTTCTTAATAAATTGCATATATATACAATAATAAAATATGAAAGAATATTTATTCCAATTGTATTTAGCATTAAAAAATCTGTTAAGATTCCTGCAAAAATACCTAAAGTCATAGATGTTAAGAAATCTGAATTCAACGAAAAAATAATAAGCAATAAAATAACTATATTAGGTGTAACACCTCTAATATTAAAGAAACTTAACAAAGTAGTCTGTAATATCACACCAAAAAAAATCAGCAAAAACATTAATAATCTTTTCATATACTTACCTTTCTACTTTTAAAACATATACATCATAAATATTTGAAAAATCTACAACTGGTTCAATAAATATTTTTGATGTTGATGCATCCGTTGTGTCTTCAATTTTAGAAATTTTTCCAATATATATATCTTTTATATATATATTACCAATACCTGAAGTAAAAATCTCATCACCAACTGATGCAACAACCTTATTATTCAAAAAGAAGCCACTAATTTTTTGATCTATACTACCGCTCATAATTCCTGCTTGATCATTTTCAATATCTTTATATGTAACTTTACACTCTTCATCAGTTATAGTTATAACTTTCGACCAATTATCACCAATCTGAGTAACAATACCTAACAACCCAATTTGGACAATTCCATCTTCAGTTTGAACTGCTTTAATTACTATATCATTTTTCTTAAGCCCGTCAGTAGATCCTTTATTTATTGTAAATCTAGTAAACCAACTTGAATCATCTTTAGAGATTATTTGACATTTCTCATAGTCGTATTCTATATTTTTTTGCAACTCATACTCAGCTTTCAATATATCTGATCTATTTACAATTTGTTTTAATTTTCTGTTTTCATCCATCAGCTCATATAAATTATTCTCTAAATATTCATTTCGCTCATTCAATTTTGATACATTTCTTATAGAATATGAAGCATTACTAAATGTCTTTCCTATATTAAAAAAAACACCTTGTATTTTTGATACAACATTACCAGTACCATTTTCTGCAGCATTCATATCATAACTAGAAGAAGAAACACCTATAAAAATAATCAATACTAAAACTACTAAAACAAAAACAAGTTTCTTATAATTTTCCAATAAAAATTTCATAATAACCCTTCAATTAATGTTTATAATTTTTCGCAAATTTTACCCGAACCAAGTGCAACACAATTTAATGGTTCCTCAGCTATATTAATATTAAGTCCTGTTTCGCGCGCTAAGAAAATATCTAAACCTTTTATCAATGCTCCTCCGCCAGCCAAATATATACCATTAGCATAAATATCCGCGGATAATTCTGCAGGAGTTCTCTCCAAACATCTCTTTATTCCAAAACTTATATTGTTAATTATTTCAGACATTGCACCTCTGATTTCATCAGATGTTAGCACTAAATTTCTTGGTAAACCTGTAACCATATCTCTACCAACAATATCAATTTCAGTTTTTGCATCTGCGTTACTTTCAAAGTATTCAGCACATGCATTTCCTATACTTATTTTTGCTCTCTCAGCAGTTGATAATCCAATATCAAGTTTATACTTTCTCTTAGCATAATCCCTTATAGATGCATCTAATGCATTACCTGCAATTCTTAGTGAATCACTAACAACAATTCCATCAAGTGATATAACAGCTATTTCAGTTGTTCCACCACCTATATCTACTATCATGTTTCCACATGCACTTTCTACATTTAAATTTGCTCCTATAGCTGCTGCCATTGGTTCTTCAATTATTTTAACAACTTTTGCGCCCGCATTTCTTGCTACTTCATCAACTGCTTTTTTCTCAATTGAAGTTACTCCTACTGGCACACAAATAGTTATTTTAGGTCTTGCAAATTTTTTATAATTTAAAGCCTTAGTAACAAAATACCTTATCATCACTTTCGCGACATCAAAGTCAGCAATAACCCCATCTTTTAAAGGCCAAACAACCTTAATGCTTTTAGGCGTTTTTCCAAACATCTGTTTAGCTTCTGCTCCAACAGCTTTAACCTGATTTTTATCATCAATAGCAACAACTGATGCTTCATTTATTATAATGCCTTTTCCCTCTAAATAAATCAATGTGTTTGCTGTTCCTAAATCAATACCAATATTACTTGTAAATAAACTCATTTTTGTCTCCTTCTACATATAATTGTGTTCTAAAAAACTAAAGTAAACTCCATCCCCAATGATAATATGATCAACTACTTTTATGCCTATAATTTTACCAGCTTGTTGTAATCTTGTAGTTAAATTTATATCTTCTCTACTCGGTTTTACCTCTCCACTTGGATGATTATGAATTAGAATTATGGAAGAACATCTCGCTTTTATAGCATCAAAAAACACTTCCCTAGGATGTACTAATGTTGCATCTAAAGAACCAATTGAAATTTCTGAAACGCCAACAATTTTAGACTTCGAATCAATCTTAGCTATTCTAAAATGCTCTTGTTTTAAATATCTCATATCTTCCATCACATATTCTGCAACTTTTGTAGGTGTATCTAATCTTTTAGCTACATTATTTATAGTTTTAATACGTTTACTCATCTCTGCACATGCTAATATCTTAGCTGCTTTTGCATCACTTATTCCTTTAAATGAATTTAAAAATTCTAGATTTGCATCAAAAATATTTGCTAACCCTCTATCATCATAACTTAAAATCATTTGAGATAACATAATTGCAGAAATTTCTTTTGTACCTGTACCAATAATAATAGCTAATAATTCTGAATTAGTTAAATTATCAGCACCCTTTATAAGTAATTTTTCACGCGGCCTATCCTCTAATGGTAAATTCATAATTTTATTATCCATCTTTCCCCCCATATTTAATTCTTATTATAATTTTCTAAATATTAATATCGCTAGTATCATTCCTATAATACCTGCTACTGTAAGTTTTGCCCTAAATCCAAATGTTATAGTAAACACCTCTAAATTCAAAGTAGCTGGATCTAAACCAATACTCTTGCCATAATTTAGTATAGGCAAATAATTGTCCAATGCACTACCAATAATACTTCCTAAAATACTCCCAACTAAAATTATGAGTATCCAATAAAACATCTTACTTTTATTCATAAACAACTCCTAATATTTAATAGCTCCTAGTAATTTTAACATTTTTTAGCCTATTTTACAATAATAAAAAAAGAAATCTTGTTTAAAAAACAAGATTTCTTTAAAATTTCTTATATTATATTTATTTCACCATTTCAATAGCATTTTTAGGACATTTTTCTTCACATACTCCACATCCAACGCACTTATCTGGATCAACTTTATGCTTAGCTTTAAGTTCACCTTCGATGGCATCTACTGGACAATTTTTTGCACAAATAGTACAACCCACACAATCATCCTCATGAATAACAGCATGTTTTCTAGTAGATATATCTCCAGTTATAGCTCCGGTAGGACATTTAGCAACACAAATCATGCATTCTCTACATTTATCATAATCTATTTTTGCTATATTGCCTTCTACATGAATTGCATCGAATGGACAATTTTTTTCGCAAATTTTACATCCAATACAACCAGTTTCACATTCAACCTTAACAGCTTTACCAAACTCATTGTTTTTACAATCGACAACAACATTTGCTTTATAAGGAACCATTTCTATAATATTTCTTGGACATACATCAATACATTCACCACAAGCTGCACATTTTTCTTTGTCTACAACAGCTATACCATTTACAACATGTATCGCATCAAACTGACACACACTTTCACATGATCCATATCCTAGGCAACCTTGAGCACATAATTTATCTCCACCTTGAACATTCTGAGCATTTTTACAATCCATTTCACCTTCATACTCAAACTTCTTAGTAGTTTTATCAGTACACCCCTTGCATAAAACTCTTGCCACTTTTTTATCGCCTGAAACAGCTTCAACACCCATTATTGCAGCAATATTTTCCTTTGCTTCAGCACTAGAAACCGGGCATGCATTAGCCGCACACTCACCAGTAGCCATAGCCTTAGCCATTCTATCACATCCTGGAAAACCACAAGCACCACAGTTAGCACCTGGTAATTCTCCTCTTATCTTTTCAATCTTTGGATCAACTTCAACTTTGAATTTTTTAGCTGCAACACCTAGGACAATTCCAAAAATCAATCCTAAACCAGCTAATACCAAAGTTCCTAAAATAATTGTATTCATAAAACCACCTCTTTATATTGCTAAGCCACTGAAGCCTAAGAATGCTAATGACATCAAACCAGCTGTAATTAATGCAACTGGAAAACCTTCAAAAGCTTTAGGAACATCTGAAAACTCTAATCTTTCTCTTATACCTGCAAATAATACTATAGCCAATAAGAAAGATAATGAAGCTCCTAATGAATGTACAATAGTTGCTAATAAATTCGATTGTAAAAACTCATCTTGAACATTTATAAGTGCAACACCTAAAACAGCACAGTTAGTTGTTATAAGTGGTAAGAACACACCAAGCGCCTCATAAAGTGAAGGAGCTGATTTTTTCAAAAACATCTCTACAAATTGAACCAAAGCTGCAATTACTAAAATAAACACAACAGTTTGCAAATATTCTAAACCGAAGTTAAGCAAAATATATTTCTGCAATAGCCATGTTATTATTGAAGATAATGTAATTACAAAAGTAACCGCAACGCCCATTCCCATAGCTGTATCTAATTTTTTAGAAACACCTAAGAAAGGACAAATACCCATAAATCTAGCAAATATTATGTTATTAACTAATAATGCTGATATAAATAAACTAAATAATCCCATAATCTCCTCCTACGCATTCTTCTTGTTATTTCTGTGATTAACCATTGCAATCAAACATCCTAAAGCAATAAATGCTCCTGGAGGCATAATCATCATCAATGCTGGTTGGAAAGATTCACCAAATAGAACTAAACCAAATATTGATCCTGCTCCTAAAATTTCTCTTACACAACCTAATACTGTTAAAGCAATTGTAAATCCAACACCCATTCCGAATCCGTCGCATATTGAATCCCCAACAGGATTTTTAGAAGCAAATGCCTCAGCTCTACCTAAAATAACACAGTTAACAACAATCAACGGAATAAATAATCCAAGTTGTTGATACAAATCGTATGAAAAAGCATGCATCATCATATCTATAACTGTTACAAAAGAAGCAATTATAACTATAAATGCTGGTATTCTAATTTTATCTGGAATAACTTTTCTAAGTGCAGATATAACAGCATTTGAACACATCAATACAGCTGTTACAGCTAATCCCATAGCCATACCATTTTTACCTGAAGTAGTTACAGCAAGGGTAGGACACATTCCTAATAATTGTACGAATGTAGGATTTTCATTAATTATACCATTTTTAATAATATCTATTTTTTTACTCATTTTTTCCTCCCACACTATTTAAGAAATTTGTTATAAATATCAAGTGCATTGTTAACAGCACTTGTAAAAGATTTAGAAGAATATGTAGCTCCACCTAAACACTGAATTTCATTGTCTGCAGAAGCTGTTTTTGATGCAACTATTTGTTCATCAACACTTCTTCCAATAAACTGAGATTGGAATTTAGGAAGTTCAATATTTGCACCTAAACCTGGAGTTTCTTTATGTCCAGTAACCTTTACGCCAGTTATCTTTCCATCCATAGAAACACCTACTATAACTTCAACATCTCCACCGTAACCTTTTACAGTAGACAAAGTTGAAATACCATATCCTAATACATTTCCGTTATCATCTTTACATTTTCTAACTTCTACAAATTTCTCATTATCTGTCTTTATAGTTTTGTTAAGTTCTTCGTCAAATGATTCTATTTTTGATGAACCTGGGCAAACTGCATTTGCAACTTCAGGACTAGATTTAGCGTATAATTCTGCCGCCTCAATTGGTTCTTCAGTCACCATATTTACTACAGATAATAAACATCCCGCAATACCTGCTATAAGCAGCAAAATTAATCCTAATTTCAACGTTTCATTCATTATTTCTTACCTCCTGTACCAAATACTTTTGGAGCCATGTATTTATCCAATAATGGCGCAACAAGATTCACTAATAAAATCGAATATGATACCCCTTCAGGATATCCCCCAAGCTGTCTAATTAACATGGTTAAACATCCCGCCAATGCTGCATATACAAATTGGCCTTTTGGTGATGTAGGACTTGATGCATAATCAGTAGCCATAAAGAAAGCTCCAAGCATCAAACCACCACCAAATATGTGGTAAGCCATTAATTCTAAACTACCTTCAGTTATAAGAGCTAATATTGCTACTACTCCTATATATGTTACTGGTATTCTCCAAGATATAACTTTTCTATATATTAAATATATTCCACCAATAACCAATAATAAAGCTGATGTTTCACCCATACATCCTGGTATTTTACCAATAAACATATCAAACAAAGGTGGTAAATCCATACCAACCGCTGTACCTTTTAGTATTGCTAAGGGTGTTGCAGAAACTACTGCATCAACACCAGTAGGTGCTAAATTAAAATTCATCATAAGTACTGGCCAACTCGCCATCATCATAGCTCTACCAGCCAAAGCAGGATTGATAAAGTTATTACCTAATCCACCAAATAACTGCTTCGCAACAATAATTGAAAACGCAGAACCTATAATAGGTAACCACAATGGTGCTGTTGCTGGCATATTAAATGCTAACAATAAACCAGTCACAACTGCGGATAAATCTCCTATAGTTGCTGGTCTTTTCATAATTTTTTGACATATATATTCAGAAACAATTGCTGTAATTATTGACACTAATTCCAATAGTAAAGCGTGAATTCCAAAGAAATACACACTCGCTATTAATGCTGGTACAAGTGCTATAATTACATCTAGCATTATTCTCTGTGTTGTTTCTTCTGACCTAATGTGAGGTGAAGAAGAAGCTATTAATTTATTTCCTTCCATTCTTCTCTCCTATTTCTTCTGTTTTCTTCTCATAGCAATAACTTCTCTTTTTGCTACTCTAATATTTTCAACCAATCTTCTTTTAGCCGGACATACATATGAACAGCTACCACATTCAATACAATCAGCAGCATTATACTTGTCTGCTTCTTTGTAATCTTTTCTTTCAGCTAACTTACTCAAAATCAGTGGTTGAAGATGTACAGGACATGCTTCTATACATTTACCACATCTAATACAATTAGATGGTTCTGGTAAAATTGCTTCTTTTCTAGATAAAATTAGAATCGATGATGTAGCTTTAACAACCGGTACATTAGTAGACCATTGAGGATTTCCCATCATAGGACCACCACTAATAATTTTACCAGCTGGTTCAGTTAAACCACCACATTGATCAATCAAATCTTGAAAATCAGTCCCTAATTTAACTAATAAGTTTTTAGGTTCTTTAACAATATTACCCGTTACAGTTACAACTCTTTCTACCAAAGGCATACCCGTTTTAATAGTATTTCCAAACGTGCATACTGTTCCAATATTATCAACTACACAACCAGCATCCATAGGAAGACCTCCCGATGGAACTTCTCTTCCAGTTACTGCGTTAATAAGTCTTTTCTCATCCCCTTGAGGATATTTAGGTTGTAACCCTATAACCTCTATTTCAGGATAAGCTTCACATGCTTTTGTTAAAACCTCTATACCATCTGGTTTATTAGTTTCAATAGCAATGTAACTTTTCTTTACACCCAAGATCTTTGCAATTGCTCTGACACCCAATACTATATTATCAGGTTTCTCTACCATAACTCTGTGGTCATCAGTCAAATACGGCTCACATTCAGCACCGTTAACTATGAATGTATCAATTGGCTTGTTAGGACTTAGTTTTACGTGAGTAGGAAAACTTGCTCCGCCCATACCTGTCAATCCACATTCTTTAACGATACTTTTTAATTCATCAGCCGAAAGACTTTCTATACTGCCTTTTGGTTTTACACTTTCATGAACAGTAAATTTGCCATCCGATTCAATAACTATACATTTGCCTTTACCCATTACGGTATCTCTAGTTTGGATTGCTTTTACTGTGCCTGAAACACTTGAATGCACTGGTGCAGAAACAAATGCATCAGCCTCACCTATTTTTTGTCCTACACATACTTCATCTCCAACACTTACTAATGCTGCGCAAGGCGCACCAATATGCTGAGACAACGGTAAAACAACCTCTTTAGGCGGCTTTGCTTCTGTAATCTCTACCTTATTTGTTAATTCTTTTGATGTAGGTGGATGAATACCACCTTTAAAAGTAACAACTCTTGTGCTCAAAATATCACCTCTTAAATTCTTAAATTTGCCCTCACGTAAATTTGAACAGTCTTCCATAGAACATTTTAACAAAAATTTACAAAAAAAACAAGTATGTTAGTGTAAGTATATTTTTTAACAATGTATAAATTGTCATGAAACGTTTACATACATTAAAAAAAGTTTGCTCTCGCAAACTTTTAGTTAGTTTTCTTTCGCCTCTCCTGATTTTATCAAGACTTTTTTTGCACACAATGGTCCTATAAGCTCATACACAAATACTGCAGCCATAATTAAATTCATAACTTTATCTCCATATAATGGAAATTCTCCTGCACATACTGAAGCAAGTCCAATTGCTACTCCTGCCTCAGGAAGAAGCCCTACCCCGAGATAATTTCTTATTGTTTTACTTTGCTTTGTAATAGTACTTCCTAAGAAAGCTCCTGTATATTTACCTGCAGCTCTAGCAAGAACATAAATTATACCTACTAATCCTAAACTTTTCAGTACTCCTATGTTCAAATGCATACCTGAAATAGTAAAAAACAATAAGTAGATATGAGGTGACATAGATTCTAATGTATCAAAAATCCTATGTGATTTATTAGAAATATTGGCAATAGTTGCACCTAATGCTACACAAGTCAAAAGTGGTGAAAATCCGTAGGTTAATGCAATTCCAACTGCCATCAAAACAAATGACATTGGAAGCAAAACAAACATCATTTCTGCCTTCATTTTTTTCATAAGCCAAGACATAACTATACCAATCAAAACTCCTGTAATAAAAGCTCCAAAAATTTCAAATACCGGTGTCATTATAGCGTTGTATACACTAATATTGCCTGAAGTTAAAACTTGAGCTACCGCAACTGAAATACTATATAGTATAATACAAAACAAATCGTCCATAGCTACTACTGAAATTAAAGTATTTGTAAGTGGTCCCCTAGATTTATATTCATTAATAACCATAATAGTAGCTGCTGGTGCAGTTGCTGCAGCAATGGCCGCTACTAATAATGAAAAAACAGTATCCCCTGTAAAGATTCTAAGTGCAGTAAAAACAACAATTACCGCCATAAATGATTCAAAAAAAGTTATAATCATTATATTTTTTCCGATTTTTTTCATTTCTGAAAGTTCAAAACTTTCACCAATATGAAATGCTATAATTCCTAATGCAATATCGCTAATAAAAGATAAATATTCCAAATGCTCATGTGAAACGATTTCTGTAAACGATGGCCCAATTATTAATCCTGCAATCAAATATCCAGTTACTGCTGGTAACTTGAATTTTTTTAGTATCCTAGAAACTAGAACACTACAAATAGACATAATACCTAAACTTAAAATTATGTTCATTTTCTTCTCCTCTATGTAAAATATATTTGTTCACAATATCTATTATAACGCTTATTCTAGAAAATGCAAATGCTTTTTTTAGTTTTGTGTAACTTTTTGTAACTTTTGTGTATTTATAATACATTTCATTTGTTTACTAAAAAAAATTAATAAAACTCTTGAAAAACTTAGCATAATTTGATATAATAATATTACATTTATGATTAAGAATTATAAATGCCTCTTAAATTTTTTGCCTTAAGCCACGCGAGAGTGTGGCTTTCACAATTCATTTAAGTTTTTTAATTTTTTGATATGCGAGTGTGCTGGAATTGGCAGACAGGCACGGTTGAGGGCCGTGTGTTGTAAAACGTATGGGTTCAAGTCCCATCATTCGTACCAAAACAAAAGCAGACCTAAGTGGTCTGCTTTTTTGACTATAAACTATATTTAATTCTTAGTAAAAATTCAAATATTACTATCCTTCTATATCTTTAATATCTCCAGCTTTTTGTAGAGCCATTTTAGCTACCACTGGTCCAATAAATGAATAAATAAATGTTGAACATATAATAGTTGTTCTGATATCAGCAGCATAAGTAGGCACTATTTTACCAGCAATTAGTATAAGCCCTAATGCTACTCCTGCTTGAGGCATCAAAGTAGGTCCTAAATATTTACATATATTGCTATCTTGATGAGTTAATTTACCACCAATATATGCTCCACCCATTTTACCAATAACACGGAATACAACGTATATTGATCCTATAATTCCAATCTTACCTAATGCAGAAACTTCAAATCCCGCTCCAGAGATAATAAAGAAAATCATATAAATTGGAGGAGTAAATCCTGATAAAATATTAGTAAGTTTAGAAGTTTCACCATAAATATTAACCATAGTTGCACCTAAGGCCATGCAAGCCATTAGTGATGAACCGTGGAAAAATTCTGCTAAGAAATAAGTTCCCATAATCGCCGATAAAAGAATTGGTAACCTATTTGATTCTTTTTTGAAAAACTTAAGTACAAATTTAAGCACTACGCCTAAGGCTATACCAATAATTACTGACACAATTATTTCAATCAATGGACTAGTAATCATTTTTACTATATTCGCATTGGGACTTGACATTGATTGCACAATTGTAGCAGCAAATCCAAATCCTATAAGTGCTACTGCATCATCTAAAGCGACAACACTAAGCAACATTCTAGTCAATGGACCATCAGATTTATACTGTTCTATTACCATAATTGTTTGAGCTGGTGCAGTAGCCGCTGCAATTGCACCTAACATAATACAGAATTTTACATCAAATCCTAGAAGTATAGGAACTACAGTTACTAACGCGATAGCTCCAAACGCCTCACATATAGCTATAACTACTGGGGCTGGACCAACTTGCTTAAAATAACTAAATTTAAATCCTAGACCTACAGAAAAGGCAATAAATGCTAGAGCCAAATCAGAAACCAACTCAAAATTATCAACCATATTTATTGGTATGATATTTAAAAATGATGGTCCTAATATCAATCCAGCCACTAGATATCCCGTCACGTTTGGAAGCTTAACCATTTTTCCAAGTCTTCCAAAAATAATGCCTGCAATAAGCATCAATGCACAGTCCATTATAATTTTATTTTCCATCTTTGTAGAACCCCTTTGAAAAATCAATTGGAACTGTAAAAACAACACCAGTGTTTTTGTTATTTAAATCACCAATTACATCCTCAATAACATTCACAGCTAATTTTACTTGTTCATCTTCTAGAGCTGAAAAAATCAATTTGCTTTGTTTCCAGTCTGGTTTCATAAACATTCTTACTGCTCCTAAAAATGGAATTTCTTCACAACTATGAGTGCAATTCAAAAATCTAACCATACCCATACTATCAATAATAGTAGCATCTTTAATACCTTTGTCGATAAATCCAGTCAAAATATCATCTAGTTTATCTGTTTCATTTAGTACAAAATAAAATAATTTCATAAGTATTCCTTCTTTCTTATAGTTTTAAACAAAATTTAGTATACACCCACAAAAATTAAAAATCAAGAATTGTTTTAAGTTTAACAAACTATTAGCTTTTGCTAGCAAAAAAATAACAGAGATTGAAATCAATCTCTGCTATAAACTATACTCTATTTAATTTTTTCTCCACCGGCTCTAAGAGCAGATTCATTTAGAGGCAAGAATTTTTTCTTATTCTCTCCAAATACTTTTAAGAATGCTTTTAATGTAGTATCCATTGATAAAGTTTCTGTCGCTTTTAAATAAGCTCCTAACATAACCATGTTTGCTGTTTTAGCATTACCTAATTCTTGAGCAATATCATTTGCTGGTATATAATATACTTCAACGTCTGTTCTTTGAACTTTTGCATCAATCAAAGAACTGTTAACGAATATTTTTCCACCTGAAACTACATCATTTTCAAATTTAGCTAAAGATGGTAGATTCATTATGATTGCAGAAGTAGCATTATCAGTAATTAATGGAGATCCAATAGGTGTATCGGATACCATAACTGCACAGTTTGCTGTTCCACCTCTCATTTCAGGTCCATATGAAGGACACCATGAAACTTCTTTATCATCTATCATACCGCCGTATGCTAAAACTTTTCCAATAGCCATTACACCTTGACCACCAAAACCAGCCATTATAACTTTTTCATTCATCTATTTGTCCTCCTCAAAATTTCTGAAATTTCCTAAAGGATAATATGGTATCATATTTTCTTCTAACCATGTAAGTGCATCATTAGGAGTTTTTCCCCAGTTTGTAGGACATGTAGATAAAACTTCTACTATTGCAAATCCTTTACCTTCTAACTGGCATTCAAAAGCTCTTTTTATAGCTTTTTTTGCTTTTCTGATATTTGCTGGATTGTTTACTGCAACTCTCTCAACAAATGCAGCACCGTCGATTGTAGCTAACATTTCAGACATTCTTAAAGGCATACCACTGTGTTCTACAGTTCTACCTAATGGAGCAGTAGTTGCTTTTTGTCCTATTAAAGTAGTTGGTGCCATTTGACCACCAGTCATACCGTAAATAGCATTATTAATGAAAATTGTTGTAATTTTTTCACCTCTATGTGCTACGTGAACAGCTTCAGCAGTACCTATAGAAGCTAAGTCACCATCACCTTGATATGTAAATACAATATT
>Ga0193962_1000208_pt1 | contig 26272 bp, 26 predicted proteins | sample FB_5_MG_FD_140335 | JGI IMG/M metagenome (GOLD analysis project Ga0193962, IMG submission 140335) | Microbial mat bacterial communities from the Broadkill River, Lewes, Delaware, United States - FB_5_MG | ecosystem: Environmental > Aquatic > Freshwater > River > Microbial mats | place: USA... | reverse complement strand
GAGTTTTACTTCACAGCGCTCAGAAAATAGAGGGGTGATAGTCTGCACGCCCATCTCTGTACTTTTTTGTACCGCAAAATCCATCCGCTCTCCACGGGACAAAGTTTGACCTATGGAAACCTGTAGAGGGCTTTCTGTGTTGCTCGCTAATGCTTTAATTAAGCGAGCCCTGACTGTGCGCTTTTCAACGACTAGGAGCTCTGCCGTATATTCAATCTTTTCGCCGTTGAAAAGAATCACATGCTCCTCCGGGCGCATCCTTAACGCGCGGGATATATGCTGTACAACGTCGTCACTCAAATCAATTTCTTGGTTGAGTTGTAGGGGTTGGGATTCGTAAAATCTAGGGATACGCATGAGCAGTATTGTATTCGTCTAGTGGTCTTTTAAAAAGAACCGTACTAGTACGGCCCGCAATTTTTTATTGGTTAACCTTCAATAATCAGATCTTCATCTAATAGCGCTTCGTAATCGCTAACAGATAACGGACGGCTTAGAAGGTAGCCTTGAACTATATCGCATTTCTCTTCACGTAAAATGGATAGTTGGCGCTCTGTTTCCACACCTTCGGCGACAACCTTCAATTGAAGGCCTTGTGCCATTAATATTATGGCTTGAACAATTTTGAGATCTTGATTGTTTACATCAAGGTCATTAATAAAGGATTTATCGATTTTTAGGTGGTCTACAGGTAGATTTTTAATCCTGCTTAATGATGAGTAACCTGTGCCAAAGTCGTCGATAGATATACGGATACCTGTTTCTCTGACACGCTTTAACTTGTCTTGAATACGCGTTAGGTCCTCTATAAGGACACCTTCCGTTAGCTCAAGTTCAATATTGCTTAGCGGAACAGCATAGGTATCAAATATTTCTTGAAGTTTAGTTTCGAAATCACTCCGTAAAAAGCTAATGCCTGATAGATTTATTGCAATACGCGGGAATATTATATCTTTATCAATCCATTGACGGCATTGTTTTGCAACGGCGTTAAGTACCCAGTGATCAAGCCGCGATATTAAGCCGCTTTGTTCTGCTAGGGGGACAAAAATAGCCGGAGAAATCGGGCCATGTTTAGGGTGGTCCCAGCGTAGTAAGGTTTCAGCTGATTTCGGTGTGTTACTTTGTAAATCAAATAAAGGCTGAAATACGAGATAAAATTGATCGTTTTCCATGGCGCTCGAAAGGTCTTGCCAGAGCTCCATTTTTTGTTCGACCTGCTGTTCACGCAATTGACTGAAATACATCCAGCCTTGTTCTTTTTTTCGTGCAGTTTTTGCTGCGATCTCTGCTCTGCCGATGAGTTCAAACTGCTGGTCCCCATCTTCTGGGAATTGAGTGACGCCAATGCGCGCAGCTATTTGTAGATGAAGTTGCTCTAGCTTAATCGGTTTTTCGATTGTATTTAACACGGATGTGATGAGCGCTTCTAAGTCAGTGTCTTCTGGTTTGTTAATGAGCATTAGACCAAAGCTGCCTTCAGACAATCGAGCTAAACGGTGATTTATCGAAAGTAGTTGTCGTAACCGGTTTGAGGTTTCGACGAGGATATGGTCACGTTGATCATCACCCAATTCGATTGTCAGGTTTCTCAAAAGATCTAGGCGTATAAAAAGAAAATAAATGCTGTCCTGGCTTTCAAAATTGCGGACGATTTCTCGCTCTAATGATTCACCCATAGCGCGGCGATTATAAAGGCGAGTCACGGGATCGAAATTCTCTAAAAACTGAACATGTTCATGCATATATCTTAGGCGTTTGTTTTCGATTAAGTGTTCTCTAAAACAAGCGAGTGCATTTGCCATTTGGCCGATCTCATCACGGTGCTCCGTGTACTTTATCGTCTGGTCTATATCGCCATCGGATAAGTTTCTCATTTGACTTGAAAGCTTGATGATGGGATTGACGATGTTTTTTGCGATTAATAATGCCGTTGCGATGGCGGTAAATAAAACGGCGAGCGTGATCGAAAAATAACTTAAGCCTCGTTTGATATAGAGAGGGGTTAGATCATCTAAATATATGCCAGTACCAAGAATGAAATCGCTGTCGGGTACCTGCTGAGCATAGGTCAATTTTGCGATGGCGGGGCCGCCGCTCGGTTTAGGCCAATAGAATTTCCAAAAGTGAGCGCTACCTTGGATATGAGGAATGTGTTTGAAACCATCGATCATCAATTCTGAGGCGGGAAGGTCTTCAATATCTTCTAGAAATTTACCTTCCAAGTCGGGGCGTTTGGGGTGAAGGTATACCTGTGTTTCTTTTGCCATCAGATAGATATACCCATCTTTACCATACTGGGTATTATAAATTAGATCATGAATTCGTTGTTCCCAGTCATCAGATGTAATCGTTCCTGCGTGTTTTTGCCGAGTCAAAAACACGATCTGACTTGAAGATGCTTGTATTACATTACGTATCTGCTCTTTTTTACCGGTGAGGGTATCCTGGTAAGAGAAATAGAATGCCAAGCATGATGTCGTGATTATTCCTAAGGTCAGGATAATGACGAGACCAATAAGCTTCTGTCGAATCGTAAAACTGCTTAATAGCATTACATGCAACTGGTAAAAAATAGATAACTTATTATTGTCATAGAAATTATTTGTGGCAATAAAAAAGCACCCTAAGGTGCTTTTTTATTGCAATTTCTTGTAGTTATAGGCCGGCAGAAGCGCGTAAGGCGTCGGCTTTATCTGTGCGTTCCCATGTAAATGCAGTAAATGTTTCTCCTTTATACTCCATTTCGAATGGGTTGCGCCCGAAGTGGCCGTAGGCTGCAGTGGCTTGATACATCGGATGCAGCAGATCAAGCATCGTTGTAATCGCATAGGGACGTAGATCAAAGTGTTCATTGATCAGCTGTATAATTTTCTCATCAGAGATTTTGCCGGTACCGAAGGTATTAATCGCGACTGATGTTGGTTGCGCAACGCCTATCGCATAAGAGATTTGGATCTCACAGCGATCGGCTAGACCAGCAGCCACAATATTTTTGGCAACATAGCGACCTGCATAGGCAGCAGAACGGTCAACTTTAGACGGGTCTTTACCTGAGAATGCGCCACCACCGTGACGTGCCATACCGCCGTAGGTATCAACAATGATCTTACGACCCGTTAAGCCGCAATCACCGACAGGGCCACCGATAACGAAGTTACCCGTTGGATTGATATGGAATTTAGTCTCTTTGGTGATCCACTCAGCAGGGATAACGTGTTTAACAATCAGCTCCATAACGGCTTCGCGAAGATCAGCTTGTGATACTTCTGGATTGTGCTGCGTGGATAATACAAGCGCATCAACTGCAACGGGTTTGCCGTTTTCATAGCGGAAAGTTAACTGCGATTTAGCATCTGGACGTAACCAAGGCAATAAGCCTGACTTGCGGGCTTCTGCTTGACGTTCAACCAAGCGGTGAGCATATGTAATAGGCGCAGGCATTAGCACATCAGTTTCGTTAGACGCATAACCAAACATTAAGCCTTGGTCGCCTGCACCTTGATCTTCTGGCTTGGAACGATCAACACCTTGAGCAATATCGATAGATTGTTTACCGATAATGTTGATCACACCGCAAGTATCACCGTCATAACCAACGTCAGAGGAGGTATAGCCGATATCACAAATTACTTTACGCACTAGATCTTCGAGATCGACCCAAGCGGAGGTGCTAATTTCACCTGATACAACGGCAACGCCGGTTTTTACCATCGTTTCACAAGCTACGCGTGCATACTTGTCTTCAGCAATGATTGCGTCAAGTACGGCATCTGAAATCTGGTCAGCAATTTTGTCCGGGTGACCTTCGGAAACGGACTCTGAAGTAAATAAGCTGTATTCGCTCATGGTTTTAATACCTTATTGTGAACAAATGATCTGGTTATGCTCGTATTGACACTAAATTTACGTGTAAATGATGGGTAAAAGTTTAGCAGGGATGAGCAATATAAAAAATTTAAGGGCGTATTCTACTCGCGACTTTCGTTAAATGCATATCAATAGCGCACTATAAAGGTGAGAATTTTAACTTTTTGCATGAAAATCACTCATTTTTAGCGATAAATGCCAATTCTTATTTGATGCGAATCGCTATCTGGGAGAAAATTGCGCCCAAATTTTCCTGAATCTTCAATTTGGGCCATCTGCCCAGGAGCTTAGTTAATGTCTTCTCGTAGAGAACTTGCCAACGCGATTCGCGCGCTGAGCATGGATGCCGTACAGAAAGCAAAATCTGGTCACCCGGGTGCCCCTATGGGTATGGCGGATATCGCCGAAGTGTTATGGAATGATTTCATGACACATAACCCATCTAACCCTCAGTGGTTTGATCGTGACCGTTTTATCCTGTCTAACGGACATGGCTCTATGTTGATCTATAGCCTACTTCATTTGACCGGTTATGATGTTTCTATTGAAGATCTAAAGAGTTTCCGTCAACTGCATTCGAAAACTGCGGGTCATCCAGAATATGGTTACTGCCCGGGTGTTGAAACAACAACAGGCCCTCTGGGTCAGGGCGTAACGAATGCGGTAGGTTTTGCAATTGCTGAAAAAACGTTAGCTGCACAGTTCAACCGTGAGGGGCACAACATCGTTGATCATAATACGTATGTATTTATGGGCGATGGTTGTTTGATGGAAGGTATCTCCCACGAGGCTTGTTCTTTAGCGGGTACCCTAGGTCTAGGTAAGTTGATCGCGTTTTGGGATGACAATGGCATCTCAATCGACGGTGAAGTTGAAGGTTGGTATACAGACGATAACGTTAAGCGTTTTGAATCTTACGGCTGGCAGGTTATTCCAGCGGTTGATGGTCATGATGCTGATCAGATTCGTGCTGCAATTACACAGGCGCAGGAAAATACGGATCAACCTACACTCATCTGCTGTAAAACAGTGATTGGTTTTGGTTCGCCAAATAAAGAAGGTAAAGAAGATTGCCACGGTGCTCCACTAGGTGATGATGAGATCGCACTAACGCGTGAGCGTTTAGGCTGGACTCATCCTGCTTTTGAAATTCCTGAAGAGATTGCATCTGATTGGGATGCTAAAGAAGCAGGTGTTCATGCTGAAAATGAGTGGAACGACCGTTTCGCTGCTTACCGTGCTGAATTCCCTGAAGAAGCTGCAGAGCTTCTACGCCGTATCTCTGGTGATTTACCTGCAGATTTTGCTGAAAAAGCTGATGCTTGGATTAATGAAATCAGCGAGAAAGGCGAGACGATCGCTTCTCGTAAAGCATCCCAGAATGCATTGAACGCATATGGTCCAATGCTACCTGAACTGCTAGGTGGTTCTGCTGACCTTGCGGGTTCTAACTTGACGTTATGGTCTGACTGTAAAGGTGTTACAGCAGATGATGCTTCTGGTAACTACCTTTTCTACGGTGTGCGTGAATTTGGTATGTCTGCCATTATGAATGGTATTGCCCTTCATGGTGGTTTCATTCCTTACGGCGCAACATTCCTAGTATTTATGGAATATGCGCGTAATGCACTACGCATGGCCGCTCTGATGAAGCAGCGTGCGATTCATGTGTATACCCATGATTCTATTGGCCTCGGTGAAGATGGCCCGACACATCAGCCAGTTGAGCAAGTTTCTAACTTACGTCATACGCCAAATATGAGCTGCTGGCGTCCATGTGATGCAGTTGAGTCAGCCGTTGCTTGGAAAGCTGCGCTGGAACGTGCTGATGGACCTACGGCGATGGTTTTCTCTCGTCAAGGCTTGCCTCATCAGCAGCGTAATGCAGATCAGCTAGCTAATATTGCAAAAGGCGGTTATATCCTTAGAGATACTGACGGACAGCCTGATGCCATTTTGATTGCGACAGGTTCTGAAGTAGGCTTGGCAATGGACGCTGCTGAAGTGCTAACTGCTGAAGGCACTAAAGTGCGCGTTGTATCGATGCCTGAAACGGGACTGTTTGATCAACAAACAGCTGAATACCGTGAATCGGTTCTACCTGCAGCCGTAACTGCACGAGTTGCAGTGGAAGCGTTGCAAGCTGATTTTTGGTACAAGTATGTTGGTTTGAATGGTGCGATTGTCGGTATGCGCACTTTCGGTGAATCGGCACCAGCCGGTGATCTATTTAAACACTTCGGTTTCACGACTGAGAATGTTGTAGATACAGTTAAGTCTGTTCTGTAATACGGTTGATTATAAGGCCCAGTTAACGCTGGGCCTTTTTGCTTTGGGCTCTAATGTTAATGGATAGGGTGTTGGATTGAGTTATCGCGTTGCTATTAATGGCTACGGTCGAATCGGTCAATGTGTGTTGCGTGCAATTTATGATAACGGTTTAGACAACCTCTTTAAGGTTGTTGCGATCAATGAGTTATCTGATCTTGAGACGGTTACATATTTAACCCGCTACGACACAACTCACGGGCGCTTTCCTGTTTCTGTTGAACATGATGGGCAGAACCTCATAATAAATGATGATCAGATTCAGGTATTAAATAGATCTGAAGCGAGCGATCTGCCTTGGGCAGATCTGAATATCGACCTTTTATTTGAGTGTTCAGGTTCTTTTAAATCCCGTTCTTTAGCCGATCAGCATATTCAGTCCGGTGCGAAGCGCTTGCTTTTTTCTCAACCAGCAACCGCAGATGTTGATGCCACGATTGTTTTTGGCTTAAATGAAACGCTGCTTAAAGCGCACCATTCTGTTGTTTCTGCGGCGTCTTGTACAACCAACTGTATTATTCCTGTGCTAGACCTTTTAGATAAGTCTTTAGGCATTAAAAACGGTGTGACAACAACGATCCATTCTGCAATGAATGATCAGCCGGTGATCGATAGTTATCATCAGACAGATCTGCGTCTAACGCGAAGCGCAATGCATTCTATCGTGCCTGTAGATACAGGTTTAGATAAAGGTATCGACCGTTTGCTGCCTCACTTAGCTGGCAAGTTCCAATGCATGCATGTACGTGTTCCAACAATCAATGTTTCTATGATGGATCTATCCATAAATGTAGATACCGAAACGTCCGTTACGGAAGTAAATCGTATTCTCAAGAATGCATCGCTTAATGGTTCTTTAAAGGGACTATTAGGTTATACCGAGGAACCGCATGCTTCGGTAGACTTCAATCGGGACAGCCGCTCGGCCATTGTCGATGGTACACAAACAAGAGTATCTGAAGGCCGTTTGATAAAAGTTGTTTGTTGGTTTGATAATGAGTGGGGCTTTGCAAATCGAATGCTGGATGTTGCGCAATATTGGTTAGCACAAGCTCAATCGGGTCATGTCGACGGTTAATTTTAAGCAAATGATTTTCAAATTTTAATTTTTAAACATAAGTAGGGCACGTCAATGAGCGTACTGAAAATGAGTGAACTGGATCTTAGCGGTAAACGCGTATTGATCCGAGAAGACCTAAATGTACCTGTGAAAAATGGCGAAGTAACATCAGATGCACGTATACGTGCATCTTTACCAACCATTAAGCTGGCGCTAGAAGCAGGCGCTAAGGTGATGATCATGTCTCACCTAGGTCGGCCAACGGAAGGTGAGTACAACGAAGAGTTCTCTCTAAAGCCGGTTGCAAATCATCTTGGGAAATTACTGGATCGTGATGTCCCGCTGATTAAAGATTGGTTAGATGGCGGTTTTGATCTTGCCGAAGGCGAATTGGTCTTACTTGAAAACGTACGTTTCAATGTAGGCGAGAAAAAAGACAATGAAGCGCTGTCTAAGCAGATGGCAGCACTTTGTGATGTTTACGTAATGGATGCATTCGGTACGGCCCATCGTGCCCAGGCTTCTACTCATGGTGTGGCTAAATTTGCACCTGTTGCTTGCGCAGGTCCGCTCTTAGCGGGTGAGCTTGATGCGTTGGGTAAAGCACTTGATAAACCTGCACGTCCATTAGCCGCGATCGTGGGTGGTTCTAAAGTATCGACAAAATTGGAAGTGCTGACGGCGCTGTCTGATAGTGTAGATCAGCTTATCGTGGGTGGCGGCATTGCTAATACATTCTTAGCCGCTGCGGGTAAGCCGGTAGGTAAGTCTTTGTGTGAGCATGACCTGATTCCTGTGGCTCAAGCATTAATGGAGAAGGCGACTATTCCATTACCTGTCGATGTCGTTGTTGCGACTGAATTTGCTGAAACGGCAGAAGCTACAATTAAATTGGTTGATGACGTCGCTGAAGATGACATGATTTTGGATATCGGCCCTCAATCTGCACAGCAGCTTGCAACGCTGTTAAAAGATGCCGGCACTATTATCTGGAATGGCCCTGTTGGTGTTTTCGAATTCGATCAGTTTGGTGAAGGGACTAAAACACTGTCTCTTGCTATTGCAGATAACCAAGGTTTCTCTATAGCGGGCGGCGGAGATACGTTAGCTGCTGTTGATAAGTACGATATCGCTGATAAGGTATCTTACATCTCAACAGGTGGTGGAGCGTTTCTTGAATTTGTAGAAGGTAAAGTCTTACCTGCTGTCGCTGCATTAGAAGCGAAGAATTCATAATTCTAAGGATTAATGGGTGATGGGTGCTACACTGCGCCCATCTCATGCCGTAAGGCAAAGTTAACGATTATTTTAAGGGTGACAAAATGGCTTTAATTTCCATGCGTCAGCTGCTGGATCATGCTGCTGAATATAACTACGGCATTCCAGCCTTCAATGTGAACAACGTGGAACAGATGCGGGCTATTATGGAAGCCGCAAATAAAACTAATTCTCCAGTGATTGTTCAGGCATCAGCGGGTGCACGCAAATATGCCGGTTCTAACTTCTTGCGTCATATGATCGAAGCAGCGATTGCTGAATTCCCTCATATCCCTGTTTGTATGCATCAGGATCACGGTACATCTCCAGCAATCTGTCAGCGTTCAATTGCCATGGGTTTTTCATCTGTGATGATGGATGGTTCTTTGATGTCTGACGGTAAGACACCTTCAAGCTATGAGTACAACGTCGATGTTACGCGTCGCACAGTTGAAATGGCGCATGCGTGTGGTGTTTCTGTAGAAGGTGAACTGGGTTGTCTTGGTTCATTAGAAACAGGTCAGGCGGGTGAAGAAGACGGTGTTGGTGCAGAAGGTACGCTTTCTCAAGAGCAGATGCTAACCGATCCTGATGAAGCGGCTGATTTTGTTCAGAAAACAGGTGTAGATGCATTGGCGATTGCTTGTGGTACTTCTCATGGTGCTTACAAGTTCACGCGTCCGCCTACCGATGATATTTTAGCGATAGATCGTATTAAAGCGATCCATGATCGCATTCCAGGTACGCATTTGGTGATGCATGGTTCATCTTCCGTTCCTCAAGAGTGGTTGGCAGTGATCAATGAGTTTGGTGGTGAAATCCCAGAAACTTACGGTGTTCCAGTTGAGCAGATTGTAGAAGGCATTAAGTATGGTGTTCGTAAAGTGAACATTGATACTGATCTACGTTTGGCATCTACGGGTGCGGTCCGTAAATTCCTAGCTGAAAATCCGGCTGAATTCGATCCGCGTAAATACCTGAAGAAAACGATGGAAGCGATGACCGATATCTGTATCGCTCGTTATGAAGCGTTCGGTACTGAAGGCAATGCATCTAAAATGACAGCGATCTCTCTGGAAGATATGGCTGATCAATACGAAACAGGTTCTTTGGACCCTAAAATCGTTTAATAGCAGAGTGTCTTAAAAAGGCCGCCATTTTTGGCGGCTTTTTTGTTTAAGCTGATCCATCTAGCCAGTCTCTGGCCGAGGTCGTTATTTTTTCCACCGCGGTATGTGAGATCTTCCTCTCAATTGAGATGGCATAAAAATTATTAATAATTTCATGGGTGTCACCTAGATGGATTAAACCTAATTGACGTGACACATCATCTCTAATGGGAGTAGGGACGACCATGATCCCTTTGCCAGCATTGGCGAAGGCTTTAATCAATGCGCTATCGTCAAACTCGCCCACAACTCTCGGGTGAATGCGGTTTTTGCTAAACCATTGCAAAAGTTGGCTACGTACAACGGTTGTTTCACCCGGGAGCAGCATCGGGGCGCCATTAAGGTTGTGAGGGAATGTGCCTTCAAGCTTGGATGCTACATCGGGATGGGCCATAAAGCTGCTGCCGCACTGTCCTAAACTATGACTATAGCCATTAATACTCACATCTGAGGGGATAGGGGATTCGGATATAACCAAATCTAGACGGTGAAGCGCCAATTCAGCGAGGAGTTCGTTAATATCACCTTCATGGCAGATCATGCGTACATTGTTGATATCGTCAATTGCGGGTGATAATAGGTGATAAGCAATAGACTTGGGCACGACATCAACCACGCCAACTTTAAAGACAAGAGGACGTACTTTATCTAAGTTTCGTACCCGCTCTTCAAGCTCTCCCCCCAAAGAAAAAATATCACTCGCATAGCTAAGTACCATATGGCCCGTTTCGGTGAGTTCCAGCTGTCGACCGACCTTAGTAAATAAAGAGCAACCTAAATAATCGTCAAGAAGCCCAAGTTGAGCGCTTATTGTATGCGGAGTGATACTGAGTCGTTCGGCTGCTGCAACGATGCTTCCCTCTTTGGCAACCATCCAAAAATAGTGAAGGTGTTTATAATTGATCATTGTATGCTCGTAAAAGTCGATTCTTTTGTTAAGAATAATCGACTTTTATGGAATTTGAAAGGCGGTTAAATTTTATACGGTTGGTGCCGGGAAGCTTATTAAGCTTTTGGTTCGTTATTATCTAGGAGGGGTGTTATGCAAACATCTATGAATTCTTCAGCAACTCAATCACCGGTTTCTGTGCTTGAGAGTAATAAAGTACTACGTAATACCTATGCGCTGTTATCCCTGACATTGCTTTTCAGTGCTATGACTGCTGGTGGTTCTTTACTTTTACAGCTACCCCACCCCGGCATCATCATTTCTCTCGTTGGCTTTGTTGGTTTGTATTTTTTAACGGCTAAATTAAGAAATAGTGTTTGGGGACTTCCTGCCGTCTTCGCATTGACTGGTTTTATGGGATACACATTAGGCCCCATCGTTGGCCACTATCTCGCTATGCCCGGCGGCGGATCGATCGTGATGAATGCGATGGGGATGACGGGCATTATTTTCTTATCTTTATCTGCTTATGTGCTTACGACTAAAAAGAACTTCAGTTTTATGGGGGGATTTTTGATGGTAGGTATTATTTTAGGCGTTGTAGGTAGTTTGGCTGCCTTCTTCTTCCAGATTCCAGCGCTCTCTTTGGCTGTATCTGCAATGTTTGTACTGTTGATGTCGGGCTTTATTTTGTACGAAACCAGTAACATTTTGCACGGTGGGGAAACAAACTACATTATGGCAACAGTGTCATTATATATATCCATCTATAATCTGTTTACTAGCTTGTTACATCTTCTTGGATTCATGGGAGGGGATGAGTAACCCATTGTTAGCTATGCACTTGTGATAACCCTTTAAAGGGATTTTATAGGCGACGGGTTAGTCGCCTTTTTTTATGTACATACTTTATATATTTTTGATCCAACCGGCTGCAACTTGAATAGGGACTAAGTCAGTTGAATGAACCCATATGGCAAGGGCATGCAGTTTAGATCTGTTCCAAAGTGGGAGTGTGAACTTCCAATCGTAGTTTTTATTTGTTTTGTGGGCTTTGTGTAAAACGACAAATTGATGGTTAAGGCTCCGTCCCCTGTTTTCACCTGCATGAATTTGGCTGTATTGATCGAAACCTAATAACGCGACATTGATGGTTAGGTTTTTGCGCTTCTTCTCTGTTTGATAATGAATGCTGAGGGTATTGGCGTTTAATTTTGCTAGTAACTTTCCCCCTTTGGCAGCGGTATTACTTGGGATTGCCTTGCGTTGAAAAAAGCCTCGCCATTCTTTGCCATTGATAAACCAGCCAGGGGTATAAATACCGCTACTGTTACCAAGCTTTTGATAGTCATATTGCCGCTGCTTAAATTGTGTTTGGGCAAATGGATCTTTCCAACCTAAATAATCCCAGTAATCTACATGGAAGGCCATAGGAACAACCTTTTGCCATAATTCTGGGGTGCTCTTTAACGTTGATAGGTATTGGTCTGCGGGAGGGCAGCTTGAACACCCTTCTGAAGTGTAAAGTTCTACGAGTTGTGCAGGTTGCCCTTCCCCGATAAATAACTGTTCTGAATAAGCCGCTTGTAGGGGCATGAGAAGACTTGTTAGCGAGAGTATAAGTTGTTGGATGTTGAACGTCATAGCGCACCTCTTTTTTAATAAGACCGGTGCGCTATATATGAGTTCATGTGCTGAGTGAATTAAATACTCTCACTGGATAGGATGCATACTTCTTCGCTTTTTCCTGGCAGCGTTTTAAAGGCCGGTAATTGCTGAGGGAGCTGATACCAAGACGCTCTGCTGTCCCAAAAAAGGTGACGCTCAGGTGTTTCTTTGGGCGATTCATCTAAGGTTCCAGCGGGAATCACCATCACTTTTTTTGTTTTTGCTAGCCAAGGTAACGTTGAGCCACAAGTTTTGCAGAAGCAAGTGGCGAAGTGCTTGCTCTCACTAGGTTCATAACGACCAATATGTTCTTCTCCTGAGAGCCAATTGAACTGATCAGGCGGCATTAAAATGTTGCTGGCATGAGCGCTGCCAGTTGCCTTGCGGCAACGAGAGCAGTGACAATACTGAAACGTAGAGAAGGGTGGGGCGATCTCATAATGGACGTTACCGCAAAGGCAACTTCCATGATATCTGCTCTCTTTGGTCATTAATAACTCCTTTTATCGGTCGAAAGCAGCAACCATCGAATCGAGTTGTTTTACGAGTTCATGAAGTTCAATACTAGCCGCTGCTGTTTCATCAGAAGCTTCGCTATTTCGGCGTGCTAAATCTCGAATCGCTACAATGTTTTGTTGGATCTCTTCTACAACAGAGGACTGTTGCTCTGAGCTACTCGCAATTTGTAAACAACGGTCTGATATGTCATCAATAGAGTGCTGAACGTTTTGGAAGGCCTCATCTGCCTGGTTTGCAATATCAACACTTTGTTGAGCATGGTCTCTGCTTAATTCCATAATATTGACCGTTTTCCCAACGGCTGACTGTACCCTATCGATAGATGCTTCGATCTCTTGGGTAGAGTTTTGTGTACGTGTGGCAAGCGTTCTTACTTCATCGGCAACAACGGCAAAACCGCGGCCAGATTCGCCGGCACGAGCGGCTTCAATAGCAGCATTGAGTGCTAGTAAATTGGTCTGCTTCGCTATTTCATTTATCACTGTCACCACATTTCCAATTGTGTCGGTATGTTGCTTCAGTTCCATCGTTGCTTCAGTTGCTTCAACCACCTCATTTGATAGATCTTTTATATGATTAACAGTATTAAACAGGGCTGTTCGCCCCGCTTCTGTTGTATTTCGCGCGTCTTGAGTGGCTGTGGACATATCATTAGTATTGGCAGCGATCTCTTGCGAAGCACAGGCCATTTGATGAACCGCTGCCGCGACCATGTCGCTCTCTTTGTCTTGTTGGCTAATGCCTTCATTTGTTTGGCGAATGGCTTTTTCTGTGACGTTTATCGCTTGGTCAATGGTATGGCTAACATCACCTAGTCGAGTCAAGACGGTTGTGTTTCGCGCTTCATTCATAAGTAGTGCAAGATCAATTTCACCGAATTCATCTTGTCGAGGGCTATACATTAATTGAATCAGAGGGTTACTAAAGCGACTTCTCGCACGGTTGGCCAACTCTTTAATGGGCGATAAAATTCGAATAAGTAAACTCGCTAATAATACTTCGCTGCCAAAAACTACCGCCAGGACGGTCATTGATCCTCCTGCGTACCAGCAGCCGAGTAAACATAGGATGCTAATGAGAGCAAAAAGAACGGTAGTCTGGGTACTGATCGATTTTAATTTAAGTGCTTTACCCGCCTTGCCTGCATTGGCTACTGCATAGATTATCTCTGCTTTCGCGACTTGTGCCGCGCTGGGTTTAAAGCGAACAGATTGGTAACCAACTTTTTGGCCTTTCTCGTAGAGGGGAGTCACGTATGCATCGACCCAATAATGATCCCCGTTCTTGCAACGGTTTTTTACAATCCCGCGCCATGCCTGATTTTCTTTTAAGGAATCCCATAAGTTACCAAATGCGGCAGGGGGGACATCGGGATGTCGTACGATATTATGAGCTTTGCCAATCAGTTCATCTTCAGTGAACCCCGCGATATCACAAAAGACTTGGTTGACGTAAGTGATGCGGCCTTTAAGGTCCGTTGTCGATATAATTCGCTGGCCTTCAGGAAGTATCACTTCACGTCCAGTGACGGGCATCTTTTTCATGTGTTGGGTCCTTGTCGCTAGATAAGCTAGCGTTTAAGCGAGTATGCTTTTTTATTATTGTAGGTATGCTCAGAATACAACTTGAGAAGTGGCTTGCTTCAAAAAATCTGACGCATATCATTATAGTTATAGTTGTTTTTGCAGCTTTTGGCTGTTTAAACATTAAAAATGGTGTGTGGTATAGAATGGCATACCCGCTAGGGGATGATGAAGCTTTTTTGCTGATCATTCACTCAGAATTATTATTATTTTGGTATTCATCTAATCCTTGAGGAAGGCCGATGTCGTTTTGTGTGGAATTTAAAGTCCGTGATTATGAATGTGATTTGCAGGGTATTGTGAATAATGGTGTCTATTTTAATTATTTAGAGCATGCCCGACATGAATTTTTATTAGCGAAAGGTATCGACTTTGCTGCATTGACGGCGGCAAAAATTCACTTAGTCGTTGTGCGATCAGAAATGGATTATAAGCAATCGTTAACGAGCGGAGATTGTTTTACGGTTAGTGTGGATGTTGAGCGTATCAGTAAAGTGAAATTTGGATTTCGTCAACAGGTACTGAGGGTTGGTGATGGAAAGGTTGTGCTTAATGCCCTCGTAATTGGTACCGCATTAAACGAGAGAGGTCGTCCATTTGTGCTACCTGAGATCGAGGCAATGATAGATCAAGAACGCTTATGAATGATTGGCTTTTAGCGCACGAGTTGTCGATACGGCTCAGCTTTTTTTTAGGGGGATTTTTAATTATCGCTCTTTGGGAAACCGTTTCGCCATGCCGGACGCGGCAATATAGTCGTGTATTGCGATGGAGTAATAACCTTTTGTTGGTTGTGCTAAACAGCGTGTTACTGCGTTTGTTGTTTCCTATCGCGGCTGTTGGCACAGCGCTTTGGGCAGAAGAGCAGGGGTATGGGCTCTTTAACGTATTAGATTGGCCTCTATGGATAAGTTTGATACTAGCCGTTGTGATGTTGGATATGCTGATCTATTTTCAGCATGTGATTTTTCACAAAGTGCCAATGCTATGGGCGTTGCATAAAGTTCATCATGTAGATCCCGACTATGATGTAACAACCGGAGCACGTTTTCACCCGGTTGAGATTATTCTCTCAATGCTGATTAAAATGATAGCGATCGTTTTACTCGGGCCATCCGCTGCGGCAGTCATTGTTTTTGAAGTGTTGCTGAACAGTTCCGCTATGTTTAACCACGGTAATATTTTGCTACCTAAGGCTGTGGATAAGTGTATTCGATTTTTATTCGTGACACCGGATATGCACCGGGTTCATCATTCTCGAATTCGTCAAGAAACCGATAGTAACTATGGTTTTGCGTTGTCTTGCTGGGATCGACTATTCGCGACTTATAGAGAGCAGCCTGAAAAAGGGCAGAAGAACATGGAGATTGGTGTTAAAGGATACGATGATCCTAAGATAATCTGCCGCTTAACGGGAATGCTTCGACTGCCTTTCAAGCGTTAGTGTATCCATTTCCTTGCTTTGGCTATGACTGTTCCGATTTAAGTTGCTTCCAGAACGCACTGATTAATGGATTTTTAAGCTTTTTCTCAAGCGTGACGATTCCCACTTCATAAGCCTTCAATTTGGGTGTTAGCGCGAGTATATCTACAGCCTGGGCAAGAGGACTGTTTTCCAACACTATTTTAGGTACAACACCGACACCAAACCCGAGACTTACCATACTGACGATCGCTTCATTGCCCGCGACTTGGGCATAAATAGTAGGTTTGATCTCTTGTTCTTTAAACCATTTATCAACACGTTTACGCGCGACGCCCTCTTCGGACAAAATCATTGGAGTACAGGCATTAAGCGTTGTTTTATCGTGCCCCCACTGCTTGGGAGCGATAAAGAGTAAAGGGGATAGAGCGATAGATTTGAAGGTTACGCCACTGGGCAGTGTGTCGGGTTTGGCTGTGATTGCGAAATCTTCATCGCCCGAGATAACTCGGCTTAATGCATGCTCAGGGTCGCCTGTATGGATTTTGATCTCAATTTTGGGATAATTTAAACGAAACTCACTCAGTATATCGAAGAGAAAACTGTAACTAGCAGTAACAGAGCAGTACATGCTGATCTCGCCCTGTAACTCACCTGTACGCTCCATTAATTGAGTGCGGATGCTACCCCATTGGCTCAATGACTCTCTGGCGTAGCTAAGGAATATCTCTCCTTCAGGGGTTAGGGCTACGCTGCGATTATCTCGTTCAAAAAGGCAGGCTCCAACTTCTTCCTCAAGTTGTTTAATACTTCGGCTCAGTGCAGATGGACTGATGTAAGAGGCTTCACTTGCTCTTCCGAAGTGAAGCGTTTCGGCTAGATGAATAAATTGGCGTAGTTGTTTAATATCCATAAGTTGATTATTGCATAATATGAAATATATCGCCTAGTTTATGCTAATAATCGGGATTTTGAATGTTTTTTAATGAGGAGTGGTTGTTGGTAAGTTATAAGTTTAAGAGGCGAAGTCGGTGCTGTTGTTGTGGTTTGGGGCGGCGGCGACCGAAGCTTATCGTTAACGTTTGCATCGGATAGAAATGAAAGAGGTTTTTATGCAAAAAGAACGTCGGCAATTAAAACTACTGCTACTTCAGATTCGCGACGGTGCTCAAGTTCGTCAAGAGGAACTCGCTAGTTTTGCCGAATATTGTGAGTTATCAGTTGAACAGATTGATGTGCTTAATGTGTTCGATACACCTGAATTTTCGCAGGATATAGCAGATAGTTATGATGCTTTACTCGTGGGTGGGGCAAGTGAGGCTAATGTCTTGCGCCCGGATGAGTATCCTTTTGTCATGGATTGTCAGCGATTATTGGCGCACTGCGCTGAAATAGGTAAACCTGTTTTTGCTTCATGTTTTGGTTTTCAATTAGCCGTTCTTGCATTAGGTGGTGAAATACATCATAGAGAAACTGATTTTGAAATGGGAACGATCCCTATCTCTTTAGAATATAGTGTATGGCAGGATGCTATTTTTCGAGATACTCCCGATGGGTTTTATGCTGTTTCAGTACATAAACAGTATGCGAGCGCTTTGCCGTTGAGCTGTATTTCCCTTGCATATTCGGATCAATGTATCCATGCCTTTAAATTACGGGATAGACCTTTTTGGGCATTTCAGTTTCATCCTGAAGTCGACAAGAAAATTTTGGTTGAACGGTTAACTTTTTATAAAGAAAAATACACGGACGGCGATGATCAGTTAGATCGAGTATTATCTACCGCGAAAGATACACCGCAATCTAATGCATTGTTAGGTAAGTTTGTGCAGCGGATTTTGATTGATCAAGAGCATCTTGATAGTTGATTTTAGTTGTGAAAATAGCTTCCTAGCTCCGGGCGAAGTAGAATGTCTTTTTTCTTGCTAATTGGATGATTTAAATAGCAATGACTGAACCTCAAAACAATGACAAGCAGGAACCAGTAAAACCGCGTAGCCGCGGAATTTATCTGTTACCGAACCTTTTTACGACAGGGGCGCTTTTTTCTGGATTCTATGCTGTCGTGGCAAGCATGAATGGCCATTTTGAAAATGCTGCAATCGCCATTTTTGTCGCGATGGTGTTAGATGGCTTGGATGGCCGTGTCGCACGGATGACAAATACATCGAGTGCATTTGGGGCTGAATACGATTCTTTAGCAGATATGGTTTCGTTTGGCGTCGCTCCCTCATTAGTTGTTTTTAATTGGGTTTTAGATGATATAGGTAAGCTTGGCTGGTTTGCTGCGTTTGTTTATGTCGCGGGTGCTGCGCTTCGATTGGCACGGTTTAATACGCAAATAGGTTCGACAGATAAGCGATATTTTATAGGTCTGCCAAGTCCTGCGGCTGCTGCAGCCGTTGCCGGTTTAGTATGGGCCGCTAACGAATACGGTATTGATGGCGCGCCTTACGCTTATGTTATTGCCGCTTATGTGGCACTGGTTGGCGTTTTAATGGTCAGTAATGTTCTTTATTACAGCTTTAAAGATGTCAGTTTGAAGGAGAAGGTGCCATTTCTTATTTTGGCGGGTATTGTGCTTGCGGTGGGGATTATATCCATTAGCCCGTCGGCTTTCTTGTGGATTCTTTTCTTGGCATATGCCGTGTCGGGGCCTTTATTGTGGGTACTTCGCAAGACCCGTTAAAACTTATTGTTTACAAGTAGTTTTCATAAAACGGTCTCTTTTGAGGCCGTTTTTGTTTTTATATGCACGGGATTTGTTCTATACCTTTTATGGGGTTTTAAGAGGTAGGAGCAAATTATGATGAAGCTGAAACGCAAGTGGCAACGCTCTTTACATATGAGCGCTTTAACACTGTTCTTCTTCCTTTCAATTATTCTGATGATGAGTGCTGTTTTTATTTTGGTAGGCAGTTGAGCTGATGTCAGATCCGCAAAATAAACCGAATAAGTCAGATTGGATAAAGGTGGTGTTGAGTGTTCTCGCTGCCTTTTTTGGTGTTCAGTCGCGTTCAAATTATAAAAGAGATTTTTCCTCTAATAGCTATTGGCCTTATATCTTTGCAGGGCTGGTGCTCATGTTAGTGTTTATTGCATCTGTTTATCTTTTGGTTCGCTTTGCTCTGGCGTATCTGTAATCTGAATTTACTTGCATTTATTTTTTCACTGCTATACTTGCAGTTAACAACCAAGTGGATTGGTCGGAAATGATAGGACGGAGTCCAGGCGCAAAAAGCCTGCCCGAACCCTGTCGCTACCGACGTTGAGAGATGTAATGCAACGCCCTTAGTGAGAGGATTCTGACAGGCTTTTTTGTGCGCAATGCAAAGGGGGCCTGCAATGAACAGAGTGATTTTTGGGTTGGCTGTACTGTTAGTCACAGCAAACCCTAGTCATGCAGATTGGACAATGAATTTAACACGTGGTGTCACAGACATCAGTCGTGAGATCTATGATCTACATATGGTTATTTTTTGGATATGTGTAGTGATAGGGCTTCTTGTTTTTGGTGTGATGCTCTGGTCTGTTGTCTATCATCGTAAATCACGTGGTGCAAAAGCACATAATTTTCATGAAAGCCTCTTAGTAGAAATTACCTGGACTATCGTGCCATTTATTATTTTGATTGGGATGGCTGTTCCCGCAACAGCGACACTTATCAAAATGTACGATAACACGGAAGCGGATATTGATATTCAAGTAACCGGTTATCAATGGAAGTGGCGTTATCAGTACTTAGCAGAAAATGTGGACTTCTTTTCAAGCCTTTCTACTCCACGAGAACAGATAAACAATACACAAGAAAAAACTACAGACTATCTTCTTGAAGTGGATAACCCATTGGTCATCCCTGTCGGTAAGAAAGTTCGCTTCCTGTTAACGGCCAATGATGTCATTCACTCTTGGTGGGTGCCTGAGTTTGCTGTTAAGAAGGATGCAATTCCTGGTTTTATCAATGAAGCATGGGTGATCGTCGATAAGCCTGGAGTTTACCGCGGCCAATGTGCCGAGTTATGTGGGAAAGACCATGGCTTCATGCCTATTGTGGTTGAGGTGAAAACCGTTGCTGAGTATGAAAGTTGGTTAGCCGAAGTGAAGCAAGCTGACGCCAAACAGCAACAAGCTGCTATGAAAAGCTGGAATTTAGCTGATCTGATGGCCATTGGGGAAGAGGTATACAGCAAAGCTTGCCTTGCCTGTCATCAGGCAGAAGGTGAGGGTATCCCCGGTGCCTTTCCAGCACTAAAAAATAGTCCTGTCGCTTTAGGTGAGGTCAGTGTTCATATCGATGTCGTTTTGAATGGTAAGCCTGGTACGGCTATGCAGGCTTATAAAGAGCAGCTCAGTGCTGTAGAGCTGGCCGCTGTTATCACTTATGAGCGTAATGCATGGGGAAATAAAACCGGTGATATCGTTACCCCAGCCCAAATTGCAGAGCTTAAGGAATAGGAGGGGGTATGACCAGTTCTTCTGCTTCAACTCATCATCACGGCCCTGCTGTTGGATTATCTCGTTGGCTGTATACGACAAATCATAAAGATATAGGGACCCTATATCTTTGGTTTAGTTTTGCCATGTTTTTAACAGGAGGCTGTATGGCTCTGTTGATTCGAGCAGAGCTTTTTCAGCCGGGGTTACAGCTAATTCAACCCGATTTTTTTAATCAAATGACGACAATGCATGGACTAATAATGGTTTTTGGTGCGGTGATGCCAGCCTTTGTTGGTTTAGCGAATTGGATGATCCCTATGATGGTAGGGGCGCCCGATATGGCGTTGCCTCGAATGAATAATTGGAGTTTTTGGATCCTGCCTTTTGCTTTTAGCATGATGCTATCGACGTTATTTATGGAGGGCGGAGCACCCAATTTTGGGTGGACATTCTATGCTCCTTTATCCACAACTTACGCTCCACCGAGTGTTACGTTTTTTATTTTTGCCGTACATATGATGGGCATTAGCTCAATTATGGGGGCCATTAATATTATCGCCACAATTCTCAATCTACGTGCTCCAGGCATGAGTATGATGAAGTTGCCGCTTTTCGTATGGACATGGCTTATTACGGCATTTTTATTAATAGCTGTGATGCCTGTTTTGGCTGGCGTAGTCACTATGATGTTGATGGATATACATTTCGGTACCAGCTTCTTTAATGCAGCAGGTGGGGGAGACCCTGTCTTATTTCAACATGTGTTTTGGTTTTTTGGGCATCCTGAGGTTTATATCATGATCTTGCCGGCCTTTGGGATCGTCAGTGAGATTATTCCTACGTTTGCACGCAAGCGATTATTTGGTTACCCCTCTATGGTCTACGCAACCGCATCAATTGCGTTGTTGTCATTTATTGTGTGGGCTCATCACATGTTCACTGTCGGATTGCCGCTGGTGGGTGAGGTATTCTTCATGTTTGCAACAATGCTGATTGCTGTACCTACTGGGGTTAAGGTTTTCAACTGGGTTGCCACTATGTTTCGAGGATCAATGACATTCGAAACGCCTATGTTATTTGCCTTGGCGTTTGTTGTGTTGTTCACCATTGGTGGATTTTCAGGACTTATGTTGGCAATAGCGCCAGCGGACTTTCAATATCATGACACTTACTTTGTCGTTGCCCATTTTCACTACGTATTAGTACCTGGTGCCGTTTTTGCCATTATGGCGGGCGCATACTATTGGCTGCCTAAGTGGTGTGGTAACTACTATAACGAAACGATGGGGAAGGTCCATTTCTGGTGTAGCTTTGTGGGCGTAAATATCACTTTTTTTCCAATGCATTTTATTGGCTTAGCGGGTATGCCAAGGCGGATTCCGGATTACGCGCTTCAATTTGCAGATTTTAACGCTGTTGCCACCGTCGGGGCGTTTATGTTCGGTTTTTCACAACTAATTTTTCTCTATAACGTTATTCATTGCATACGAAAAGGACGCCAAGCGAGCAGCGAAGTGTGGGAAGGATCTCATGGCTTAGAGTGGACGCTGCCTTCGCCTGCACCATATCACAGCTTTAGTGAGGCTCCGAAAGTTAAATAATTAAGAGAGGAGTGGGTGAAATGTCGACCATCCACAATAAAAAACAAACAGGAAAAACAGTGAAATGGCTGATTATCGGCTGTGTGCTGATGTTTGGTTTTGGTTTCGCTTTGGTTCCGCTTTACGATGTTTTTTGTCGTGTTACAGGCTTGAATGGCAAAGTTGATTTAACTCCAGCGAAACCGTCCTTGGTTATCGATAATGCACGTTTAGTGAAACTGCAGTTGGTGGCTGTTAATAATGAAACAATGCCGTGGGAGTTTAGACCCAAAGTAGCGATAACAAGATTGTCTCCTGGCGCCATGCATCAAACGGCTTATCTAGCTCGAAACCTTACTAATAAAATGATGATTGCGCAGGCCGTTCCATCTGTCTCACCTTCGGAAGCGGCGCCTTTCGTGCAAAAAATCAATTGTTTCTGCTTTGAACGACAACCCTTGAAGGGTAACTCGGAAAAATGGATGCCGTTGGTTGTGTCTATCGATCCAGAAATTCCAGAGCATATTCATACTGTGACGTTGTCGTACACATTGTTTGATATCACGCCTGATGATTTATCCAAAGTCACTTTTAGAGAGAGGGGGTCATTATGAGTGTTCAAAGCTACTACGTCCCTGAGCAAAGTCACTGGCCAATTCTGGCTTCAGTAGCCTTATTTATGATGGCTTATGGTGGAGGTAGTTTAATTAATAGCCTCAGTGCTAATACGGGAGGAGGTTTTGGTCTGTTGATGTTGTTGGCAGGTGCTTTGGGTATGGGATTGGTTCTGCTTGGTTGGTTTAGCAATGTTATCCATGAAAGCAATAAGGGGTTGTATAGTTCTCAAATGGATCGATCTTTCCGTTGGGGTATGAGTTGGTTCATCTTTTCTGAGATTATGTTTTTTGCCGCGTTCTTTGGCACGCTTTTTTATATTAGAAATTTGTCCGTGCCTTGGTTAGGTGGTGAAGGAGAGAAGGGTGTTTCAAACTTATTATGGCAGGGCTTTACCGCCGAGTGGCCGCTAATGAGTACGCCTGACCAGCAGGCATTTCCAGGGCCTAAGGGTGTAATTGACCCTTGGCATATTCCTTTACTCAATACGATCTTGCTTATCTCTTCAAGTTTTACCGTTACCTTGGCTCATAAGGCTTTAAAGCTGGGAAATCGCCAGAGGATTATATTCTGGTTGGCGGTAACCGTCGTGCTGGGGATTATCTTTTTATATTTTCAAGCATACGAATATGCCCAGGCTTATAACGACTTAGGTTTAACACTCAATGCTGGAGTTTATGGAGCCACTTTTTTCATATTGACGGGCTTTCATGGACTGCATGTGACTTTGGGGACATTAATGCTAATCATCATTTTTCTTAGAGTGGTGAAAGGGCATTTTAGTGTAGAGAAACATTTTGGGTTTGAGGCGGTCGCTTGGTATTGGCATTTTGTTGATGTGGTGTGGGTCGGACTTTTCCTTTTTGTTTACATTATTTGATCTAGAGTCCATGGGGCTTAATCTCTCCAGTATAGAAACCATAAAGAAGCACAATAATGATAAGAATGCTGAAAGTAACACGGAAGAAAAGAGAGTTAACCGATCGATGAGATTGGCCTTGATCGCGTATGAGGAAAAAGAGACTACAAAATAAACTAACGATGACCGCGAGAAAGAGGATCAGCAGTAAGGCTTTTAGTGACATATACAGTGCTCCTAGCGAAGGTGTCATCAATGATTAAAGTTCAGAGAGAGCGACGCTTCAAGTTTATGCTGTTATGGGCTGCATTGTTTTTACTGCCGTTGATGGTGTCGCTGGGTTTTTGGCAGCTTTCTAGAGCTGAAGAAAAACAGACGTTAATAGCTAGCTGGGATACGCGGGCTGTGTTGACGACGTTAGCTGCTGGTATGAAATCCATAACCGGGATGTTTGTTCCAGTTTTACTTGAGGGACGGTTGGAAAGTAAACGATATTTTCTGCTTGATAATAGGACAAGACGAGGGCAGCCAGGGTACGAAGTGATTGCTATTTTTCATGAGGCTAATTCGGGGGAGAGTGCGATTGTTAATTTGGGTTGGGTCGCTTTAGGTAGAACCCGTGATGATCTTCCTGACGTTAATATCCCGCAGACGATGTTAGTGGTGTCGGGACGCATGAGGTCTTTGGGTAAATCGATTACGTTGAAAGATACACCCGTTAATGATGGCTGGCCTAAAGTGATACAACGCTTAGATTTAGACGTTGTTAGTGATTTTGTTGGTAAGCCAATTATTCCTGCAGTCGTGCGTATTGATGAGCCTTTGTTAAAAGCATTGGATATTAATTGGCCTATATTGACGATGCTTCCGGAAAAACACCTTGGTTATGCTTTTCAATGGTTTGCAATGTCAGTGGCTTTATTTGTGATGATTATCTGGAGTGTATTCCAAATTAAAAAGGATGCTTATGAATAGATACTCTTTTTGGTTGATTTGGATTGTTGGATTAGGTCCCGTTGCGCTGGCAGTGATTATGTATTTTTCAGGTTGGCTTATTCCCGACAATAGAAGTTATTCCGGAGAGCTTTTAGCGCAGAGTTCTGTTGATCAATGGAATATGGATGAGCAGCTAATAGATTATACCAAGCCGCAATGGAAGCTGGTGTTAACGACAGCCGAAGATTGTGGTCTCGATTGCGAAGTATGGATGCAGAAATTAAAAAAAATACAGATAGCTTTAGGTAAAGATAAAGACCGTGTTTTGATCAAAAGGGTCGTGAACCCTAAAGATCTACCTTTATACCGAGATAGCAAAACGAGTGCGCTATGGATTGCTGATCCTCTGGGGAATTTGGTGTTTAGGTACGAGTTAGCAATAGAACCTAAGTTGCTTTTGAAGGATCTGCGCCGTTTATTAAAAGTTTCACGGATCGGCTAGAGATGATTGCTTGGGCGGCGCGCTTAGTTAATGTAGCTATTGTTGTAGTGATCTGTGTCGTATTGCTTGGAGCGTGGACAAGAATTAATAATGCGGGGCTGAGCTGCCCCGACTGGCCTGGCTGCTATGGTCAATTGATTGTTACGAACGAGATGGGGAGACTTTCAGAGGTGCAGGAGGTTTTTCCGAGCGTTCCGATAGAGATAGATAAAGTCTGGTTAGAAATGGGGCACCGGTACTTGGCGGGTAGTTTGGGGATGCTCATCTTGGGACTGGCGATAATTGCATATCGGGTTCGGAGTGTACCAGGTTACCCACAGTTTCTGAGCTACTGTGCGCTCGTTTTGGTTGTTGTGCAGGCCGCTTTTGGGATGTGGACGGTAACACTAAAGCTATTACCACAGATCGTGACGCTTCATCTGCTTGGTGGGGTATTAACTTTAACAACATTGGTATTGCTTCGTTTAAGACTTAAGCGAGTTTTAAATGGTGTTTCCAGCTCCAATACAAGTATTCGCAAGTGGTTGTTAGGCGCGGTGTTAATCGTGCTCATGCAGATCGTATTAGGGGGGTGGACGAGTGCGAATTATGCGGGTTATGGCTGTAACGATTGGTTGGTTTGTAGTCAATCGAATGAACTGGAGCCTAATTATGCAGAGGGTTTCAACTTAGTGGTTAAGATTGGGCCTAACTATGAAGGTGGTGTTTTACCTGTAGAAGCGAGGGCTGCGATACAGATCATTCATCGAGTAGGTGCAGTCGTTGTTTTTGTGTACTGCATGATATTGGTCTTGGTGCTATGGCGGCTATCTCGATTAAGAAAGGCGTTATTGAGTGTGATTGGCATACTCATTTGTCAGTTGGCTTTAGGATCGTTGATTGCGGTGTTTTCGGTTCCTACTACTTTGGCAATGTTGCACCATCTGTTTGCCATTTTGCTCCTACTTAGCTTGTTAGGGCTATACTCAAAAGTGCGGGTTGTGTTCAGAGGGACGGATTATGAATGAGCCAGATGTGATCCTCGAAGAGGCGAAACAAACAAGCTGGAAAGATTATCTATCGTTATGTAAGCCGAAGGTCGTTCTGGTCATGTTGCTTACCGCGTTGGTTGGTATGCTCCTTGCGCAGGAAAGTTTGCCAAGCATCGTGCAGATGTTTATTGGATTAATCGGTATTGCTTTGGCATCGGGGTCTGCTGCGGCAGTGAATCATGTCATGGACAGAAAAATTGACCAAAAGATGGCTCGAACAAAAGGTCGTCCATTGCCCCAGGGTAAGTTAACGGCGAAGCAGGCGATTAGTTTTGCCGGATGTATCGGTGTCTTGGGTATAGGTATGTTGGCCGTATTCGTAAATCTACTCACGGCATGGCTCACACTGTTTGCATTGATAGGGTATGCGGTCGTGTATACCGTTTGGTTAAAGCGTGCCACCCCGCAAAATATTGTTATCGGTGGGCTGGCTGGTGCAGCACCGCCTTTATTAGGCTGGACAGCAATAACTGGTTCTATAGAGCCAAATAGTTTATTGCTGGTGTTAATTATTTTTGCATGGACACCACCACATTTCTGGTCCCT
>Ga0193962_1000201_pt1 | contig 26619 bp, 21 predicted proteins | sample FB_5_MG_FD_140335 | JGI IMG/M metagenome (GOLD analysis project Ga0193962, IMG submission 140335) | Microbial mat bacterial communities from the Broadkill River, Lewes, Delaware, United States - FB_5_MG | ecosystem: Environmental > Aquatic > Freshwater > River > Microbial mats | place: USA... | reverse complement strand
ATTTAGTGTAATACCTTCAAGTGTTACGTCAGCACCCTCTGTAATTGCAGCAGCTACTGCAAAGAAAAATGCAGATGACGGGTCAGCCGGTACACGGATCGTTAAAGGATTTAAAAGTTTACTCATAGGTTTTATAGTAGTTTTTAGTCCATCTACATTAACATCAGCACCCATACCTTTTAACATTCTCTCAGTATGATCACGTGATAGTTCAGGTTCCGTATATGTACACTCACCATCAGCACGAAGTGCTGCTAAAATCATACAAGATTTAACCTGTGCAGATGCAATTTTACTGTCATAATTAAATGCTTTAAGGGAAGCCCCTCTAACACTTAGGGGTGCCAAATTTGCATTATCACGACCATCAAACTTTGCACCAATCTCCATAAGTGGATTTGTTACACGCTTCATTGGACGTGAACGAAGATATTTATCACCTGTTAGTACAAAATGTCCATTTGCCGAACTTAAAAGTCCACAAAAAAGTCTCATTCCTGTTCCTGAATTACCACAGTCAAGAATTTCGAAAGGTTCTTTTATACCATCTGATGATATAGTAATAGTTTCTCCATCATCTTCTACAGTAGCACCAAGGTTTTTTACAATTTCTAAAGAGTTCATTGTATCTTCTGCACGTAAAAAATTTGTTATTTTACTTTGTCCATCAGCCAGCATACTGAACATTGCGCTACGGTGCGAAATAGATTTATCTGGCGCTATATCAGATATATTAAGTGAAAAACCATTAACTGGAGCTACTACTACCTTACTCATCTTAAACCTATGCTCAACTTTTTGTATAATTGTTCTAAAATACTATCCATAGAAGACGTTATGTCTTCATCTTCTAAAGTTCTATCATCTCTTTGTAATATAAAACGAATACTTAAGCTTGTATTATCACCTAACTCTTCATCGCTGTACTTGTCTACTGGATAAAATCTAACAACCTCATCAGGTTTCACATCCTCAATAACATCTTTAATAGTTTTAAAGTCCATAGTTTTTGGAACAATTAAACTTAGATCTTTTTGTGAAGCTTGATATTTTGACTTTGTTTTTGCTGTTTTTAAAGAGTTATCTAATAACTTAAAATCTAATTCGCACATATATGTAGTATGAAGATCATAATCTTTTTCAACATTAGGATGTACTCTAAATAGTTCACCTATTTTTTGTGAATTTTGAATAACTGAAGCAGACTGATATTTATGTGATAAACTATGAGTCGTTTCATTTTCTTCAAGCTCAAAAGAACCTATAATATTTGATATTTTTTGCACAAAATATCCAAAATCAATTTTAGCAGGCTTACCAGAATTTTGTATACTATCTTTAGTAGTATCTCCACTAAACAAGAACGCCATTTTAACACTCTCTTTTCTATCACAAGAAAATACAGATCCAATTTCAAATAATCTTATAGATGAGTAACCATTTTTTGTATTTGTTGATGCTGCTTTTAAAAGTCCTGTTAAAAGTGTAGGTCTTAAAGTATCTAAAGTTTTCGCTATTGGATTTAGTAAGTCTTTAGACTCCTCTAACGTATCAAAACCAAAACTATTTAAAACTTTTTTCTCATCAAAAACAAAGTGAATTGATTCAAAAAACCCTTCAGATGCACTTTTGTGCCTATAATCTTTTCTTTTCTTATACACAAAGTAATCATCTTCTAAACGATTATCTTCTGTAAGTACAAAAGGTTTTGACTCTATATTGTCAATTCCTACCATACGAACAATCTCTTCAATTATATCTTGCTTATTAGATATATCATGACGGTATCTAGGAACAGAGATCACATATGAATCTCCTTGAGATTTTGATGTATTGAAACCTAAGTTTTTAAGTAGTTTAGTGATTTTTGTTTTATCAATTATTGCACCAATTATCTGATCTATTTCACTTTTAGATACACTCACTATAGATTCTTCATAATTATCACAAATTTCAATAGTTCCACCATAAATGATAGATTTAGAGTTACTTTCAATTAAACTAAGACAATAATCAAGCCCTCTATTTAGCTCTGGTTCACTACCACGTGAAGTTCTATAATATAATGGGCCAGATTCCATTTTGTTATCTAGCATCTGCTTAGATATAACATCTGGCGGTATATAACTAGCTTCTATAAGTACTACACCCTCACTACAACAAACTTTTGATTCATCTTCTTGAATGATCCCAACTGTAGATGCTTTTTTATTTCCATGAGTCATTATAGATGCAAAACCCTTTTCATCTTTTTTTAACTCAATTTTAGCCATCTTTTCATCATTATCTTGAAAATATTTATGTTCGTATGCTCTTAATATAACTCCACTACTATGCGTTACATATAGCATGATAGACATAATATCAGATTCTCTCTCTTCTTCAATTTGAGAGAGCCTTAGACTAACTACAAATGGAAGAGTAAGCTCTTTTATATCTACAGCCTTATATCTAAGATTTACATTATAGTCATACTCATGTGATAAGCTTAAAATTCTACCTATTCCAAGACGTTTATCATCACTTTGTTTGATAGTTGACTTTCTTACAGACTTACCAAATGCTGCACTAAGGTCACGTGCAATTCCACGTATACTTAAACAATCACCTCTATTAGCAGTTAATTCTATCTCAATTAAATCATCTGAAAATATAGGATGTGTATTTACTTCTTGTCCAAGCTTATACTCACCAATGCTTTCATCTAGTTCCATAATTCCGCTATTTACATTAGGAAGACCTATCTCACTAGCTGAACATATCATACCCTCAGACTCAACACCACGAAGTTTTACAGGTTTTATAACCATACCGCCAGGCATTGTACAACCAACAGTTGCAACTACAACATCAATTCCAGCTTTTACATTAGCAGCACCACACACAATTTGACGTATGCTTGTACCAATATCTACTTTACATACACTAAGTTTATCTGCATCAGGATGTTTTTCACACTCTAAAACTCTACCAAATATTATTTTATTTGGTATATCATAACTCTCAACTCTATCAACTTCTAAACCAATAGCATTGAAAGTTTTACATAAATGGTCTGTTGTGATATCACTAATATCAATCCATTCATTTATCCAAGATCTTGTTACTATCATTGAAACTGCTCCAACAACTTAATATCTCCCTCAAAAAGTGAACGCAAGTCACCAATTTGATGTATAAGCATTGCAAAACGCTCTACACCTAAACCAAAAGCGTAACCGCTTACATCTTCATAATTAACAGCTTTAAAAACATTTGGATCGACTATACCACATCCTAAAACTTCAAGCCAACCTGTATGAGAACATACACGACAACCATCTCCACCACAAAAAACACAAGATATATCTACCTCTGCAGATGGTTCGGTAAATGGGAAGAAAGATGGGCGAAATCTTACATCTACATTACCAAACATATACTTTAAAAAATCTTCTAAAATAAATTTTAAATTTGCAAATGACACTTTACCAATATCATCAACAAGTAGACCTTCAATCTGATGGAACATAGGAGTGTGTGTAAGATCATAGTCACGTCTAAACACAGCTCCAGGTGCGATCATTCTGATTGGTGGCTTTTCACTCATCATAGTACGGATTTGAACTGGTGATGTGTGTGTACGCAGTAGCATCTCATCTTTAAAATAAAATGTATCTTGCATATCACGAGCAGGATGGTATTTTGGAAGGTTTAGTGCTTCAAAGTTATTAAAATCATCTTCTACCATACCGCCAGTTTTTACAGAGAAGTTAAGAGCTATAAAATACTCAACTATTCTATCCATAGTCTCCATAACAGGGTGAAGTGCCCCTGCTTCACAAGTAGTACTAAACAAAGATACATCAAGTCCCTCTGCTTTCATATTTTCTTCTAATTCTTTAGTTTGAAGTTCTGTTTTTTTACTTGTAAGTTCAGTCATTAATGAGCTTTTAAACTCATTTAACTCTTTTGCTATTTTTGATTTCTCTTCATTTGGTGCCGACTTCATCTTAGCAAATTCTGCTGCCAAGATCCCTTTTTTACCAAATACTGAGATTCTAATCTCTTCTATACGCTCTACAGTTGTAGCGCTTTTTATCGCATCATACCATTCTTTCAATAGTTTCACCCGTATATTGAATTTTAAAAGGTGGATTATACTTAAAAGTTATTTATAAACAGCTTTTATATACTTATTAGCATCATAAATACTCGATCAACAAATATATGATACAATTTCAAAAGATTAAAAAAAAGGTAAATAAATGTGTTTATTTTGTAAAATTGTAGATAAAGAGATACCATCAAATATAGTAGCTGAAAATGACGATTTTTTAGCATTTCACGACATCAATCCAAAGGCACCTGTACATATTTTAGCTATTCCAAAAAAACACGTAGATAGTTTTCACGAGGTAGACCCAAATATAATGTCAGGCATGACTGATTTTATAAAAGAGATAGCTCAGAGAATGGCAATTGATAATAGCGGTTACAGAGTTATTACAAATATAGGAGACAATGGTGGTCAAGAAGTAAAGCACCTACACTTTCATATACTAGGTGGTGCAAAGTTAAAATGGGGACACTTTAGTGATTCTAACCCAAAAGATAACTTTTAAAGATAATAAAAATATATAGACTAAATGGGTAAGTTATACCCTTTTAGTTAAGATGGACAACCTGATATTTCACCAAGGTCTATATTTGTTCCTCCACCTGAGATCATCTTCTCATCTTCACGAATAGTTTTACCATTATGAATGATCGTATAAGATATCTCTGTAGTATCGCGAATAGTATTTATAGTTGAACAATATGTCTCTAAAGATGCCATAACCCAGCGTGCAGCTGTTGTATCGTCTGCATCTGAATTAAAACTATATGTTAAATGCAGTTTATCAAACTTTGCAGGATGAGGCTCAGCACGGATTACATCTCCATCCACAACTAGATCAGTTACCTTTTTACCTTGATTTTTAGGAATCAAGACTATATCTGTAGCACTACAAGTAATAATTCCAGATAAAAAGTATTCAATTGGCGATATTGTCGGACAGTCTATTATGAAGCTACTTTTAGAAGTTTTTGCTTCAAACTTCATATCATCTTTATGACTAACGGTTACTTTCATAGTTTCTCCTTTTAATTATTTAAAAAGTCTTTGAAATGTTGTAATTGCTCTTTAGTTCTTGCAGTTGAAGTACCACCTTCACTAGTCCTTGCATTCATAGAGTTACGAAGTACTAAAAACTCCATTACATCTTCATTTATACGACTATCTATCTCTTTTAGGTATTTAAAATCAATATTACTTAAGTCTATGTTTAGCTCTTCACTCTTAGCAACTGCATGACCTGTTATAAAGTGAGCTTCTCTAAAAGGAATTCCACACTTTTCAACTAAATAGTCAGCTAAATCAGTAGCAGCAAGATGTCCAACACCACAAGCACTTTCCATATTTTGTGGTTTTACTTCCATAGTTTTGATAGCTTCTTTTAAAATTTCTAGTGATATTTCAGCTGTTTTAACTGCATCAAAAACACCCTCTTTATCCTCTTGGGTATCCTTGTTATATGCAAGTGGAAGACCTTTCATAACCGTCAATAGTCCCATTAAAGAACCATATACACGACCTGTTTTGCCACGTAAAAGCTCCGGTACGTCCGGATTTTTCTTTTGAGGCATAATAGATGAACCTGTTGAGTACTCATCACTTAACTCTACAAATCCAAATTCGTAAGATGACCACATAATAAGCTCTTCACTTAAACGTGAGATATGCATCATCATAGTTGATATATTAAATAAAATCTCTAATGCAAAGTCTCTATCACTTACAGTATCTAAACAGTTAACACTTACACTCTCAAACCCTAGAAGCTCAGCCGTCATTTTACGGTCTACATTATGTGGTGTCCCTGCAAGTGCTGCACAGCCAAGAGGAGATATGTTATTTCTCTTATATGAGTCTTCAAATCTGGCAATATCACGCTTAAACATAGAAAGATAAGCTCCTAGATGAAATCCAAAATTTGTAGGTTGAGCATGTTGAAGGTGAGTCATTCCAGGAATTAATGTCTCTGTATGTTGCTCCGCTACGACTAAAACTTCTTTCATTAGCTTTTTTAGTCCATCTACAATAGTAAGGTTTTTCTTTAAAGTCCAACGACGAAAATCAACCGCAACTTGATCGTTTCTACTACGTGCAGTATGTAGCTTTTTACCAGTATCTCCGATAATTGCAGTTAAGCGTTTTTCGATCCCCATATGAAGATCTTCATCAGATATATTCCATTCAAATTGACCATTCTCAATTTCTGAACGTACCTTATTTAAACCATCAATTATATCTTTTAACTCTTGTTCGGTTAAAATATTTTGTTTTGCCAACATTGTGGCGTGAGCAATAGAACCTTCAATGTCTTCTATATATAATTCACGATCAAACATTATAGATGCATTAAATTCGTCAAGTAGAGATGAAGCAGATTGTGAAAAGCGACCAGACCACATTTTTTCCATATTATAAATCCTGTTAAAAAATAAGTTTGGTATTTTAGCTAAATTAAGAAAGATTACAAAATTAAAAAGAAAGGAGGTTTCATAGCCTTATTAATTAAGACTATGAAGTTAAAGTTTAACTACAAGCGGCTACATTACCACTATCTTGTGCATATTCCATAAGAAACTCTTTTAAATGTCTTGCTCTTTTCTTAAACTTTCTACTTTGAAAATACTTTTTATACTTCTTATACTTTTCTTCTTGTTTAAATTTTTCTGATTCTAAGTGCACATTTATAAGCTTTTCACCATCATTTTCCATAAACCCATCCCATTCATATTGAGTTTTTTCACCAATAAATGCTTCCCCACTAGTATGACAACTAACACAAACTTTTGAATAAACTCTTTGCCCCTTATAAAGAGCTGCTTGAGAAGATATAGCTAAAAAAAGCATAGAACACATTACAATACTTAGTTTTTTCATAGTGAACACCTTGAATAATATTGATTATGTTACATTAGATAATATTATATTTACCTTAATAATATTTATATAACTATTTATTAAGACAACTGATACTTTATGTATAATTTTTCAGGAAAATCCCAAACACCTTTTTGTTTTAAAGACTCAATTACTTCAGGTGTACAATCAACATCATCAGGCCATCTTCTACTAAAACCATCAAGTGAATTTTTATTTGTGCCATCTATACCCACCATAAGACCAGATTTATATATATCTCTTAAAGCATCTATATTATTTGTTACACGCCACAGTGTCATATATGCATTATTTACATCATTAGCTTTCTCATCTATAAATACAACTATACGGATATTTGTACTTAAAGTTATAAGTGCATCAAAATACTCTTTTATATTTTTAGTTTTATTTACGCTGATAACAGTTATAGGGTTTTTTGTACGTCTCATAAATTGATGTAATTCAACGGCATCAGGGATTAACTCTTTTACATTGTTTAACAACTCTTCATCACTTAACAAGTTTGGAGCTTCAACTTTGTTTGCTGCTGTAGCATCAACACCTAACTTACCACCAACTAATGACTCTGGAGATGAATGATCAAGTGCATCTAGGATCCCTTCTGTTATAAACAAAGACTTAGGGCTAAAACGATTTAGTATATATGTGGTCAATGCTTCATAATTATCTAACTTTGGAGCATTTTCATCTAAGAATATTGCGTGTTTTACAAAACTCATCTGCCCTGCACCCCAAAAAGCATGCATAAACTGTTTTGCATGTCCTTTATACAGTGGTTGCATTTTTGCCATTATTAGATTATGAAAACCTGCATTTTCAGGCATATGATAATCTAACAGATCTGGTGCTGTTGTTTTTAAAAGAGGAAAAAATATTTTTCCTGTAGCCCAACCCATATATTTATCTTCCAAAGGCGGCTTACCGACAACTGTAGCTAAGTAAGTTGGTTTTTTCTTAGTTGTTATTGCACTTACTTTCATACACGGATACATCTCTTCTAAAGTGTAATAACCTGTATGATCACCGAATGGGCCTTCAAGTTTTAAATGTTCAGTATCTACCCAACCCTCGATTACATAATCAACATCCTTAGGTATATAAAGTGGTGTTGTAAGTGATTTTACAAGCTGTGCTGGTTTTTTAGTTATAAGTCCATACATTAAGAGTTCATTTACACCATATGGTAGTGGAGCTGTAGCACACCAAGTATAAAGTGGATCACCACCTATTGCAACAGATACCGGCATCTTTTTCCCAGCTTTTTGATACTGGTCAAAAAAGTGTGAAGAGTCTTTATGAATTTGCCAGTGCATTCCTAGTGTATTTTTATCATATACTTGAAGTCTATACATACCAAGATTTACCATCTCACCATCAAGCGATTGTGTATAAACCTGTCCCATAGTTATAAATGGACCACCGTCTTGCTCCCATGTAGTCAAAACTGGTATAGATGAGAGGTCTATATTTTCATCTTGGTATACAACTTCTTGACACTCGCCCTTACCTTTTAACTTTTTAGGAAATATATTTTTTAAACTAAAAAGTTCACTAGCCATAGAAAATTTTTCTTTAAAGCTTGCAGGTGGCTTCATATGAAGTAGTCTCGTAATCTCATCTGCCACTGACTCTATAGTCCTACCAAATAACAATTCACATCTTTTGTAAGACCCAAAAACATTCATTAAAATTGGTTCTTCAAACTTTTTACCTGTTTTTTCTTCAACTGCATTTGTAAATAAAAGAGCCTTTCCACCACCCTCTTTTTTTACTTCTGCATATGCCAAGTGTGGTATCTCTAAATAGATATCTAATGGTGTATCTATAACTGTTAATTCATCATGTTTTGTAAGTAATTTTATAGTATTTTTCATAAGGGCAATTATAGCATATATTAGTAATTTTAAACCAATATGAGTGTTTTTGATTTACAGATAAAACTTAACTTTCAAGATTGCCAAAGTTTACTAAATGTATAATTTGGTAACACTAAAATTTTATGGGATTATATTTGAGAGATTTATCACTTATTTTGCTTTCAGCTGGTAGCTCCAGCCGTTTTGAACTAGATGTAAAAAAACAATGGTTAAGAGTAAAACATGATCCATTGTGGCTTTTTGTAGCAAAAAAACTAGAAAAAACTGGTATTTTTAAAAAAATAATAATCACATCTTCACAAGATGATATTGAATTTATGAAATACTATGATAAATTTTCATTTATTGAGGGTGGGAACACGAGGCAACAATCTCTTAAAAACTCCCTAAAACTTGTTGATACTGAGTATGTGCTAGTAAGTGACATTGCTCGTGCTTGTATTAACTCTTCATTTTTAAATAAGATCATATCTTATGAATCTGATTCTGATTGTATTGTTCCATTTTTACCAGTTAATGACACTGTAGTGTACGATGGTAACACTATTGATCGAGATAAAGTAAAACGAATACAAACACCACAGCTATCTAAAACATCATCACTCATAAAAGCACTACAAACTGATCAGGAATTTACTGATGAAAGTAGTGCTATAGTTGCAAATGGTGGGACAAGAGAGTTTATAACTGGTGATGAAGATGCTCATAAGATAACACATATTAATGATCTTAATAAAATACCGTGTATAGAAGCACCATCAAATGATATTTTAAGTGGAAATGGATTTGATGTACATGCGTTTGATGATAAAGGTGAAATGTATCTTTGTGGTGTAAAAATAGACTCAGACTTTGGCTTTAAAGCTCATAGCGATGGTGATGTAGCAATACATGCACTAATAGATGCTCTTTTAGGTGCTTCTGGAATGGGAGATATAGGGATGATGTTTCCAGATAGTGATGACAAGTATAAAGGTATAGATTCAAAAGAGTTACTAGCTCAAGTTGTTAAAAAGGTATATAACTTTGGGTATGTAATTGTTAATGTAGACATAACTATTGCAGCTCAAAAACCACGTATTGGACAATACAAACAACAAATGAGACAAACTATATCAAAAATATTAAACTGTGATATTCAAAGAGTCAATGTAAAAGCTACAACAACAGAAAAACTAGGATTTGTAGGTAGAGCTGAAGGTGTTGCTGTTATGGCAAATGCTAATTTAAAATACTTTGACTGGAAAAACAATTAGAACTAAAGGGTGAAACTTGAAAATATTAATTATAGAAAATGAGGTATATTTAGCACAAAGTATAGCTACTAAGCTAGGTGATTTAGGTCATGTTTGTGAGATGTGTACCTCAACTAGAGATGCGATAAAAAGTAACAACTATGATGTCGTACTTCTATCAACAAACATAAATGGACAAGACTTCAATCCTGTTATTGAAACATTTAAAAGTTCAATTATTATTTTAATGGTTTCATATATATCTAATGATACTGTTTCAAAACCTTTAGCTGCTGGAGCAAAAGACTATATACTAAAACCATTTATGATAGAAGAGCTTGTTAGAAAAATAAACCACTACCAAGACTATGAAAAAGTTAAAAAGAGAAATATTGCTTATGAAAAATATCTAGAGCACTCTTTTTCAAACATACCTAACGACTATAACCATGAAGAGATAGAGCTACCAGTGTTTGTTTCGTCTGGTTTTATAAAAAATATAGACGCATTTGCCTTTGAGCATGCCCGTGCAAAAAACAAAGCTATTAACTTTGTTTCACTAACTGATCCAAAAGCTATGTCAGAAATAAATGCTACTGGACCAAATACCATTATCTATATAATAGATTATCAATCACTTAAAAAAGCAGAAAGAAAAGCATTTCTTGAAGCTATCGATGGTAAACAAGCTATCATAGCAAGTAGTGATAAGCTTGATGATCTAGAATTTAATGTTATAGAGATAAAGAGTGAAAACAATGTTTTTGATCAGGGAGAGATCCTTCCTATAGAGGATTATGTTAAGTTCGTTGTTCTAAATTACCAAAACAAATTTCCAGATACGGAGTTATCTAAGAAACTAGGTATTTCACGTAAAAGTTTATGGGAGAAACGTAAAAAATATGACATCGTCAAAAAGAAATAAAACACTATTTATAGATACAGAAGCTGCTTCTGCATTACAAATGTTAAAAAATGGTTTGCTAAAACCAGTTAATAAACTTATGAACTCAAAAGAGAGTGAAGAAGTTTTAAGAACAGGTCTTATCAATGGACAAACTTTTCCTTTTCCTTTTATACTGGCTCCATCTGGAAAAAAGAACACTGATGTTTTAAGATCATTAAAAGTTGGTGAAGAGATTACACTTATATGTGAAAAAGTTGAATTTGGAACATTAACTGTAGAAGAAGTATTTGAAATAGATCCAAAAGATCGTATTAGACAGATCTATGGAACTGATGATGCGACACATCCTGGTGTACAGGCTACTTATAATCGTATTGGATCTTTAGCAATTAGTGGTGATTTTACAATCTCTAATCCAAAAAATTATGAATACCAAAAAATTGTACAAGACGCTAAAGAGTTAGTTAATGCAAAACACACTACAGCTTTGATGATGGCAGCAAACCCTCTTCACCGTGGTCATGAAAAACTTATTCGTCAAACACTTGACAATACTGATCTTTTAGTAATATTTTTACTTAAACCTTATACAGAGTCTAACCTTAGTTTTGATATTAGAAAAGAGTCTTTAGATTATTTTATAAATAATTTTTTAACAAAAAACGAAGTAGTAGTAGTACCTCTTGAAAACAGCTATATTTTTGCAGGTTATAATGAGATAATTTTAGATGCAATAGTAGCTAAAAACTATGGTTGTGATAGACTAACAGTTGGTTTAAACCATGCAGGTCTAGGTATGTTTTATGATTCTAACTCTAACAACTCAATTATAGATAAAGTTATAGGAATAGATATAGAGATAACAGTAGCTAACCAATACGTATACTGTAACAAATGTACAACTTTAGTTAGTAAAAGTACATGTCCACACGGTCAACACCATCAGATCTCTTTTCATTCAGATTCAATACTAGAACTTTTAGAACTTGGTATATTACCACCAACTATGCTTATAAGAAAAGAACTATCAGCTCAGATACTATCTAAACTTCATCCAAACAGATTTAAAAATTTAGAAAAGCTTTACTACGATCTTCTCCCTGTAGAAGGTCTTTTAGAAGAACATACTGAGAAAGATTTTTACTTAGAACTTATGAAACTTTACCAAACAACATCACTTACATAGGATCAAAATGAACTGGTTTTTTATAACACTTTTTTATTCAGGGCTATCACCAAAAGCCCCTGGAACTGTAGGTACACTTGTATCTTTACCTATAGGAATGTTAATACTTATATATTTTAGTGCTGAAACACTTTTTATGGCTACTGTTTTGATAACAGCAATAGCTATCCGTGAAATAAATAAATATGAAGAACTCTCCGGCATTCATGATGATAAAAGAATCGTTATAGATGAGCTTGCAGGAATGTGGTTTGCCCTAAGTGTAGCACCTGCTATTAGTGTTAATATAAATGAAATATCAAATTTTGAAAATGGATTTTTAATTCAATCTATATTGTCTTTTTTACTATTTAGATATTTTGACATAACAAAACCATCAATTATTGGAAGACTTGACCGTGAAGCGAGAGGTGGAGTTGGTGTAATGGCTGATGATATAGTTGCAGGATTTGCGGCAGGTATACTAAGTGCAGTTATTTGGCAAGCAATATTAAAGTTTATAACCTTTTAATAAGATAATTTTTTTGCTATAATCCTTTAACTTAAAAAAACAGGGTTTATTTATGAAAAATTACTTTATGTTACTTACACTTATTTCTGTTCCGCTTTTTGCAGGTGAAGGTGATCAACTAACTACCTTGATAGCTCTTTTTGCATTAGCATTTATTGGTATAGCTGCTCTCTTCTTATCATCTGTACAACTATCTAAGATAAAAGCTGAACATAAACAAATGTTAAAACATCAAGAGGCTATAGAGCAAAGGCAAAGCGAGCTTTTAGTAGAGATGGGGAAAAACATCCAAAATATCACAAAGGAAACACTTGGTGATACGACAAAGTTAAAGACTAGTAACGAGTCAGTACAAAAACATATAAGTAAAGTTATAAAGTCAGAAAACACTATTATAGATGCTACAAGTGATCTTATAGAGTTTTTACAGATCAAATCAAAAAAAATTCATCCTCTAAATGAAGTTTTTAAACTTGAAAACTTATTAAATGACATCTTAGGACAAATAAAAGCAAACCATTCAAAGCTAGATCTAGAACTAATATTTGATGTTGATGACAATATCCCAGATATGTTAAATTCTGATACTCTAGGAATATCAAAAATATTAGTAAACTTAGTAGAGTTTTGTATAGTAAATTCATCTAAACAGATAGCTATTCAAGTATCTAAAAGAAGTAAATTCAATGCTCCTACCACTTTACATTTCGTTATATACTCAGATACAAAAGTAGAGGTTGATAAAAATATATTTAAAACAAAGTACAATGAAAAAACTAAAAAATATGATGGAATGGCACTATTTGTTTCTAATGAACTTGCTGAACTTATGGGTGGTGGAATTATTGCTAGAAATAACCATAATGATTCAAATGTAGAATTTGTTTTAAACCTTCCTTTTAACGAAGTTAGTGCGAACACTCTAAAAGAGCATAGACTAGATACAAAACTAACTGAAAATAAAAAAGTATTTCTTATAGACTCTTCTTATGAAAGTACTTTTGCTATAAAAAGAGTACTTGAAAATATAAAATGTGATGTAGATACAAAAACAAAAGATGAATTTTTAACAAAAATACCAGATTTTTCAAACTATGATACAGTGATCATAAGTGAAAAACTTATTAATTCAGAAGTAGTTAAAAATTTATCTAATATTAAAGAAAATAAAAAGCCTAATATTTTAATTCTTAGTAATATATTTGGACCATCTATTAAAAAACAAATATTAGATGGCACTAAACTGCATAAACCTATAACAAAAGAGAGCATATACTACACTTTACTTGAGTTTAATAAACATACTGTAGACAACACTAATTTAAACACAAACAATAAAAAGCTAAGAGTGCATAGAGATCGTTTTGTTGATGCACCAGATATCAATTTGGAAAGCTTTTCAAATTTTTCAAACAAAAATCTTTTAATTGTAGAAGATAATCTAATTAATCAAAAAGTTTTAACAAGTGTACTTAAAAAATCAAATATGAATATAACTATTGCAAATGATGGACAAGAAGCTGTAAATATACTATCTACAAACAATAGGTTTGATATGGTTTTAATGGATATTAACATGCCTGTAATGGATGGTTATGAAGCCACGAGAAGAATTAGACAAGATAAATCTCTTGATCTTGTTCCAGTTGTAGCACTTAGTGCTTTAACAGCAACTGATGAGATAAATAAAGTTTTTCATGTTGGTATGAACGGATACCTATCAAAACCATTAGTTAAAGAGAAACTTTATACTGCATTTGATACATTTATAAATAAAGATAATAAAGTTACTAAAACAACTAAACCTGTAAAAGAAGATGTTATAGAGAACTTAGATGGTTTAAATGTGCAAAGTGGATTAAAACAAGCGAGTAATAACCCAATATTCTATATAGAGGTTTTAAAAGAGTTTGTTGACGCTTATGGTGAAAGTGATAAGTTATTTGACAAACTTATCTATGATTTTAGATATGAACAAGCTAGAATGTTATGTTTAGATATGCGTGGTCTTGCAGGTGCAGTTGGTGCTGATGATATGCAAGAATTATCAAGTGAAATATTACAAAAAATAGTATTTAAAAAGTATGATATTTTACCTGACTATGTAAATATATATAAAGAAAAACTAGAGATATTAAATAGTTCTATAGAAAAATATATATCAGCAAATTCTTAAATATAATTAATTTTTATGTAAATTTGAAATAAATTAGTTAAAATTAAACTAAATTTTACTAATGATCATATATTATTCTATTCCATAGTTCAATATAAACTTTATAATTAAGGTAAAAAATTATGACACACCCAACTCCTGTAGATCACGAAATAGTTCTTGATTCAAAAAAATATATAGTTTCGCAAACAAATCCTCAGGGATTTATTGAGTATGGAAATGATTATTTCATTGAAATATCTAAATACACAGAAGAAGAATTAATAGGCAAACCGCATAATATAATTCGACATCCTGACATGCCAAAAATCATTTTTAAAATGATGTGGGATAGGATAAAAAAGGGACAAAATATACTTGCTCTAGTAAAAAACTTGGCTAAAGATGGTAGTTATTATTGGGTAATTACAGAATTTGAACCAAGACGTGATGCTATTAGTGGGCAAATCGTATCTTACACTGCATTTAGAAGAGCTGCACCTAGAGATGCGGTTGATATTATAATACCTATCTACAAAGAACTTGTTAGACTAGAAAATGCTTCTGGAATGGAAGCAAGTGAAAAATACTTAAGAGAACTTTTAGACTCTAAAAACATGACTTATGATGAGTTCATAGACCATATTGTAAAAAACAAAGGACTATTTAAAGTATTTTTTACAGCTATGAAGAAGATGTTTTCACACTAAGGTACTATAAAAAGTACCTTTATACAAACATTGGATCATCTGTTGGTTCTATCTCTTCATACTCTTCAACAATATGATCAAACATTTTCATAGTTTTATTTGCTTTTTCTATATTTTCATCAAAAATTTCTTTTGATGCAGGAAAAGCCTCCCCAAGTTCTTTATAAATCAAAATACGACCATTTATATGTTTATTGATCTCTGCAAATGCATCTTCAAGATACTTTTTTCTTGTAGTATGGCGAAATAGTGCTCTAACCATCTTTATACGTTCTTTTATAGGGATAGACTCGTCTATAGCCTCAGCTACTCTTTTGATATCTAATCGAGATAAATACACACCACTTATAGCAGGTGCCAATAGCTTTGATGTAAGTGCATCAACAAACTGTGGAACAGGTTCCTCATCCTCTTTATCTCCTGCATCAGGATTTTGAGAGTTTTCCAGATTATCTTCTGGATTTAGTGAACATTTATCTTTTACAAACTTATCAAACTCATTTTTTAAGTCACTTAAATCGTGGTGGTTCATTTTTTATTTCCTTTAATTATTTTATTTTTTTATATACAGCTTTTGTAAGCCCATCTAACATATCATCGTAAGATATATATTTTTTAGCAAGCTCATTTGCCCTTTGTTTTAAAGTTGAAAACTGCTTAGTATTTTTCATATCAAAATTAAACTCTGCCAAATTTTCAACCATTGATAGATTTTGTAGATCTGAAAAATCCAATACTGCATCATATGATGAAAGGTCTATATTCATCCCATCAGCTATACGATTTATATCTGGATCTTTTAGTTCAACCTCTTTGGCAAAGTCCATCAACTCTTCTAAGTTTTCATTATAGTAACTTACCTCAAAACCACATGCTAAAAACGAAAATGCTTTTGCGTAATGGTTTACACCTATCAATGCTATGTGTCTTATCTGCATATCCTTTAAAAGTTCTGTTAAAACTCTAATTGAAAAGACATCACCCTCTAAAGTCTCACCTTTTCTAAATACAATATCACACATACCGCTTCTCTTAGCTAAACCTGTCGGCTCATCTACAATCTCTAAAACATCATCAACATACTCACTTGAAATCACAGCACCGTTTACATGTGACTTTTTCATATTTGCTACTGTAAAGTACAAATCATCTTCACGTATATTCATAGGGATCATCATAGCATCGTAGCTATCATCTTTATAAAGTTTATTACTCATAGCACTAAATCTGCTTACTCCAGCGTGTTCTCCAATATATCCAAATAGCTTAGTCTCTTTAGATATCTGATTGTTATTATTCATCATAACTTAATACTCCTCATCTATACCCCAAAGCTCTCTAGCTTCTTCCTCTTCAGCTTTACACCTATAACACAGTTTTGCATCTGGATCATTTGTACTAAATACAATGTTACACTCATTACATCTTTTTACGTTGAAATTTATCAAGTTTATTACACTTGGTTCAAAAAACTCTTTTATGTTATAAGACGGGCTTGGTGTTATAGAGTTTGGTTCACAAACATCATGACAACAGTTACATTTTATACATAAAAATGGATCAAAATCTATTTTTGAGTTTTTAAGATCACTGCTTAGTGCCCCTGTAGGACAAACTCTGTAACACATCTGACATGCTGTACATGTATCTACATCTAAAAGTTTTGAAGATGTAAATGTTACTTCAGTAGCATCAACTACATGAAATACACTAGGCTTATCTACTCTTTTTATAGCTGTGTAAAAAAGCTTTCTTTTTGCAGGAATATTTTTTTGTCTTAAGAGTGCTATATCAGTTTTTTGCAAAGTGTGTTCTGTTAGCTCATCTGTCGCTTTTTTGATCTCTTTTTCAAAACCCTTATGTGCTTGACCTACTGTTTTTAAGTTTGCTAATCGAAAAAAGTCACGTCTATCTGGATTTTTTTGATCCTCTTTTGCTTCATACTTAACTTTTTTTAGTGTTATACTAGCTTCATTTTCCATAGCTTCTAAAAGATAAGATGCTTCTTCTGCATTTGCTATAATCTTATCTTTACATGTATTTGCAATTTCACACTCATCACAGTGTCCCATGTCAAATACTATACTTTTTTTCAAAACAGCTATCGATATTATGTTTTCTACATTTATAGCAGCTATACAAGGTACATTTTTTCTACATGAGATAAGATCATCTTTATCTTCTAAAAAGTCAAAGAAAAACTCATGAGATTTAAAATCATCAAGAGCCAAAGCTTCATTTGGGCAAACTGCACCACATGCTCCACAGTCTACACATACAGAGTGGTTAATTGCAGGAACAGAACTTGACTCTACAAAACTAATAGCATTAGTTGGACATATAGTCTCACAATAGTTACACTCTGATTCAACGCTTTTTGAGCGAACACAAAGACCTGCGTTTAAATTTATCATTTTTTACTTATTCAACTCTTTTGTAAGGTACTCATTATCACTAAGAATAAATTCAATTGCCAGATCAGCTGCATCATAATATAAAGGTGTACGAGCTTCATATTTTAGATTGATCAAATACATAGGAGCCCATTTTAAAAGATGTTTATTTAAAAATTCGTGTTGTATCCCTTTTAGTTCATCAGCAGCTTTTTTATCCTCTGATTCCAATGCTTTTAATTCTGCAGATGCCAAGTGATGCATAAATTCTAACTCAATACCTATATGATCAGCTGAAACTGTACGCGCTTTTTCATAATCAACCATAAAGTCATATGCACTATACATATCTGTAACAGGATTTGCACCACCTGTTTCAACCATCTGATCCTCTCTTGTGTAAAAAGTCTCATACGGTATAAGATGAAGCACAGATAGGTTCACAAAATCAGGGTTTATTACCTCATCTAATAACTTTTTGTTATCTAACTCTTTTAACGCATCCCACTCTTTAAATGTAGGGAAAAACTCTAAAATATTTTCGTCACTTTGAATTGTTTTTAAAAGTTCTAAGTCTAACTCTTGTAATAAAACTCTAGACAAAAGTGCGTATATGTTTATTCTTGCTTGTGTTTCTTGCATAAAAAATCTTTATATTAAATTTGCGGTAATTTTATCAAAATTTACTGAAACTTTTGTTAGTCAATTAAAATATTGTAAAAATTGGTATAATGCGATTTATGAAAAGCTATATGTACAACTCTATATTTAAAAAATTTCAAATCCTACATCTTTACTTTATAATGATGTTTTTGTTATTTTCATCGATTTTTTATTATATTATACAGATAAACCTTAACAACAAAATAGAATACTCAAAATTAACACACCTTAAACATTTAGATGTGAACTATAATATATGGGAAAAAAATCAAGCTTCTCAAGCAGATATAATCTATAGTTTAACAATTAAAAAAGATAAAGTATTAGACATTATTTCAAAAGCATGGCATACAAAAAATGAAGGTCAAAGAGATATATTAAGAAATGAACTACTAAACATACTCTCATCCAATTATAAAGTTTATAGAGATAAAGGACTTTTACAGTACCACTTTGTTTTCCCAAATAATCAAGTATTTTTAAGAATGCATAAACCTAACAAATATGGTGACAACCTATCAGGTATACGTCAAGACTTTGAATATGTTAATCGCACAAAAAATATTGTCAGAGGATTTTCAAGTGGTAGGACCTCACATGCAATTAGAAATGTATATCCAATTTTTGACAAAAATTCCATTCATATAGGTGCTATAGAGATATCATACCCTACGGAACTATTTCAAAAAAAAATGAATATGCTTAGTGAGATTCATACACATTATTTAGTTAAAAAATCTACTTTTGACTCAAAAGCATGGAAAAGAGATGACAGAGTTTTAGATTATGAGCCAAGTATAGAAAACAAAAATTATCTAATGACAATATCTGCATCACATAACCCGCATAACGAAAACCAATACAAAAAACATATAGAAAAAAATAAAGAATTAATAGATAAGAAAATCATGATAAAAGAGAAATTTTCAATATTTTCAAATATAGACTACGATGTTAAAATAATATCTTTTTACCCAATAGTTCAAAATACTACAAACGAGCTTTCAGGTTGGCTTGTATCTTATGAAGACAACCCATATTTAGTTGCAGATATAAAAGACACTAGAAACGCTATTATGATTGGTAATGTTATTATATTATTACTTCTATTTTCATTTTGGAAAATTATGACACAAAAAAATAAACTTTATCAAATACTAAACTCTTATGACAATAACGTTATCTTTTCGGAGACCGATCTTAAAGGAAAGATAACAAATGTTAGTTCTGCTTTTTGTAGTATTAGTGGTTATAGTGAAGATGAACTTATTGGTAAAAATCACAATATCATAAGACATCCAGATATACAAAAAGAAATTTTTCAAGATATGTGGAGTACAATAAAGTCTGGTCATAAATGGCAAGGAGATATTAAGAACCTACATAAAAATGGTTCATATTACTGGGTTAGAGCCGAAGTTGAACCTATATTTTCTCCAAATAAAAAAATACTTGGATACAGGGCTATTCGTCATGATATCACAGACTCCAAAGAGATAGAAAAAATACAAAAAGAGATCATTTTTACGATGGGTTCTATTGGTGAGAGTCGTTCAAAAGAAACTGCAAATCATGTTAAACGTGTAGCAGAGTACTCAAAACTTTTAGCTTCACTTTATGGACTTTCACAAGAAGAGACAGACCTCTTGCATATGGCAAGTCCTATGCATGACATTGGTAAGGTAGCTATCCCAGACAGCATACTTCTAAAACCTGCAAAGCTTAGTCACGAGGAATTTGAGATCATGAAAACTCATGCCAACCGAGGATATGATATGCTTAAACACTCAAATAGACCACTAATAAGCACAGCTGCAATAATCGCACATGAACATCATGAAAAATGGGATGGGACAGGTTATCCAAGAGCACTAAAAGGTGATGACATACATATATATGGAAGGATAACTGCACTTGTAGATGTATACGATGCACTGATATCTGATCGTGTCTATAAAAAAGCTTGGCCAGAAGATGAAGTCATTCAGTTCATAAAAGATCAAAGTTCAAAACATTTTGACCCAAAACTAGTAAATCTATTTTTTGAACACTATAAAAAATTCAAGTATATAAAAAGTAAGTACAAAGACTAAAGTTATGTTTTTAAATGTATCAGTATATCTTTTTCTGTAAGTGGTTTATCGTAAAAGTAACCTTGAGCTTCAAAACACCCGTGTTTAACTAAAAAGTCTTTTTGTTCCTGTGTTTCTACACCCTCTGCAATAACTTCTAAATGAAGATTTTTTGCCATAACTATAATTGTACTAGTAAGTTCTGCATCCTCTTTGTCTTGAGGTAAGTCTCTTATAAAGGATTGATCAATTTTCAATTTGTCTATTGGCATCTTTTTCAGATATGTTAAGGATGAATAACCAGTACCAAAATCATCTACAGAGATCTGAAAACCCATCTCTTTTAATTTGTGAAGTACGTCTATGGCTTTTTGAGGGTCTTTCATCATCATACTCTCCGTAACTTCAATTCCTATCCACTCTGCCATACATTTAGTTTGTTTTAGCAAGACTTTAATCACTTTTAAAAGTTTATCTCCATCGTTTAACTGTACAATAGAAAGGTTTATCGATATAATCCCAGGTTCATAACCATCTTCTCTCCATTTCACAGCTGATTCAAAAGCTGTTTTTATTATCCATTCACCAACAGGTATGATCAAAGATGAGCCCTCTAAAGCTGTAATAAACTTAGCAGGAGCGATTATACCCATTGAATGATGATTCCAACGGATTAAAGCCTCCATACCTATAAGTTTTTGAGTTTTCAAATTATATTGAGGCTGATAATAAAGGACAAAGTCTTCATTTTTAACAGCATCTCTTAAGCTAGAATCCATAACAACGCGCTCAAATGCTTTTTGAGTAAGTTCATTTGTATAGTATTTATATGTATCTCTTCCCATCTCTTTTGCTTCATAAAGAGCTGCATCTGAGTTTTTGAAAAGGTTTTCAGGAGTATCACCATCCTCAGGAAAGATTGATATACCTGCGCTAAATGTAATATTTACGTGTTGTTCATTAATGATAATTGATGAGTTTTCTAAAACTTGCTTCAGCTCTTCAAGAATCCTAACAGGTGCTAGATCATCTTCTATATCTTCTAAAAGGATTGCGAATGAATCACCTCCAAACCTTGCTGTAGTATCTTCTTCTCTAACAGTGCTTTGAATAAGTTCAGCAAAAGTTTGTATAAGCCTGTCACCCTCTTGATGTCCAAAAGAATCATTTATAATTTTAAAATGATCAAGGTCTACTAATATAACAGCTGCTTTAGATATGCTTCTTTTTGCATGTTTTATATACTCTTTTAACAGATCCATATATAAGGTTCTATTTGGAAGTTCAGTTAGACTATCATAATTAATCTGCTTGTTTAAATCATCTTTCATTTTTAAAAGCTCTGTAACGTCATGTCCCGACTCAACAAATGCATATACCTCACCATCCTTATCCAAAAGTGGAGTTATACTAACCTCTAACAATAACTCTTCATCATCTACATTATAATGTTTATGAAGTGCTTTTTGTGTGTTCTTTGTTTTTATAGCATCTTTTAATGGACATGGATGGTTTGCCGTATCGCATGGCTTTTTTGAGTGATGTGAAAGTTCATGACACTTTGGAGAGGTAATATCGGATACATAATTTTTATTTAGCATCTTTTTAGCAGACTTATTCATAAGAAGTACATTGTAGTCTTTATCTATTACAGTTATCGACTCATCCATACCATCTATTACATTTTGGAGATGTTTGTGGTGTTCATTTAGTTTTTGTTTAAGCTCATGTTCTTGTGTTAAATCTTCAGAAATCCCTACACCACCTGTTATATTTCCATTATCATCTTTAATACAACGAAGTTCTATAATTAAATATCTAGTTTTATTAGCTGTAACAGAAGTATAGTAGCCTTCAAACTTACCACTTCCTGTTATAAACATATTATCTATTGCATCTAATACAGCTTGGTTTTTAACTCTTTCTTTCATATCAAAGTCTTTTAACTTATCAACTTCAGTCCCCAATATACTTGCAAATTTTTCGTTTACTTCCTTAATAACCCATGAAGAATCAAAGTAGAAAATACCAGCGGGTGAATACTTGAACATATCTTTAAACCTCTGTCTACTTTTTTTAAGTTGTTCATGAAGTTTTTTCTCAGTTGTTATATCTTTTCCAGATGAAATAGTACCTGTTATTTTACCATCGTTATCATATAAAAGTGTATTTCTCCAAGAGATTAAAAGTTTATTCCCTTTTTTTGTAACTATGTAATCTTCAACATTCTCAAAATATTTTTGATTTGAATGCATCAGCTGATTAAATATATTTTTTACATCTTCTTTTTTTTCTGGAGGTATAAAATTATCAAACCAATTTAAACCTATGATCTTATTTTTATTATCTGCTTCTAGTACTATACAACCCTCTTTATTTATGTTAGTTATCACACCATCTGAGTTTAAGCAAACAATCATATTTCCTGATAAATTTAAGTATTTATGTGCGAGTTCATGATCTTTTTCTATATTTTTTATATCTAATTGTTTAAAATAAACTGCTAGTGCAACAACAACAAAAGCATCTATTAAAGGGGTCCAAAATCCTAACCAATACCCCATCTCTTTGTTGTATCCATCCCAAAAATAAAGCATTTGAATATGAACTAGAAATAGGCTAAATAAAACTGCAAAAGTTGTAGCATAGAATAGTATAAGATTATTTTGTCTTGTAAAAATTTTCAAAAGAGCAACCTTTTTATGATATGCTAATTGAACATTTTAATATTATTTAAATAAAGCGAAGCTAATAATCTAAAAGTAAGTAATATAAACAGCCTTGATTAGCATTTGCCAATTTATCAATAATGGAAAGTTTATCTAGTATACAAACTTAAAGTTCATAACCTCGCTGCCCATAACTACTTCACTTTCATAGACAAATCAATCCAGTTTGCTTGGTGTATAAGTGCGCCGCTACTTATAGCATCAACTCCGCTTTTAGCATAAGATTCTATGGTATCAAGTGATATGTTTCCGCTTGCTTCAAGTATTATATGTGCATGATTTTCATCTCTATACTCAACAATCTCTTTAATCTGCTTTGGTGTCATGTTATCACACATTACTACATCGGCTCCTGCTTCAAAAGCTACTTTTGCTATCTCAAAAGTTTCAGCTTCAACCTCTATCTTTGTAGTAAATGGAATCTGCATTCTTGCTTTTTTAATATATGCTTTTAGATCTTTTATAGTTTTTAGGTGAGTATCTTTGATCATAAGTGAGTCGTCAAGCCCCATTCTATGATTTACTGCACCGGCGCATCTAGTAGCGTACTTTTCAAAAACTCTTAACTGTGGTCTTGTTTTTCTAGTATCTAAAAGTTTTACATCATAAGGCTTTACGATCTCTAAGTACTTGTTTGTTAGTGTTGCAATAGAACTTGCATGTAAAAGCATATTTAAAAGTGTACGCTCTGTCTTTAATATCTGATGAGAGTTTGACTTTACATTTAAAAGGATCTCACCTTTTATAAACTTCTCACCGTCATTTTTTAGCCACTCAATTTCTAAGTTTTCTAGTTTAGCTAAAACATCAACATAAATCTGCCCTGCCATTACACCGTCACATTTTGCAAAAACATAAGCTTCTGCATCTACTGCTTCTTCTACAAGTGCGTAAAGGTCTCCACGACCTATATCTTCAGCTAGAGTAGATTTTACAAATTTTTCTAAGTTCATTATAGCTCCAGCATTCTGTCTAATGCTATTTTTGCCCATTTTTGCGTTGATTCATCTACTTGAATCTCATTTAAAGGTTTACCCTCATCAATCGACTTTAGTACATCATATAGGTCCTGAAGCGTAGTTTCATTCATAGTCGGACATTCAGGTTTTGTTGAACTAAGAACATAGGTATTTTTAGGGCGAAGACGGTTTACCATATTGAACTCAGTACCAACCGCTACTTTTTGCTCTGGATCTAAACCTTTTATGTACTTGATCAGTTGTGATGTTGAACCTACAAAATCAGCCCTGTCACATATAGCGGGATCACACTCAGGATGCACAGCTATTAAAATACCCGGATATTTCTCTCTGTAAAACTCAATATCTTCTACAGTAAAAAGCTGGTGAACTGAACAAAATCCATCAAAGCATATAATATCTGATTCTTTTGGATCACTCCCATCACCTATTACACATGATTTTAATTCCATCTGGTTTGCTATATTTTGTCCAAGACAACGATCAGGTACAAAAAATATTTTCTTACCCTCTTTTAGTGCTGTTGTTATGATCTTTTTAGCATTTGAGCTTGTACAAACCATTCCACCCATCTCACCGACTCTAGCCTTAACACCTGCATCTGAGTTTATATATGTTATAGGAAGTATATCCTCATTTTTAATACCTGAATCGTTTAAGATTTTCACAGCATTATCATAAGCTTCGGCATCTATCATCTTTGCCATAGCACAACAAGCAACGCGCGGCATAACTACACGTTTATGAGGACTTAAAACCTTAACACTCTGACCCATAAAACCAACACCACAAAATACTACAAACTCTGCATCATCAGCTTTACAGCGCTGTGCTAATTCTAGTGAATCACCTGTAATATCACCCATTTCGAAAACTTCATCTCTTTGGTAAAAATGAGCAACTACAGTTACACTTAATTTCTCTTTGTATTCATTTATTTTTTCAATTAATTCTTTATTAGATAAACTCAAAAAACTGTCCTAATATTTATTTTTTATAATTATATCAAATTCAAAACTTAAAAGATTTAAGTAGATCTCCAACCTTTTCTTTAGCTTTATTTTCTATGGCATCTTTAGATTTTTTTTCTATCTCATCTTGCAGTTTTTCTAGTTGCTTATCTGTACTTGAATAATCATCTATAGAACCGCCAATAAGTGTGTTTAGTTTTTCAATCTCATCAATTTTTAATCCAAGTTTTGAAAGCTGCTCTTTTGTTTTTCCATCTATGATCGATTTTAATTTTTCCTTATACTCTTTTAGCTTTTGCTTTATAACTTTTGAAAAGATATCTTTTAGTTTATCATCCAAGTCAGATGTGATCTTAACCTTTGGCGATGTGATCTTCTCACTTAGTTTTATATCTATATTAAAACTTTTTAGATCATCTAACTCTTTAGATGAAAACTTAGCGTTTGAATATTTGAGTTTCGTATCTGAAAGTATCTCAACATAGTCCATAGTTTTAGCTTTTGCATCTATCCTAAGCTTAGCATTTTCTAATTTTGTAAGTCCAAAGTCGATCTCTTTTTTAACATCTCCATCGCTTGTTAGTTTAAACTCAAAAGGCTTATTTAAAAGTTTTTGGTTTGATGTAATGTTTTTCATATTTGCATCAAACTTGTTTAGTTTATACACACCATCTACATCTATGTTTTTTACAAGCAGATCAACTTGTGAGTTTAACTCCTTGAACCTGATCCATCTACCCTCACCTCTTGGTGGAGCTGGTGGAGTCTCTTCACTTTTTAGGTACGGTTTTGCCATATTGTAGTACTTTAAAAAGCTAGATGTATAACCCTTTATGTCTTCTCCAAATAACACACCCACAACATTTACACCACCTTGTTTGTTAAACTGATAGTTTTGAGCTAAGTTTTCATAGTCCCCTTTAGCCCCTTCAATAACACTATTTGAAAGATTGATTAGCGCTTTTTTATCTTTTTTAAACTCTCTATTTAATTTACTTAGAGACTCTTTTTTAGCTTTTAACTCTTTTTGTAGCTTTTTGGCATCTTTAAATGTTTGGTTTAGCTTTGTCAAATGCTCAGGCTTTAGCTTTTTAATATCTTTTAGCTCTCTAAAGTTTTTCTCTAACCTTTTTGCATCTGCTTTTATACGTTCTAACTCTTGATCTGAAAAATCTTTATCTACAATACTTTTATACTTAGACTCAACACTATCAAATTTGTTTAGAGCTTTTT
>Ga0193962_1000200_pt1 | contig 26831 bp, 24 predicted proteins | sample FB_5_MG_FD_140335 | JGI IMG/M metagenome (GOLD analysis project Ga0193962, IMG submission 140335) | Microbial mat bacterial communities from the Broadkill River, Lewes, Delaware, United States - FB_5_MG | ecosystem: Environmental > Aquatic > Freshwater > River > Microbial mats | place: USA... | reverse complement strand
TTTGCTGAAAACTTTATGGCTATGCCAGTTGTAAAAGGATTAAAAACAGAAAGTGAACGTTTCGCAGGTGCTGATGATACTTATACTATTGAAGCTCTAATGCAGGATGGTAAGGCATTACAAGCGGGGACTTCACATTTCTTAGGTCAAAACTTTGCAAAAGCCTTTGATGTAAAATACACATCTAAAGAAGGGAAACAAGAATATGTTTGGGCGACCTCATGGGGGGTATCAACTCGTTTAATAGGTGGGTTAATTATGACACACTCTGATGATTTAGGATTGGTACTACCTCCTAAATTAGCACCAATTCAGGTAGTTATTGTTCCAATTTATAAAGGAGACGAGCAATTAGAAGCTATTTCAACTAAAGTTGACGTTTTTGTTAAGGAGCTACGCAAGAAAGGGATTTCAGTGAAATTTGATACAAGAGATACTTATAGACCAGGAGCCAAATTTGCAGAGTATGAGTTAAAAGGAGTTCCTGTAAGAATTGCAATTGGAAAACGTGATTTAGAGAATAACACTGTTGAAGTTGCTCGAAGAGATACTTTAGAAAAGCAAACTGTATCACAAGATGATGTTGTTGACGTAGTAGAAGGATTATTAGAAGAAATTCAAAGTAATTTATTTAATAAGGCAATTTCATACAGAGAAGAACATACAACAGAAGTAAATACATTTGAAGAGTTTAAAGATGTAATAGAGAATGTTGGAGGCTTTGTTTCAGCTCATTGGGATGGAACTAATGAGACGGAAGATAAAATTAAAGAAATTACAAAGGCAACCATTAGATGTGTTCCTTTAAATAATAAAATTGAGGAAGGAAAGTGCGTTTTTACTGGGGCTAAATCGACTCAAAGAGTATTATTTGCAAAAGCTTATTAAATTTTTTTAAAAAAAGATTGTTTGATTCAAAAAAGTGTGTATTTTTGCAACCGCAAATTGAGATATTTACTTCTGAATTGCAAAACAACGGTCCGTTCGTCTAGGGGTTAGGACGCATGGTTTTCATCCATGTAACAGGGGTTCGATTCCCCTACGGACTACAAAAGTATAGGTGGCATAAAAATTTTAATTATATTTGCTACTTGAAATAATAATAATGGTCCGTTCGTCTAGGGGTTAGGACGCCAGGTTTTCATCCTGGTAACAGGGGTTCGATTCCCCTACGGACTACAATTTTAATAAAGAAACTAAATTAAAATGGCAAATCATAAGTCAGCATTAAAGAGAATTAGAAGTAGTCGCGTTAAGCAATTAAGAAATAAATATCAGCATAAAACAACTCGTAATGCTGTTAGAGATTTACGTGCAGCGACAGAAAAGAAAGAAGCAGAGGAATTATATCCTAAGGTTGTAGCAATGCTTGATAAATTAGCTAAGAATAATATTATCCACAAAAATAAAGCGGGTAATTTAAAATCTAAATTGGCTAAACACGTAGCGGCGTTATAGAACTTTAAAAATAGTTTCTAAAAAAATATAAAGCATCCTTATTAAGGGATGCTTTTTTTGTTATATATACTAGAAAAATTATAGAATTATATTTTATTAAGCTCGGGTCAATGATGAGCCAAATGAGATTAGAAACCTAAATTAATATGTGTTTAGAGGCCTTCTTAATAGTTTTGACAACTCTCTAAGCATTCAGGATTCAAGGTTTGTTTTTCGACAGTTAGCTTAGAATTACAGGGATTAACTACCATTCATATGATCTATTCGCATCAAGTCTTATAAATATAAAAAGTAATACTGTAAATCCCCAAAGTGCTGAACCTCCATAGCTAAAAAATGGTAATGGAATGCCAATAGTAGGTATCAACCCAATAACCATTCCTATGTTTATTGTGAAGTGAGTGAAAAATATTGCAGCAATGCTATAGCCGTATACCCTACTGAATTTAGATTTTTGTCGCTCTGCCACATATAGAATTCTTAGGATAAAGGTTATAAATAAGAGAATTACTAGAGTACTACCTATAAAACCCCATTCTTCTCCAACCGTTGTAAAAATATAATCAGTTTGTTGTTCAGGAACGAAATCACCTTGTGTTCTTTCTCCATCTAAAAAACCTTTTCCAATTAAACCTCCTGAAGCGATAGTTGTTACTGATTGATTTGTGTTATAACCTTTATTACTTATATCTTCTGTTTTGCCTAATAAGATGTTAAAACGATCTCTATGACGTTGCTCGAAAACATGATTAAAAACAAAATCTACACTAAAAATAAAAAACGCAGATACTAGGTATATTCCTATAATTTTAAACCAGCCTCTTTTGAAAGCCTTTTTTCTATAAGTATTAAAGTATATAAGAACTACAGCAAATAATCCTAAGGATGAAAGCAAAACATATTTATAATCAAATAGAAGAGATATAATAAAAAGAAAAATAGCTGTAAAACCAATCATGATATAATAAACAGGCAAGCCCTCTCTATAAAGTACAAAAATGAATGCTGAATAAACTAAAGCAGATCCAGGGTCTGGTTGAAGCGTAATAAATAATGCGGGAAAAAATAAAATTAGAAATGATTGAATTTGGGTATTCCATTTTTTTAAATTGAATTGTTTATCACTTACTAATTTGGCAATAGCGAGGGCTGTAGCTGCCTTAGCAAACTCTGACGGTTGAAGACCAAATACTCCAAAGTTATACCATGATGTAGCCCCATTAATATTTTTTCCAAATACAAAAAGTCCAACAAGAGAAACTAAACTTATTAGATATATAATTGAAGCATATTTCTCATAAAACTTGGCATCGAACATTAAAATTAAAAGGATAATAGGAATACTTAACCCTATCCAAATTAATTGTTTACCATACTCTGTAGTGAAGTTAATGATATTAAGATTAGTATCGGTTATTGTTGCAGAATAAATACTTATCCACCCTAAAAAAATCAGAATGAAATAAAAAAATATTAGAGTCCAGTCAATGCCATACAATATGTTGTTCTTTCTAATTCTCACCTTCTAGTTCTTCGTTTAATTGTTTATCATATTCAAATTGAAGGCTACCGTTTATCATTTCTTTTTCTTTCCAAGGTCTAATGGTTTCTCCATTTAAATATTTTTCAATCATTAAGCTAGCAATAGGTCCTGCCCATCTAGAGCCCCAATAACCGTTTTCAACAAAAACAGCAATTGCAATTTTCGGATCATCTTTTGGAGCAAAAGCTATAAAAATTGAATGATCTTGCCCGTGGGGGTTTTCAGCAGTTCCGGTTTTTCCACATATTTCAATACCTTTAACTTTAGACCAGCTGGCTGTTCCTCTTGGATTTTCAAATACATTAAATAACCCTTCAATTACTGGTTCAAAGTGCTCTGGGTCTATTGTTGTGTGTTTTGGGATGGTAAAATTGTTGTCTAATTTTTGATCTTTAATATTTTTAACAATATGTGGCGTAAAATAAAATCCTTTATTGGCCACTATTGCAGTCATATTAGCTAATTGAATAGGGGTAGTAAGAATTTCACCTTGCCCTATGGAATTAGAAATACTATAGGTTGCTGTCCAATTCGTGTTTGGATACCATTTATTATAATAATTTCCATCTGGGACTAATCCTTTTTGTCCAACGGATAAATCGTTATTTAAATAATTTCCTAAGCCAAAACTTTTTACGTGGCTGCTCCATACATTCATTCCTTCTTCCGCAGTTGAGTATTTCTCGATAGTTTTTCTGTAGGCATTTGCAAAATAGCTATTACACGATCTATATATTGCTTTATTTAATTTAACAGGACTGCCATGAGTTCCACAGTGGCATTCCATAAATGCACCTTTTCTAGCTCCATACCTATATCCTCCAAAACACTTAATACTGGTTGTTGTATTAATAACATTCTCCTGTAATGCTGTAAGAGCTGTAATTACTTTAAAAGGTGACCCAGGAGGATACTCACCTTGTAGGCCTCTATCGAATAGGGGTTTGCTAATGCTATCCAAATAAAGTTTTGTGAAATTTTTAGAGCGTTGTCTACCAACCATTAAATTTGGATCGTAAGTTGGTGTAGAAATCATAGCTAAAATTTCACCACTCGAAGGTTCTAGAGCTACAATTCCTCCTCGTTTATTTACCATTAAAGATTCGCCATACTGTTGTAATTTGGCATCGATTGTTAATGTTAAATCTTTACCAGGAATAGGTAATGTGTCATAAATCCCATTTTTGTAAGGGCCGATTTCTTTGTTGAATCTATTACGTTGTATATATTTTACACCTTTTGTGCCTCTTAAAAAATTCTCATATGTTTTTTCTACTCCAGCCGTTCCAATTAATTCTCCTAGTTGATAATAAGGGTTTTTCTTAATTAATTGTTCGTTCACCTCACTGATATAACCTAATACATTTGGAGCAGATTTTATAGGATATTCTCTTATGGATCTTTTTTGAATATAAAACCCATTAAACTTATGCATTTTTTCTTGTAAGTAAGCGTAATCGGTTTTAGAAAGCTGAGCCAAAAAGGTAGATGGAATTCTGGTTGAATAAATTTTAGCCTTTCTAATCTTTTTATTGAAATCTTCTTTATTGATTTTTAACAATTGACAAAATTCAAGAGTGTCAAGAGTTTTAACCTCTCTAGGAATCACCATAATATCATATGATAGCTGATTTGCTACTAACAAAGTGCCATTTCTATCGTATACATATCCTCGTTCAGGAAAATCATATTTAATTTTAACGGTTGAGTTATTTAATGTTGGTCTATTATAGGAATTATCAACTACTTGCAGGTAGAATAATCGCGCAATATAAACAAGCCCTATAAAAATAATTATAAAGAACAACAATCCAGATCTTTTCATTTATTTCTTTTTTGTAAAAAATAGAATTCCTAAAACACTTAATAATATAGTGAAGATACTAGTGAAAAAAGTATTTGAGATTATGCTATCGAAAGAATCAAAACTTAAGTACTCTAATGAAAAAACTATAAAATGATGTATAAATGTTAACGTAGCAATGTATAAGAATATTTTACTAATTGAAAGGCTTCTTAAATTAAATAAAATATGGTCGAAATCAGATTTCCTTAGGACCGCTTTTAATATTGGAAGTCTAATAAAAGCTATAAAAACTGATGCAGCGGCATTTATTCCTCCCGAGTCAGAAAAAAAGTCAACAGATAAACCAAGAAAAAAACTTAATATTAAAATTGAAGCTTGATTTTTTCTAACAGGGTATAAAAAAATCCAAATGATATAGATGAACGGATTTAAATAACCAAATAAATTAATATTATTAAATACTAATACTTGGAATAGAACTAATCCAATAAAACGTAAACTATTTGAAATTACTAAGTTATTCATTGTTAGTTTTTTGTTCTAGGTTATTTTGTTCTTCTTTTTCAAGGTTTTTAACAATTTGAATATAGCCAATGGAACTCATATCATTAAATAAAATGACATTTATATGCTGATATTGGTTGTTTTCAAAAATAAAATCTTGAATAATTCCAACAGGAATTCCTTCAGGAAAAATAGCAGATTTTCCACCAGTTATAATGGTGTCACCAGTTTTAATGACTGCCTGTCTTGGCATATCCAATAATTGAGTAGTTGTATGTGTTTTACCATCCCAAACCAATGTCCCAAAATAATTGCTTTTTTTCAGTCGAACATTAATTTTAGAACTATTATTTAAAATAGATAAAACTGTGGTGTAATTAGAAGAAACATTTTTAGTTACACCAATTACTCCATTACTGTTTATAACACCCAAATCAGGAGTTAAACCATGATTTGTCCCTTTGTTAATTGTTAAAGTGTTATTTCTATTGGTGTAATTATTGTTGATTACTTTGGCTTCAGAATACTCGTATTTTTGATGATAAATAGTACTGTCAATAACTTGAATATTCTCATTATCAGATAAAATAGGTTTCTTTGCCAGAATATTTTTTAAACGAATATTTTCTTCAATTAAAAGTTTGTTCTCTTTTTTTAGAAGAAAATATTCGTTTATAGAGTTTACTTTGTTATAAAATCCTCCACTAATAAAATTTGCTGAATTCACAAATTTACTTGAGTGGTAAGAATGATATTGAATTGTAAAAATGATTGCAATAATTTCTAACAATAAAAACAGCAGAAAGAATCTAAATTTTTTAATAAAATATATTAATTGCTGCATATATTAACTAGTGAAAAATTATTTCATTAATACATTTTGATATTTTTCTAAATCTTTTAAAGCGATTCCAGTTCCTCTAACTACTGCTCTTAATGGATCTTCAGCTACATAAACGGGTAAATCTGTTTTTCTTGAAAGACGTTTGTCTAACCCTCTAAGCATTGATCCACCACCAGCTAAATAAATACCAGTATTGTATATATCAGCAGCTAATTCAGGTGGAGTTCTCGAAAGAGTTTCCATTACTGCATCTTCAATTCTTAAAATAGATTTATCTAAAGCTTTAGAAATTTCTCTAAATGATACTTGAACTTGTTTTGGTTTTCCACTTAATAAATCTCTACCTTGAACAAGCATATCTTCTGGAGGAGTTTCTAAATCTTCCGTAGCAGCACCAATTTGAATTTTAATTTTTTCAGAGGTACGTTCCCCAACATATAAGTTATGCTGAGTTCTCATATAATATGCAATATCAGAAGTAAATACATCACCTGCAACTTTAACAGATTTATCACAAACAATACCGCCTAATGCTATAACTGCAATTTCAGTTGTACCACCACCAATATCAATAATCATATTTCCTTTAGGTTGCATAATATCTATTCCAATACCAATAGCTGCTGCCATTGGTTCATAAATTAAATATATTTCTTTGGCATTCATATGCTCGGCAGAATCAATTACGGCACGTTTTTCAACTTCCGTAATTCCTGAAGGAATACAAATAACCATACGTAATGATGGTGTGAAAAAACGTTTTTTAATAGTAGGGATATTTCGAATAAACTCCTTTATCATTTGCTCAGAAGCTTCAAAATCAGCTATAACACCATCTTTTAATGGTCTAATTGTTTTGATGTTTTCATGAGTTTTCCCTTGCATTAAGCTTGCAGCTTTTCCAGTTGCAATAATTTTGCCTGTTGTTCTATCTCTGGCAACTATTGATGGAGCATCAACAATTACTTTACCATCATGTATTATTAGTGTATTTGCAGTACCTAAATCAATGGCAATGTCTTCAGTCATGAAGTCGAAAAAACCCATACTATTATAATCGTTTTTTAATTTTTAAATCGGAATTTAACAAAGTTACTAAAATTAGTGTTTAAAATGACGTGTTCCAGTAAATATCATAGACATTTTATGTTCGTTACAATAATCTATTGATAATTGATCTTTAATTGACCCTCCGGGTTGTATTACCGCATTAATTCCTGCATTATTTGCTATTTCAACACAGTCAGGAAAAGGGAAAAATGCATCACTTGCCATCACCGCTCCGTTTAAGTCAAAATTGAAATGTTTAGCTTTAGTTATTGATTGGTTTAAAGCATCAACTCGACTTGTTTGACCTGTTCCACTTGCACAAAGTTGCTTGTTTTTAACTAAAACAATTGTATTTGATTTTGTGTGTTTACAAATTTTTGAAGCAAAAAATAAATCTTCTAATTCTGAATTTGAAGGCGCTTTTAATGTTGAAGTTGAAATAACGCTTGCATCATCTGTTTTGTTGTCTTTATCTTGAAATAAAACTCCGTTTAATGCAGTTCTATAAGTTTGTGTTGGAAGTTCAATGTCTTTTTGAATTAAGATAATTCTATTTTTTTTTCCTTTTAATACTTCTAAAGCTTCATTTGAATAGCTTGGAGCAATAACAACTTCACAAAATAATTTGTGAATCTCCCCAGCAGTATCAACATCAATTTCTTTATTTGAAATTAAAACACCACCAAAAGCAGAAGTAGGATCACCAGCCAAGGCATCTAAATATGCTTCTTTTAAAGAGTCTCTTTGAGCTAAGCCACATGCATTATTGTGCTTTAGAATAGCAAATGTTGGAGCGTCGTTTTTAAATTCGTTTATTAAATTTACGGCAGCATCGACATCTAATAAATTGTTGTAAGAAAGTTCTTTTCCATGTAATTTATCAAATAAAGCATCTATATCTCCAAAAAAGTACCCTTTTTGATGTGGGTTTTCACCGTATCTTAAAGTTGAAACATTATCGAAGCTTGCTCTGAATGCAGTTTCATCTTTATTTAAGTAATTGAAAATTGCACTATCATAATGGCTAGAAACTGAAAATGCTTTAGCTGCAAAGTTTTTGCGCTGTTCTAAAGTAGTTTCTCCATTTGATTCGTTCATGATATTTAGAAAAGAATCATATTGATTCATAGAAGAAACGCAAATTACATCTTTGAAATTCTTCGCAGCTGCTCTAATTAATGAAATTCCACCGATATCAATTTTTTCGATAATATCTTGCTCTGAAGCTCCACTTGCAACAGTTTTTTCAAAAGGATAGAGATCAACAATTACAATATCTAATTCAGGAATTTCAAACTCATTTAATTGTTTTAAATCATTTTCATTTTCACGTCTTGCTAATATTCCTCCGAAAACTTTAGGATGTAAAGTTTTTACACGTCCTCCTAAAATTGAAGGGTATGAGGTTAGATCCTCTACAGGTACAACGTTAATTCCTAATTCTTTAATAAAACTTTCTGTTCCTCCAGTTGAATAAATAGTTACACCAAGTTCATTTAATTTTTGAACAATTGGTCCTAATCCATCTTTGTGAAATACTGAAATTAATGCAGTTTTCGCTTTTTTAGTTGTGCTCATTTGTTGTGTTGTTTATTTTACGCAAATCTAATAATTATCAGTAGCTTAAACAATACAAAAGAAGTCTTAATTTTAATTATTTCAATTTGATTTTTGAGTAGAATTTCTAGATTAATTCGTTGTAATTTAAAGGTCTTCTTTTATTTTTAGATGTTTAAGACGATTATTGTTCTTAATCTTAATTAAACATAATTAAAATGGCCTAAAAAAATGAAGTAATAAGTATTTAAAATACTTATTGGTAGGTGTGTAATATTAATTTGGGTTGTTCTTTTTAACCTTTACAATAAAATTATTGACCAAATCTTCATAATTTTGAGAAGATTGATTTTTTTTATGTTTGGATAAATATTTACTTAAGAAAGAAATTTTTTTAAATAAATACTTTACATCAATGTTAGGTTTTTGGGCAGTTTTTAACATTTGACTGTGTGATATTTGTTACAAAATTACTTGCGAATTTAATTAAAAAATTAAAAATTAAGGCTGATTTTTAAATGTTTTCTGTAAGTTGCTGAGAATGAATGTGTAGTTTTTATTATGAATTGAATATTGTGGTGTGTTATAAGAATTATGAATAGTACTAGGTATTATTTGTAGTTATATATAAACTAAAAATAGTAGTGTAGATTTAGTCCAAATTTTAATCTTTGAACTAATAGAAATAAAATTTAATTTTTATTAAGTTACTGAAGTGAAAATTGTTTAAATAAAGTTTGTATTGAACTTCTTATTCAAAATTGAACTTTAAATAGATTGATGAACCCATTTGTAGATTTTTTTTAAGAATGGGATGCTTGCGGATTCTTATATTTTATAGATGTTCAATATTAATTTGTAGTTTTATGCAAAATTAAAATTCATTTTTTGTGAAAAGCAATAAAATTGTAATCATATTTTTAATTAAATTTTTCGGCACCTATGCCTTACTTTTTTTTATTTACAATAGTTATTTAAGTAATAATCAAAAAACAGAAACTATTTTTTCTTGTGCTCCAATTACTAAAACTGTAGCTAATCAGTCTAAAGAAGTATTGAACTTTATTGGGTATAAAACAGAAATTGAGCAACACTCAAAGGAAGTTTCAATGAAATTAATTATAAATGATACGTATGTTGCACGAGTAATAGAAGGTTGTAATGCTATTAGTATAATGATTTTATTTATTTCCTTTATTGTAGCATTTGCAAATAAATTTTCAATAACCTTATTATATATTGTTGTTGGTAGTTTAATTATTTATTTTACAAATATTCTTAGAATTTCTATAATTGCTATTGCTTTGTATAAATATCCATCTTATGAAAATTTACTTCATAATATCATTTTCCCATCAATTATTTATGGAATTACGTTTTTATTATGGTTTATTTGGGTGAGAAAATTTTCAATGAAAAAGAAATGAATAAATTTATAAGATCATTTTTAATTTTTTTTTTAGTTGTCTTACTAATTATGGTTCGTGCATATTTAGCACCTTATTTTTATGATCCGTTAAATAATTATTTTAAAAATGATTATTTGTATATGGGAATACCAAAGTTAGATTTTGTTAATTATTTCATGAATATTTTATTACGCTTTACTATCAATTCAGGAATTTCTTTAATTATAATTTATTTAATTTTTAAAGATTTAAAAGGGGTGAGGTTTGCGGTGAAATTTTACAGTTTATCATTTATTGTTTTAGGATTGTTTCTTTTTATACTTCTAAAGTATAATATTTCAAATGATTATATGCTTGCGTTTTACGTAAGAAGGTTTCTTATTCATCCTATATTTTTACTTGTATTAGTACCTGCATTTTATTTTCAAAAGTTGAAATTAAAAACCAAATAATGGATATTTTGAGATTCACTTTGAAAGCATTCAAAATTTATTAACTTAGCCTTTGTAGTATAAGTTACATTTAAACTACTTAATTATTAAAACTAAATATTTAAAAACGATGAAAAAAACAATTTTATTATTGGCTGTAATCTTTACAGGAGCAATTATGTTTACTTCTTGTAAGGAAACTAAGAAGGAAACTAAAACAGATGTAAAAGTTGAAAGTCACGATAGTCATGAAGGTCATGATCATGCTAAAGAAGAAATGGTATCAGGTGATGTATATCAATGTCCTATGGATTGTGAAAAAGGTAAAACTTATGATAAAGAAGGATCTTGCCCAGTTTGTAAAATGGATTTAAAAGTTAAATCTAAAGACCATAAAGAAATGGAGCATGCTGAAAATTGTAAATGTAAAGAAGCAGGAGAATGCACATGCGAAGATGGTAAATGTGAATGTAAAGCAGAAGTAGCATCTAACGCTAAGGAATGCACACATTGTGAGGTTGGATCTTGCGAGTGTAAGGCTTAGATTGATAAAATTTTAATGAATTAAAAACCACTTAATTAATCTTAAGTGGTTTTTTTGTAGGTAGTAATATAGTTTATATAGTAAGGTGTAATACATAAAGTCGACTTTTTAAAGGATAAAGTCAATATGATGAAAACCTTTTTGTTAAGCTTTTTTATATTTTTTCAATCAAGCTTTTTAGTAGCTCAAACCTGTTGTTCTGGAGGTATTCCACTCTCAAATAATATTGGATTGGCAATACTAGAAAAAGGTGCTTTTCAAATAGGAATTAATTACGATTATAATTTTTTGAACACACTCAATAATAGAACGGAAAAATTGAGCGATAATTCAAGATTGAGAACCACTCGTTCTGTTTTACTGAATTTTAATTATTCATTTACAAATAACTTTTCCTTGGAAGGTTTACTTTCATGGGTGAATCAAAAAAGACAAATAACACAATTTGGAAATGAAAATAATGACGAAACCTCGGGCGTAGGAGATGGCGTAGTATTATTAAAATACGGATTGAATAATGTTTTTGGTGAAAGGAGTTTTGTAAATGTAGGAATTGGAACAAAAGTACCGATGGGCTCATCAACTGAAACTAATAAACAAGGAATTACCTTAAATGCAGATTTACAACCAGGAAGTAATGCATGGGATTTAATTTATTGGTCTGAATTTTCAAGAACTTTTAACTTTAGACCTTCATTTAATTTTTCAACGAAATTCATTTATAGAAGCACCGGCATAAATAATTCCTATTTTGGAGATAGTTCATATAAGTTTGGAAATGAGATGCAATTATTCTTAGGATTTTCGGATCAGTTTTTGTTGTTCGAAGCAATAATTAATCCAAGTTTATCTTTTAAATACCGAAATGCAAATCAGGATGAAATTGGTGGATTCCAGCTTGAAAACACCGGTGGAAATTGGGTGTCTGTTATTCCTAATTTCTCTATCAATATTAGACCAAACATCATTTTGTCTACAAAAGCTGAAATACCTGTTTATAGCAATGTAGATGGTACTCAATTAACCCCAACTTTTAGAATAACAACTGGATTCTTGTTTATCATTCCATCAAAAAATGAATTTCAAATACTAAACTAAAGATTATGAAGAATCTTATTTATTTTATGTTCATTTTAATTCTTATTTCTTGTAGCGAAAGCAAGGAAAATATGATTCCTATTGATAGGAGTGGTCTTAATGAAGATGTTGGAACTAACAATAATCCACCAGATAATAGTACTACTTCAGGCTGGTTAATTCCTATTTCTGAAGTGAAAGATGGAGGTCCAGGAAAAGATGGAATTCCTTCGATTGATATGCCAATGTTTTTAGATGCCAATGATCCTGTTACTAATTATTTAAATGATGATGATTTAGTAGTTGGAGTTGTAAATGGAGGAGAAGCTAAGGCTTATCCACATTTAATACTAGACTGGCATGAAGTTGTAAATGATATAATTGGAAATGCCTTTGCAACCATATCATATTGCCCTTTAACAGGTACGGCTTTTGCTTGGGAAAGCATGGTAAATGGAGTGAAATCTACATTTGGAGTCTCAGGTTTACTTTATAATACCAATTTAATTTTATACGATAGAAGTACGGATAGTAATTGGTCTCAAATGGGGTTAAAATGTGTAAATGGAGATAGAATAGGAGATGAGCCAAAGTTATTGGATGTTATAGAAACAAATTGGGGAACATGGAAGTCCCTTTATCCAAATTCTCAAGTTTTGTCTCAAGATACTGGTTTTAACAGACCTTATGGAGAATATCCATATGGTGATTATAAAACAAATCATGAGTTTTTTATTTTTTCAGCGTCACCTTCTAATAGTGCATTACCTAATAAAGAAAGAGTTTATGCAATTATTAATGGTAAAAAGTCTAAAGTATATCAATTTGAAAAGTTTACAGGAGGGATAGCTATTAAAGAAACGTTTAATGGAAATGAATATGTGGTGGTAGGAAATAATGAAATTATTTATGCATTTGAATTAAATGAAAGTCAGTCAGCGTTAAATTTTCAATATGAATTTGATAATTCAGAGGTGTTTTTTTCAGATAACGAAGGGAATAAATGGTCGGTATTTGGAAGTGCAATTGAAGGCCCTCGAACTGGTGAAATGTTAAAAGGTGCTAAATCTGTTGTTAGTTTTTGGTTTGCAGTTGCTGCATTTTATCCAAACCCAATAATTTATCAGTAATTAGAAATAGCATTAAAAAAACCGATGCTCATAGCATCGGTTTTTTTAATATTATTAAGATATATTCTTACATCATACCTGGCATTCCACCACCCATTGGAGGCATTCCACCACCAGCAGGAGCATCTTCTTTAATATCAACTAAAGTACAAGCAGTTGTTAAAATCATCCCAGCAACTGAAGCAGCATTTTCTAATGCAATTCTAGTTACTTTTGTAGGATCAATAATTCCAGCTTTTAACATATTAGTGTATTCCTCAGTTTTTGCGTTATAACCAAAGTCATCTTTTCCTTCCATAACTTTAGCTACAACTACAGATCCTTCACCACCAGCATTTTCAACAATTTGACGCAATGGCTCTTCAATAGCTCTGTCTAAAATTTTAATACCTGTAACTTCGTCTAAGCTATCAGTTGTAATTGCTTTAAGAACTTCTTTAGTTCTTACCAAAGCAACACCACCACCTGAAACAATTCCTTCTTCAACAGCAGCACGAGTTGCGTGTAATGCATCATCAACTCTGTCTTTTTTCTCTTTCATTTCAACTTCACTAGGAGCTCCAACATATAAAACAGCAACCCCTCCAGCTAATTTAGCTAAACGTTCTTGTAGTTTTTCTTTATCGTAGTCAGAAGTTGTAGTTTCAATTTGAGCTTTTATTTGTGCAACTCTAGCTTTTATATGGTCAGCGTTTCCAGAACCATTAACAATTGTAGTATTGTCTTTATCAATTGCAACTCTTTCAGCTGTACCTAACATATCAAGTGTTGCTTTTTCAAGAGTTAAACCTCTTTCTTCAGAAATTACTGTACCACCTGTTAAAATAGCAACATCTTCTAACATTGATTTTCTACGATCTCCAAATCCTGGAGCTTTAACAGCTGCAATTTTTAATGCACCACGTAGTTTATTCATTACTAAAGTGGCTAAAGCTTCACCTTCAACATCTTCTGCAATAATTAATAAAGGTCTACCACTTTGAGAAACTGGTTCTAATATTGGTAATAAATCTTTAAGATTTACAATTTTCTTTTCAAATAATAAAATGTAAGGATTTTCTAAATCAGTTAACATTTTATCGGCATTAGTTACAAAGTAAGGAGATAAATATCCTCTGTCAAATTGCATACCTTCAACAATATCTACATAAGTAGTTGTTCCTTTTGCCTCTTCAACAGTAATAACACCTTCTTTTCCAACTTTATCAAAAGCCTGAGAAATTAAATCTCCGATTGTATCATCGTTGTTTGCTGAAATAGATGCAACTTGTTTTATTTTATCTGAGTTGTTTCCAACTTCTTGAGATTGTTCTCTTAAGTTCTTAACAATAGCCTCAACAGCTTTGTCAATTCCACGTTTTAAATCTAACGGGTTTGCACCAGCAGCAACATTTTTCAGTCCTTCTTTAACAATAGCTTGTGCTAAAACAGTAGCGGTAGTTGTACCATCACCAGCTAAATCATTTGTTTTAGAGGCAACTTCTTTTACCATTTGAGCTCCCATGTTTTCTAAAGGATCTTCTAATTCAATCTCCTTAGCAACAGTTACACCATCTTTTGTAATTGATGGTCCGCCAAAAGCTTTTCCAATTACTACATTTCTTCCTTTAGGTCCTAAAGTTACTTTAACTGCGTTTGCTAAAGCATCAACTCCACGTTTTAATCCATCACGTGCTTCTATATCAAAAATTATATCTTTTGCCATTTTTTATGTCTTTAAAATATTAAACTATTGCTAAAATATCGCTCTCTCTCATTATTAAATAATCAGCACCTTCTAACTCTAATTCAGTACCTGCATATTTCCCAAATAAAACAACGTCTCCAACTTTTACAGTCATTGGTTCATCTTTAGTTCCGTTTCCTACTGCAACTACAGTTCCTTTTTGTTGTTTTTCTTTTGCTGAGTCTGGAATAATAAGTCCTGAAGCTGTTGTTGTTTCTGCTTCAAGAGGTTTTAAAACAACTCTGTCCCCTAGTGGTTTAATATTAATTTTACTCATTTGTAATATGTTTATAATTTATAAATTCTATTCTATTGAATTCTCCAAAATTATGCCAATTCAATTAAACTGACAAATGTACTTTTTATAAGAATTATGCGTAAAAAAAATGCCAACGTGTCATTCACGTTGGCATTTTAAAAACAATATTTTATTTGTTCTATTGAACTGTATCCTTTGTTGGGATAGTTGCAGCTGGTTGAGCAGGTGCATCTTGTACTTGACGATTTTCAATAGTGTTTTCAATTTCAGAACTATTATCAATTGAGTTTACTTTTGGAGCTACAAAATTTGATAATAAAATTAGAGCAAGTAAAATAACAGATAACGTCCAAGTACTTTTATCTAAAAAGTTAGTTGTATTTTGAACACCTCCTAATGCTTGAGTTCCACCACCTCCGAATGAAGAAGATAATCCTCCACCTTTTGGATTTTGAACCATAATTATAAGAATTAGCAAAAATGCTACTATCATGATTAGAACTAAAAATAATGTGTATGTCATAACTTATTTCTTTGTAAAATTTTTATTGCTTTAATTCGGTCTGCAAAGAAACCACTTTTTTCTGGATATTTCAAACTTAAAATGCGATAAGCTTTTATAGCATTTTCATATTTTTTTTGTTCAAGATAAACTTTAGCTAACGTTTCGGTCATTAAGCTCTCATTTTCAGCCGAACTACCCTGTGAAATGTCAATATTTTTAACGTTTTTTTCAACGGGTTTAATTTTTGGATTTGTTTCAATAAACGCATCAATAATACTAAACTTATTTACTTTTTTTTCTTCTCTAACAATTGGCTTCTGGGTTGCTAATTGCATCCATTCATTAAATGAATGTGGTTCAGTATCATTAAAGTCTATTGGTTTTCCTAAATTTAAAAATTCAGAGGCTTTTTCTGTTTGTTCTATTTTATTATAAGAATTCGCTTTTAAATCCTCTTTGTCAGTCGATTTAGAAGGTGAGTTTTTAATAATATTATCAGGTTGAATTTCAATAATTTCTGGTTCTATTATTTCAATTTCCTCTAACTCATCAACCTTAAATGGTTTTATGTTTGTAAAAATTGGAGATGTAATAAAATCAAAAAGAACTTTTCGATCTATAGTATACGCTGCAGTTTTTTTTAAAACAGGATTGTATTTATAGCTGTTATGTTTATTGAGTCCTTTCAGTAAAAGTGAACGTGCAGATTGAAAATATGGAAACTCTTGAACAATTTCTTCTAATTGCTTTGTGTTAAAAGCAGTGATGTCTTCAGGGTTTTTTAATAACTGTATGTATTCAATACTATTCATTAATTACCACTTAGCAACTGATGCGTTAAAAATATCTTGTGTAATACGTTCAAGGATTTCATTAAAAGCGTCATCTAAAAGTCCACCTGTTAATTGTGCATTTGCTTCATAATCATAGTAATGCGAAAATGTTTTTTCAAAATTATCTTCTTCTAATTTATTATTGTAAAAACGAACATTTACTGTAATTGTCAGTCTGTTTTGTGCTGCAGTCTGCTGAGCAGTGGCAGTCATTGGGTTAATTTTATACCCTGTAATTTCACCTTCAAATTGTAAATCACCACCAGATTTTACCAAATCTAAATTGGTTTGTTGTAAAAATAAATCTTGAAATTGAATAGTAAACTCCTGACTTAATCCAGGTTCAACTAAAATGGCATTGTTTGGAAAATAATCAATTTGAACTGTTTTTACATCTGGGTGTAAATTAGTGCCTGTAAAAGAATAGATTCCACAACTTTGTGCTGAAATAAGTAAAACAAATAATACTGAGAAACTGAATTTTTTCATTAAAATATTTTAAACCTGTTATTGGTTAATTTTTTTTTGATATATGATCAAAGTTAGTAATTAAACTATAAATCGTATTGTTTTATTTTACGATATAAAGTTCTTTCTGAAATTCCTAACTCCTTTGCGGCAAGTTTTCTTTTACCGTTATTTCTTTCAAGAGATTTTTTTATTAATTCAATTTCTTTGTCTTGAATTGATAAGCTTTCATCAGCATCAATAGTTTCAGCAAATTCAAAATCGCTATCATCATTATATTTTTCGTTAATTCTAACTACTTCAACTTCGTTTTCATGTTCAAGATGAGTTGAATCTTCCTTATATATTTTTTTGATGAGGCTTTTGTTTTCTTCTTGCACCTTATTTGTATCACCACTTTCCATTAAATCTAAAGTTAATTTTTTTAGATCGTTAATGTCATTACGCATATCAAACAAGATTTTATACATAATGTCTCGTTCGTTCGCAAAATTTCCGTTGGCGTTTTTACCATCAATAACAGAAGGTAGGTTAGTACCTTTACTTGGTAAATATTGAATTAATTTTTCAGAAGAGATTTCTCTATTTTCTTCTACGACTGAAATTTGTTCAGCAATATTTCGAAGCTGTCTTATATTTCCAGGAAAACCATAGTTTTCTAACATTTTAACTGCGTTGTTGCTAAGTCTAACAGTTGGCATTTTATATTTTTGAGCAAAATCTGCAGCAAATTTTCTGAATAATAAGTGGATGTCGCCTAATCTATCACGCAATGGTGGAAGGTTTATTTCAATAGTACTTAGCCTGTAATATAAATCTTCTCTAAACTTTCCTTTTTGAATGGCTTGTTGCATATTTATGTTGGTTGCAGCCACTATACGAACATTTGTTTTTTGAACTTGAGATGAACCTACTTTAATAAATTCCCCATTTTCAAGCACACGTAGTAAACGGACTTGAGTAGTTAGTGGTAATTCACCAACTTCATCTAAAAATATGGTTCCTCCATCGGTAACTTCAAAATACCCTTTTCTGGTTGATGTTGCTCCGGTAAAAGCTCCTTTTTCATGCCCGAAAAGTTCACTGTCAATAGTTCCTTCAGGAATGGCTCCACAGTTTACAGCAATATATTTAGCGTGTTTTCTATGTGAAAGGTGATGAATTATTTTAGGAATATTTTCTTTTCCTACACCACTTTCTCCAGTAACCAAAACCGAGATATCGGTTGGAGCAACTCTAATGGCTTTTTCTAAAGCTCTATTTAGATGAATATCGTTTCCGATAATTTCAAAACGCTGTTTTATTACTTGCAGTGATTCCATAGTTAAACTATTTTTCCAATTAATGTTGCTGAAGTACAGTCTTCAATATATACATTAACAAAATCTCCAATTTTTTTATCTTCTTTAGGGAAAACGGCAACTGCATTTTGAGAATTTCTTCCTTTCCAATGCTTATCCGATTTTTTTGAAGATCCTTCAATTAATATTTCAACTGTTTTTCCAACAAATTGTTCCAAGTGATATAAGCTATGTTTTTGCTGAATTAAAATAATTTCAGCCAAACGTCTTTTTTTAACAGCTAAAGGAACATCATCTTCCATTTTCTTTGCAGCAGGAGTTCCTGGTCGGTTAGAATAGGCGAACATAAAACCATAGTCATATTTTACATATTCAAGTAAACTAACTGTATCTTGGTGTTCCTCTTCAGTTTCTCCACAAAAACCTGTCATCATATCTTGTGATAATGAGCAATCAGGAATAATTCTCTTAATATTATCAATAAGCTCCATATATTCTTCACGAGTATGTTGACGATTCATACGTTTTAATACTGAAGTACTTCCAGATTGTACAGGTAAATGAATATAATTACAAATATTTTCATGCTTCGCCATGGTATGAATTACATTTAAATTCATATCCTGTGGGTTAGATGTAGAAAAACGAATTCTAATTTTTGGATTGGCAATTGCTACCATATCTAAAAGTTGTGCAAAACCAACAGCTGTAGCTTTTGCAATATCAGATGCGTTTTTAAAATCTTTCTTCAATCCTCCACCGTACCAAAGGTAACTATCTACATTTTGACCCAGCAATGTAATTTCTTTGTAGTTTTTTTCGCTCAATTGTTGAATTTCTTCCAAAATACTTTTTGGATCTCTACTTCGTTCACGACCTCTGGTAAATGGTACAACACAAAAAGTACACATATTATCACACCCTCTTGTTATTGATACAAATGCCGATACACCATTACTATTTAAACGAACGGGAGAAACATCTCCATAGGTTTCTTCTTTTGATAAAATAACATTTACAGCATCACGTCCAGAATCTACTTCTGCTAATAAGTTTGGTAAGTCTCTATAAGCATCTGGTCCAACAACTAAATCAATAATTTTCTCTTCTTCTAAAAACTTCTCTTTAAGTCTTTCAGCCATACAACCTAATACACCTACTTTCATAGATGGATTAATTTTTTTAACGGCATTGTATTTTTCTAAACGTTTACGAACGGTTTGCTCCGCTTTTTCTCTAATAGAACAAGTATTAACTAATACTAAATCTGCTTCTTCTATTAAATGTGTTGTGTTATAACCTTCTTCTGATAGAATTGATGCTACAATCTCACTGTCGTTCAAATTCATTTGACAACCATAACTTTCCATATACAATTTTTTAGTATTGCCTTCTTTATGTTCAGTTATTAATGCTTGTCCCTGATTTTTTTCCTCTATAACTTTTTCGTTACCCATATCTCTTTTATTCGGTCGCAAAGATATAACCAATTTTTGAAAATTATGACAGATTGGCAGAATTTTAACAAATCAAATTATTGTTAATTTATGCTGTTTTGAAAGAATAAAACGACCATTTAAAAAAATCTATATACTTTTGCATTCCTAAATCTCAATTAGAATCAAATATTTTTTGAGGATGAAATGGAATTTATTGAGGTTTAATATATTATAATAAAAAAGATTTATGGCTAAGAATTTAGTAATAGTAGAGTCGCCTGCAAAAGCAAAAACGATTGAGAATTTTTTAGGAAAAGATTTTCAAGTAGAATCAAGTTTTGGTCATATTGCAGATTTACCCTCTAAAGAAATTGGAATTGATGTTGAAGGTGATTTTATGCCAAAATACGTTGTGTCGAGCGATAAGAAAGCAGTTGTTAAAAAGCTGAAAGATTTAGTTAAAAAAGCAGACACTGTTTGGCTAGCATCTGATGAGGATCGCGAGGGAGAAGCTATTGCTTGGCATTTATATGAACAATTAAAATTGAAAAACGTAGATACTAAACGTATTGTTTTTCACGAGATTACTAAAAAAGCTATTTTAAAAGCCGTTGAAAATCCAAGAGATATAGATTATAATTTGGTAAATGCTCAACAAGCCAGAAGAGTTTTAGATAGATTAGTAGGTTATGAACTGTCTCCAGTATTATGGAGAAAAATAAAAGGAGGGTTGTCAGCAGGTAGAGTTCAATCTGTTGCTGTTAGATTAATTGTTGAGAAAGAGCGTTCAATTGAGAATTTTAAACCTGTAGCATCTTATAAGGTAGTTGCAGAATTTATTACAGTTAAGGGGAAGAAATTTAAAGCTTCATTACCGAAGAATTTCGATGCTAAAGAAGATGCTGAAGCATTTTTAAATTCATGTTTAGATGCTGATTTTAAGGTAGCCGATTTGCAAAAGAAACCAGCGAAAAAAACTCCTGCAGCACCATTTACTACTTCAACATTGCAACAGGAAGCTTCAAGAAAATTATATTTTCCTGTAGCAAAAACCATGATGATGGCTCAACGATTATATGAAGCCGGACTTATAACATATATGAGAACAGATAGTGTAAATTTATCTGATGATGCAAAAAATGCCGCACAAGAAGAAATTATTGCTTCTTACGGTGATGAATATAGCAATCCTCGTAATTTTAGTAATAAGGCAAAAGGAGCTCAAGAGGCTCACGAAGCTATTAGACCTACTAATATGACCCGTCATACTGTTTCTGTTGATTATGACCAGGACAGATTATATAGTTTGATTTGGAAAAGGACATTGGCTTCACAAATGAGTGATGCACAATTAGAACGTACAAATGTGAAAATTTCAAATTCTAAAAATGCTAAAATTTTTACCGCAAATGGTGAAATGATAAAATTTGAAGGATTTTTAAAAGTTTATTTAGAAGGAACAGATAATGAAGATGAGGAGCAAGATGGAATGTTGCCAAAAATGTCTGCTGAAGATGATTTAACAAATAAATATATTACGGCGACCGAGCGTTATACAAAAGCGCCATATCGTTTTACCGAAGCTTCTTTGGTAAAAAGACTGGAAGAATTAGGAATTGGACGTCCGTCTACTTATGCGCCTACAATTTCTACTATTCAACGAAGAGAGTATGTTGAAAAAGGAATGGTAGAAGGAGTTGATAGAAAATATACTCAAATAAAATTAAAGAATCAGAAAGTAACTACAGAGGTGTTAACCGAAAAAGTAGGTTCTGATAAAGGAAAATTAATTCCAACTGATATTGGAAATATCGTAAATGACTTTTTAGTTGAGAATTTTTCAAATATTTTAGATTTTGGTTTTACAGCTAGGGTAGAAGCTGAATTTGATGCTATTGCTGAAGGAAAAACCGATTGGATTGAAAGAATTAAGGAGTTTTATACTAATTTTCATCCTGTAGTTGAAGATGTAGCTGCAAATGCTGAAAGAGCAAAAGGAGAACGATTGTTGGGGATTGATCCTGATAGTGGTAAAAACGTATATGCTCGTTTAGGTAGATTTGGTGCAATGGTTCAAATTGGAGAAGCAACTGATGAGGAAAAACCTAGATTTGCAAGTTTGCAAGTTGGACAAACTTTAAATTCTATTACTTACGAAGAAGCAATGGACTTATTTAAGCTTCCAAAAACAATTGGAGGTTATGAAGATATTGATATTATTGTTGCAAACGGTCGTTTTGGACCTTATATAAAATATGATACAATGTTTGTCTCAATTCCAAAGGATGAAAACCCTATGTCAATTGATATAAACAGAGCTATAGAACTAATTCAAGAAAAGCAAGCTGCTGACGCCCCAATTGCCGAGCATGATAATTTACCTGTTCAAAAAGGAGTTGGACGTTTTGGACCTTATTTAAAATGGAACGGGATTTTTATCAACGTAAATAAAAAATATGATTTCGATAATTTAACAAGTGAAAATATTATTGAGCTAATCGAAGATAAAAAGAGAAAAGAAATAGAAAAAGTACTTCACAACTGGGAAGAAGAAGGAATTAGAGTTGAAAAAGCACGTTGGGGAAGATCTAATATCTTAAAAGGTAAAATAAAAATTGAATTACCGAAAACTGTTGATGCCACAAAATTAACCCTTGAAGAAGTTCAAGATATAATTGAAAAAAATGCTCCAAAAAAGAAAGCAAAGAAGGCAACAAAAAAAGCCGTAAAAAAAACAACAAAGAAGAAAACAAGTAAAAAATAAATATTTTTTATAACTTGCTCCAAAATAGCAGAAGATAACTAACCCCTACAAATGAATTTCGAATATCTTAATCCTGTTGATGAAGCTTTACTGGCACATGCTAAAATGCAATCCAATGAAACATTTGGTCAATGTATTAATATATACACCAAAAAAAATGGGTTTCCAGATTTAAATAATATAAAAATAGCCATAGTAGGTGTTGAAGAAGGTAGAGGTTCTGTAGGAAACTATGGAACAGGTTCTAATCTTAACGAAATTAGAAAAGAATTATACAAATTATATCCTGGTAACTGGCCTATTAGTGTTGCTGATTTGGGTAATATTCCACAAGGAAATACTATTGAAGATACTTATTTTGCGGTTGGAGAATTGTTATCATACCTAATTAAAAATAAAATTATTCCTATAATTATTGGAGGCAGTCAAGATTTGACTTATGCTAATTACAGAGCATATGACAAGTTGGAGCAAACCGTAAATATTGTAGCGGTTGATAATAAGTTTGATTTAGGATCTATTGAAGATGAGTTGACATCAGATTCTTATTTGAGTAAAATAGTAATGAATCAGCCAAATAACTTATTTAATTATAGTAACATTGGTTATCAAACATATTTTAATTCGCAAGATGAAATAGATTTGTTGGATAGCTTATTTTTCGATACTTATCGTTTAGGAGAAGTTACTAATTCTTTGCAATTGGTTGAGCCATTAATGCGTGATGCTGATATTGTTAGTGTAGATCTATCTGCAATTAGAAATGCTGATGCTCCAGCAAACAACAATGGAACTCCAAATGGTTTCACTGGTGCTGAAATATGTGCCATAGCTCGTTATGCAGGTATCAGTGATAAAGTAACTTCTTTTGGAGTTTATGAGTATAATTCAAAATACGATTCAAAAACTCAAACAGCACAGTTAATATCTCAAATGATTTGGTATTTTGTTGAAGGAGTTAACTATAGAGCAAAAGATTATCCATTTGGCCTATTAGATGATTATCAAAAATTTATTGTTCCTATTGAAGATCAGGTTTTAAATTTTCATAAAAGTAATAAAAGCGGTCGTTGGTGGATGGAAATAAATTTAAATGCTAATAATAAATTTAAGAGACATGCGTTAATACCATGTACTTATCAAGATTATATAAGCGCAACAAATCAGGAAATTCCTGATAGATGGATTAAAACCTTAAAAAAATTGGTTTAATCTTTAATAGGACAATAAAATGCGGTTTTTATCGTTTTATTAGATTAAATAAAAGTATTGTTTTTTAAAATAATTAGTAATAGGTTTGCCTTAATAGATGAAGAAAATTATTATGAAGAAAATATCATTGTATATTTTATTAGCTTTATTGATATATAGCTGCGGGTCTAATGATCAAGGAGAATTAGTTGGTAGAAAATCAAAAAGTAAATGGCATTCTGAGAAGCCATTAGGTATGGTTTTAATTCCTGGAGGTTCTTTTACTATGGGGAAATCAGATGAAGATGTTGCAGGGTCATTAACAACTCCATCTAAAACAGTTACTGTTAGGCCTTATTATATGGATGAAACAGAAATTACAAATGCTGAATATAAAGAATTTGTTTTTTGGGTAAGAGATTCCATTGTAAGAACTAAATTAGCGCTGCTTTCTGAGTTAATGTCAGATGAAGGAAATATAGTTTTAGAAGATTATCAATTTTTAAATCAAGATACTACTAAAATGACTCCATATCAAAAGTATATGATGGATAATTATGGTAGTTTAGGTGATGTAAATTCTCCACTACAAGGAAAATCATTAAATTGGGAAGAAGACTTACTTTGGGATACAAGTGAGTTTCCAGATGAATACTATTCGGAAGTAATGGATACTATGTATGTACCTATTGAGAATAGTTTTGATGGTAAAAGAATATTGGATACGAAAAAATTAAAATTTAAATATTCTTGGTTAGATAGAAATTCTGCTGCCAAAACAAATGGAGAAAGAAAAGATTTTATAAAGCATGAAACTGTTGAAATATATCCTGATACTACTGTATGGGTAAAAGATTTTAACTATTCATATAATGATCCTATGCATCAGGATTATTTTTTCCACCAAGCGTATGAAGATTATCCAGTTGTTGGTATAACTTGGTCTCAAGCTAAAGCATTTTGTAGTTGGAGAACAAAAAAGAAAAACGATTATTTAGCATCTAAAAAGAATCCAAGTTCGGTACCTTATTTTAGGTTAGCAACAGAAGCTGAGTGGGAATACGCAGCAAGAGGAGGTCTTAATTACGAAACTTACCCTTGGGGTGGGCCATATACTACAACTGATAGAGGTTGTTTTTTGGCTAATTTTAAACCATCTAGAGGGGATTACGCTGTAGATGGTGCATTATATACTATGGAAGCAAAATCATATAGCCCAAATGATTATGGGTTATATAATATGGCTGGAAATGTTTCAGAATGGACAAATACGGCATACAATGAAGCTTCATACTATATTGGATCAACTATGAATCCAAATGTGGAAAATACACAAAATCATAGAAAAATTATTAGAGGAGGTTCCTGGAAAGATGTAGCTTACTTTTTACAAGTTAGTACAAGAGATTATGAATATTCCGACTCTGCGAGAAGTTATATTGGGTTTAGAACAGTTCAAGACTATTTAGGTACCAATATGGAAGGAAATTAAAATCAACCTTAATCAACTATAAAAAAACTAAAGTTATGGCACAATCAAAATCAACAAAGAAAATTTTTAACATGGCCTATGGTCTGGGAGCATCTATTGTAATTATAGGAGCTCTTTTTAAATTAACTCACTTTCATATTGGATTTTTAACAGGAGGTGTAATGTTAGCCATCGGATTAATTACCGAAGCAATTATTTTTGCAATTTCTGCTTTTGAACCTGTAGATAACGATTTAGATTGGTCTTTAGTTTATCCTGAATTGGCGGGAGGAACTATGAAAAATAGATCGAATGGAGAATCTAATGAGGCACAAGGTATGTTGTCGCAAAAATTAGATGATATGTTAAAAGAAGCAAAATTGGATGCTGCCATGATGCAAAGTTTAGGTGATAGTATTCAAAATTTTAAGGGAGCTGCAGAGAATATTGCTCCAGCTGTAGATTCAATAGCTGCTACAAACAAATATAGCGAGCAATTATCTTTGGCTGCTGCACAAATGGAATCTTTAAATAGTTTATATAAAGTACAGTTAGACAGTTCTAGCAGACAAGCAGAAATTAATGAGCAAGTTGCAGAAAATGCAGGTAAATTAAAGGAACAAATGGAATCTTTAGCTACAAACCTTTCTTCATTAAATGGTGTTTATGGAGGAATGTTGTCAGCAATGTCTACTAAGAATTAATTAGTTATTTAATTAACTTATTTATTAATAAAAAAACTAATTAATATGGCTTCAGGTAACTTATCACCAAGGCAGAAAATGATTAACTTAATGTACTTAGTATTTATTGCAATGTTAGCAATGAATATGTCTAAGGAAGTTTTATCTGCTTTTGGATTTATGAATGAAAAATTAGCAGATAATAATATCACAGCTACTACAAAAAATAATCAAACCTTAGTTAATTTAGCAACAAAAGCACAGGAACAACCGGAGAAATATAGTTCGCTCTATGCTACTGCTCAGAAGGTTGATGAAATATCTAAAGAATTTAATGATTATTTAGAAACCAAAAAAACTTTATTTCTTGAAGGACAAGAAGATGTAACTAATTATGAATCGATGGATCAATCGGTAATAGTTGATGAGCATTTTTTTAAAAATAATACTTTAACTGATGAAGGTCAGGAGTTTTTAGATAGAATAGTAGGTTATAGAAATACAGTTAATGAATTATTAGGAGAAAATAATCCATTAAAATCTGTTATTAACAAGCGGTTTGATACTTCAGATCAAAAAACACAAGATGGAACCCAACCTTGGTTAAACAATAGATATGAGGGTTTCCCTTTAATTTCTACTGTGACAAACTTTACATCAATGCAAACCGATATTAAAACTACACAATCTGAAATTTATGGAAACCTATTAGGAGGACAATTAGAGAGTGATGTTTCAATGTCGAATTATAAAACCATTTTAATACCAGAAAAATCTGCATATTTTCAAGGTGAAAATTTCAAAGGTAAAATAGTTTTAGGTAGATATGATGCTTCA
>Ga0193962_1000199_pt1 | contig 27145 bp, 29 predicted proteins | sample FB_5_MG_FD_140335 | JGI IMG/M metagenome (GOLD analysis project Ga0193962, IMG submission 140335) | Microbial mat bacterial communities from the Broadkill River, Lewes, Delaware, United States - FB_5_MG | ecosystem: Environmental > Aquatic > Freshwater > River > Microbial mats | place: USA... | reverse complement strand
GAAGAAAAAAAAGCTAAAGAAAAAGCAGACAAAGAATAGTTAAATGCCCGACTTTACACATCTTCTTCGCCCTGATAATTTTGATGATCTAGTTGGTCAAGAGCATCTAAGTGCACCTGATGCTCCTCTTAGAAAACTGTGTGAACAAAATGCCTTAGGTCATAGTTTTTTCTTTGGTCCTGCAGGGTGTGGAAAAACTTCAATAGCTCGTATTATTTCAAAAAAACTAGATATGCCTTTTTATGAGTTTAATGCAACTTCACTAAAAATAGATCAGCTTAGAAAAATATTTGATCAATACAAAAATGCCCTTCAAAAACCACTTATATTTATTGACGAGGTTCACCGTTTGGCAAAAAACCAACAAGAGGTTCTTTTACCTGTAATGGAGAATAATTCTGTACTTCTAATAGGAGCTTCGACAGAAAACCCTTTCTTTTCACTTACATCTGCTATTAGATCACGTAGTATGCTTTTTGAACTCTACAATATAAACAATGATGCCCTACACAACCTTTTAGAAAAAGCACTAAAAAATCTAACCATAGATGAAGATGCAAAAGAGTATTTAGTAGCAAGTAGTGGTGGAGATGCAAGAGCTATGCTGAAACTTTTGGAGTTCGCATCAAACTTAGATAACCATATTACGTTAAAAAACCTCAAGTCTTTAAGACCAAATGCACTTAGTGCAGGAAGCAGTGAAGCTGGTGTTCACTACGATCTGGCTTCTGCTATGATTAAGTCGATCAGAGGTAGTGATGCAGATGCTGCTATATATTACCTTGCACGTTTAATAGACGGTGGCGAGAGTGCCGACTTTATAGCAAGACGGCTTGTAATTTTAGCTAGTGAAGATGTAGGAAATGCAAACCCTCAAGCACTAACACTTTGTACTTCATGTTTAACTACTGTTAAAAACATTGGCTACCCAGAAGCTAGGATCCCTTTAGCACAAGCTGTGATCTATCTGTGTGCATCACCTAAGTCAAACTCTGCATATATGGCTATAAACAAAGCACAGCAGATGATAAACAACGGTGTAATGCTTGATATCCCTAAAAATATTCAACAAAACAATAACGGTTATCTATACCCACATGATTTTGGTGGCTACGTAGAACAAGAGTACCTTACACAAAAACTCAATCTTGTTGAGTTTAAAGAGATCGGGTTCGAGGCCAAAATGAAATCTTGGATCGAAAAATTAAAACTATAATGTTATAATTCAATAAATATAAAACTTATAAGGAATTTCATGGAAATCTCAGTATCAGGTTCAAAAGTAACAATAGATGGAAACATTAAAAGTGTTAATGATTTTCAAACTATAAAATCAACAATAGATGATGTAGTTGAAAATAACGATCAAATGACTTTAATTATTAGTGATTCTATCTCAATAACTTCTTCTGTTATTGGTTATTTTAATAAACTTATTTTAAAAGATGGTATAAAAATAGAGATGCTTTTAGGAAATGACGACCTAATATCTTTACTTGAAGACTTAAACCTGACTAGTGTTTTTAATGTAAAAAAAGTATAGTTTAGCTTTATATGACAAATATACAAGATAGTGAGTTAATTTATACTCATATAAAAACATTTAATGTTTTATATGTGGAAGATTGTAAAGTAACTCAACTTTTATTAAGTTCTATTGTTAATGATATCGTAGAGAGTATTATATTTGCTGATGATGGTGTAGATGGATATAAAAAATTTCTAAAAAATAAAATAGACCTTATTATAACTGACTATAACATGCCAAATGAAGATGGTTTGGCTATGGTTGAAAAAATCAGAAAAAAAGATACAAACATACCAATTATACTTATATCTGCTCTTGATGATCTAGAAGTTGCAACAAGAGCTTTAAACTTGGATATAAATGCTTTTGTAAAAAAACCAATAGATAAAGATGAACTACTAAATGCAATAGAAAAAACTGCAAAAGTATATGTTGCAAATAAATATTTAGAAGAACAAAGAAATAAACAACTTTTAGAATTAAAAGCAAAAAGTGACTACTCAACACACCAAGAAGATTTAGGATTTTCTAAAGAACTTAACATACTTAGAAATGATTTCTACTACCAGATGACAGACTATAATAACAATGTTTCTTTAATCGACTTTATATATCATCCAAGAGATGTTATGAGTGGTGATGCATATAGTTCAAGACATATAGATGACTCTAGCACTTTATATATAGTGGTTGATGGTATGGGCAAAGGCTTATCCGCTTCACTTACAGCTATGATCTTTATATCTTTTGCAAATCATATAGTAGATAAAATGCTATTTTTAGATGACTTTGACTTTAGTATACTTATAAATGAAACTATGGAATACATAAAGCCAATACTCTTAGAAGAAGAATCCCTCAGTGTTGACTATGTACTTATAAACAATGAAGATAAGAAACTATATTATTCGAAATTTTCAATGCCTCCTATTTTAATGCAAAACCAAAATAGTGAGATTGTAAAAATAAAATCAAACAACCCACCTTTATCAAAGTACTCTCCAACATTTAACATAGACAGCATAGATATTAATGGAATAACAAAGTTTCTTATATACTCAGATGGTATAGTTGAAAACGAAACTATATATGATGGAAAACCATATTCACACTACATAGAAGATGACTTTTTAAAAGCATTTACAAAAGAAGACCTTAGTAATAGTTTTGATAAAAAAACTCAAACACAAGATGATGATATTACTCTTATTTTTGTAAATCAGATAACACAATATTCACATAACATAGCTCAAGAAAAATTTGATTCTAAACTAAAAAGTATAGAGATTGCAAATATTTGGTACGAAAAACTATGGAAAGATATAACTTCAAATGTAAAAAGCTCATATCATGCGAGTATGGTTTTCACAGAGCTTATAATGAATGCTTACGAGCATGGGAACCTAGGTATTCCATCAAAAATGAAAAACTCTTTAATAGAAAATGATACATATATAGAAACATTGCTAGAAAGAGAAAAAGAGTGTACTAAAGAGATAAATGTCCAAGTTGACAAAGTTAAACATTTGAACGAAGAATATATTATTACAAAAATAAGTGATGAAGGTGATGGTTTTGACACTCAAACATTAAGTGAAATTTTTAGAAACTCTAAAAAATTTCATGGTCGCGGTGTATTTGTCTCTAGAAAAAATTCTTTTGGGATATATTATAATTCGAAAGGAAATTCTGTTTTATTTATAAGTAAGGTAGCACGCCAAACCTCTTAAGAGAGGCTTGAAGTTTTATTTAGCTAATGCTGCTTTTGAAGCTTCAACAACTGCGCTAAACGCTGCTGCATCGTTCATAGCCATATCAGCTAGAATTTTACGATCTAGTTCGATACCAGCTTTTTTAACACCGTTCATAAATGTAGAATAGTTCATACCATTTAAACGAGTCGCTGCATTGATACGGATGATCCATAATTTACGGAAATCACGTTTCTTTTGTTTACGATCTCTATGTGCATATACTAATGAACGTTCAATTTGTTCCTTAGCTTTTCTAAAGTGCTTACGACGACCTTGGTAAAAGCCCTTCGCTAGTTTTAATATCTTTTTGTGTCTTCTTCTACGAACAACACCTGTTTTTACTCTTGGCATTTCTTTCCTTTATACTTTACCCAGTTGCTTTTTCGCAATCGAGGTGTCTTTTTAGACTTGCCCAGTTTTAAATAACTGGAGATTTTAAATCAACTATGACTAGTTAATCATTTCCTTAATACTTTTCTCATCAACTTTAGCAACTACTTTAGGAGTATTTTGCTTGCGACGAGTATCTGCATCTTGTTTAGTTAGAATGTGACTTCTGTAAGCAGTACCGCGCTTAACAGTACCGTTTTTCTTAACTTTAAAACGCTTTACAGCGCCTTTTACCGATTTCATTTTAGGCATCGATTATCCTTTCACGTAAAATTCCCATCTACTAATGTAATTTTATTTGCAAACAAGTCCACAAATAAATCGTTTACCGCTCGGGTACTAAAGCTTTCCTCTAAAGAGGAAGAATAGTTAGTAGAAATTGAGAGTGGGATTATACCCAAATTTTTTTAAAAGTTTGCTATAATCAAAAAATGAATTCAATAAAACACATACAAAATGCATTAGATGAGCTCGACCTTGAGGTTCGAAAAATCCTTCAAAACTGGGATATACCCATGAATGAAAAAGATAATCTAATGCTTCCACTACTTCAACAGAAAAAAGTTTTAACCCAAACACTAGAAGATCTAAAGTATTTAAAAGACAACCCACCCACTCCTAATCAGGCTTGTGGGATATCTAAATACAGAGAAGACTAAAGAGTTTTTATTTTATAACGGCTAAGTTCTTTACCCTTAGTGTCTATTATATGTACGGCACATGCAAGACATGGATCAAACGAATGGACAACACGTAGAACTTCTAAAGGTTTTTCCCTATCGGCTACACTTATTCCAATAAGAGCTTCTTCATATGCACCCCTTAAGCCATCAAAGTTTTTAGGTGTAGCATTCCAAGTTGTAGGAGCTATAACTGAGTAATTTTTAATCTTAGCATCTTCAACTTCAACTAGGTGTGCTAATACTCCACGAGGTACTTCTAAAAATGCTGTACCTTTAGTAGATTTTGGAAGTTTTTCAAAATCATATTTTGTCCAAGTATCTGTATCGTAGTATTTTATATTTTGTATTAGCCGAGATACCAGTTTAAAAATATATTCACAAATATACAAACTCTCAATAGCACGTGCTGCATTTCTACCAACTGTAGTCGATAAGTCCATTATCTCTAAATCGGTCTCTTCTAAAAACTCATCAACGAATGATTTTATTAGCTTATTGCCTTTATGGTAACTAACAAGTACACGTGCAAGCGGACCACTCTCCATTGTCTTCCCATCATACCTAGGAGCTTTAATCCACGAATATTTATCATCTTTTTTTTCCGTCTTTAGGGTACCGTCCTCATTTAGATCGGTATAACAGATCTCATCATTTTCATCATACCAAGCACGATCAACCTCTTCAGTTACTTTAGAAGGATCAAACTCTTCCATGTTTTCAAAATCATGTCCATATACTATGCCGTTGCAAAACAGTCTTTGATCCCCCTCAAACTCATATCCACCTACACACATAAAGTTTCCGTTCGCCCTACCAATTCCAGCTTTAATCTCATCTCTGTAAGCAATAGATAGAAGTTTCATGTCTGCTAAATATGCACGTTCAACAAACTCTTTTGATTCTTTCATAATAAATAAATAGTCATTTAGTCTTTGAGGATTTAGCATATCTGCCACACTGGATACACCACCCACTACCAAACTTTGAGGGTGAGGAGTTTTACCGCCGAAAATTGCTACCGCTTTTGAGATCTCTGTTTGAAACTTTAGTGCATCTAAATAGTGTGAAATAACTATTAAGTTTTGCTCAGGAGTTAATCTATACTCCTTGTGACCCCAGTAAGCATTTGCAAACGGTCCAAGCTTTCCTGATTCGACAAACTTTGTCAGCTTTGCTAAAACATTTTCATAATGAGCTACAGAGTTCCTGTAAGGGTTTTTTGTATATTTTGGAGCTTCTTTAGTTGCCGTTTTAGCATCAGCCTTTAGTGCCGAAGTTACATCTGCAAAATCAAGTGAATGAAGATGGTAAAAATGAACAACATGATCTTGAATAAACAGAGCCATTGCCATCAAATCACGGATAATATCTGCATTTTTTGGTATCTCTATAGAGTAGGCATCTTCTACACAGGTAATAGCACCACGAAAATGTGAGTTTGTACAAACACCGCAGATACGCCCTGCCATTAACCCTGCATCTCTTGGATCACGCCCTTTTAGTATAGTCTCAATACCGCGAAAAAGCTGTCCGCTTACCCATGCCTCTTGAACTATCCCGTTATCATCTACCTCAACTTCAGCTCTTAAATGCCCCTCTATTCTTGTGATAGGATCTATTACTATTTTTTTCTTATTGGCAAGATTACTCATCGTCTTCTTCCTCCACATATTCTCTTTCATTTGCAAACTTATCAAAAAAGCCAAGTTCTGTACATCCCATACATCCATGACCTGCTTGAACAGGCCAGGAAGTACCACCGTTAAACTTCATAGTTGGGCAGTTTACATTTGCATAAGGTCCTTTACAGCCCATCTCAAAAAGACACCAGCCTTTTTTAGCTCCAGCGTCACCCCACTCTTTTACAAACTCTCCAAGCTCATAATGTCCACGTCTCTCACAGTTATCATGTACACGCCCTTCGTATGCCCAAAGAGGACGGTTTGTACTATCAAGTTCAGGCAACTCTTCAAACATCAGGTATGAAAGAAGGGTTCCAACTATATTTGTAGGGTTTACAGGACAACCAGGCAGATTAATAACATCTTTGCGACCAAGTGCATCTGCAACTCCGACAGCATTCGTAGGATTTGGTGCAGCTGCTACAACACCTCCATCGTACGCACATGAACCTACTGCCATTACAAGTGCAGCATCTTTGGCACATTTTTTTAGTAACTCATAGCCGGTTTCACCATTTGGACCAAGGCGTAAAAACTTACCGTCAAGTCCAAGTGGAACAGCACCCTCTACAAGTAAAATATATTCACCTTTTTGGTTCTCTATAATATCTTCTAAAATAGTCTCACTTTGATCTCCACTAGCACTCATGATCAGCTCATGATAATCAAGTGAAATATAATCAAAAATAAGATCCTCTATAGCAGGGTTTGTTGATTTTATAAACGCTTCGGAGTTACCACTACAATCACTAAGTTCAAGCCAGATTATAGGAACTCTGTTTAGTGAACATACAGCACCCTCCACTACCTGTTGAAAATTAGGATGAAGTTGCATAGAGGCTGTAACCATAGATATCCAAGAGTTAACTTCATGTTTTCCTATGTCTAAAGACTCCATAGCACTCTCTAAATTCTCTGTTGTAAGTTCATTTCTAGGATGCAGGGTATTAAACTTATCTATACGTTTTTGAACCTCGGCAATCTCACGTTCACGCTTAATATCTTCAGGAGATTTTCTCGGCATATTAGGGTCAATTAGATGTTGAGATTCTTTTATAACATCACTAACCATCATTTTACAGCGACCGCATACACGCCCGGCTTCAGAAAAATCAGCAAGCTCTGAAAAACTTGATATCCCTGTTTGAGTAACTATATCGACTAAATCTTGATGGTAAATATGTTCACATGAACATATAAGGCGACCGCGCTCACCCACTACACGATTTTCATAAAGATAATTTATATCTACTTCATGTCCCTCTTTTATAAGGGTTTCAACATACCCAACATCTACGTTTGAATTTATACCAATAAAGCGAGTTAGTTTCTCATCGTTTAAGAAGTACTCATCCATTCTGTTATGCTCTTTTGAGCTTATAACTATTTTTTCAAAACCCTCTTTAAACTTAGCCGATGAGACCTCTACAAGATCAAATTCACCAACTTTAAGCATATCTATACTTACTTCAAGTTCAAACTCTTTTAAATCATTCCCTGTAATATGAGAAATTGCCACATCAGCTTCTGCCGTACACTCTTTTACGTGTCCCGCTATAAAACCTAACTCTTCAACCTCTGCACACTCACCGACTGCATACACATCATCTTCAGCTTGCATATAGTTGTTTGTAAGTATCCCTTTATTACATTTGAGCGAATCTCTAAACGGGTCTATATTTGGTTTTATGCCGACACCAAAAACTATGTAAGGGTTTTCTATCTCAAGCTTTTTGGTTTTAAGTGTTTTTATCTCATTATTTTCTATAATAGTATCAACTATCTCATCTTCAAAAGATATCTTTATCTTTCCAGACTCTGTATAGCATTTTTTCATAATCTCTATACTCTCTAAAGAGAGGTTTTTATTATAAAGATGACTTCCACGGATCAGAAGCGTTATACTTTTAACTTCATCTATATCATTTAGAGTCTCAAGTAACTCTAACCCGATAGGTCCACTTCCTACTACTACTAATTCTCTTTCATTTAGATTCTCTCTTATCTGTAAACAATTTTGAGAACTCCTAAAAACAGCTACATTTTTAATATTTTCATCTAAAAGTGAGATTGGTTGTGAACCTGTTGCTATGATAAGTTTGTCATAACTGAACATCGAATCATTTGAGAGGACTCTTTTTTTATCTTTATCTATTGAAGTTACTTTTTGCTCTAACTCTAGCTTAACTGTAGGATCAAGAGGGAGTCTGATATCTTCCATATCTGATGTACCGTCAACCAAACGGCAAAGATGTATCCGATCATATGGTGGATACTTCTCATCACTTAATATAGTGACATCAACAGATGAATTTTGTTTTTTCAGATTATTTGCCAGATAAACAGCCGCTATTCCACCACCTATAATTACAACTCTCATAACAACACCTTACATCTCATTTAAAGATTTTACTTTCATTAGTATATTATCTTCATCTTTAAATCTAACATCAATTAGAAAAGACTCATCTTTTTTTGATTTAAAAATTTTAAACTTATCAACCTTGCCTAACTCATCTATATTTGCTGTAATAAAGTCCTCAAAAGGATACTTTTCAATTTTTTGCAACGATTCTATCCTGTATAGTTTATCATTTTTTACAAAATATGTTAAATAAGGGTTATATCTTCTATGGATAGAGTTTGAACTTTGAAAAGTTACAATATCCTCTTTTATATCTTGGTCAAGGTACTTTAATGTTGCATTTGCATCATCCTTTAAAGAAAGTGCAAAGTCTAAGTATATTGTTCTTTTTTTTAACGACAATGTTTGTATTTTTTTTGTTTTTTCTTTATATATATTATTTGAAATATTTAGTGTGTCATATGCTTTATAAAGTGCTAGCATTAAGATTGAAAGTATAGATATTGAGATTAACAATTCTATAAGCGTAAAAGCGCTTCTATGTGTATACAGAGATTTATGGTTTGCTTCTTTGAACATCATAATGGAAGTCTTATTCTAATAAATGATGTAGATGCATCTTGTGAACTTAAGATACTCTTGCCTATCTCTATGATAAGTTCAGAATTTTCATCATACTCACTCATGTCTAAAGTTTCTAACTCTTTGTAATCTATATCTACTTTAATATCTGAAAATTCTCGTCTTAATTCACTGTCAAGCTCAAAGTCATCACATAAGTTTTTCATTGTAGTACTCTCTTTTTCGTAGCCGTACTTTTCATTAGCTACCAAAAAGGAAAGGTATTGGTTTATCTGCTTATTTTTGTCTATTTTCTCATACATAAAAGTAGAGTTTCCACGCATCTCAATTATGGAAGCTATAACAACCGATACGATCATAACAGCTATCATAACCTCCATTAAAGTAAATGCTCGCCTAACCATGTCCTAAACCAATTCTTATCGCCTCATCTAAAGATGTCTGTCCATTTAAAAGCATTTTTGAAAGCTGAGATGCAATGGTTCTTAGTCCATCTTTTTCAAGGGCTGTTTTAATTGTATGTTCATCTGTAGTTGTTTTTAAAAGGTCTTTTACACTATCACCCATAACTAAAAGCTCACCTATAGACTTACGACCGGCATAACCACTATAACCACAACTTCTACATCCACATGCTTTATATATTTTTGCATCAAGTGGAAGGTTATAGTCCTGTGCAAAATCTTCGGCTAAAACATCCTCCTCTTTACACTCCTCACATAGTACACGAACAAGTCTTTGAGCCAGAATTCCCAAAAGTGATGATGATATTAAAAATGGCTCAATCCCCATATCGGCTAAACGAGATATTGTAGCAGAAGCTGAGTTTGTGTGTAGAGTTGAAAAAACCAAGTGTCCAGTTAAAGCTGCACGAACAGCAATATTTGCAGTTTCTTCATCACGGATCTCACCGATCATAATAACATCTGGATCTTGACGGAGTATTGATCGAAGTGCTGAGGCAAATGTAAGCCCAACTTTTTCATTTACCTGGATCTGAGATATATCATCACTTTTATACTCAACCGGGTCTTCAACTGTTATAAGATTTTTCTCTGGGCTTTCAACCTCACGTAAAAATGAGTGAAGAGATGTTGTTTTACCACTTCCCGTAGGTCCAGTTACAAGTATGATCCCATGTGATGAGCGTAAAAGTCGTCTAACATCGCCTATGATCGCATCATCAAAACCAAGCTCTGTGATCTGTGGGATCTGGCTACTTTGCATCAAAAGCCTCATAACTACACGTTCACCATAGAATGTCGGAAGGATTGATACACGGATATCAAGAGTCTCTCCGGCTATTTTAATCTGAGTTCGACCATCTTGTGGTATACGTTTTTCTGAGATATCTAAGTTTGAGATAACTTTTATACGACTGATAATCAGGTTTACTACTTTTTTCTCTAAGTCTGCATTTTTACTAAGCATACCATCTATACGAAAACGTACTTCACCTTTGTTTTCACCAACTTCTATATGGATATCTGAAACTTTTTTCTTAACAGCTTGATAAAAAAGTGCATTTACAAACTTAATAATCGGAGCGGACTCTTCACTTGTTAAGATGTCACTAGATGTACGTAAAAAGTCTGTAAGTGAAATATCTTCCTCTTCTTGAGTATCTTCACTTGTATCTTGCATGTTCTCTATTGCTTTGTCGGTACGAAGCTCTAAAAATTTGTTATAAAGCTGGTCAAACGAATCTTCATCTAGCAGTTTTAAAGGGTAAGCAGTTGATAGTTTTGAGTAAAAGTTTGTAGCCTCAACCATGTAGCGCTCACATGTAAGGGCTGTAACCTCATCATCAACTATGGAAAAAAGAAGGTAGTTCTTTCTTAAAAGCTCAGTTTCTAAATCTTCTACCTCATAAACTTCAAGATTTAGATCGTGTAAAGGCTCTAGCTTGAACACTACTCTATCTCCTTAATTTCTTGCTTATTTAAAACTTTAACACTAGCTGGTTCTGAAGCTTGTTTCTCTATCTTTTCAAAAACTTCTTCATTATATATTTTTTGAAGACGAGTAAGTTTTCCAAGTGTTTCTTGAAGTTCTGATAGTTTTTCACTTTTATCTACAACATATGGTGTCAACAACACAACCATATTATCTTCTACTTTTTCGTTAGTATTTGAACTAAATAAGTAATCCCCTATTAATGGTATGTCACCAAGTACTGGGATCTTAGAAGTCGACTCTCTATCGTAACTTTTTACAAGCCCACCAACTATAATACTCTCACCATGACGTAAAATTGCCTGTGTTTTAACTTCTTGCTTAGAAGTCTCAGGCTGTCCGCTTGGTGTGTTTGAGCCATCATCTGTTACATTTTCTAAAACTGTTTCTACATCTAATGTCACTTTATCTATAGAAGATACACGCGGTTTAATTTTAAGTGTTAAACCAACATCCTCACGCTTATAATTTTGTGTAATCCCCGATACTGCATTATTGGTTGAACCACTAGATACAGATATAGTTTTACCCACATATATAGAAGACTCTTGATTATTTACACAAAGTATAGATGGATTTGATATTGAATTTGAAGCACCTTTTGTTTCTAAAAAGTCTAGTGCTGCACCTAATGCAAATGCAGATGTAGACTGAGAACCTATACCTCCTAGAAAAGTTGTTACGGCAGATGCTGTACTACTTGTTAAATCGTTACTACCAAAATTTCCACTCATAGCATAAAGTCCAGAAGCAGACACATCACCACCTGAGAGTCCATACTTGATCCCTATATCTTGAGCACTTTTGTTGTTAATCTCTATAATTCTAGCTTGAATATATACTTGGTATTTTTCCTTATCTAGCTCATCTATTATATGTTTTATACCTTTTAGTATAAGTGGATCACCAACAGCTATGATCGCATTTATCTCATCAGATGCACTTACATTTGGTTTCATGCTAGGGTCTTTATATGTCTGCTTAGATACGATCTCTGTCAAACTCTTTAAAACTGATGTAGCATCTGAGTTTTTAAGTGAAAATATTTGAACTCTGTTGTTAGCAGTATTTGACTCTACATCTATTTTTGCTACTAAGTCCTCAACTTTTTGAACATTCTCTTTAACTCCAACTGTAATTAGTGAGTTTGTATTCTCATCCAAAACAATCTCTACTGTTTGAGATACCACTTTGGCATTAAAAAGTTTTTTGGCAATTACGTCTAACTTTAGTTTTATAGTCTTTGCTTCAGCATTTTTTATTGGGATCACCTTAACAATAAAACGCGAATTTTCTATAATATCTTTAATAACTTTTTTTATAGTTTCTATATTTTCAGGATAATCAGTTACAAGAATTAAGTTTGACTCTTTCATTGTCATAAGCTTTGCTGTTTTTGAGATTAGATAACGTATTTTTGCAGCTACAATATCTACATTTTCTCCTTCAACAACAATACTTTGAGTTACCATAAACGAGCCATCTGCACGTTTACCCTTTTCAATAACTTCAGAGTTATTTTTTGCTGCATCTACTGATCTAACTATCTCTAAAATAGAACCTTTTTTAACTATAGTATAACCTTTTGATTCCAAAACAGATATCAAGATCCCTATAAGTTCATCATCATAAATAGGAGCTGTACTTACTAGATCGACAGTACCATTTATTTTATGGTTGATTAAAATATTTTTGTTCGTTATCTTTGAAACAAGTTTGATAAAATCCTCAATTTTTAAATTAGAGAAGTTAATATTCACCTCTTCTCTTGCCCATATGCTCACCACTAAAAATAAGCTGATAAATAATAACTTAGTTAATCTCATATACTATCTCCTTTTCAACTCCATCACGGATTACTACAATTTGCATAACATCTATATCTTTTATATTTGAATATAATTTAAGTGCGTCTCTGTAAGACTTAAGCACAACGTTATTTGCTTTAATAATAATGTCATTTTTCTTAAGTCCAAGTGTTGCCATCTTTGAATTTGGTTTTATTCTTGTTACCTTAAAACCTTTAATCTCTTTGCCCTCTTTTACCTCAACTATAGATATCTCTCTCCAAATATCTTTTGGATTTTTAGCATAGTGTTGTATGTCATTTTTACTAACTACCTTTTGTGTTGTTGGAACAGTTGTTGTATTTATATTCTTAGGTCTTTCTTTTGTATATTTTGGATCAACTTTTGCATTTTGTAAATCTAAGGTGTAGTTTGTCTGATTTTTTCTAAATATAACAGACCTTCTTCTAATCTCTATAAGTTCATAACCCTCATACTTACTACCAACCTCTACAATTTCTGTATCATCTGGTTTTGATTTTAGAGCTACTATTATAAAACCGCTATCCTTGATCCCATAAAGACCTTTTAAGATCATATTTGTAATATTAACACCGCTTTTAAGCACCTCTTTTTTTGCCTCTTGTTTACTTGCGCTAATAAGCATGTTTTTAAAATCTACTCTTTGATACTTTGGCTGGTAAGACTCTTCAACACTTAACTCTACCCCTTCGTTTGGAAGTATGTAAAGCACAACAAGAGATATAACTTTTGCTATAACCAGTAAAATTAAAAGTCTACTTATAATTTTCAGCATGGAGGTATTAGAAAGTTTTTGCATATTCATATCCTCCATCTTCTGATTTGTTTAAATTTCTGAGTGTTGATCTATACTTTTTACTCATCAGTTTTGAGGGGCTTAGCTTTAAGAACAATTTTTTATCGAGTATATTAACTTTTGCATTTGCTTCACCAAAACCACCGCTTGCAGATGCCAATATGTTTAATGGATCTAGTATTGAGTAGCTGATATTTATATTTTTGATATCTGTTGGTAAAAATGTTGCTACAGTAGAAGCTAAAGTAACACTGCTAACATCTATGCTATTGTAAAGACCAAATATAGCTATATCTACATTTTTAACCTCTGCACTCTCAATCGATTTAAACGTAATTACAGCATCTTTAAGACTGAGTCTCAAGCCATTATCGACTACACTTTCCTCTGTTACAACAACACCAAAAGGTTCAACTTTAGTTTCTGCAAAATAATAAAGTGACACCTTTGGAGTAAAGTACATTAAAGCGATTATAAAAAATAAAAAGTACCCAATGAATTTAGCAAGCTTTACCATCTTATCTCCAACTCTAATTCAGCTATCTCTTGAGTTATACTTTTTATCTTTAAGCTTCTAACATCGTATGATGAGTTTAGTACTTTTCCCATCAATACATCAAGAGCTTTTTTGTTCATATTTTTTGAAGATATTTTAACCCCACTATTTTTATACTCTGTTTTTATCTCTGCTGACTTTAAAGACTTGTCTGCTAATAGCCTTATAATATTTTTCTTGGTTACAACTTCGTTTGCGTATGCATTTTTTAAACTTTTAATCTCTGTTGCTATTTTTTTAGTCTCTTTAAAACTTTGCTTTGATTCTTTTAAAGTATCTTTAGCAGAGTTTAGCAGGTATAAAGACATAGCTAAGAGCATAACCAATAAAACTCCGATATAAGCAGGGTTGATACGATTCATGATTCAACCTTTAAGTTGTTGTTTTTATATGTAATAAGTTTTATATTTTTTTGTTTTAACTTTTTTGAAAGTTCTTGTCTTAAGGTTGTTTGGTTTTGATGTATACCTTGATATTTTTTCAAAATCGCTTTATTTTGAAACATAGTTGGTTTTAGATCATACTCTTTATAAAGTTTACTTTTTTGCTCTTGTATTGCAGATATTTTTTGTTTTGTAATAAAATATTCACTAAAAAACAAAAGTGAAAACACAACTAAAACAGATGCTATTTTATATAAACTTGAATTATCTACAATATGACCAAACTGAGCGAGTGTAATCTTATGTTTTGAGAGCTTTATATTTTCAAGGTCTATATTTCCACTCTCTTCTATCCAACAACATGGTACAAGTGTAACAACTCCATCTTTTACATATATACTCTGAGAGTCATTAATTTTTACAGCTCCTTCTAAGTCGCTAAGCTCAGACTGGGCGAAATGCACACTTGAGATATTTGATGAATTTATGCCAAATCTTGAAGCTAAATCTATGATCTTTTTATCTTCATATGCAAAAATAAAAAAACTCTCATCTTCGTTTTCATTTTTATAGGCACTGTAATTGTAGTTACCTGATGGTAAAATATCTTCAAACAAACTGGGAAGAAGTTTTTTTACATCACGAATATATTTTACAGGTAGTTTAATTTTTTGAACCCAATACAGTGATGGGGATAGTATGATCTCAACTTTTTCATCATCTTTTATACTTAACTGTGAGTTTGGATCTAAAAAAACGACTCTTTTTTGTTCATTAAATTTCATAAGAAAAATTATACCCTTTTGATTGTTCAATATTATACTCAAAATTTATATTTGCAGTATTTGCACCTTGTAATACCTCTAGTTCAACTTCTACAACACGTCTACTGTTTTGATCTTTACAATACAAAGCTGAGAACTCACTTGCGTTTGCATCAACTACAAAATCATCTGTTGCATCTATATCGACTCCTTCTAAAAAGTGTTTTGCCCATGATGAGACATAGTAACTATCTATACAGTAAGCCCTAGATGGATTTGCAATGTAAAAAAGGTCTTCAAAATCTATCTGATCTAATGAGTTTTCATAATATGTGTTTGTATAGTGTTCGTTTATCTCTTTAAGGTGATCATATGAAGTAACATACTGACGGTATATATCTGGTTTAGCATCTAAAATATCTGTAGTAGGATAATAATTTATATTATACTTTGATACAGAATCTTTAAGTAGTTCAACATATATAGGATTTACATTATAACCACTTAAAAATGTTCTAAACTGCTCTAATAATTTTGGCTCTGGTTGACCTATTTGAGCATTTAACTCAAGTAGTTTATTTAAGTTTATTTTTCTTCTTGCACTTTTGATCGATATAGCAAGCTTTACACCAGCTGCTTCAAAAGGTATAAATTCACTTTGAGCTAAAAATATATCGTACGCTTCTCCTGATTTATCATTCTTAATAAGTTTTAACTCTGGTGAATTTTTTAAAAAAGTTAAAACATCATCTAATATTACATTGGTTTGAAGTAAAAAATTCTCTTTAGAAATATCTGTTCTTGCATTGTTTATATATTTAAGTCCAAGCCCCAAACTAATCGTAATAGCCATTAAAAAAAATAGTGTTATAAGAAGTGCTATTGCATTTTTAGAGCATCTACGCATTTAGCACTACCCTATACTCATTGAGAAGATCGGAAGAAGCATTGCAGCTACAATAAAACCTATACTAGCACCTACAAAGAGCATAAGAGCTGGTTCTAGAAGTGTTAAAAGCATACCAATCTTATCGCGGTTTTCTTCGAAGTAAAGCTCACTTGTATTTGTAAGTACATTTTGAAGTTGTGATGTCTCTTCACCTAGAGCTATTGACTGTATGAAAGCATTATCTATTTTAATGTTTGAGTTATTAAGAGCTGATGATAGAAGTTTTCCCTCAACAACTTTTTTACTAGCCTCTACAAACATCTTTTTTAAAACCAAGTTGTTTAATATATTTGCGCTAAGGTTTATAGTCTGAACAAAAGGTACACCTGACCTTGTTAGTAAAGATGCAATATATGAAAACCTAGCTAATTCACTCTTTTGTATGATCTCACCAAACAAAGGAAGTTTAAGTAACATTTTGTGAATGCTATATGCAAAAGCATTGCTTTTTTTCATCAACACTACAAAAACAAATACAAAAGCAGTTATAAGACCTAAAATAGTGTTAAAGTTGTTGTTGAAAAAATCTCCTAGTGCTATAACAAATTTTGTAGGAGTTGGTAGTTCTTGGTCCATAGACTCAAATATTCCTGTGATCTCAGGAACAACATATGCTAACATAAATGAGATCATTACCAAAGATATTATGATCATAAAGCTTGGATATGCAAAAGCACCTTTTATCTCTTTGTTTATAGAATCCTGTTCTTTTAAAAAACGACTAAGTTCTATGAGAACCTCATCTAAAATACCACCATTTTCACTAACCTTTATACTCTCAACATAAAAACTTGGAAGCTCAACAACTTCTTGGGTACTTAATGCTGTATAAAAGTTATTACCCTCATCAAGGTGTGTAGATATAGTTGTTAAAAAGAGCTTCATTCTTTTATTTTTAGCATAATGGGTTTGAACTATTTTTATAGCAGACACGATCGATATACCAGATCTTATGTACATTGAGAGTTCTCTAGAGAGTGCCGCCAACTCTTTTGGTGGGATTTTATATTTTCCTAAAAAGCTTATATTGTCAAATACAGATGCAGAATCCTGCTCTATTATTTGAATTATTACACCATTTGCTTTTAGTTTTGACTTTGCTTCTTCTAAGCTTGATGCTTCTATCTTCAGTGATAGTTTTTTACCCTCTTTACTGATCCCTTTATACTTAAATATCATCTAAGTACCTCTTGGTAAGTGTCTTCTTTTATTTGAGTTAGTTCAGAACCAGATCTATAAACCTGCGTATTTTCAAAATAGGGAGTAAAGTCGTAAAACCTGTCTTTATATTCAACAATCACCTGATCACTTACTCCATTTCTATCTACACTTAAAGAGAAGCAGACTTCTTCGTCAATACCCTCTTGGTTAAAAACAACTCTATTTTTAAGACGAACTAAACCAAAACTTTGATCATACCTATACATTTTTGGCTCTTCATCTAAAAAGTCTTCATAAACTTCAGAAAGATTTCCATCAACTTCACCATCAATATAAACATTACAACTCTTGCATTCATCTAAACAAATCAGCTCAGCTTTCTTTTTTTTCTCCAACTCATTAAGTGATGACTTTAGAGTTAAAAGAGTCGGCTTTATCTTATTTTCTTTGACATTATCAAAGTTTGAAATAGCAAGCGTGTACACAACCCCAACTATTAGAACAACTATAAGAAGTTCAATAAGGGAAAATGCACTTCTTTTCACTTTACTCTACTTACACTCGCTCATTTTGATATCAGCACCTTCATTTTTTCCACCCTCTTTTCTGTCAGCACCTAAAGATATGATCTCTATGATTCCATCATCGTTTATATAAACAAAATCATTTCCCCATGAATCTTTTGGAAGTTTGTTGTCTTTTAGATATCCACTTTTAGAATAGTTTGGATACTTCTCAGCATCTGGATTTGCTACTAAAGCTTGAAGTCCCTCTTCCGTTGATGGATAAAGTGAATTGTTTAATTTAAACATATCAAGTGCACCATTATAAAGTGACTTCATCTGAACACAAACTAAATCTCTTTTAGCCTCTTCACCTTTGCCAGTTAAACTTGGCATTACCATAGCTGCTAAAAGCCCTAAAATAACAATAACGATCATTAACTCTATAAGAGAAAAACCTGCTTTTGATCTTTTGTTTTGCATATCATATAACCTTATATTTTATAATTGGTATTATATTACTAAAAAGTTACTGATTTATTACTTATTTGTTACATTGTAAAATTTTGGATTATTTTTTGAGAAAGAGCCTCCCTCCAGATACCTGCGGCACATAGCAAAAAAAAGTGTGCTGCTGTATTCCTACCCTGACACGGTGCTTTAAATCACCATTGCACAGGTCTAAAGAGAAGCGACTGAAATTTTACCCAAATATATTTAAAAAAACATTATTTAGGTGTATTTTTTGATAAAATACTAGCATGATATATATATTAGTAGCTCTTAAATGTGAAGCTCAGGCATTTATTGAAAAGTTTAAACTAGATTCAACTACAAAACAAAATGAAAATCTATCTGTAGTTATTAGTGGTATTGGCAATGAAAATATGTATAAAACTGCAACAAATATAGTTTCCAAAATGGATAAAAGTGATATGATTTTAAATGTAGGCATATGTGGAGCCAATAAAAACTATAAAATAGGTCAACTACTAGATGAAAAAGATATAAACCTAACATCTGTAGATCATGAAGTAGATTATGTGAAATATGAAGCTGTAGATATGGAAAGTAGCGGTTTTAAAAATGCGACCAAAGATATAAAAAACAAGTATATCTTTAAAGTAGTTAGTGATCATTTTGAGCCAGAATCTGTAACAAAAGATCTAGCAAAAAAGCTTATATATACACAAATTGATGAGATCATGGAGAAAATATCATGAAAAAAGCTGTTGTTACAGGTGCAAGTACAGGAATAGGAAATGAAATTTCAAAAAGATTATTGTCCTTAGGGTACTGTGTTTTAGGTATTAGCAGAAACGAAGCTACTGATCTTAAAGAGGATAAAAACTATACACATATGAACTGTGATCTATCACTTCAAAAAGAGACTTTAGAACTATGTGAAAAACTAAAAAAAGAAGATCCTTACATACTTATAAACTGTGCTGGGATTGGTGTTTTTGAACCTCATGAAGAGTTAAATCAAAAAACTATAATTCAGATGAGTTTTTTAAACCTAACTGCACCTATGCTTTTAACAAATACACTACTAAGAGCTCTAAAAAAAAATGGAGGTTACCTTATAAACATAAACTCCATCGAAGCACTTCGTGCCTCTAAGTTTGCTGGTGTTTACTCAGCTACAAAAGCTGGGCTAAAAGCATTTGGTGACTCACTTTTTGAAGAGTGTAGAAAAAGCCAACTGAGTATTACAAATATAAATCCTGATATGACACAAAGCTCTTTTTATGAGAATTTACGATTTGAAGTAAGTGATAAAGATAATGAAAAACTTTACACATCTGACATAGCAGATGCGGTTGAGCATATACTCACTATGCGAAAAGGTGCTGTAGTTAGTGAGTACACGATTAGAAGTTTAAACTTTGGTATAAAAAAGAAGTAGTTAATACTTTACATCCAGCTTGTTTTTTGGTTTGTTTTGTGTAGAATTTATAAAATCTATATTTTTTTTGATCTGTCTCATTGCATGTGAAGTTTCATCTTTTAACTCATAAAGAAAAACTGCCGCTTCTTTTAAAAGATAAGATGCTTTTTCCATCTGTTCTTGATCTTCAAATTCTGGAAGTTCTTCATTTAAAATATTATCAAGTTTTTCAATATCTTTTTCGATTATTGCTATTTGAAGATTCTTAAGCCACATTGGTACTTTCTCTCCATGCTTCTAAAAGACCTTTAAAAACATTACTAACTTCATCTAGCTTATCAATATCGCCTTTTAAACTAGCTTGAGTCAAAAGTGATATCTCTTGTTCATATAAACCTTCTAAATATATTGCCACATCGCCCTGATCTGTATCTAAAACTGCTATAAGTTCTGTAATTATTGCTATAGAGCGGTTGATCCAGTAAACTTTTTTTTCAATATCATTTTCTCTTATAGATTTTTTTGCTTGGGCATTAAAACGGAGTACACCCTCATACAACATCTCAATAAGCCTTGCAGGTGACTCTATGCCAACGTTGTTTTGTGCATAAGTATTGTGAGCAGCACTTCCATACATACTTGTTCCTTTATTTGTTAAATTGTTCTTAATTTCTGAATCGTTCATGTAGAGTATATCGACACCCGCTTTATTTTATTTAGATCTAACTAGGCTAAATTTTCCAATTGTTTTATGGAATAATGTATGCTTAACCTAGTTAAAGTTTTTCTATAGAAGTGACGATATTTGTCACATATGGATATATAAATTATAGATAAAAGGATTTGTGATGGCTGGTATAAGCTCACTGGGTATTGGTTCTGGGGTTTTAACTTCTGATGTAATAGAAAAGCTAAAAGAAGCTGATAAAACACAACTTGTTAAACCTATAGAAGACAAAATATCTTTAAATAATCAAAAACAAGAATCTTTTACACTTTTATCATCTCTAATGAACACACTAAAAGGTAGTGCTTCTGCACTGAGTTATGATACTATTTTTGATAACAAAAGTGTAAACATCTCTGGAAGTGCTGAAGTTGATGTTAGTGCTGGTGCCAATGTTGATTCTTTTACACTTGAGACTATAGCTTTAGCTAAAAAAGATATTACTAAATTTACAGCAATATCTTCAAAAGAAGCAAAGGTTTCAGATCCTTCTATTAATGGTGGAGCAGGTACACTCAGTATTGGTTCATACAATATTGAATACGATTCTACTACAACCTTATCAGACTTAGCACAAAAGATAACTGATGAAAGCAATGGAGACATCGAAGCATCTATACTTCAAACAGGAGACGGTGCATATTCTCTTGTTGTATCTTCAAGTCAAACAGGTACTGACCAAGCACTAAACATTTCTGATAGTAGTGGAGCACTAAGCTCTGTTCTAATGGATGCTGGGGCTACTGATGGATATGAAAAAATTCAAGAAGCTTCTGATGCAGAGTTTAAATACAATGGAATTACGACTACAAGAACTACAAACGAAATAGATGATCTAATCATTGGAGTAAATATATCTCTAAAAAAAGAGGGAGATTTCTCAAGTGTAGATATAAAACAGAATACTGAACCAATAGTAGAAGAGATGGAACTTTTTGTAGAATCTTACAATGCACTAGTACAAAACCTATCCGATATGACTGAGTATGATGAAGAAAATGCTACCAAAGGAGTATTTAATGATGAAAGCTTTATTAAAAATATAAGAAGAGAACTCTCCGGTATAATTACTGGTGTATCAAATAATCAGTCTTTGATGCGATATGGACTAGATCTTGATAGAAATGGACAAATGAGTCTTGACACAAGTACTCTTAAAGAAAAATTAGCAAGTGATCCTGATGGTGTAAAACTATTTTTTACAGGTGGAACTAATGAAAGCGGAGTTGAAACAACTGGTATATTTGAACAGATAGATGAAAAAATAAAATCATATACAGGTTATGGCAAATTACTTAGTAACTTCGAATCAGGTTTAAAAACAGACGCAAGCAGTTTATCTGAAAGTTATGAGCGTGCAATGTTAAGCTTAACAAGTAGATATGAGATTATGGAAAAAAGGTTTTCAGCTTATGATTCAATGATCAGTCAAATCAATGCTCAGTTTTCATCATTGCAGATGATGATAAACGCTGAAGCTAATTCAAATAACTAAGTCTTTAATAATAGATGATTTTGAACACTTTCAAAATCATCTATTGTATCAATATCTAAACTTTTTACATCATTCATTACAAAAGGTATTGTTTGATTTGTAAAGAAGCTATTATTTTTTAAAAACTGTTCAACATGTATTATATATATTGCACCGTTGCTTATATATGTTTTTGGTAAGTCCTGTCTTCTCATAAAAGGAAACTCATTATTTGAGATCCCTTCTATATACCCATTTTTATTCTCTTTAAATGCTTTTAAAACTTTATTGTCTATTTCTTTTACACTTATGAGTGCTGATGCATCTTCATTAAATAGTTTTTCAAACGCTTCATCTATATCTTGCACATCTCTCAATGGCGATGTAGGTTGAAGTAAAACAACATAGTCAAACTTTTCATCTATAGTCTTTAATACGTGTTCAACAACTACTTCACTTGATGCAGTATCTGATGCATACTCTTGTGGTCTTTTTAAACAATATGCTCCAGCTTTTTTTGAAACACTTAAAATCTCTTCATCATCACTGCTAACTACAGTTTTTGAAATACACTTTGAATTTATACTCGCTTCTATACTCCAAACAACCAAAGGTTTACCGGCTATTTCTAAAACATTTTTCCTAGGCAACCCTTTTGAACCTCCACGAGCAGGTATTATAGATAAGATTTTTTTATCCATTTTTTCATCCTTAACATAAGAAATGGAACTACTATATAGCAAAAAAACGCTTCATATTTTTTCAACTAGTAATCCTTTAAACTATTAAACTGCTTTTGCTGTTTGATCTTCCATAGTTGCCCTGATTCTAAAAGTTCAAAAAATTTTTTATCACTTTTACCATCTCCAAAACTGTATCTATTATAATCTTTATGTTTGGCAGAATCTCTTTTTAGCTTATTTATACTATTTAAAATATCACTTTTCTCATAACTACAATTATAAACAGTATCTAAATTAGCTCTATTTAATTGCCTTGTGCCTATATCGATTGATGAAATATCATAGTAAGGTGCTTCTCTTATTCCAGAACTAGAGTTACCTATAATAAACTCTGAACTATTCAAAAGCTGTAAAAAATACTCAAACCGTATAGATGGGAAAATTTTAAATTTATTATTAAACCTTAATCTTTCATACTCTTCTAGTATTTCAATACTTCCAAGATCATTGTTTGGATAAACTATTATATAGTTTAAATTACTTTCTATTAAAGAATTTACAAAAGCTTTTATATGTTCTCTTATATTTTTATATTCTGTAGTTACTGGATGAAAAATTGCTATAGAATACTGTTCAAAATCCACTTCATAATAACTTTTTACTTCCTCTAACGATGGCAAATATTTTGGATTCATAAGATCGAGATCTGGTGAACCTATAACAAATATAGAACTATCAAGTTCCCCCAACTGAATCAAACGCTTTTTAGCTTGTTCATTTGAGACTAGATGTATATGTGAGAGTTTACTAACACTATGTCTTATAAGTTCATCTATGGTGCCAGATATTTCACCACCCTCTATATGTGTTACAAGTATATTGTTTAGACTTCCAACTATAGCACCTGCCATAGCTTCAACTCTGTCTCCATGAACAACTATAAGATCTGGTTTTATTTCTGAGATATAGCTAGAAAATCCATCAATAGTTTTTGCCAAAGTTCTATCCATATGCTCGATCGTATCATGGTTTATATATTGATAAATATTTTTAAATCCTGACTTTTTAATCTCCTTAACTGTTGCACCATATTTTGCATTCATATGCATGCCTGTTGCAAATATATGTACATCATAGTTATCAGAGTTTTGAGAGATCTTTATAAGTGATTTTAACTTCCCAAAATCAGCTCTTGTTCCAGTAAGAAAGACTATCTTTTTCTCAACTCTCAAGGTCACTCCAAAAAAGGTGCTCATCTGCATCTATATTTTTATTTATAACTTTTCCGAGTAGTTCATTAAAATGCTCAGCTTTGATCTCACCTGTTCCAGGTCTTTTTACCCATATATTTTCTTTAGTTAGTTTATCACCTTTTTTTATTGGTTTTATGGTTACTACAGTAGCAAAAGCAAAATCAATCGTCACCTGTTCTTCCTTAGCAGCTTCTTTTTTCCCACCGCGCATCTGAGCAATCTCACTTGAGCCTATTATTAACTCTTTCAATGCTATAGGATCCATTGAGTTAATAATATCTGGTCCTGATCTTTCCATCTTATCTGTAAAATGTCTCTCTAAAATAGATGCCCCAAGTGCAGTAGCTGCAAAACAAGCACGGTTTGATGTAGTATGATCAGACAAACCCACAACTACATTTGGAAACTCTTTTTGTAACTCTTGCATTGCTCCAAGTCTTACAAGATGCACAGGAGTCGGATACAGGTTTGTTGTGTGTAATAGTGCGTATTCGACATTATTCTTCTCTAGTATATTTACTGTCTTTTTAACTGAGTCTATATCGTTCATTCCAGTACTTACTATCATAGGTTTTCCAAATGAAGCTATATGATCAACTAGTGGATAATTATTACACTCTCCTGAACCTATTTTATAAGCAACAACTCCCATCCTCTCAAGTCTATCAGCAGCAGCACGTGAGAAAGGTGTACTTATAAAAATCATGCCTTTTGATTCTACATATTCTTTTAGTTTTATCTCATCTGCTTCACTTAGAGCACATCTTTTCATGATCTCGTATATTGAAACTGAAGCGTTACCAGGCACAACTTTTTTTGCTTCTTTGCTCATTTCATCTTCTACAACATGAGTTTGATGTTTTATTATTTCAGCTCCAGCACCATGAGCTGCATCTACCATTTCATAAGCTGTTTTTAGATCTCCCTCATGGTTTATGCCGATCTCTACAATAACCAGTGGAGAATAATCTATCCCTATTTTTCTTCCTGCAATACTTATCATTTTTTCTATACCTTTTGGCTAAGAGTACCTTATTATCGATAATTTAAGCACCTTATGTTCCAATAAGATTTTTGATATAATACCTACCATTTTCATAAGGAACATATATGCAAAATATAGAAACTGAAGCTATTAATAACTATCAAGATAATATGATATATTTTGAACAAAAACACCCATCACTATATAATAAAATTTTGGCACTAGATACAATACTAAATGATGGTTCCTATCCACAAAAATATGATTTAGAATATAAAGACGGCTACTTTGATGTAATAGACCTAAATCAAAATATGCTTTATAATCAAAACTCAAAAATATTCTCTAAAAAAATATGTGACAAAATAACACTACAAAAAGATGTCCAATCATTTAAAAGCTATAGAAAACTAAACTTTGATCCAGATGCACTAAAAATATATAAAACTCAAAATGCTTATACAGACTTTATTTCTGTAGCGGATATATTTGATTATCACGATAGATACTGCCAGGACTCAATGAGTATTGATAAAATAAACAAGTATCTTTTTTTAGGGACTGGGCTTGGTATTCATGTTGAGCAAATAGTAAATAAGTTTAATATACCCGTATCATTAATTATTGAAGATGATGTTGAACTATTTAGGTTATCAATGTTTACAACAAACTATAAAAAGCTTTTTCAAAACAGAACCGTTTATTTCTCTATCTCTGAGAGTAAAAATGAGTTTCATAAAACATTTAATAACTTTTTTGTAAAAGCATTTTTTAAAAACTACTTTATTAAATACTCTTTATTTTCAAATCTTTATAAAGAAAAGATTGATGATATTCGAAGTTTTTTGATAGCTAGATCTGAAGCTACATACTCCAATGAAAGACTACTTACTAAAAATAGAAAAGTTATAAATAAAATTAAAGATAATTATAAATTTTTAAATCTACAAAAAAAAGATTCTCAAGATTTTTTTAAAGATAAACCTATCCTTATTCTTGGTGCTGGTCCATCTTTACATAAAAATCTAGAATGGCTTAAGAAAAATCATGACAAATATATAATAATAGCTGTTTTTGTAAGTTTAAAAGTTCTAAAAAAAGCAAATATCTCACCAGATTTCGCTGTTCATATAGATGAGAGACATGATGCTATATCAAAAGTATTAGAGGATATAGGTGATCTAAGTTTTCTTAAAAATACTCTGTTAATTTTTAGTGCATCTGTTCCAGATATATTAATTAAAAAATTTGATAAAGAACAGATCTATCTTCATGAAGATAGAACAAAATATAAACTAAGAACCAGTACACTTGAGGTTTCAAGTGTAGGTGAAACTGTATATTCTATTGGACTAATTTTAAATCCCTCTTCTATATATATCCTTGGACTAGATTTAGCCCTTGGGGATGAAGGTGAAACTCATGCTACTGATCACATTAGGTCAAAACAAATAAAAGAAACAAACAATGAAAACGATGATTTTCAGCTTGAGAACAATGTTATATATACTAAAGGAAACCTAAAAGAAAGAGTTAAAACACTTCCAATTCTTGCACTCTCAATTCCAGTCTTAAACTTAAAAACACTTCAATACAAAAGCAAAGATCAAAATATATTTAACCTTTCACAAAATGGTGCTTTCTTTGAGAACACTACTCCATTAAAAATTTCTGATATAAAAATTACAAAAAGTTTGGATAAAAATAATCTATCAAAAAAGATAAAAACTATAGTGGATAGCTATTCAACAAAAGTTTTAGATCATTCACAAACAGAAGAGATAAAACCTAGAATAAAACAGATTTCTGATTTTAAAAAAACTTTAGAAACTTTTAGAACATCTCCACATTCTAATCATGATATCTTTTTAATATCATTTGAAGAGTTTGCTTCTAGTATTTTTCAGAACCAATATCATTATGAGTTATGGGAGATATTGACTATATATTTACTAAGAGTTGGAGCATATATAGATGATTTTATTAACACTGTTAATATAAAAAACAAAAAAAAGCATGCTAAAAAATTAAAACAATTTTTAATTACACAGTTAGAAAAAATAATTTTAACTTACGAAGAAGACTTAAGCATACTTACTAAACAGTAATGTTAAAACTATTACTATTGTAACAGTTTTAATACATTCTGCTGAACAGCATTAGCTTGACTCATTGCATATGAACCAGACTGAGCTAATATATTGAATTTTGCAAAGTTTGCACTCTCTGCTGCAAAGTCAACATCACGAAT
>Ga0193962_1000198_pt1 | contig 27150 bp, 22 predicted proteins | sample FB_5_MG_FD_140335 | JGI IMG/M metagenome (GOLD analysis project Ga0193962, IMG submission 140335) | Microbial mat bacterial communities from the Broadkill River, Lewes, Delaware, United States - FB_5_MG | ecosystem: Environmental > Aquatic > Freshwater > River > Microbial mats | place: USA... | reverse complement strand
GCTTTTCAAATGGGTCGTCAGGCGCCGTTTGCGTTGATACAGGGCTTGTCTCGGTCATGCCGTAAGCGATCTGTACCTCTTTCATATGGAGTTTAGAGTTTACGGCTTTCATTACTTCCGCAGGGCAGATGGCACCAGCCATGATACCTGTACGTAAACTAGATACATCGTACTGAGCAAACTCAGGGTGATCCATCTCTGCAATGAACATTGTCGGTACACCATACAACGCAGTTGCACGCTCTTCCGCTACCGCTTCTAGCACCGATTTTGGCTCGAAAGCGTCGTCTGGATAGATCATCGTTGCGCCGTGAGTCATACAGCCTAAGTTGCCCATAACCATACCGAAGCAGTGGTAAAGCGGTACAGGAATAACAAGACGGTCTTGGTCGGTAAAGTTCATACTCTCCGCGACAAAGAAACCGTTGTTTAGGATGTTGTGATGAGACAGCGCCGCGCCTTTAGGGAAGCCTGTTGTACCTGATGTGTACTGAATATTGATGGGATCATCAAATTGGAGTTGAGCTTGTAAACGAGTCAATTGAGACTGATCAATTTTATCGGCCATTTCAACGAAATCATCCCAGCGCCACATGCCGGCTACCTTCTCTTTAGAAAGGTTGATGATGCCTTGTAGGTTTGGCAGCTTCTCAGATTTTAGCTCACCTTCAGCGCACTCTTTTAGTTCTGGCGCTAATTCAAATAGCATTGCAGAATAATTAGAGCTCTTGAAGCTATCTGCGGTAACCAGAAACTTTGCTTCTGATTGATTCATCGCATATTCAAGTTCGTGTAGACGATAAGCAGGGTTAACGTTTACAAGGATGGCACCTACTTTTGCTGTGGCAAATTGCGTGATTGTCCATTCTGCACAGTTTGGAGACCACATGCCGACACGATCACCGCGTTTAACGCCGATTGCAAGAAACGCTCTGGCTGCCGCATCTACTTGCTGCTTTAGCTCTGCATACGTTAAGCGAATACCTTGATGGCGAACAATCAGGGCATCATTATCTGGATAGGTGGTAGCGATTTCATCAAATTTGTCACCGATGGTCATACCGATCAGTGGCTTTGTACTCGTACCGCTGGTGTAGCTAGGGATGTTACTCATCGTTGTTGACCCCATACTTATTTTTTATAATTCAAAAGGGTTGAGTCATCTTTAGGTTGATAGCACCACAGGGATAAACCGAGCGGTACTATTAATCTAAAGTGGCCAGTCCCGAATACTTCCTGATAGTCGGGACAAAGGAGTATTACCGAGACTGCTGGTGATACTCCGGATTTGGTTGCATATCGACGGCACTCGCGACACGGTTGGTCATATTATAAAAACCAGTGATATTAGCGATATCCCAGATATCGTTATCACTAAACCCTACATCGCGTAGTTGCTGTCTATCTGCTTCTAAAATATTGTGTGGCGTTTCCGTTAGTTTAACGGCGAAATCCAACATCGATCTATGGCGGTCTGAGAGCTCCGCTACGCGGTAATTCATCACCATGAGTTCGCCGAGTTTGGGTTCACCCGAATATTCACGTACCGCTGCTCCATGAGCAACCTGGCAGTAATAACATGCATTAGAGGAGGATACCGCTACAGCAATCATCTCTTTCTCTAATACAGATAAGCCGCTCTCGCCAAACATCAGTTCGTTATAGATCCGCGAAAATACATCGAGCTGTTTATCATTGTGGCTATAGGCTTGGAGTACATTCGGTACCATACCAAGTTTCTCATCGCACACATCGAAATACTTTTGGAACCCTTCTGGCAATTGATCTCGTTCCGGAATCGGAAGATCGAGTGCCGTAATATGATCAGGCTGTGACTTCATCCATTAAACCTCGGTTTCTTGTTTTTGTGCATCGAGGCAGCGCTCCCTAAAGAGCGCTGATTGTTGCATAAGCTAGTTAAGCTTCGCAGCCAATGGCTAAGGCTACTTTTGAGCCGTTATTGCGGCCAAGTTGCCCTGTAATCCAGTGACTAGTGGCAACGAGCTTATCTAGATCTATACCAGTTTTAATACCAAGACCGTTCAGCATATATAACACATCTTCTGTTGCGACATTGCCCGATGCACCTTTTGCATAAGGGCATCCGCCTAAGCCAGCGACAGAGGTGTCTATGACTGCTACGCCTTCTTCAACAACGGCATATAGGTTTGCAAGTGCTTGCCCATAAGTGTCGTGGAAGTGAGCGGCTAGTTTTTCGACGGGTATTTCACGAGCAACCGCTTCGAGCATCTTCTTTGCTTTTAGCGGAGTACCAACGCCAATGGTATCGCCGAGTGAAATTTCATAGCAGCCCATGTCTAGCATTTCTCGGCTAACGGCAGCAACTTGTGCTGGATCTATATCGCCCTGGTACGGACAACCCATCACCGTAGATACATAGCCTCGTACACGAATATTTTCAGCTTTAGCGGCCTCAATAATAGGTACGAAACGCTCTAGGCTTTCCTTGATTGAGCAGTTGATGTTCTTTTGTGTAAATGCCTCTGATGATGCGCTGAAAACAGCAACCTCATCGGCATTCGCAGCAATGGCACCTTCTAGCCCTTTCATGTTGGGCGTAAGCGCGGCATAAACAACATCCGGCTTACGGTTGATGCCAGCCATTACAGCGCTAGCATCTCCCATTTGCGGTACCCATTTAGGCGATACGAAACTTGCCGATTCGACATAACTGAGCCCGGCATCCACTAAGCGATCAATGAGCTCAACCTTTACTGCGGTAGAGATAATGTCGCCAGGTTCATTTTGGAGACCGTCCCTAGGGCCGACCTCCACGATGCGGACGTTAGTTGGCAAAGCCATTACGCCGCCTCCTCATCTGCTGCTTCAACAGCGATTAATTCAGAACCTTCATCGACAAGATCGCCTTCAGCGAAGAATATTTCACCGACGACACCGTCGTGTGGGGCAGAAATGCTGTGCTCCATCTTCATCGCTTCCATAACAACAAGGGTTTGGCCCTCTTTCACTTCCTGACCTTTCTCTACCAAAACCGCCACAATCGCGCCGTTCATTGGTGCAGCAAGTGATGCGTCACCGGCTTGCTCAGATTCAGTGAATGTGTCGCGATGCTGACGGCAATGGAACTGCTCACCTTCATGGAAGATGGTCAAATTATCGCCATCTTGGAAGCAGTGAACGGTTAGGCGGTGGCCATTGATAATTATGTTCAAGGTATCGTCAGTAAGCTCAGCAGATACGCGGTAGCTCGCTTCATCAACGGTTATCTCATATTCGCCTTGTTTCTCTAGAATACTCAGCTCGTGCATAGCTTCGCCTAACATAAGTTTCATCGGGCGAGAATATTCAGAGTTCAAACGCCAGCCATTCTGTGCAGAGAAGGGAGAGTGCTGATCACCTTTGATTGTGCTGCCAACTTTTGCTGTTTCAAGACAGAAGGCTGCAGCAATGGCTAGGTAGAATTGCTGATCTAGGCGGCTTGCTGGGAACAGAAGCTCACGGTGCTTCTCAATAAAGCCCGTATCTAGATCCTGCTCACGGAACGGTGCAGCATCAGCTAGATGGCGAAGGAAGCGAGTGTTGGTTTTCAGACCCGCAATCCGGTATTCCTCAAGTGCTTGCACCATGCGGTTAATGGCTGCTTCACGTGTTTCATCCCAAACGATCAGTTTTGCAATCATCGGATCGTAGAAAACGCTGACCTCGTCACCTTCAATAACACCGGTATCAACACGTACATGCGCATTTTCTTCAGGTGTGCGTAGGTATTTTAGGTTACCTGTCGCAGGTAGGAAGTCGTTATCCGGGTCTTCCGCATAGATACGTGCTTCTAGTGCATGGCCGCGAACTTTTAATTGATCTTGGCTGATTGGAAGCTCTGAGCCTGCCGCTATGCGTAGCTGCCACTCGACAAGGTCCTGTCCAGTGATCATCTCTGTAACGGGATGTTCTACCTGCAGACGAGTATTCATCTCCATAAAGTAGAATGAACCATCCACGTCATATAGGAACTCAACTGTACCTGCACCCACATAGTCGATAGCTTGAGCTGCGCGCACTGCTGCTTCACCCATCGCTTTTCGTGTTTCATCTGAAAGGCCCGGAGCTGGCGCTTCTTCGATAACTTTCTGGTGGCGACGCTGAACAGAACAATCACGCTCTGCTAAGTAGATACCATTGCCATGCTTGTCACAAAATACTTGGATCTCGACGTGACGTGGCTGCGTTAGGTAACGCTCGATGAGCATATCCGGGTTACCAAAAGCGTTCTGCGCTTCACGGCAAGCGGATACTAGTGCTTCATCGAATTCATCTAATGATTCAACAACACGCATCCCTTTACCACCGCCACCGGCTACGGCTTTGAGTAGTTGTGGGAAACCACATTTCTCAGACTCTTTTTTCAAAAGTGCTGGGTCTTGGTCATCACCGTGATAGCCAGGAACAAGTGGCACGCTGGCATGAGACATGATCTCTTTCGCCGCGGACTTGGAACCCATCGCAGCAATAGCAGAAGATGGTGGGCCAATGAACGTAATACCATTGGCTTCAAGTGCTTCGGCAAATTCTGTGTTTTCAGAAAGGAAACCGTAGCCTGGGTGAACCGCTTGGGCACCAGACTGCTTACAAATATCGATGATCTTATCAGCGCGTAGATAGCTTTCTGTGCTTGGTGCTGGACCAAGAAGGAAGGCTTCATCGGCCATCGCAACATGACGTGAGTTAGCGTCAGCTTCTGAATATACTGCAACGCACTTAACGCCCAGACGGTGTGCCGTCTGGATAACGCGACAGGCGATTTCGCCACGGTTCGCGATTAGAATTTTATTAAACATACCGCTTTACTCCTGAATCCAGTTCGGCTTGCGCTTTTGTAGGAAAGAACCCAGTCCTTCCTGCCCTTCATTGCTGACACGAATATCTGCAATGCGGCGAGCAGTATCATCGATAACTTCTTGATCGATCACTTTACTGCTAACGGCAAAAATAAGTTCTTTAGCCGCATGCATCGCCTGTGGGCTGTTACGACGTAATTGTTCAACAATACGTGCGCATGCATCGTCTAGTAGTTCTGGTGTTGCTACGACTTCATGTACCAGGCCGTAGGTTTCAGCCTGACGGGCTGTAAACACTTCTGCTGTTACAAAGTAGCGACGTGATTGGCGTTCACCAATAGCGCGTACTACATAAGGGCTGATCACTGCGGGTATCAGTCCAATTTTTACTTCACTTAAACAGAACTGGCTTGATTCAGCTGCGATAACAATATCGCAGCAGGCCGCTAAACCAACTGCACCGCCATAAGCCGCGCCTTGAACTAAGCCAATTGTTGGTTTTGATAAACCGTTTAGTACTTCCATCAAGCGCGCAAGACGGCCAGCGTCTTGTACGTTTTCCTGGTAGCTGTTCTGTGCCATACGCTTCATCCACGCAAGGTCTGCACCTGCGGAGAAGTTTTTGCCATTTGAACGAAGTACGAGTACACGTACTTCGGGATCTGCATGGCAGGCTTCTAATTGGCTAATAAGCTGTTCAATAACATCATCATCAAACGCATTATGTACTTCAGGACGATTGATGATTAACTGAGCGACACCATCATGGCCTTTTTCCAGCAATACAAAGCTATTACTCATAACAGCCTCCTTACATGCGGAACACACCAAACTTGGTGTCGCCGATTGGTTTATTAAGTGCTGCAGAAAGACCCATGCCTATAACATCACGAGTTTGAGCAGGATCGATTACACCATCATCCCATAGGCGCGCGCTGGCATAGTACGGATGACCTTGGTGCTCATAAGTGTCGATAATCGGTTGCTTAAACGTAGCTTCGTCTTCCGCAGACCATTCTTCACCTTGGCGATCCATATTGTCACGTTTAACGGTTGCTAGAACGCCTGCCGCTTGTTCGCCACCCATGACCGAGATACGAGCGTTTGGCCACATCCAAAGGAAGTTAGGGCTATAAGCGCGGCCACACATACCGTAGTTACCGGCACCGAAAGAGCCACCAATAAGAACAGTTAGTTTAGGTACATTTGCACAAGCAACAGCGGTAACAAGCTTAGCGCCATGCTTAGCGATACCTTCAGACTCAGATTTCTGACCTACCATGAAGCCAGTAATGTTTTGAAGGAAAAGAAGAGGGATCTTGCGTTGGCAGCAAAGCTCGATGAAATGCGCGCCTTTTTGAGCCGAGTCGCTAAACAGAATGCCGTTGTTAGCAATGATGCCTACAGGATAACCGTGAATATGAGCAAACCCTGTTACCAGTGTGGTGCCGTACATTTTTTTGAATTCATCGAATTCAGAACCATCAGCGATACGTGCGATGATTTCGCGAACATCGAATGGTTTCTTAAGGTCGGTACCCACAACGCCATAAATTTCGTCAGCATCGTATAGTGGCGCTTTGGGTTCACGAATATCTAAGTCGACATCTTTCTTGCGATTCAGGTTGGAAACACAGGTACGAGCGATTTGAAGGGCGTGTGCATCGTTTTCTGCATAGTGATCGGCAACGCCTGATACTTTACAGTGAACATCTGCGCCACCTAAATCTTCAGCACTAACGACTTCGCCTGTTGCCGCTTTAACAAGAGGAGGACCGGCAAGGAATATTGTGCCTTGGTTACGTACGATGATCGATTCATCAGCCATTGCAGGTACGTAAGCGCCACCGGCAGTACATAGTCCCATAACGACCGCAATCTGTGGAATCCCTTTTGAGGACATGCGAGCCTGGTTATAGAAAATACGGCCGAAGTGGTCACGATCAGGGAATACATCGTCTTGCTGAGGTAGGTTAGCACCACCAGAATCAACTAAATAAATGCATGGTAGGTGATTTTCTTCAGCGATCTCTTGAGCACGTAGATGCTTTTTAACCGTTAGTGGGAAGTAAGTACCACCCTTAACCGTCGCATCATTGGCGATAATCATGCACTCTTTGCCGCTTACACGGCCTACACCGGCAATAATGCCAGCTGCTGGGATAACATCATCGTAAACTTTATAAGCAGCAAGTTGAGACAGCTCCATGAATGGCGCGCCTTCATCTAGCAATGCGTTGATACGTTCACGTGGAAGCAGCTTACCGCGTGAAAGGTGACGTTCCTGATATTTAGGGCCGCCGCCTTGCTCAATGGTGCCAACTTTATCGCGTAGATCATTAACGGCCTCAGCCATTGAATCGTAATTACTACGGAAGTCTTCTGCTCTTGGATTTATTTTACTTTGCAGAACGGTCATACCGGTCTCCTTAAAACAGTTACCTAAAAAATATAGAAAAGAGGAGTGGGCATAACGCCCACTCAAATGACGGCTTTCTATTTGTTCAGGAACAGCTCGCGGCCGATTAACATACGACGAATCTCAGAGGTGCCTGCGCCAATCTCATAAAGCTTGGCATCACGTAATAGACGACCTGTTGGGAATTCATTGATATAGCCGTTGCCACCAAGCAGTTGGATAGCATCGAGTGCCATTTTGGTTGCAGTTTCAGCTGTGTAAAGAATGACTGCTGCACAGTCCTTACGGCTTGTTTCGCCACGCATTGCTGCTTGAGCAACCATGTAAGCGTAAGATTTTGAAGCGTTCATCAGCGTGTACATATCAGCGATCTTGCCTTGCACAAGCTCAAATTCACCGATTGGCTGACCAAACTGGCTACGGTCACGGATATATGGAACGGTAACATCCATTGCTGCTTCCATGATGCCAAGAGGACCGCCAGCGAGTACTAGACGCTCGTAATCAAGGCCGCTCATTAATACACGTACGCCGCCGTTCAATTCGCCAAGGATGTTTTCTTTTGGTACAGGGCAGTCTTCAAATACAAGCTCACAGGTATTAGAACCACGCATGCCCAATTTATCAAGTTTCTGATGACGAGAGAAACCTGGGTAATCACGTTCAACGATGAATGCTGTGATACCTTTAGGGCCCGCATTTACATCAGTTTTTGCGTAGATAACATATGTGTTGGCATCTGGACCGTTAGTGATCCACATCTTGTTACCGTTCAATAGGTAATGATCGCCATTGTCACGCGCATGCAGTTTCATTGAAACAACATCAGAGCCCGCATTCGGCTCGGACATCGCTAGTGCACCGATATGCTCGCCACTAATTAGTTTTGGCAGGTACTTAAGTTTTTGTTCGTGTGTACCGTTACGATGAATCTGGTTAACACAAAGGTTTGAGTGGGCACCGTAAGATAGACCAACAGATGCAGAGGCACGGCTAATCTCTTCCATAGCGATCATGTGAGCTAAATAGCCCATCTCAACACCACCGTACTCTTCTTTAACGGTTATGCCGAGCAGACCCATGTCACCAAACTTACGCCATAGATCATTTGGGAACTCATTTTTCTGATCAATCTCTTCTGCGCGAGGAGCAATTTCTTGTGCTGCGAAACTATTCACCTGCTCGCGCAGCATGTCCATTGTTTCGCCCAATCCAAAGTTCAATCCAGAGTATTGTGAGATCATATTTTTTACCCGTTGCTCGCCGATTAACCGTTTTCTTTAAACTGCTGATAGAGAAAAGGTCTATTCGGTCCCTTGTTTTTGTTGTAGTTCGTTTAGTGTTTCTTTACAGCGGTCTTCGGCATTATTCAGTTCGACCTGAAGAATGGCGATATCCTTGATCTGCTGTTCAAGGTCCGCTCTTTTTTCTGAAATCTTCTCAAGCAGTAGATTTAACTGTTTTTCACTGCCTGTAATGGTCTCGTCCCAGAGAGAGAATAGTTCTCTTGTTTCTGCTAGAGAAAAGCCAAGACGTTTGCCGCGTAAAATTAATTTAAGTCTGACTCGGTCTTGGCTGCTATAGACTCGGGTTTGTCCGCGTCTAGAAGGGGCCAGTAGTTCCTGGTCCTCATAAAAGCGAATGCTACGTGTCGTTAAGTTGAACTCTTTCGAGAGTTCGCTTATTGAATAAGTTCTTTTTATGTTCATTACGTCACACTATTGCATTTCAGGTTTATAGGTTAATAGAAGTTTACGTTTACGTAAAGATCAATTAGGGAAAACCTATATTTTTTTATTTTTTTTCAAAAACAGTTAACCTATTGATAAATATAGATTTAATGGCTGCATGGCCCCTAAGAAGTGGCTTTTTACTACTAAAGTTGTACTTGGCTTCCCGTAGGGGAAATTGCTAATTTTGTCTCAAGGCTTACTTACAAGTAGCCATCTTCCAGGACAGTAGGCCTGGTAAAATAACAATAAAAACGGCGAGGCTCAGATTTTAAATGAGTGTTGATTACGTTCTGCAAACCACTGATTTGGTTAAAGAATTTAAAGGTTTTACAGCGGTAGATAATGTTAATTTAAATGTTGAACGTGGCACTATTCACGCGCTTATAGGTCCTAATGGCGCGGGCAAAACCACCGTTTTTAATCTACTGACTAAGTTTCTTATCCCTACAACAGGGCAAATCCTCTTTAATGGCGATGACATTACACAGATGCGCTCTGCAGAGATCGCACGAAAAGGTGTTATCCGCTCTTTTCAGATTTCTGCTGTATTTCCGCATTTGACTGTATTGGAAAATGTCCGAATCGCGTTACAGCGTAAAGAAGGGAATAGTTTCCACTTCTGGAAGTCTGACAAGATCCTTAATAAGTTAGATGCGAGAGCGCTTGAGTTATTAGAGTCTGTTGGTCTTCAAAATCATGCTAACTCTATAACAGTTGACCAGCCTTATGGTCGTAAGCGTGCACTAGAGATTGCGACAACTTTAGCGCTAGATCCAGAGCTGATGCTGCTTGATGAGCCGACTCAGGGGATGGGGCATGAAGATGTTGAAGTCGTGGCTGACTTAATCAAGCGCGTTGCGCAAGACCGCACGATCTTGATGGTTGAACATAACTTACATGTTGTTTCCAAACTTGCAGACAAAATTACTGTGTTGCAGCGTGGTGCCATCCTAACGGAAGGCGATTACGCAACTGTATCTGCAGATCCTCGCGTTCGAGAGGCTTACCTTGGTGTAGCCGAAGATGAAAACGATGATGCTGGTGATGCATCTGAAGCAGTAGAGGCGAAGGAGACGGTATGAGTTCAGGTAATGAAAAAATCCGTATCAGTGATCTGCATGCCTTTTACGGAGAGTCACACATTCTGCATGGCATTGATATGCACGTTATGCAGGGTGAATTGGTTACATTGTTAGGTCGTAATGGTTCAGGCCGTTCTACAACACTGCGTTCAATTATGAACATGGTAGGGCGCCGTACCGGTAGTATAAACATTAATGGCCGTGAAACGATTGATATGCCAGCGCATAAGATTGCACATCTTGGTATGGGCTTTTGCCCTGAAGAGCGTGGCATCTTTGCAAGCTTAAATGTTGAAGAGAATTTAATGCTTCCGCCTACGGTTCGTAGTGATGGTATGAGTGTTGAAGAGATCTATGAGATTTTCCCCAACCTTTATGAGCGTCGTACCAGCCAAGGAACACGCCTATCTGGTGGTGAACAGCAGATGCTAGCGTTGGCGCGTATCCTTCGTTCAGGCGCAAATGTGCTGCTGCTCGATGAAATTACTGAAGGTTTAGCACCGGTTATCGTACAGAAATTGGCTGAAGTTTTAGTAACGCTAAAAGAGCGTGGGTTAACTATTTTATTGGTGGAGCAGAATTTCCGTTTTGCTGCGCCGATTGCCGATCGTCACTATGTGATGGAACACGGTCACATTGTTGAAGAAGTACTGAAAGACGAACTAAAAGCGAAAACTGAGCTACTTAATACCTATCTAGGTGTTTAAGTTAAGTGATAATTGGACGCTTGATGATTAGGTCAAAATGGCTGATACCTCAAGCGCCAAAAACATGAATAAAAATAAAAACTCTACCAGGAGAAATGCGATGAAATCTATGAAGAAATCTCTGCTTTGCGCGGCTGTAGCATCAGCTTTTGTAGTATCTGGCGCACAAGCGGCAGGTATCTCTGATGATAAAGTTAAGATCGGCGTACTTGCAGACATGGGCGGTCCATACGCTGATGTATGTGGTCCAGGTTGTGTAACAGCTGTTGAGATGGCTGTTGAAGACTTTGGCGGCAAAGTACTTGGTAAGCCAATTGAAATTGTTAGTGCTGATGATCAGAACAAACCTGATATCGGTTCTGCGAAAGTACGTGAGTGGATTGAAAGCCAGGACGTTGATGTTGTAACGGGCCTAGTAGCTTCATCTGTAACTGGTGCGGTAACTAAAGTACTGACTGATGCTAAGAAAATTGCATTGATCTCTACTTCTGCATCTCACGCATTCACAACAAAAGCATGTTCTCCATATAACGCTCACTGGACATACAACGTAGTTGCGTTGGCAAACGGTACAGTGAAGCCAATGGTAGAAGCAGGTAAGAAAAAATGGTTCTTCATCACAGCTGATTACGCGTTCGGTCATGCACTTGAGAAAGTTGCTTCTGGCGTAATTAACGGCAACGGCGGTGAAGTAGTGGGTGCAGTTCGTGCGCCACTAGGTACTACTGACTTCTCTTCTTATGTACTTCAGGCGCAAGCTTCAGGTGCAGACGTAGTTGCACTAGCGAATGCTGGTTCTGACTTCGTAAACTCTCTTAAAACAGCAGCTGAATTCGGTCTAACTGAAACAGTTGATGTTGCGGGTCTACTAGTATTCACGCCAAACGCGAAAGCACTAGATGCTAACATCGCTGGCGGCATGAAGCTGACGACTGGTTTCTACTGGGATTTAGATGAGAAGACTCGTGAGTGGTCTGCTCGCTTCAAGGCTCGTCATGGTTCAATCCCTGCAATGGGTCAGGCTGGTGCGTACTCTATGACTATGCATTACCTAAACGCAATCAAAGCGGCTGGAACTGATGAAGGCGAAGCAGTAATGGCGCAGATGAAAGCGACTAAACCAGACGATTTCTTCGCACGTAATGCAACACTTCGTGCCGACGGTCGTATGGTTCACGATATGTACCAAGTACGTATCAAGAAAGCTGATGAGCGTAAGAATGACGACGACATCTTTGCTGTAGAGAAGGTTATTCCAGGTGATCAGGCGTTCGGTAAGATGCTTGATTCTTGCAACTTCGCAGCTAAATAATCATGAAGTTGTGAAGCCTGCTAGTACTCGCTATTAGTAGGCTTCAAAGTTAGTAAGAGATAAGAGCCGCTTCGGCGGCTCTATTTAGCTCTCTTTTACGGTTGGTTATTTCCGAACTAACTACACGAAGATGTGGTGTGGTTTTGGATAGGGTGGAGAGTTATGGCAACATTTCTCGGTATTAATCTCTTTGGCTTATTTGGCCAATTGCTTGTGGGCCTAATCAATGGCTCATTCTATGCGTTGCTCAGTCTGGGTCTCGCAATTATTTTTGGTTTGTTGAAAATCATTAACTTCGCTCAAGGTGCGTTGTATATGGTCGGGGCTTTCTTTGCCTGGATCGCCTTGGATTCGATGGGAGTTAATTATTGGGCAGCGTTGGTATTCGTCCCTCTAGCGGTGGGTGCCATTGGCGTTTTAATGGAACGTTTCTTACTGCGCCCAATTGCAAATGAAGATCATCTATATAGTTTGTTATTGACCTTCGGTCTAGCACTGATTTTACAAGGTACATTTACGCATCTATATGGTTCTTCTGGCTTGTCATATGCCATTCCAGAAGCATTGAAAGGGGGTACACGACTACCTTTCATGTATCTACCAAATTATCGTGCATGGATTATTGTGGCTTCTTTGGTTGTGTGTGCTGGTACCTGGTACATGATCGAGAAGACAAAACTCGGTGCATATTTAAGAGCGGGCACAGAAAACCCTGCATTGATGCAGGCGTTTGGTATCAACGTACCGCTTATTGTTACTTTGACGTTCGGTTTCGGTGTGGGTCTAGCAGGCTTGGCAGGTGTAATGGCTGCTCCAGTCTATTCCGTTTCGCCTGAGATGGGATCGAATATGCTGATCGTAGTGTTTGCTATCGTAGTAATTGGTGGCATGGGCTCGATCGGTGGTGCGATATTAACGGGTCTAGGCATGGGTATTGTGGAGGGCTTAACAAAGTACTTCTATCCAGAAGCCTCAACGACAGTTATTTTCGTAGTCATGGTGATTGTATTGCTAACGAAGCCTGCGGGTTTGTTTGGCAAAGAGGCCTGAGGGGATCAAGATGAAAATCAATAAATTGGCAATTTTCTTAATTGGCCTGGGTCTTGTTGCTCCGTTTGCCCTTTACCCTGTGTTTTTAATGAAAGTGATGTGCTTTGCGCTGTTTGCTTGTGCATTTAACTTATTACTGGGTTATGTAGGCCTGCTTTCGTTTGGTCATGCTGCGTTCTTAGGAACCGGTGGCTACGTAACAGGCTACTTGATGATGAACACCGGTATCACGCCGGAATTAGGTATCCTGTGTGGCACGATTGCCGCGGGTTTATTGGGCGCGGTATACGGCAAGCTAGCGGTTAAGCGTGAAGGTATCTATTTTGCGATGGTAACCTTGGCATTGGCGCAGTTGGCTTTCTTCGTCTACCTGCAAGCTCCTTTCACCGGTGGTGAAGATGGTATGCAAGGTGTGCCTCGCGGTATGTTGTTTGGGTTAATTGACCTGAATGACAATATGAATATGTACTATTTCGTATTCTCCATCTTCTTGTTTGGCTTCTGGTTAGTGAACCGTACAGTTCATTCTCCTTTTGGCCAGATCTTGAAAGCTATCCGTGAAAATGAGCCGCGTGCAGTATCGCTTGGTTATAATGTTAATGACTACAAGTGGGCTGTGTTCATTATTTCTGCAGCGCTAGCGGGTATGGCGGGTGCAACTAAGACATTGGTCTTCGAGTTAGCTTCTCTGACGGATGCTCATTGGCACATGTCTGGTGAGGTTGTTCTGATGACATTGCTAGGCGGCATGGGCACTATCTTAGGGCCAATTGTAGGCGCGGCATCGGTTGTAGGTATTCAGAACTATATGTCAGGTGGTGAGTTGGGTAACTATGTCCATATCATCATGGGTCTGATCTTCGTTGTCTGTGTACTAGCATTCCGTAACGGTATCGTTGGTGAGATTCAGAAAGTAATTAAGCGTAACTTTAATTAAGTTAGGTGTTTAAAAAGGGGCATGCTGTGCCCTTTTTTTGTGTTTTAAGGTTTACGTTAACGTCAACATTGAAAAGTTTATTAGGTGATAACTATGAGTCAGGATCCAGTAGTAATTGTAAGCGCTGCACGTACTCCAATGGGCGGCATGATGGGATCGTTAAGCGATGTGCGTGCACCAGATCTTTGTGCGACATCAATCAAAGCGGCTGTTGAGCGCGCGGGTATTGAAGCAAGCGATGTCGATGAAGTGGTCATGGGTTGTGTATTGCCTGCAGGTCTTGGTCAAGCGCCAGCTCGTCAAGCTTCACGTGCCGCAGGTATTCCAGATGCCGCAGGTTGTACAACGATTAACAAAATGTGCGGCTCTGGTATGAAAGCCGTGATGTTGGCACACGATCAGATTTTAGCTGGTTCAGCCACGGTGATGGTTGCCGGCGGTATGGAGAATATGAGTCAGTCGCCTTATATCCTTCCGAAAGCACGTTCAGGCATGCGTATGGGGCATGGTCAGGTTATTGACCACATGTTCTTTGATGGCCTTGAAGATGCGTATGAGGGTGGCTTGATGGGCTCATTCGCCCAGAAGAGTGCTGATGATTACAGCATCACTCGTGAAGCGATGGATGACTTCGCGATCGGCTCTTTAGAGAAAGCTATCTCTGCTATTGAAAAGGGTGAATTCCAAGAAGAGATTGCGCCAGTAACGATTAAATCGCGCAAAGGTGATGTGGTTGTTGATACAGATGAGCAGCCAGGTAATGCGCGTATTGATAAAATTCGTGGTTTACGTCCTGCCTTCAAGAAAGACGGTACCGTTACCGCCGCTAACTCAAGTTCAATTTCTGATGGTGGTTCAGCGTTAGTATTGATGCGTGAGTCAGAAGCAAAATCACGTGGTTTGCAGCCGCTTGCTCGTATTGTTGCGCACTCTACCCATGCGCAATTGCCTGCTGAATTTACCATTGCGCCGATTGGCTCTATTCAGAAAGTTTTAGATAAAGCTGGCTGGAGCAAGGATGACGTGGATCTGTATGAAGTTAACGAAGCCTTTGCTGTTGTGTCTATTTTGGCCATTAATGAGATGGGCTTAGATGCGGATAAAGTTAACGTCCGCGGTGGTGCTTGCGCACTAGGTCATCCGATTGGTTCGAGTGGTTCTCGTATTATGGTGACATTGCTGCATGCTCTGAAACAGAAAGGATTGAAGAAAGGTGTTGCATCTCTATGTATCGGTGGTGGTGAAGCAACAGCTGTTGCTGTAGAGATGATCTAAATTAATGCATTTATCCACAGCGCTTGCTGTGGTGCATTCCTGTGAGTAAATACACTCTGTAAGTTTGCCGGGCATTTATCGCCCGGCTTTTTTATGCCTGTTTACCGTGACGTTGATTGAGCAAATTAATCGCCTTTGTATGGATAGGCCCCTGTTCGCATCTTGCGATATTGGCTCGGTGATACCCCCATCAGCTTTTTGAAAATACGTGAGAAGTAATAGGCATCTTCATAGCCGACGGCAAAGGCGACTTCATTAATGCCATTATCGGTTGTGTCGAGTAGATGACATGCCCGTTCAATTTTCAGCTGGATAAAATGGTTAATGGGGGTCGTGCCGGTGACCTCTTTGTATTTTTTGACAAAGTGGTATTTCGATAGGTTTACGGTTTCCGTTAGGGTATCAAGGTCCAGTTGCTCGTGTACACGTGCTTGCATCAGGCTATGGATCTTTTCGATGTCTAGGCCGCCGCGTGCTTGTTTTTGTCGTGCTAGGGGCTGTAGCAGCGCTATGTGACTAAGAATTTGGCGTAACTGATTAGCCGCGCAGATATAGGCGTTGAGGTTATAGGTTGATTCACGGGCCTCTAGAAGTGCTTCGAAATCGCTGGCTAAGCGAGAGTGGATACCGATAGGCATAACAAATTTTCGGTTTGCCGTTTCTCTTTGTGATAAGTGATCAACAAAATCATGAGCATGATGACCATGAAAATGAACCCAATAGATGGTCCAAGGGTTCTTTTTGCGTGCTTTGTAAGTGTGAGGAATTCCTTTAGGAATTAACAATATATCACCAGGTTTGATCCTAAAGTTGTACTCATTTACCTTAACTTCGCCTTCACCGTCTAAACAATATATTAGTAAATTATCATCATGTGCTTTGCGTGCCATCTGGTGGCCACTGGCTTGTCGGTAGTAGCCCATCCCTAGTGGATAAAGGCCTTGGCTTAAGGGGTGCTGTGCTAATTCAGTCACCACGCGGCGTGGAATAACGAAGCGAATACTTTCGGGTGGTAGTGGCCAGCTTGATGGAGCGCTCATAGATGCGACCTATGTATAAGGGAAAATACCTAGTGAATCGCAATATAGTCCATTAATAAGACAAGATTATCAATCCTGAAATCGTATAACGCATGGTACAACTTACTTATCGTGTAAAAACTGCTTTATTGAACGATTCAATACGACGTACAGAACGATATAAAAAATTATACAAATAACAACTTACAGGTATCAGAGTGATGACACAGCAAGTACCTCTACTTATCAACGGCGAACTAATCCAGAGTGAATCAACAACTATTCTTGACGTAACTAACCCAGCTACGCAGGAAGTGATTGCAACGGTTCCTTGTGCAACTGATGCAGAAGTTGAGCGTGCAGTTGAAGCGGCTAAAGCAGCGTTTGAAACGTGGAAAGAAACTCCAGTCGGTGAGCGTGCTCGCCTAATGTTACGTTACCAGGCGCTACTTAAAGAAAACCACGATGAGTTAGCAACTTTGCTTGCTCAAGAAACGGGTAAAACATTTGAAGATGCGAAAGGCGATGTTTGGCGCGGTATCGAAGTAGTTGAACACGCATGCAATATCGCATCCCTAAGCATGGGCGAAACGGTTGAAAACGTAGCACGTAAAATCGATTGCTACAGCATCACTCAACCACTAGGTGTTTGTGTAGGTATTACACCATTCAACTTCCCAGCAATGATTCCTCTATGGATGTTCCCAATGGCGATTGCTTGCGGTAACACATTCGTATTGAAGCCTTCTGAGCAGGATCCACTAACGCCGATGCGTTTGGCTGAACTGTTCCAGGAAGCGGGTGCTCCTGCAGGCTTACTTCAGGTTGTTCACGGTACTAAAGATGCGGTAAACCAGCTGTTGACGCATAAAGACACGCCAGCGATCTCTTTCGTAGGTTCGGTTGCAGTAGGTGAACATATCTATCGTACAGGTACTGATCACATGAAACGTGTTCAGGCATTTGCCGGCGCGAAAAACCATATGGTTATCATGCCTGATGCTGCTAAAAACCAGGTAGTTAACAACATTGCTGGTGCATCGGTTGGTGCAGCTGGTCAGCGTTGCATGGCGATCTCTGTTGCAGTATTTGTTGGTGAAGCACGTAAGTGGATCCCAGAAGTACGCGATGCGCTAGCGAAAGTACGTCCAGGTGCGTGGGATGATCCAGATGCAGGTTTTGGTCCGCTAATTAACCCTCAAGCTCGTGAACGCGTTCTAGATTTCATCCAGCAAGGTAAAGATGCAGGCGCTGAATGTATTCTTGATGGCAGCGAATGTGTTGTTGATGGTTTGCCAGACGGCAACTGGGTTGGCCCAACAATGTTCCGTGGTGTGACACGTGATATGTCGATCTACCAAGAAGAGATCTTTGGCCCAGTTTTGATCGCTTTAGAAGTTGATACATTGGATGAAGCGATTGCGCTAATCAATGACAACCCATACGGAAACGGTACGTCAATGTTCACTTCATCTGGTGCAGCAGCACGTAAGTACCAGCATGAGATCAAAGTAGGTCAGGTAGGTATCAACGTACCTGTACCAGTGCCATTGCCAATGTTCTCTTTCACTGGTTGGAGAAAGTCTTTCTACGGTGATCAGCATGCATACGGTAAGCAAGCTGTACGTTTCTACACAGAAACTAAGACAGTGACTGCTCGTTGGTTCGAAGATGATATCGATACTGGTGTAAATACAACCATCCAGTTGAAGTAATTCTGTAAGAACACATAAGAAGAAAAACCGAGAAGGGAGTGTGGTAATCGCCACGACTCCCTTCCATTTAGGAGAGAGCGATGGATTTTGAGTTGAATGAAGACCAGATCGCATTCGCCGATATGGCCCGTGCATTTGCACAAAATGAGTTTGAACCAAACGCTGCGGAATGGGATCAGGAACAAACGTTCCCGGTTGATGTACTTCGTAGTGCGGGAGAAATGGGATTTTGCGGCCTATATTCCCCTGAAGATGTCGGCGGTTTAGGTCTAAGCCGTTTAGATGCCAGCATAATCTTTGAACAGTTGGCGATGGGTTGTACCTCTACAACCGCATTTATCACAATTCATAATATGGCTACGTGGATGATTGCTGATTTTGGCAATCAAGAAACACGTGACTTCTGGTGCCCCGACCTGACTGCAGGTCAGAAACTTGCCTCATATTGTTTAACCGAACCTAACGCAGGTTCCGATGCCGCTTCGCTTAAAACAACCGCGCGTCGTGATGGTGACAACTACGTACTAAATGGCAGCAAAATCTTTATTTCGGGTGCAGGTAGCACGGATGTATTGGTTGTGATGGCTCGTACGGGTGAAGAGGGTGCAAAAGGCATTTCTGCGTTTGCAGTTGATGCGAAAACGGCAGGTATTGTGTACGGCCGTAAAGAAGAAAAAATGGGCTGGAATAGTCAGCCTACACGAATGATTACTTTTGAAGACGTTGTTGTTCCTGCCACTGCTCTGTTGGGTAACGAAGGCGATGGCTTCAAAATTGCGATGAAAGGCCTAGATGGCGGTCGTATTAATATTGCGACATGCTCGATAGGTACTGCTCAAGCAGCGTTGAATAAAGCGCGTGATTACCTACACGAGCGTAAACAGTTTGGTCGTGAGCTTGCGAGCTTCCAAGCACTGCAATTTAAGTTGGCTGATATGGCAACGGAATTGGTTGCTGCTCGTCAGATGGTGCGTATGGCTGCGTCAAAATTAGATGCCAACCATGCTGATAAAACGGCCTACTGTGCGATGGCTAAACGCTTTGCCACAGACGTAGGTTTTAATGTTGCGGATGAAGCGCTTCAGATTTTTGGCGGCAACGGTTATATCAAAGAGTATCCACTTGAACGTTATGTTCGAGATAACCGTGTACACCGTATTCTGGAAGGTACTAACGAAATTATGCGTCTTATCGTAGCGCGTCGAGTGCTAATGGAAGATGCTGCGGATCTAGTGTAATTCTACATTCGCAGATAGGAATTGGAGTAACAAGCATGACCGATAAATTGATCGTAGAAAAACAGGGCCATACAGCCGTCATCACGATGAACAACCCACCGGCAAACACTTGGACGGAAGAGAGTCTAAAAGGGTTAGCGGTAGTTGTAGAAGAGCTTAACCAAGATAAAGAAGTTTATGCATTGGTTATTCGTTCACAAAGCGAAAAATTCTTCTCTGCGGGTGCAGATTTGAACCTTTTTGCTGACGGCGATCGTAGTGTCGCTCGCGATATGGCGCGCTACTTTGGTGAAGCATTTGAGACACTTTCTCGTTTTCGTGGTGTTTCTATTGCCGCGATCAATGGCTTTGCGATGGGCGGTGGCCTAGAAGTAGCGCTAGCGTGTGATATTCGTATTGCAGAAGAGCAAGCGCAGATGGCACTACCAGAAGCAAAAGTCGGTCTACTTCCTTGTGCGGGTGGTACACAGAACTTAACGATGTTGGTTGGTGAAGGTTGGACTAAACGCCTGATTCTGTGTGGTGAGCGTATCAAAGCGCCGCTTGCTAAAGAGATTGGTCTTGTTGAAGAGCTTGTACCCCAAGGTCAGTCGTTTGAAAAAGCGATGGAGATGGCGAAAGCTGTTGAGCAGCAAAGCCCTACTGCAGTCGCTGCGTGTAAAGAACTTATCCAGAATAACCGCACCAATCACTGGGACGCTGGCTACATTCTAGAGCGCGAACTATTTGTTGATCTATTCCACACTGAAGATCAGAAAGAGGGTGTAAACGCTTTCCTAGGTAAGCGTGCTCCTGAGTGGAAAAACAAGTAACGGCAATTGAAGACGGGTGTTTAGCTTATCGTGATGACACCCCGATCTGAACAGGAAAAAGCATAATGAGTTGCGTACTGTTTAACGAATATCCAACGCAAGACGGTAGAAAGATCGTTGAGATCAGCCTGAATGCGGAGCGTTCATTGAACGCATTAACGCTAGATATGATTGATCTAATTCAGCCAAAGCTGGATCAGTGGAAAAATGATGAGAGCGTTGCTGCTGTCATTTTAGATAGCGCTGGAGAAAAAGCTTTTTGTGCGGGTGGCGATGTCGTCAATTTGTATAAATCGATGACCGGTGATGGCGCAGAGTCTTTCCCTGAAGAGTTCTTTACTCGCGAATACACGCTTGATTACACCATCCATACATATCCTAAACCAATCATCTGTTGGGGTAGCGGTATTGTAATGGGCGGCGGTATGGGCTTGATGAATGGCTGTAGCCACCGTGTTGTTACGGAAACATCGCACATGGCGATGCCTGAAGTGACGATTGGCCTATATCCAGATGTTGGTGGTAGCTGGTTCCTCAACCATATGCCTGGTCGTACCGGCCTGTTTTTGGGCTTAACGGGTAATCCAATGAATGCAGCTGATGCGCTGTTTCTTGGCTTAGCTGATCGATTTGTTGCGGCTGAACTGCGCGATGTGATGGTCGAGCGTCTTCAGGCTGAGTCATGGGATAAAGATTCAACGGCGGCAGTTAATCGTGTGCTACGTAGTTTAGAGAGCGAATCTAAACCGCAATTTAATAGCGATTCTCCTGTCCAGAATCATTATGACTTTATTCAATCTGTGACAGATCATGACAGCGTAGAAGCGATTGTTGATGCATTGCTGGCGGTTGAAAGTGATGACAAGTGGGTAAATCGTTCTAAGAAAGCTATTGGTCATGGTAGCCCACTAGCGATCAACTTGATCCAGCGTCAGATGGAAGTGACGAGCCAAATGTCACTTAAAGAGGTTTTTTGTGCTGAGTTAGTACTGTCAGTGCAGTGTTGTAAGCATCGTGAGTTCCCTGAAGGTGTGCGTGCCTTGTTGGTGGATAAAGATGGTAATCCGCAGTGGACGTTCAAAACTTTAGCGGATGTTGATCAAGCTAAAGTGGCTGAGTTCTTTGTCTCCCCTTGGGAAACAAACCCGCTAGCAGGTTTATAAGAAAGTACTTTCAGGATGTAGTTTTAGTCCAGAAGGCAGTCAGCATTAAGGGTTGCTGCCTTCTTAATTAATAATGATAAAAGGGCGAAAATAATGGCGACTATCGGTTTTATTGGTTTAGGCAACATGGGTGGCCCAATGGCTATCAACCTAGCGAAAGCGGGTCACTCAGTAAAAGCATTCGATCTATCTCAAGATGCGATTCAGAAAGTAGTAGCTGAAGGTGGTAGTGCTGCAACAACAGCGGTAGAAGCAGCAACAGATGTTGAATTTGTTGTTTCGATGTTACCCGCGGGCAAACACGTAGAAGGTATCTACGTAACAGGTGATCAGCCTCTGTTTGATGTAGTAGCAGATGGTACGCTTATTATTGATTCGTCAACCATTGATGCAGAGACAGCCACTCGTGTAGCTGCTGTGGGTGCTGAACGTGGCGTTAGCTTTATCGATGCACCTGTATCAGGTGGTGTTGGTGGTGCGGTTGCTGGGACATTAGCTTTCATGGTGGGTGCATCAGAAGCTCAGTTCAATAAAGCCAAACCTATTCTAGAATGCATGGGTAAAAATATTTTCCATGCGGGTGATAACGGCGCCGGCCAAGTAGCAAAATGCTGTAACAACATGCTGTTATCTATCTTGATGACAGGTACTGCTGAAGCTCTAAATATGGGCGTTAAGAACGGCCTAGATCCAGCGGTTTTGTCAGAAATTATGAAGCAGAGCTCTGGTAACAACTGGGCGCTTCAGGTTTACAACCCGTTCCCAGGTGTGATGGAAGGTGTACCATCTTCTAACGATTACCAAGGCGGCTTCCAGGTTGATCTAATGTTTAAAGATCTAGGTCTAGCAATGGATGTGAGCCAGCAGAGTGCTTCTCCTACTCCAATGGGTTCACAGGCACGCGCACTGTATAACCTGCACAAATCTAAAGGTAACGGCGGTCTGGATTTCTCCAGCGTACTGCGCCTTTATCAAGACCAGTAATTATATGGAACCTGCCACCTTTATTTATTAGAGGTGGCTGGTTGGTAAGTCCTCTCAACACTTTTTAGTGTTGGCTCTATTAAAAAAATAATGAGGTTTTATCGATGGGATATAACGATGAATATCAGGCTGCGTTAGATAATACGGAAGCTTACTGGGCTAAGCAGGCTGATCGTATCTCTTGGTTTAAGAAACCAGAAACAACGTTGCAAAAAACAGATTTTGGCACATACAACTGGTATGCCGATGGCGAACTGAATAGCTGCTATCTTGCTGTTGATTACCATGTCGAAAATGGTCGCGGTGATCAGGTTGCTTTGTATTATGATTCACCTGCGGCAGGTACAAAAGATGCCATTACCTATAGCCAGCTAAAAGATAAAGTGGCGACGTTTGCCGGTGCTTTGAAAGCTAAGGGCATTAGTAAAGGTGATACGGTACTTATTTATATGCCGATGATCCCTGAAGCCGCTGTTGCTATGCTTGCTTGTGCGCGTTTAGGTGCGATCCATTCGGTTGTTTTTGGTGGCTTTGCGCCAGCAGAGATGGCAATTCGAATTGATGATGCTAGTCCGAAAATGATCTTAACCGCTTCTTGCGGTATCGAATTCGATAAGAAGATTGCTTATAAACCTCTTGTGGATAAAGCGATCGATCTTGCTAGCCATAAACCAGAACATACGATTGTTTGTCAGCGCCCGATGGTTAAAGCTGAGATGAACAATGAGCGTGATCTGGATTGGTACGACATTCAGGAAGGTGTAGAGCAAGCCGAGTGTGTTGCCGTTAAAGGTTCTGATCCGCTGTATATCTTGTACACATCTGGTACGACAGGCCAACCAAAGGGTATTGTTCGTGATAACGGCGGCCATGCCGTTGCACTGAGTTATGCGCTTAATAATGTCTATGGCATGAAAGCTGGCGATGTTTGGTGGGGAGCATCAGATATAGGCTGGGTTGTTGGGCACTCCTTTATCGTTTATGGGCCACTGATGGGCGGTTGCAGTGCTATCTTTTTCGAAGGTAAGCCTATTCGTAACCCAGACGCGGGTACTTTTTGGCGTGTTATCGAAGAGTATAAAGTTAATTCGATGTTCTGTGCGCCAACGGCATTTCGTGCCATTCGTAAAGAAGATCCAGAAGGCGCTTTATCCCAAAACTACGATCTGAGTAGTTTAAATTGGGTCTTTGTTGCGGGTGAAAAGCTCGACTCTTCTACCTTCTATTGGTTAACTGATCTGTTAAAAGTCCCAGTGATAGATCACTGGTGGCAGACAGAGACAGGCTGGCCGATGACCGCACCGATGATGGGTTGGGATTCGCCATCTGAAGCGCGTTTAGGTTCTACCAATAAGCCGATCCCAGGTTACGATATCCGTGTCTTAGATGGCGATGGTGTTGAAGTGGCTGATGGCGATGCAGGTAATATCTGCGTTAAATTGCCAATGCCTCCTGGCGTTGCTTGGAGCATTTGGAACAACAATGACCGCTATGTCAGTTCATACTTAGAAGCCTTCCCTGGTTATTACCATACAGGTGATGGTGGCTTTAAAGATGATGATGGCTATATCTACATCACCGGCCGTACCGATGATGTGATTAACGTATCGGGTCACCGTTTATCCACAGGCGAGATGGAAGAGGTGGTTTCAGCGCACCCTGCTGTCGCTGAATGTGCGGTAATCGGCGTAAATGATGAGCTTAAAGGGCAGCTGCCTGTCGGCTTGATTGTACTTAAAGCGGGTGAGGGGATCGATGAAGATGACCTACAAGCTGAGTTAGTGCAGATGGTACGTGATCAGGTAGGCGCATTGGCATGTTTCCGCAGTGCGATTGTCGTTGAGCGTTTACCTAAAACGCGTTCAGGTAAAATTTTGCGCGCTATCTTGCGTAAGATCGCTGCTAAAGAAGAGTATAAGATGCCATCAACCATTGATGACGCAACGATTCTTCCTGAGATTGAAGCATTGATCGAAGCCCGAGGCGCAATCTAATTGAAGGGGTGTTCGCTTAGATTACTTTAGGCGAACCGAAAAACCGGCCAAGCTGTGAGAGCAGTTTCGCCGGTTTTTTTGTTTCTGGTAAGTTATCTACAGGGCGGCTCTGGTGTATTGAAACCAAGTCGTTAGGTTTTTGGCTAGGTTAGGCTTTACAGTGATCCTTAATGAGAGGTTTGGATAATCCTAAGTAGATAACTGTCAGAAAAGTAACTGGTAGCCGTAATCTAAGGCTAGCGTATTGTTTATTCGTAAAATCGAGAGGTCTTATATGAGCGTTAGCATCAAAGGAAGCGTTGCTTTAGTTACTGGAGCGAACCGCGGTATTGGTAAAGCCATAGTGGAGTCGTTCCTTGCTCATGGCGCCAGTAAGGTGTACTTGGTCGTGCGTAATCAGGCATCAACTCAAGCGCTGCACCGTTTGTATGGCGATAAAGTAGTAACTCTGCAGGCCGATGTCACGGATGCTGAATCGATTAGCAAATTGGCGTCGCAGGCAGGAGATGCCAATATTGTTGTTAACAACGCAGGTGTACTTGTTCCTGCGGACCCGTTGAGTGAGCATATTGAAGCATCGCTGCGGAAAGAGTTTGAGGTTAATGTATTTGGTTTAGTGAGAGTGGCAAATACTTTTGCTGATATTTTGCAGGTTAATGGTGGGGCGTTCGTCCAGATAAACTCGGTTGTCTCGATTAAAAATTTCACCCCATTTTCTAGCTACTCAGCGTCTAAGGCTGCCGCTTATGCAATTACTCAAGGTCTTCGTGACAAATTTGCGAAGCAAGGAGTGAGCGTATTGAGTGTGCACCCAGGCCCTATCGACACAGATATGGGAGTGGAAGCGGGCTTTGATGAAACGGATTCTGTATCTATTGTATCTGAAGGGATCGTGAGTGCTTTAGCCGCAGGTGACTTTCATCTATTCCCTGGAACGATGGCAAAAGACTTTGAAGCAGCTTACCGGAGTTATTCGGATGCATTTATAGCCCCTGTTTAAGAGGATTATCTGTCAGTGCGATTCGGCTTATTAAGGCTAACTTAAAAAATAAGGGAAAACACTTACTTTTGCTCGCAATCAAGGCGAAAAAACGCTATAAAAGGGGCATAAAAATGAAGCGAATAATAGCTAAAGCAAAGCGGACCCGAGCGAATGCCGGCGTTATGTTGCTAGCTGATAGGAGAAAGGTATGCAGGTTAAAGACAGTGTTTTCGTTATCACCGGTGGTGGTCGTGGTTTAGGTCGTGCAATGGCAGAAAATTTGGCTAAGCAAGGCGCTAAATTAGCACTAATCGATCTAGATCAGGATACCTTGAATGAAGCCGCAGCCTCTTGTGCTGAGCTTGGCGGTGAAGGTCGTGGCTACGTATGTAATATTACAGATGAGTCTGCAGTTGAGAACACCTTTGCACAGATTAAAGCTGATTTTGGCAAGATTAACGGCTTAGTTAACAATGCAGGTCTTATGCGTGATGGCATGCTGATCAAAGTTAAAGATGGTCAGCTTGTTGCGAAAATGGGCTTAGATCAGTTCCAGTCAGTTGTTAACGTAAATATGACGGGCTCCTTCCTGTGTGGTCGTGAAGCTGCAAGTATTATGGCTGTACAAGGTGACGGTGGTGTGATCGTTAATATCTCATCTGTATCCCGTGCTGGTAATATGGGCCAAACTAACTACTCTGCAACGAAAGCGGCGGTAGCGACAATGGTAACAAGCTGGGCGGGTGAATTAGCGCGTCACGGTATCCGCGTGGGTGGTATTGCGCCGGGTGTTATTGCTACTGAGATGACGGCTCAAATGAAGCCTGAAGCGATTGAGCGTATGGTTTCCGCTGTACCTGTTCGCCGTTTAGGTGAAGTAGAAGAGATGGCGCATACGCTTCAGTACATTATCGAGAATGAGTTCTTTACTGGACGTATTATCGAAATGGATGGCGGTTTGCGTATCTAATTCGGTTTGTCTATCTAGGTTATTTAAAAAGCCCGCGACAGATCGCGGGTTTTTTGTTTTTGGAGGTGATTTTCTCTACCCTTTGAGATTAAGCTCAGCAGGTACATTACTCACTCTATTCCGGCCATTTTCTTTGGCATAGTAAAGGCAGCAATCTGCTGTTGATAGAAGTTCACTACTCAGAGTGGTTTTAGTGTTCAACGCTATGCTGGCGACGCCGATTGATGCTGTGCATTTCAAGGATTCGCCTTGATGACTAATCTCCAGTTCTTCTATCGCCAAGCGGATTCTCTCAGCCAATATTATTGCATGTTCCTCTTGAGTATCTGGTAATAGAATACCAAACTCCTCTCCGCCTAATCTTCCAGCCATATCGGTCTCTCTAAGTATCGACTGCATCGTTGTGGCGACGTTACTCAGCACTGTATCCCCAACATTATGCCCATAGCGGTCATTGATCTTTTTAAAGTGATCGAGGTCCAGCATGCATAGGGATAATTGACGTTCGTAACGTTTAGCTCTCGTTAACTCCGCCTCTAAAGTAGCGAGGAACTTACGTCGATTTGGAAGTGAGGTAAGTTCATCGGTGGTGGCCATCCGTTTCAGTTCTATTTCTGTCTGCTGCTCTTCAATAATAAGGCTGATAAAATCGGTTGTCTTCGATATAAGGCTAAGATCTCTGTCGATCGGAGCACAAGCACTGGCGTGATAGATGGCAAAGGTGCCTAGTAAACGCCCTTTCTTACCGAAAATAGGTTCTGACCAGCAACTTCCCAATTCGTGCTCCGCTGCCAGCTCTTTAAATGCAGCCCAATAAGCATGCTGCTGAATATCTTCGACGATAACCCGTTCTTGGCGGAATGCGGCGGTACCGCATGAGCCTATGCCATCCCCGATCTCTACACCATCAATTGCGGCATTATAGGCTTCAGGTAGAGAGG
>Ga0193962_1000196_pt1 | contig 27243 bp, 20 predicted proteins | sample FB_5_MG_FD_140335 | JGI IMG/M metagenome (GOLD analysis project Ga0193962, IMG submission 140335) | Microbial mat bacterial communities from the Broadkill River, Lewes, Delaware, United States - FB_5_MG | ecosystem: Environmental > Aquatic > Freshwater > River > Microbial mats | place: USA... | reverse complement strand
TAATGTGATCGAGGATCCGAACTATAAAGTTGCCGATGATAGTTTGGCATAGTGTTATTGCTATCATAAAGAAAGCCCGGTTTTAACCGGGCTTTTTTATTCCATGTTTAGAGCATCAATTCATCTGTATTCAGGTGCTGAAAGTACAGGTGTTTAACGTAAGAGAGTTATAGCTTAAGAGAGTGCGTTTGCGGAAAAACTAATCCCTTTCCAACCTGTTTTCATAAAATTACGGATATTACCGTGATCGTTACCTTCAGGTGTCTTCAAAACATCTTGGTAAAATCGCCCAAAGCACTTAAGGGTTGTTTCTTCATCAAGATTGTTTAGTTTTGCAAAAGCAAAAATCTTGCAGCTTCCTTCATTTTCGCCAGCCGCATTCTCTAAATCGCCATTGTGAAAAGCCGCTGGCGTGTACTGATAATTTTCTTTGATCACATTCATCGTATCTTCAAAATCGAGCGAACTGCTGCTAGCAATTTCTGTGATGAAATCATGTAAAGTCATTGATAGTTTCCTTATTGGTAAGCTGTAAACGATCTTAGTGGCTTAGATTAATTATGCAATAGTTTGATCAGGATCAGTTGGGATTCTGTTTATGCGTCGTTCTGGCGATTATTGGCTGAAATAATGATGAGCTGTTCTAGACTGAAAAGTAGGGAAAGATAATTTGATCAAGACATAATAATAAAAGGGGTAACGTCATGTTAACTTATAATGAATGCCTTGAGATGAGTGGACTCTCTGTTGGTGAAGTTAATGCTATTGCAGAGCATGAGCATGTAGATCCAATAATAGCGATGGCGTTGGGGAACTATCTAATTGAGCATGAGGGAGAGAGTATGATCAAAAAAATTATACTCGATGATATTGCCCGTGCTGAAAGGAATAAAGATTATCCGCACGCTAATTTATTGCGGAGAGTGATGGAGCATTTTATTGCTACCCACGAAGCGAAATAAAGTTTACTAATAAAGGGCCAAGGGCCCTTTATTTTGGCTTTTTATAAACGGCTTTCAGTAATCAGGATCGTAAGTAGAGTCTGTGTGCTTTCAGCGGCATCGTGACCTAAAGGTGTGAGGTAGCCACCATCGTTTTGGGTGATTAGCCCTTTATCAAATAAGCGCTGAGTTGCATTGATTAACTCAGGTCTAGCAGATGAATGTACTTTTATTCCTTCCTGAGTCGTATTGAGGTTAAACATATTTAATACATTTAATTCCTGCATAATATCATCGTTGTATGGCATACACTCTCCTGAAAAATTCACTGCAAGTTTGCTCACAGAAATTAGCGTAATCAGTTGGTTTCTGTGCCGCAAGTTCTAAGTAACCAGCATAGACCTAATCGTGCCGAATTATAAGCCTTTAAAATATATCCTTAATTAAATAGGAAATGAAACGGTTTTATATAAGAAGGCTGGAATAGAGTGGGGTCTAGCAGATTGTAGAATGGAATAGAGAAGGACTGTTTTTTTAGAGGACGGATCTGACCGAGTAAGCCACTGAGTGATATTTATCACTCAGTGGCTGGTATTTACTTGATGCGCATAACTGGTTGAGCACCTTCGTCCGGGCTAAGGATCCAGATATCTTCTCCCCCTGGACCTGCGGCTAAAACCATACCTTCTGAAACACCAAATTTCATTTTACGGGGCGCTAAATTTGCCACCATAACCGTCAGTTTGCCTTCTAGCTCTTCTGGAGTGTAAGCTGATTTTATGCCAGCAAATACATTACGGCTTTCTCCGCCAAGGTCGAGCGTTAGCTGCAGTAGCTTGTTTGCGCCTTTTACGTGTTCTGCTTTTGCAATGCGTACGACGCGAAGGTCAACTTTAGCAAAGTCATCAAACGTAATGGTGTCTTCGATAGGGTCTTCAGACAGTGGGCTAGATGAAACTGACTTGCTTGTATCTGCTAAGGCGGCAGCGGCTTCAAGAGCCACTTTAGTTTCATCGAGGATAGCGGTGATCTTATCTTCTTCTACACGCTGCATAAGCGGTTTGAATTTATTGATCTTGTGGCCAAGTAGCGGTTGCTGGATGCTATCCCACTTCATGTCGTTAAGGTTTAAGAAGGCTTGTACATCTTCTGCAATTTGAGGAAGCACGGGTGCAAGGTAAGAGACAATCACACGGAATAGATTGATGCCCATAGAGCAGCAATCTTGAACTTCTTGTTCTTTTCCTTCTTGTTTTGCTAAAACCCACGGTTCAGCTGCGTCAATATATTGGTTTGCTTTATCGGCAATCGCCATAATTTCACGCATTGCTTTACCGAATTCACGGTTCTCATAAGCATTAGCAATGGTTTCCCCTGCTGCGATCGCCTCATCATAGAGAGCAGGCACCGCTAGTTCAGTCGACATCTCACCATCAAATTTCTTTTTGATGAAGCCCGCACAACGAGACGCTATGTTAACAACTTTGTTAACAAGGTCTGCATTCACGCGCATTCGGAAATCTTCTAAGTTAAGATCGATATCATCAATGCCAGAGCTAAGCTTTGCAGCAAAGTAATAGCGTAGGTATTCTGGTCTTAAGTGATTAAGGTATGTCTCGGCCATGATGAATGTGCCACGAGACTTTGACATTTTTTGTCCATCAACGGTCAAAAAGCCATGGCAAAAAACGCCATTCGGTTTACGGTAACCCGCACCTTCTAACATGGCTGGCCAAAACAGAGTATGGAAATAAGCGATATCTTTACCAATAAAGTGATAAAGCTCAGTTTCTGAAGATTCAGACCAATATTCATCAAAATCGACATCGTTTTTATCGCACCAGTTTTTGAAGCTCGCCATGTAACCAATAGGAGCATCTAACCATACGTAAAAATACTTGCCGGGAGCATCTGGAATTTCAAAGCCCCAGTAGGGCGCGTCGCGTGAAATATCCCAGTTTTGTAATCCTGATTCAAACCACTCATTAAGCTTATGGATCATATGCTCTTGCACATGGTTATCCACCCATGTGCGAAGGAATGATTCGAAATTACCTAGTTTGAAAAAGTAGTGTTCAGATTCTTTCTCGATTGGCTTCGCGCCAGAAACAGCAGAATAGGCATTTTTTAGTTCAACAGGGCTGTAGGTTGCGCCACATTTTTCGCAAGAATCGCCGTACTGATCTGGTTCACCACATTTAGGACAGTCTCCCTTGACGAAACGATCCGGTAGGAACATCTCTTTTTCAGGGTCGTAGGCTTGGGTGATGGTTTTTTTAGCAATATGCCCACCATCACGAAGCGCGGTATAAATGTTAGAAGCAAAATATTTATTTTCTTCAGAGTGAGTAGAGTAGTAGTTATCAAACCCTACCATAAAGCCTGAGAAGTCACGTTGATGCTCAGCGCTGACCTTATCGATCAATTCTTGAGGAGAGATGCCCATCTGATCTGCTTTTAGCATAATCGGTGTGCCATGAGCATCATCTGCGCATACGTAAGTACATTGATTACCACGGAGTTTTTGGTAGCGAACCCAGATGTCCGTCTGTATATATTCAACTAAATGGCCTAGATGGATAGGGCCATTAGCGTATGGAAGAGCGCTGGTAACAAGAATCTTACGTTTGCTGTCAGTCATGATCTGCCTGAGAACCTGAAATCATTGGAATATGGAGGCAAGATTCTACGCTTTTTAAGGCATTATATGAACCATTATCGGCATACGGACGGCTAGAATCTTGAGCGCTAGCAAGGTGGAGCGTACTTATCTGTAATCTTATCTTGTGATCTGGTTCGTTTTTAGGCGGGTAAAAGCGCTTACGCTCAATTTGAATAGTTTTCATACAGACGTTTGCTTTCTGGACAGGTGCTAAATCTCCGACTAAACATATATTGAGAGAATGAAATTGATCAGGGAATGATTTGAATAAGCGGAAGGTTAAGCTATGGACGTACGCGTGGCATCTCCAGTGATGCAGCATCAGGCTGTTTGTTGTCAGCTCTGCCCACAAAGCTCAATGCTAGGCCAAGCACTCGCTAATAATAGTGAGTGGCAAACTGTCCCTGTGACAGATATTGATGATTTAATAGCGACATTGGATAGATTGGATGCTGATGTGCTCATATTGCCGTTAGGAGATCATCCTTCTCAAACGTTAGATCTATTAAGCGATGTCGTAGAAAAGCATCCAGGTATTGTTCGAGTGGTTTTGTCGGGGCATTTGACGCCTCAGCAAACGGCTAGGGCATCTGAGTTAGCTCATCATTCCTTACCTCTTGATTGCCAGTCGCAAGAGTTAATTGATGATATTTCTAATAGTATTCATGTTACTGGTTTAATTAATAAACCTGCTGTTAGGGAATATATTACCTCTTTAAAAGCATTGCCTGTGTTACCCGATGTTTATGAAAAATTAAATAACTCTTTAAATTCCGAACGCGCAAATGCTAGAGATATTGCCAACGTTCTAGAACAAGATCCTGTGATGGCTGCGAAAATTATGCAGTTGGTAAATTCGGCGTATTTTGGTTTAAGTCGCGAAATAAATCGTATTCAGGAGGCGGTAACGATTCTGGGAGTACGAATGATCCGAGACTTGGTTTTGACGTCTCATCTATTTGAGTCTTACCCGCAGACGGATGACTGGAAAAGCTTTTCGTTTAAACAGATTCATCAGCGCTCTATGGCTGTTGCTCGAGCTGCGCAGCATATCGCGCGGGCGGCAAAAGCTGATCGCCATGTTCAAGCGCAAGCTTTTTTAGCAGGTTTACTGCACGATTTTGGTGTTCTCGTATTAGCCAGCCATAATCCTGCGGATTACCATCGAATTATTAGTAAGGCCAGCTTAATGGAGCAGCCTGTCTATGCAATTGAAAAGTTGGAGTTAGGCGTTACTCATGCGGAGGCCGGTGCTTATCTACTAGCGCTATGGAAATTGCCACCTCGAGTTATTGAAGCGGTTTTGTTTCATCATTTCCCCAAAGCGAATCCTTCTGATGGTTTCACGCCGCTTACTGCGGTGCATGTTGCTGATGCTCTTCTACCGCCTGCGACAAGCGTTGTGGGTTGCGATATGTCTAGTCGCTTAAGTATGTCCTACATTGAAAAAATTGGTATGGAAAAAGATTTAGATCGTTGGCAATTGATTACTGCTGATTATCAGGCTCAGGTTGGTTTTGTTTGAAAGTTAATTGATATTTTTTTAATTCATTGTTTTATAAGGAAATTATTTCTTTCTTTCTCTGCGGAAGGGGTTTTGTTGTTTTAAATGCTGATTTAGTTTAGTGTTTGTTCAATAATCTTTGTAGATGTGATGAATGAAAACGAGCCATGCAGGGCATGAAAATGTTCTGATCTTTTCCCCTGACTCTTTTGGGGAACCCGCCTTACTGAGTGAAATAAAAGGAATTGTTCATTGGTCAGTGACTTCTGTATCTGAATGGTCAGAGGTATTGGATTCTGTTGCAAAAAATACCTATGACCTCGTCCTATTTCAGGTAGGCCTGCTTGGGGCTGACGAGGAAAGGGGTAATATTCAACGCTTAATTGATATTCAGCCGGGCACTATGAGGATTGCTCTGCATGGTATTATGAATTTTACTAAGCGAGCGCTGTTATCTGAATATTGTCATCGATTATTCCCCTTAGATTCTGCAACGGATGAATTGTTGCAAGGTATTGGTGAGAGCCGTCGAGCTCTGCGTGTACTTGGTCAAGAGAAGGTTAGTAGTCTGGTGGGAAGTATCAAAACACTGCCTTCGATCCCTGATATTTATGTTGAGCTGAATAGAGAGCTATCATCTGAAAAAAGTAATGCACGGACGATTGCTTCAATTATTGAAAAAGATATGGCGATGTCTGCGAAATTACTTCAGTTGGTCAATTCTGCGTGTTTTGTTTTAGAGCGTAACATTAGTAGTTTGAGCGAAGCGGTTGCTATTTTGGGGGTTCGTGAAGTCAGAGATTTGGTTCTCACGAGTAAGGTTTTCGAACAGTACCCGCAAGATGCGCGATGGAGTAGTTTTGCTTTTGAACATATCCGTGATCGATCGGTTTTGGTTGCAGGCTTAGCGCGAGAAATTTGCCGTACCGTTAAAGCGCCTCAGGAAGTCATGGACCAAGCATTTCTTGCTGCACTGCTACAAGATTTTGGCATGCTGATTTTTGCAACCCATGATCCAATGGGTTATCAAAAAGTGATGCAAGAAGCGAGTGATCTTAATCAGCCGCTTTACGCGGTGGAAAAGATGCGGATGGGGGTAAGCCATACCGAGGTAGGTGCATATCTCTTATCATTATGGAATATATCACCGGCCGTGATTGAGACAGTACTATTTCATCATTTCCCAACATCGAGTAAGAATAATAGATTTTCTGCCTTAACTGCGGTACATGCGGCTGATGCAATCTTGCCAAATGTGACCAATGTGCTGGGTTGTCAGATATCAAGCCGGCTAAGTTATCACTACCTCGAGAGATTAGGACTTGAGGGTAAAGTGAATCAGTGGCAGCAATTGGCTAATCGCTATAAAACATCTCATCCGGGGTGCGGTGGAACTAAGAGTAGTTTTGCCTAAGTGCTCCATCCTGTTAAAATGCGCCCCTTTTCTTTTCGCTCATTCTTTAAGCACTTATTTTAGAGGCATAAATGTCAATTTCTGTTGTCGCCCCAGAGCAGTACGAAGCGCAGTTAGCGGTTAAAAAGGTCAATGTAGAGGAGCAATTTGCATCTTTTAAATTGCCTGAGGTTGAGGTGTTCGAATCACCTCGCAGCCATTACCGCATGCGTTGTGAGTTTCGTGTCTGGCACGATGAAGATGATTTGTATTATGTAATGTTTGAGAAGGGTAATAAGCATGTACGGATTCGTATTGATCACTGCCCAATGGTTTCCGAGCGAATACATAATGTCATGTTTAAATTGTTGGAAGAGATTCGCCCAAGCGAGATTCTAAGGCGGAAGCTTTTTCAGATAGATTTCTTAAGTACGCTTAGTGGGGAACTCTTAGTTACCCTACTTTATCATCGTCCTCTTGAAGATGACTGGATTGAAGCGGCAAAGCGCTTGAAGGAGAAATTTGATATCCAGCTTATTGGTCGCTCTAGGAAGACCAAGATATTGCTAGATCAAGATTTTGTAACAGAAAAGCTTGATATTAATGGCCGCGAGTATGTTTATAAACAAGTTGAGAATAGCTTTAGTCAACCTAATGGCGAAGTTTGCCGGCATATGATCCAGTGGGCGCTTGATGTTACACAAGGCGCGGGTGGTGATATGGTTGAGCTCTACTGTGGTAACGGTAATTTTACACTTCCGATGGCGCAGAATTTTAGACGTGTTGTTGCTACTGAAATATCGAAAACTTCAGTGCGAGCTGCCCTGTATAATATTGAAGTAAACGATATTAACAATGTTGATGTTGTTAGAATCAGCTCTGAAGAGTTTTCTCAGGTATTGAGTGGCGCAGTGCAAAAGCGCAGGACTAAAGATTTGGCGTTAGATGAGTGCAATTTTACAACGGTTTTAGTCGATCCACCGCGTTCAGGGTTAGATGATGATACGGTCAAACAGGTTCAGTCTTACGATAATATTGTGTATATCTCATGTAACCCTGAAACGTTAAAAGATAACCTAACAGTGCTTACGCAAACTCATAATCTGCAACGATTTGCGATATTTGATCAGTTCCCTTATACCGATCATCTCGAGTGTGGTGTGTACCTCTCAAGAAAATAGTGCGTCATGTTAACCTTTTAGGTATCAGTATTTGATACCTTTTAAAAAAAAGCCGGTTTTATGCCGGCTTTTTTTATACTTGCTCTAGATTTTGTCCTACAGGGAATTATCCCCATAAAGCAGAATTAAATCATTTTAACTATTGGTATCCCTTGATCCTAATATTGCAACAGCCGTAGCATCGTTAGGGAGCTGACAGGAGTAGAGTATGAAAGCGCTTTTAAGCATAAAAGGATTTATCGCCTTTATTGGTGTGGCATTTATCAATGCCTTTGTCGATCTTGGTCATAAGATTATTATCCAAAATACTCTTTTTAAAGCGTATGACGGTGATACCCAGATCTTATTAACGGCAGTCGTGAATGGATTAATTTTGCTGCCGTTTATCATGCTGTTTACCCCTTCTGGTTTTCTTGCGGATAAGTACCCAAAAAATCGCGTTATGAAAGCAGCTGCATGGGGTGGTGTTGCGATCACTCTGCTTATTACCGCTTGTTATTACTTAGGATTATTTATCCCTGCTTTTATGCTGACATTTGTATTAGCGTTGCAGAGTGCATTCTACTCCCCCGCAAAGTACGGCTATATAAAAGAGCTGGTAGGGGCGAATAACCTGAGTGAAGGTAATGGCTGGATTCAAGCGGTGACGATGGTTGCCATTCTCGCAGGGATCGTTGTCTTTTCTCTATTATTTGAAATGCGGCTTGGTGGGGCTGAGCTTATGTCGCCAGAGCAGAGCCTTGTCGCTTGTGCTCCACTGGGTTGGTTGTTAGTTATCGGTGCTTCAATTGAACTATACCTAGCGTATCAGCTTCCACAGCTTCAGAGTACCGACCAACAAAAGCGTTTTGATCGAGCCGCTTATTTCAGTGGAAAAACGCTTCGTAAGAACATTGGCTTACTTCGTGGCAAGCGTCCTATCTGGTTAGCGATTATCGGGCTTTCAATTTTTTGGTCAATTAGTCAGGTGATGCTTGCAGTTTTCCCTGCCTTCGCAGAAGAACATTTGGATCAACACAATACTTTCGTTATTCAAGGTGTGATGGCTTTTGCGGGGATCGGTATTATGTTTGGCTCAATTTTGGCCGGTCGTTTCTCTAAGCATTATATCAATGTTGGCTTAATCCCTGTCGGCGCTGTGGGTGTCGCTGTGGGTTTAGTTGTTTTGCCTCAACTCGATTCAATGTTGTGGCTGGCAGGCGTTTTCTTATTGATCGGTCTGTTCGGTGCATTAATGTGTGTGCCGTTGAACGCGCTCGTACAATTTCATGCCGCTGAGAGTGAGATGGGTAGGGTCTTAGCTGGAAGTAATTTTATTCAGAACCTGATGATGTTGAGCTTTTTAGGGCTAACGGTTTTCTTCGCATGGAGTAGTCTCGATGGTCTTTGGCTTCTATTTACACTTTCGGTTATTGGTGGTTTGTCGGCCCTTTTCTCGATCTATTTACTGCCTCAGGCATTTATAAAACTTCTTGTGATGCTGCTGTTTCGTCGTAAATATAATTTACAGGTATTGGGTTTTGAAAATTTGCCAGAAGCGGGTAAAGGCACGCTGCTGCTTGGTAATCATATTAGTTGGTTGGATTGGGCGATGATTCAAATGGCTTGCCCGCGACATATTCATTTTGTTATGGAACGAAGTATTTATGAGCGCTGGTACCTTCGCTGGTTTTTGGATCTATTCAAAGTTGTACCTATCTCTAAAGGAAATAGTCGCCAAGCACTAGAAAAGGTAGGAGAACTGATCACCAAGGGTGAAGTTGTTTGCTTATTTCCAGAGGGAGCTATTAGCCATATTGGGCAACTAGGCGAGTTTAAGCGAGGTTTTGAAAAAGCTTGTGTGGGTGCCGAAGGCGTAATTGTTCCTTTTTATATGAGAGGGTTATGGGGTAGTCGTTTTTCGCGCTCAAATGACAAAATGAAAAGCATCCGCAAAACGGGATCTAAACGCGATGTAGTTGTGGCTTATGGACAGCCTATGGATATTTCTAGTTGCGCTGCTGATGTTAAAAAGAAAGTGTTTGAATTATCAATTCGTACTTGGGAGCAGTATACGCAAACCTTAGAAACGCTGCCGTGTGCCTTTATTCGCACCATGAAAAATGCGGATAGTGGTTATGCTATTGCAGATGTGGATGGTGGACCGGTTAGCCATCGTAAGCTTCTAACTGCAACGGCTTTATTCGCAAAACGAATTAGATCGACATCAGGCGATAATATTGGGCTGTTAGTACCTACTTCGAGTGCAGGTGCTATTGCTAATATGGCTTCTTTAATGGCAGGTAAAACCGTCGTAAATCTTAACTTTACCGCGCCGCTATCTTCACTTAGCTCGGGGTTGCAACAGGCAGAGGTACAAACAGTCGTCACATCGCGTCGTTTTGTGACGAAATTGAAGGCTAGGGGTATTGATGTCACTGGACTGTTTATAGATAGAGACGTGCTTTATATGGAAGATATAAAGGCGGAAATCGGTAAAGTGGAAGCGCTGATAATGATGGGGCTGACCTCCGTGTTGCCAACGTCGTTATTGCAGTGGACATTATGTAAAAAGTCTACTGTAGAGGATACCGCTGCAATTTTGTTCTCCTCTGGTAGTGAGGGCGAGCCGAAAGGAGTCATGCTAAGTCATCGTAATATCATGGCTAACCTTCGTCAGACATCAGATGTGCTTAACGTGCGAGAAGATGATTGTATTATGGCGACCTTACCGCTTTTCCATGCGTTTGGTTTAACGGTTACCTGCTTTTTACCGTTGATAGAGGGTATGCCCGTTGTATGTCACCCGGATCCTACAGATGCACCCAAAATTGGTAAGGGTGTAGCTCGTTATAAAGCGACGTTAATGTGTGCAACCTCTACGTTTTTGCGTTTGTATACCCGTAATAAACGAGTGCACCCTCTTATGTTTGAGTCTTTACGAGCGGTGGTGGCGGGAGCAGAAAAATTAGATGCTAGTGTACGAGATGCATTTGAGCGCAAGTACCATGTCCCTGTAGTGGAAGGTTATGGTTCGACGGAGACAACACCGGTCGCCAGTACAAACTTGCCAGATTCCTTAGATACGGATTGGTGGACGGTTCAGACCGGAAACAAACCAGGCACCGTCGGTATGGCACTGCCGGGATCAACATTTCGGGTAGTGGACCCAGATACGCTTGAGGAGTTACCGATCGGAGAGGATGGCTTAATCTTAATAGGTGGTACTCAAATTATGAAAGGCTATCTTAAAAATCCACAAAAGACTGCTGATGTTGTTGTCGAAATGGATGGTATCCGTTGGTATAAAAGTGGCGATAAGGGTCATGTTGATGATGATGGTTTCTTAACTATCGTCGATCGCTATAGCCGTTTTGCCAAACTGGGTGGGGAGATGGTTAGCTTGACAGCGATAGAGGGGGAGGCTCGTCGTATCTTAGAGCTACCTGATCTGCCAATGGTTGCTGTTAATATCCCCGATGAAAAAAAGGGGGAGCGTGTGATTCTATTAGTTGAGGGGCATCCGGTAGCGGATATGCGTGAAAAACTAGTGAAAGGCGGGATGCTTCCGCTCATGCTTCCCTCTTTAATTCATGCCGTTGAAACCGTACCTGTTTTGGGTAGTGGCAAAACCAATTTTGGCGAAGCAAGAGCGATCGCTTTAACCTTATAGAAATGAATACGGGTATCTGCTTATTCTGATGCTGAACTGATTGTTATTGGTTCAGCATGTTTTTTTGTTTCAAATCTTATGGTTATGATTGCTTTTTAGCGGCCGGTTAGGGTGTGTTCATCTCCGTGCGGGTGCTTAGATAAATAACTATACCTATTATTGTTTGTTTTTTGATCTTGACTTGGTGTTAATCGGTCGATAATGTTATCGCCGCATCGCTTTATAAGAGCGAGCAGATAATTACTGATCGGCTCATCCGTCGACACAATAAAAACAATAGATAACCGCTGCTGCGATCCAGCTAAGGTTAAAGGTAATTTGTTATGATGCTAAGTCATGTTATGGCCTGCCGTGCTGTATGCGCGCATTTTTTAAATCATGTTGTTTCCCCTCGGGCTTTTCAGTCCAATCGAGTATTCAATCGCTCGTTAGCACAACCCTCACTAATTGATCAGCGTATCCGACGTTAACGTCGTCTCGATCTCGTTTATTCAATTTTTATTTTTTTGATTTTACCTTTAATCAGACTGTATAGACGTCTGCGTGAGGTAGAGGGTTATCTGTATGAAAAACACAATCACTCTGCAAGATAAGTGGGAAAAATCGTCGGGACGCGTTTATTTGACGGGAAGCCAAGCGCTTGCTCGTTTGCCGATGTTGCAAGCTGATAGGGACCGTTCAGAAGGGCTAAATACAGCGGGGTTTATTTCGGGCTACCGAGGCTCGCCCTTGGGGAACTTTGATAAGACCTTGTGGCAAATTCGGGATTACTTAAAGCAATCTAATATTACTTTCCAGCCGGGCGTTAACGAAGATTTGGGGGCGACGGCGGTATGGGGTTCCCAACAGGTTAATGTTTTTGAAGGCGCAAAATATGATGGCGTATTTGGCCTTTGGTATGGAAAAGGCCCAGGGGTAGATAGAACGGGCGATGTCTTTAAGCATGCAAATGCATTTGGTACATCTGCTCATGGCGGTGTTTTGGCCATTGCCGGTGATGATCACGCGAGCAAATCATCGACACTGCCACACCAAAGTGATTTTGCATTTATGGATGCAATGATTCCAGTGTTGTACCCCTCCGGAATTCAAGAGATGCTGGATTATGGGTTATTTGGCTGGGCCATGTCGCGATACAGCGGTTGTTGGGTGGGCTTCAAAGCCCTAGCTGAAGTAATGGACTCCGCGATCTCTGCAAATCTTGATCAATCAAGACTTAAGATAAAAACTCCCTCTGATTTTGAAATGCCCGCGGACGGAGTCAATGCTCGTTGGCCGGATAAACCTATGCAGCAGGAAGAGCGGCTTCAGCGTTATAAAATTCGGGCTGCTCAAGCATTTTGTCGTGAAAATCGTTTGGATAAGGTCGTCATCGAAACCTCATCACCACGTATAGGAATTGTGACAACCGGTAAGTCGTACCTTGATGTTTTACAGGCGTTTGAAGATCTAGGCATTAGCGATGAGTTGGCCAGCTCTTTAGGTATTCGGTTATACAAAGTGGCTATGCCGTGGCCATTAGAGCCTGAAGGCATACATGAGTTTGCTCAAGGTGTAGATGAAGTTCTCGTCATTGAAGAAAAGCGGGGCTTGATCGAAGATCAGCTAAAAGAGCAGCTATATAGTTGGCAAGATAGTCAAAGACCTTTGGTCGTTGGTAAAAAAGATCAGACCGGCGCTGAGCTACTGACCTCCTTGGGAGAACTGACGCCAGCGATGATTGCGAGAGCGATCGCTAGCCGGATAGCACCTTTTTATAGCAGTGAGCAGATCGATCAACGTTTGAGCTTCTTAACTGATAAAGAAGCGGAACTAGCCCAGCCTAGAGCCTTACTCGAACGCACGCCGCACTTTTGTTCGGGTTGCCCACATAACACCTCGACCACTCTGCCTGAAGGGAGCCGAGCGTTAGGTGGAATCGGTTGTCATTATATGGCCACATGGATGGATCGCGGCACTGACACCTTTACCCAGATGGGAGGTGAGGGGGCAACTTGGATAGGGCAAGCTCCATTTACGGACAATAATCACGTCTTTCAGAATTTAGGTGATGGTACTTACTTCCATTCAGGTTTGTTAGCGATTCGAGCGGCGATCGCTTCTAATGTCAATATCACCTACAAAGTTCTCTACAATGATGCTGTGGCCATGACGGGTGGGCAGCCCATTGATGGCACTTTAACGGTGCAGCAGATTACTCATCAGTTATTTGGTGAAGGCATCCGTAGAATTGCATTAGTCAGTGATGAGCCTAATAAGTATCCAACGCGTTCAGATTTTGCTGACGGTGTTACTTTTCATCATCGTGATGATTTGGCGGCTGTTCAAATTGAACTGCGTGAGATCGCCGGCTGTACGGCAATTATTTATGATCAGACCTGTGCGGCAGAAAAGCGCCGACGTCGAAAAAGAAACGAGATGCCCGATCCTGATAAGCGGGTCGTGATCAATAGTGAAGTATGTGAAGGTTGTGGTGATTGCGGTGTGCAGTCGAACTGCTTGTCTTTACTGCCTAAAGAAACAGAGAAAGGGCGTAAGCGCACCATAGATCAATCGGCGTGTAATAAAGATTTCAGCTGTGTGCGTGGTTTCTGCCCAAGCTTTGTTACGGTGAAAGGTGGTTCACTGCGTAAACCTGATGCCATATCTGATCAATTTGATTTCCCTGAACTTCCTAGCCCTAATTTACCTAGTTGTCAGCAGCCTTATAACATTATGTTAACCGGGGTTGGTGGCACAGGTGTGGTGACGGTTAGTGCGTTACTGGGTATGGCTGCACATATTGAAGGTAAAGGTTCAGCCGTTTTAGACCAGATAGGCTTAGCGCAGAAGTTCGGTGCGGTTATGAGTCACATTCGTATTGCTCAGAGCCAAGATGAGATCAAAACTGTTCGCATTCCAGCAGGGGAGTCTGATCTTATGGTTGGATTCGATCTAATGGTCGGTGCGAGTGAGGAAGCGCTGGGGAAATTAGATCGCCAACGTAGTCATGTTGTGGTGAACAATCATGAGACTATGCCTGCCTCTTTTACGCGCGATCCTGATCTTCAAGTGCCAACTGAGGCGATGCAAAAGGTCATTTGTGATACGGCATTGGCGGGTGGCAGCCATTGTTTTGATGCAACCGAATTAGCGATGCAGCTGTTTGGTAATGGTATGGCCGTTAACCTTTTTTGTATCGGTTTTGCGTGGCAAAAAGGCCTTATTCCATTAACTGAAGATTCCATCAATCAAGCCATTGAATTAAATGCGGTCTCCGTTAAGAGTAACAAAGCTGCGTTTATTTGGGGGCGTCGGGCTGCTTTTGATCTGCAGCGCGTTAAGCGCTTAGCTAATCCTCAAAATACGAAAGTGTCAGCGGACATCGTCAAAATCATCCCAGCGTTATCAGAGCAGGTTGCTAATGAGATGCAGCATCTGCGTGAATATCAAAATGAGGCACTGGCGCGCCGCTATCAACTGCTTGTCGATAAAGTCGTTTCGGCTGAAAAAGGGGTAACTAATCGCTCTAGGCTTGCTCAAGCGGTGGCGGAAAATTACAGTAAATTACTCTCCTATAAAGATGAATATGAAGTGGCTAGGCAGCTATCTTCCTCGCAGTTTAAAGACGAGATTGAAGCGCAATTTGAAGGTGACTTTGAGCTTGAGTTTAATCTTGCACCTCCTTTGCTCTCTCGAATTGATCCTGCAACCGGTAGAGCGCGCAAGCGGAAATACAGTAGCAAGATTTTGCCATTAATGAGAATGCTCGCGGCTGTGCGATGCGTACGAGGCACCCCCTTAGATCTTTTCGCTTACAGTGCCGATCGAAAATTGGAGCGTCATCTTATTCACGAATATGAACGTGATATCGATCTAATCCTTAACAATCTTGATGCATCGAATTATGACGATGCCTGCTTACTCGCTGAGTTACCAAAGACAATTCGAGGCTATGGTCCCGTAAAAGAAAAAGCTTACGAAACCGCTAATATCCAGCGTCAAACGTTACTCAGTTCAATTACATCTATCAATTTATCGATGCAGGAGGCAACTGTATGAATGCTCCAATGATTAAATCTCAAGATCAGATTAACTCCTCGGTATTCGATCACGCTGAATTTGATGAGCATGAGCAGTTAGCGTTCTTTAGCGATAAGAAAACTGGACTAAAAGCAATTATTGCAGTGCATAACTCTAACCTTGGTCCTGCGCTCGGCGGTTGTCGCATGTGGAATTATACGACGGATGAGGAGGCTTTGCGTGATGTGCTCCGGTTGTCGAAAGGGATGACGTATAAATCAGCATTGGCCAATCTGAAATTAGGCGGGGGTAAGTCCGTCATAATCGGTGATCCGCATAAACATAAAAGTGAAGCGCTGTTGGGGGCCATGGGGCGTTTCTTAGAGCGGACGGGAAATCGTTATATCGCTGCGGAAGATTCTGGGACAAGCGTAGCCGACCTTAAAGTGATGGGTCGTTTTACTGACAATGTTGCTGGGATTACGGAAAGGGTCGGTATTAATGGTTTAGCTTGTAATGGTGATCCATCTCCGGCGACAGCTTACGGCACATTTGTCGGACTCAAAGCGGCGGTTAAGCGTCAATATGGTCATGATGACCTGAAAGGTTTGAAAGTGGCTATCCAGGGAGTGGGTAATGTCGGTTATCGACTCGCAAGATACTTGAAATTAGCGGGAGCAGAACTGTTTGTAAGTGACATTCATCAAGTGCAATTACAGCGTGCAGTTGAGGAGTTAGACGCTCAGATTATCGATCAAAAAGATATTTTGACATTGGATGTTGATGTGCTTGCGCCATGCGCGCTTGGGGCATCATTGAATGATCACTCTATCCCTTTAATCAAAGCCAAAGTGATTGCTGGTGCAGCAAATAATCAGCTCGCTAACACTGAAAATGATCAGATGTTACGTGATTCTGGCATCTTATATGCGCCTGATTATGTCATCAATGCTGGCGGCATTATTGATATTTACTATGAGCGAGTTGGTCATGATTACCAGCGCGTTAAGGCGCATATTGAAACTATCGCGGATACATTGAATGAGATTTTTGATCGCAGTGAACAGACTGATTCACCGACAGGAGTTGTTGCCAATTGTTTGGCCGAAGAACGTTTTCTTAGCTAATTGTTAACACAAATTTTACTTGAATTTTATAAATGAAATTTGCTCTGGGTATGGGCTCCCAGAGCAATTCATTCTCTGAACATAAAAATAAAAGATGGAGATGTTAAATGACTGAATTAACGCAAGCAGCAACGGGTAGCGCAGCGCAAGCTGATGGTAAGGGTGGTCATCCGCTCTGGTCATCAAGGCTTGCTTTTATTCTTGCCGCAAGTGGTTCCGCGGTTGGTTTAGGCAATATCTGGAAGTTTCCCTATATCACGGGTGAGAATGGAGGCGGTGCGTTTGTTCTTGTTTACCTTCTTTGTATCGCGCTGATTGGTATACCAATTATGGTAGCCGAGGTGATGATTGGGCGCCGTGGCGGTGCAAGTCCTATCAACAGTATGAGAAAGCTAGCTGCAAGGGATAATTTATCTCGGCGCTGGGTTTGGATTGGTGGTATGGGAATGGTTGCTTCGTTCCTTATTTTGTCATTTTATTCGGTTATTGGTGGCTGGGCGTTGTCTTATGTGGGCAACTCCGCTGGTGGCTTATTTGTGGGTTCTAGTAGTGACGAAATTGGCGCACTGTTTGGAAACTTGCTTTCGGACCCATACACGTTATTGCTATGGCATTCAGTGTTTATGGTCTTAGTTATTATGATTGTTGCCAGAGGGGTAAGCTCTGGTATGGAAAAAGCAATTAATATCCTGATGCCTCTGCTCTTTGTGTTGCTGCTTGTCATGGTTGGGTATGCGATGAGCACAGATAGCTTTGGTGCTGGTTTTGAATTTCTATTTACACCGAACTTTTCAAAATTAACGACGGAAGGTGTCTTAACCGCATTGGGTCATGCATTTTTCACGTTAAGTTTAGGTATGGGAGTTATGATGGCGTACGGCTCATACCTTCCAAAAAATGTTTCAATCGTTAAAACCGCGGTGACTGTTTCTGTTGTTGATACAGCGGTTGCATTACTGGCTGGTCTAGCGACCTTTCCGCTGGTATTTGCGAATGGTATGGAAGCCGGTGCAGGGCCAGGGCTTATTTTCCAAACGCTACCAATTGCTTTTGGCCAAATGTCGGGTGGGATTGTATTTGGTACGCTGTTTTTCGTGTTGTTGGTTATCGCAGCGGTGACCTCTGCAATTTCTCTACTAGAGCCTGTTGTTGAGTGGTTTGAAGAGCAAAAAGGTATTAGCCGGTTAACGGGTGCATTTATCGGAGGAGGGAGTATTTGGGCGTTAGGTATCCTGACTATTTTGTCATTGAATGTCTGGTCGGATTTTGCACCTTTAGGTATGTTCGAGCGATTTGAAGGTAAGACGATTTTTGACTTGCTAGATTACGTAACTGCTAATCTGATGATGCCGTTAGGGGGACTGTTTATTGCGCTGTTTGTCGGTTGGTTTATGTCTAAACCGTCAGCAGAGAATGAACTCTCATTTGGAAGTGCATTCGCATTCAATTGCTTTATGTTTATTTTACGCTACATCACGCCAGCAGCGGTGCTTGTGGTGTTTGTTTATAACTTACTCTAAATATTTTGAATAGGCATAAAAAGGGAGCTTAGTTGCTCCCTTTTTTTTGATAAATGGTCAGTAGATAACGGGTTATTCCAATCGCTTAAAATTTGTTATGCGTGATCCGTTTCTTCAATAATTAGTGTTTCAAGTCAAATGTAGGCGATCAATCTCTTTTGCTATATGGCTTTATAGTGGAAGTTACTGTGGGCTTAGAGGTATCTTCGGAGTATCTAATTAGATGGTCGTAGTAGAATACATATAATTCCTACTAAATTACTCGGTTATATTGCGTTATAGTGTATTAATTATTATTGATAGAGCGGAAGGCGGAGAGAACTGTGTCCAATATTGAATCAAAAGTCACTGACCTATTATCTGAAATACAAGATTCGTGGATGGGAATGGATTTAGTGTCTGCCCATAGTATTAAAGAGATTACAGTGGAAGATGGCAAACTCAAGCTTGCGTTAGAGTGGGCTTACCCTGCTAAAGGTGTCTCTGCACAATTTGAACAAGAAATTTCTAGCAAAATGCTATCGCTCAGTGAAATAGACCACTGCGATGTGCTTATCAGTCATGGTATTGGTTCAAACCAAGGGCAGAATCAACTTCCCTCTATGACGGGCGTAAAAAATGTGATCGCTATTGCTTCTGGTAAGGGAGGGGTTGGGAAATCAACCACAACGGTTAATTTAGCCTTAGCAATGGCCGCTGAGGGAGCCAAGGTTGGCATTTTAGATGCCGATATTTACGGCCCTAGCCAAGGAATGATGCTCGGTGTCGATGAAGGTGTTCGCCCACAGCCTTATGATGAAAAGCACTTTAGTCCGATCGAAGCGCATGGTTTGCAATCTATGTCTATGAGTTATTTGGTCGAAGAAAATACGGCGATGGTATGGCGAGGTCCTATGGCAGCGGGCGCGCTACAGCAGCTGCTTACCCAGACGCGTTGGCATGATTTGGATTATCTCTTTATTGATATGCCACCAGGTACAGGGGATATACAGCTCACGTTGTCGCAAAAGGTACCTGTGGCTGGAGCCGTGATCGTTACTACACCACAAGATATTGCGTTGCTTGATGCAAAAAAAGGTATCGAGATGTTCCGTAAAGTGGATATCCCAGTACTCGGAATAGTTGAGAATATGAGTACGCATATTTGTAGTAATTGCGGACATACCGAAGCTATTTTCGGTGATGGTGGTGGTGAAGAGATTGCCGCGTTGTATGAGACTGAACTGCTTGGGGAGCTTCCCTTAGCGCTGTCGATTAGACAGCAGGCTGATTCGGGCACGCCTAGCGTTGCTGCAGATCCTGAAGGCGAATATGCTCAGATCTATCGAAAAGTTGCGCGTAAATTAGCGGCGGGTTTAGCCATTAAGAATAGCCAGCAAGTAGTCGCCCCTTCTATCGTTGTTTCTAATGATTAATTAGACCCAGAGACTTTTTGTGCTTGCGCTGTAATAGGCGTAAACAAAAAGTCTCTGATTACTGTTTCTTCTTATTCTCGGCTAAACTCAATATTGCAGTGTTTGGATAGATTAGGTTCTTTCTATTGTGAAAGTCCTATTTGCTTATTTCAGGGATGGATGCTGAATGACCATCTGCAATTATGTAATACGTTATAAAAGAGTGTTTTTGCTCATAGCAGTAATGGTCTTGGTAACAGGCGTTTCGACAGTCTCTGCTTTAATTGTGTTGTATCAAGCTGCTTATGAGAGACATCGGATCGATCTAACTCATATGCTTCAAGTGAAGGTTAATCTTATCAACGCGGTTGGCCGTTTTGATGCGCTCCATAGCCAGAATGACCATCCCGATGGCGCGTTTGCCGCAACCTTAAGTCAAGTCGTTGATGCTAACCTTAAACAGGGCGGGTTTGGTGCCAGTGGGGAGTTTGTTCTCGGTCGGGCTGAGGATGAATATATTACATTCCTATTGCCGTCTCGCCATCTTAATAATGAGATCTCACCATCTATAGCGATGAATTCGGAGCAGGCTACCCCAATGCGGATGGCCTTATCTGGAGAGAAGGGGCTTGCGACGGGTATCGATTATCGCGGTGTATCTGTATTAGCGGCTTATACGCCATTGGATGAAACCGGTTTTGGCTTAGTGGCCAAAATTGACTTAGCGGAGATCGAACAGCCTTTTATTAATGCAGTGGTGATTAGCTTTGTTATAGCGATTAGCTTGATCTGTAGCGCTGTAATCCTGTTCCATAAAGTAACGAGCCCACTCATTTTTAAGTTGGAGAAGTTAGTGGGCGAAAGAACTAAACAGTTGGATAAAGCCAATAAAGAGCTACATTATTTATCCCAGCATGATGCTTTGACCGGCATTGCGAACCGCCATAAATTTATACAAGAGCTTCGAGTTGCCCGCGCTTTGCCCAATAATAACACAGGCCTTCTTTTTATAGATTTAGATGGCTTTAAGCCTGTTAACGATCAGTATGGTCATTCTGTTGGAGATATGGTGCTCGTCCAAATCGCACAAAGGCTAAGAAGGCTTATTCGAATAGATGACTGCGTTGCTCGAGTGGGTGGTGATGAGTTTGCCGTTATTCTGACAGGCATAGAGCAGGTGGCAGATTTAAGCCAGATAGCTGATTCTATTATTCAAGCATTGCTGCAGCCGATTGAAGTAACAAGCGAACAGCATATTACAGTGGGTTGTAGTATAGGGATTGTCATGGCCGATTTGAGTGAAGAGAGTGATACTTCACTAATTACCAGAGCAGATGTTGCTATGTATGAAGCGAAGAGGAACGGAGGGGCTTGCTACGTTATTGGTTAATTCCTTAAAATTTGCTTTAGATCAAATAATAGACAGTAGTTACTTCTATTATTGGGAATCTTGTCTACACTTAAAAGTTCCAACACTTTAAAGCGCATAATAAAAATAAATTGAGGGACGTTGTTATGGACTATAGAGCAACAGCTAATATCAAGATGATGAAAGCAAAACCCGCGACTCCGTCAAGAAGTGAAATGGCTAAAGAACTCCGTAGGCAGGCTGATGTACTTCGAGATGAAGGAAAAACAGCAGCAGAGTTTTGGTTAGCCGAGCAGTACGAGAAAACAGCTAATTTATTGAATTAAAAAGAACTGAATCCCCCTTCAGTGTAAAACTAAGACGGCCTTTTCGAGGCCGTCTTTTTTATGGGCCTAAGATTGAGTTCGCTTTGTTCCTTGGCGTTAAAAAAGGTACAATGCGCGGCTTGTAAATTTATTAATAATGGAAAGGCCAATATGGGCATTAAAGCTGATCGCTGGATCCGTCGCATGGCGGAAGAGAAAGATATGATTTCACCTTTTGAGCCTGGTCAGGTTCGTGAGGTTAACGGATCACGAATCGTCTCTTATGGAACATCTAGCTATGGTTATGATGTTCGTTGTGCGAACGAGTTTAAAGTCTTCACAAACATTAACTCATCCATTGTCGATCCTAAGGATTTTGATGATGGCAGTTTTGTCGATATTCAGTCCGATGTTTGTATCATCCCTCCTAATTCCTTTGCATTAGCTCGTACTGTTGAATATTTCAAAATTCCTCGTGATGTATTAACCATCTGTTTAGGTAAAAGTACCTATGCTCGTTGTGGAATTATTGTCAATGTCACCCCTTTGGAACCTGAATGGGAAGGGCATGTGACATTGGAGTTTTCAAATACAACGCCGTTACCGGCAAAAATTTACGCCAATGAAGGTGTAGCGCAGATGTTGTTCCTGCAAGGTGATGAGATTTGTGAAACATCTTATAAAGACCGTGATGGTAAATACCAAGGTCAAACTGGTGTTGTTGTTCCTCGTACATAAGCTGATTTTCTTATTTAAATGATATTGAAACGCGAAAAAATTAATTCGTTCTGGGAGCAACTCCAAGAAACGATCGAACAGCTATTATCGAGCAGAAGTGATAATCGTTTTGAAGCAGAACCGTTACTTAAGCAGTACCGTGAACAGCTACAAAAAATCGATAGTAACTTAACGTTCCATTTTCAGAGCGATGAAGAAGATGAGGGCGCTTTGGAGATGGTTTTCGGTTGTGACGGCTTTCCTGAATCAATTCATTCGGTTCTCAGTCTCATTGGCGCGGCACCAGAGCTATCAGGCATAGAGTTTAAGGCGTTTAATAATCGCTACGATCCTATCCCGTTATCGGTGAATATTGGCGAAGAGTTTTGTGAGATTACGGATTTTTGGTGCAGGGTTAGTGTGGTCAAAAACCGTATGCATCTTGAAATTTATCTTGAAGATGCGCCGCAGGTCTTAGATATGGACCCCCGAGTTGAAGCGGTCATGATCTATTTAGATGCATTGATTGGCGAGTACGAATTAATGACGCGTGTTTGGGCATTGGACTGGTTTGAGTTGCCTAAGTCACCAGAGGATCATGGCTTAACTAAATTAGTCGACCTTCGCGAATACTTTGATGAAGTTAAGCGCGGTGTATCGCCTATAGGCATTACGCTTCATTAGCAGAGACTTGAGTGATCTGTTCGACGATAAAGTCAATTTTGGCTATCGCCGAACAGTATCCCGGTACCGAGTTAGTTATCAGAAAGAATGTAAACACTTCCTTCTTCATCGTCGTTTGATTTTTCCCCAGCATGAAATAAGTTAGCCATTTTTTATCCCTTCCTTGTTTTTTTAGTTGCTTCCTAATTAACAATCGACCATTGTTTTACTAACCTTAGCGTTAAAATATCATTTTGCATTATTTAATATCTAATTAGGGCGTTATATGAGTGGATTGTTAACCGCTTTACTCGAAGATGTTCGTGTAGAGTACGTTGTGCGTATGGAGTCGAATGACTGCACCGAACCGTACCTGACCGCCGAGCGCCTTTGTCATGAAATGCTATTTATTGAAGCAGACCTGTTGGCAGAAATTGTAGAGCAAGACCCTACATTGCTGGCTGCGAGAGCAGGTGATCTGATTATGAACCGGCAAGAGAGTGAGAACCCCTCTGTTGGCGTTATCATTTGCAGTAATATTTTGGCGGCTGCTCTGGAAGGGTTGTTAGCTGTTGCTGTCGAGCGTGAGTGGCTGGATATCGATGATGATGGTCATGTATTGGTTGATGAGGAGGAATTATCTCAAGATAGTCAGTACTCTATCGATGTAGATTATAGTACCTCTGAAAGAGCTAAACGAAATATTACGCTTGGAGGGGTGAGTAAGTTAAGCCAAATCTTTGCCGCCGCTGAATCAGAATTTTTAGATTCACTGCAACAAAATACACGTGATAAGGATGCTTATCAGCGGGCATTGGATATATCATCTGACTACTCGGTATTTGCCCCTGAGGATATATCTCCTCTGATTGCTGAAAATCCATTGCTGTTAGGGCTAAGACCAGAAGATCTAATCGATGATGATCTGTTTGATGGTGATCCACCTGCGGGGCTAATTATTAGTGCACATCTGACCCGTATGATGTTGCACCAAATGTTAGAACTAGGGGTTGAGAATGGTGTGCTGGTGCTTGATAGCAGCGGGCACATTATTGTTCCTGATTCACCTGAAGATCCCCCCATTATTCATTAGTTTGCATAGGGTGATGCGCCATCGTTAATGGTTGATCAGCTGAAGTTAATCGATCTGAAAATAATGCTTTTTGGCTTACCTTTCCTTTTTCATTACGCTATAAGAATAATTTCTCTCAATTGCAATTCATCGCCCGATTGGGATCGTAGTGGTTATTTGATCTCTTGGATGTTTAAGAGTGAAAGAGATATTCATATTTGAGAATTAACAGGAGTTCTAGCGCTTTTTTGTATGCACTTTCCGGTATATCGAACTAAAGCATGCTTTTTTATCATTGCTGTAAATATTGAAACGAGCGATGGCGGTGATAATGAATATGAAATCTTGTTTGATGACGGCGGCCACTGCTTTAGTGATTTCAGCGGCTATCCCCGTTTTTGATACTCAAGTTGCTTCCATAGAATTTAATACAGCAGCCTATGCCGACTGGGAAGATAATGACGAAGCAAGGCGTACAGCCCGCCGTACCGCCCGAAGAGTGGCTAATAGGCATGAAGAGCAGAGCCCTCAACCGGTTGTTAGTCTACCTGCAGGTTGTTACACGCAAGTCGTGTCGGGTGTGGCATATCAGAGCTGTAACGGTGTGTTATACCAGCCAGTTCCTGGTCAAACGACTTACATTGTTGTGCAGCCACCGGTTAGCATTAGCACGCTACCGACAGGTTGTATCTCAAAGCAGGTAGGTAGTTCTATGTTTTTTGAGTGCGGCGCTCAAGTGTATAAATCAGTTGTCCTAAATGGACAGCTTGTCTACCAGCTTCAGTAATCTGAGGTGGTAGACAGTAATATCCTATTGGTTGGCTTTATTGTAAGGAATCGATATCTAACTTATTTTCTGTAACGTGGAAAAGTGAAGCAACCACTTGGCGATCATATCGACTTCCAGCGTCCTTCAGTAAGGCTGCTAGAGCAGTTTCAACCGTTAGGCTATCTCGATATGCTCTTGGGCTTATCATTGCTACAAAGTCATTTGTAGTCGTTAATATACGAGCAGCAAGCTGGAGTTGATCACCGGACAGACCGTTAGGGCCCGAGCCGTCGAGATATTCGTGTTTTTGTAAAATCGTTTCAAGGACAGGACCTTCAAACTCGATATTTTTCAGAATATCGCGTGCGTGCTCAACCTCATTTTGAACAATGACTTTTTCCTCGGCGGTGAGCGGGGTGGTTTTGGTTAAGATTTCCTGAGGAATGGAGAGCTTACCTAAATTACATAGGTTAGCCGCTATCTCTAACGTCCTTAACTCTTCTTCGCTTAGATCCATCGCCTCGGCGACAGCAATGGAAATTTTGGCTGTTTTTTGCGAATGATTAGCGGAATAAGGGTCATGCAGATCGATCGCATTCATGAGTGATTGCATGATCTGACGTAGTAGCTTGGTTTGTTGTTTTTGGTGCGCTTCTATCATCGTAATATCGTGGAAATGCAGCATCACAGCGGGTGTGTTGCCATAGTTCATCGGTACGAGGTTGATCATGAAGGTTTGTAGAGTGCCTTTTAGCTCCAATGTACATTTGTGAGTGCACTCATCATTTGAGCTAAAACATTGCTGAATAATCGGTGTTAACTGTTCCGAATAGTGACTACCTAGCACTGAGTTTAGGTTTTTCCCTTGACTATCTTCGGCTGCAATCGCCACCTTTTCGGCTAAAGCGCTATTAATAAACGCAAGATCAATATTGTTATCGACGATTAACACCATGTCAGAAACATTGTCGTTTATCGCATCGAGAAGGCTGCTTTTCTCTTTTAGTTCACGTGAAGTTTCACGTAGCACAAGATTGGATTTTTGTTCTTTGATCAGATGGCCATACCAGCCAGCAGCAATTAACATGGCCAGTAAGAGAAGGGTTCCCAGAATAAGCATCGTTTGGAGTTCGGCTTGTTTCTCTACGCTGCCACCTAACGCATCTTGTTGGTCTATCTTGATAATGAGTTTAAGGTCGCTGCTGGGAATCTTTCGGCTGACAGCTAGTACCTGTACGCCTCGGTAGTCATTGGCTTGGATGAACTGTCCGGTAGTATTGAATGCTTGTGCTGCTGCATTGAGGCTATTGCTTGAAATCGTCTTTGTTAAGGCGATTGTTGAATCCTGTCGCAATGGGCTTGCATAGACGATGCCTTCATCTTTCTGTTGCAGTAAAGCAGATTCTAATGATTGGAGTTCAACACTAAAGTTGCGAAGTAGACCGTAAAGCTCTTTTTCGGCATTTTTGGTGCCGACTAAGTAGCCAATGACTTTGCCTTCTTCACCAAATTGCGGCAACCCGGTAATGGCAGTTACAAAACTGATCTGACCTATCTCATTATCGTTGAGCCATATTCGACTAGGGATAACGTTTCCTAATAGCTGCTTAGATTTAATAATATCCCTGATCTCAGTGTTGAGGGTGGGGAGGCCTGGTGTTGCAGCTATGACTCGTAGGTTTTTATCGAATAGGGCGAGTGAGCTATTCGCGGTTACTTTAAGGTTGGCGTTAACGGTTGTGCGTCGTTTATCGGTATAACCTTCACGATTAGCGGCAGCAATAACAAAATTTCTTAAATAATCCAGTTGGGCTGTTTTTTCTTGCTCTGCGGCTGATTTGCCCGTCAGGCGCTGAAGGTACAGCTTTACCGAGCTATTGTTTGCCATCTCTTTAATAGGTGCTTCTGTAGCAAATATCCAGCGCGTAACACTTAAACTTTGATTATCAGCAAGCGCAGATAGGGTTGTTTGCCAGTGCTGTATATTTTGATTCTGTTGTTGTTCGGTGAAGCGGCTGATTAACATTAGGCATATCAGGAAGATGAGCGTAAGGCTGATAAATCCAGTGGTTAAAACTCGTTTCATATCCAGAAGTCCAAAAGAATAAAAGTTAAAAGCATCGCTAATGAATTGATAGTAGCAGTTTCTAGAATACCGGCATATGTAGCCACCAGCGTTTTTCATTGACAGTATAAAGCGGTATATAGTGCTTTATGCTGCGGTGTGAAATAACTTGTCTGCTTTGATTGTCGAGTATTAGCTCATCCCCTCTATGTTTCACAGCGAGTACAGCATGGCCTATGCGAAGGTTTGTATCTTGAAGTACGACGATGCGAAGTTCCTCATTGGTAAATCCCAGAAGGCGTAATGAGAAAAACTTAGTCAGAGAATAGTCTTCGCAATCTCCGCTACGCGAAAGGAATTCACGTACCACCGCCCAATACTCCTCTTGGCCATAATTATCTATATCAAGGATGTAAGGCTGGCGATTGGCAAATTGGTTAACGCGCTCAATCTGTTGTCTTTTTGACAAGCCTCTTAGGCTATTTAAAAAATTATACCAAGGCTTTAAATTGCATAATCCAGATTGTCGGCAGATCTCTTCAGGTGTGTCTTCTCGAAGATGGCGCTCCATGTAAGTAAGCCAGTCAGGCAGCTCATTCAGCGACTTTTGGGGCAGTTCTTGAGAGCCAAACAGGCCCGCTTCAACGTTAACCGAAAACGTTAAGCACAAAGTGAAAATAGCATTACATAAAATATTTAAAGTGGATTGCTTCATTACCTGCTGTGCTCGGAGCCTATTCCATTACTTGTTAAAGGATATATAAGCCGATGGGAAATGCCAGTTTTCTGGTTGTTTGTAGATGATTTCTTTTTGTTTCATGTAGTAAGGGTAAGGGTAAGGTGCGTAAGAGATCAGTGATCTATACAAATAATACACGAATAGTTCAAATGGATGAAAAAAAGTACG